>ENA-ORBV01000784-ORBV01000784.1-microbial-mat-metagenome-genome-assembly--contig:-NODE-784-length-72406-cov-10.661865_pt1 | contig 72406 bp, 51 predicted proteins | sample MGYA00237777_ERZ505514 | MGnify/ENA primary metagenome ERZ505514 (study PRJEB26160, sample SAMN06269048) | microbial mat metagenome | isolation source: Oligotrophic lake microbial mat | place...
GTCTTCGTGTTTCCCGTGAACCACGTCGGAAAGAGCACGACGTTCGACTTCGTCGCCTGCCAGCGGATCTTCGCCGCCGCCTGGTACCCCGGTGAGTTGTACCAGGCCTTCATCTTCGCCTCGGATTCGAACTCCAGGATCACCGTCTTCGGACCGGACCAGGTCCCCTCGATGACCTCGGGCTTGTCGTCCATCGCGAGCACCTTGACGCCCTCGAAGGGGGCCTTGGCCGCCGCCTCTTGATAGGCCTGGTAGCCGGCCTGGTCGTTGATCTGAACCTGCGCGATGAAGTAGACGGGCATGGAGGATCCTCTCGTGTCTGGCTTGTCGGAGTGATGATTCGCAACCGCGAGATCGAACCCGATCCCGGTCGAGCGTGCAACCCGCAAAGAGCTGTCAGCCCATCAAGAGCCTTCAAGCCCGCTGATCGAGCTGAACGATGTTGCCGTCGGGATCGCGCAGGAAGGCCGTCCGGACGACGCCGCCCGCCGGCTCACCGTAGGCGAGCGTGTCGCCGTTGGCCGGACGCACGACGATCGGGACTCCCGCGGCGTCGGCTCGCGCGACGAAGGCTTCGATGTCGTCGACCCAGAGCCCCCAGTGGTGCGTCCCGACCTGGAAGGTCTGCGCGGGCTCTCCGAAAGGAGGACGCGAGAGCTGCTGATCGAGCACGATGAAGCTCTCGTTCGATCCCTCGCGCCAGCGCAGGTAGACGCCGCGGCGCTTGATCGCGGGTGCGTCGCCGATCGGCGGCAGCTCTTCCAACGCATCGAGGGAGACGTGCAGGCCGAGGACGTCACGGTAGAAGACGAGCGAGCGGTCCATGTCGCGGACGCCGACGGCGATGTGGGAGACATTCTGGATCTTCATGGCGATTCCTCCTTGGCTTGTCGAACGGCGCTGCGCGCGCCTATCCCGGCGACCTCAGCGGTCGGCCTTGACCCAGTAGTAGAGCACGAAATGCCGATGCTCGAACTTCCACACGCCGGCCTCGCGGCGATAACGATCGTGGTAATGCCCCGCGATGTCGTAGGCGATGCCGTTTTCGACTGCCCGGATCTCGACCGAGCAGATGCCCTTGGCCCGATCGCCATCGAGCCCGCCGTCGATGTCGATCAAGTGATTGTGGAGAAAGGGACGTAGCGTGAGTCGACCCGTGAACTCCCCGTAGACCGCGATCAGCGCGGCGCGACCGCGGGTCTCGCTGGCGGGCCGACCCAGAGCGGGGATCGCGTCGCCCTGCATGCAGCCGTCGTCGGTGAAGAGATCGACGAGCGGCATGCCGCCGCCCGCAACGACGGCATGGCAGTAGCGCGCGCCGAGATCACGAATCGCCTCGCGGGCGAGAGACTCGTCGAGCTTTCGCTCGAGCAGGGCGATGCGGGCTACGAGATCGGCCACGACCCGCCCCCTACGCCGGCTTCGCCAGCGCTCGGCCAAAGAGCACGAGCAGGCGACTCCAGGCGCGCTCGGCCTTCGCCTCGTCGTAGACGGGCATGTCCGGGGGGCACCAGCCGTGGAGCGCCCCGGCGTAGACCTCGATCTCCGCCTCGAGACGACTCTTCGCGAAGACCTCTCGCAGGACGTCCTTCGCCGCGGGCTCCTGCTCGTCGTCGTTCGCCGCGATCGCGACGAGGACGCTCGCCTTCATCGTCGGCACGCGCTTGTGGGGGCTGTCCGGCTTGTCCGTCACGAGGCCGCCGCCGTGAAACGAGGCCGCGGCCCCGACCCGATCGGGCCGCGCGGCGGCGGTCCGGAAGGTGATCGGCCCGCCCATGCAGTACCCCATCGTTCCGACCTTGCGGCCGCGATCGACCGAAGGCATGCCGTCGAGGTAGTCGACGAAGGCCCGCGCATCCGCCGCATGCGTCGCCGGCGAGAGCGAGCCCATCATCGCCATGATCTTCTCGCGCGTATCGGGGTCGGCGAAGCTCGCGCCCTCCGGCAGGAAGGGCGCCTTCGTCTTGCGGTAGTAGGGATTCACGACGAGCACCGAGTAGCCCGAGGTCGCGCGCCGCTTGCCCATCGAGTTGATGAACGAGTCCGCCTCTTGAATCGATCTCTGCATGTTGTCGATCAATTTGGAGACGTCGTCCTGAATCGAAGTGACCGTGCTGTGCAACGACGAGATCGCTTGCGCATTCAAATTGTGCTTCAGCGCGAGAACGTGATCGTGGAAGGCAGTCAGAACGGGATCCATCCCGGCCGACGCCTTCTTCATCGCGTCAGCGAGCTCGCCGTAGCGTGCCCGCGTCGATTCGAGGCTCGCTCGGCTGTTGCGTTTGAGCTCGGAATTCTGAATCTGCCCGATTTCGGTCTTCCACTCGGAGAAGAGGGCTGAAGCGACGTCCTCTACGGATTGGATCCGCTTCTCGACGTCGTCCGCTTTCGACGCGCAGTCCTCGTACTCCGAGTTCAGTTTCTTGTAGCGCTTTTCGAGCTCGCCGCCGTCGTAGTTCGTCAGTGCTTTGAACTGATCGAACGTCGACACGAACAACTCTTTCGCTTCCTTCTGATCCTCGCGCGCGTCCTTGACGCGGTCGACGAGAATGTCGCGCTTGTGCACGCCGAACTTCTCCATCGTGGAGAAGTAGGCGCCTTGGCACGCGACCGAAACGGTCAGGACTCCGAGGAGCGCAAGTGCGAGCACGCTCCACCGACCACGACGGGTCGACGGGCTCGTGCTCATCATTTTGGAGATCATGTTCATGGCCCTTTCTACGAAGCGTTGCGCTTCGAATCAGAAGCTCCAGCCGACGCCGAGCACGACCAAGTTGTCACTGCGATCCGCACCCGACGCCGGACGCGCCGTGTACTGGTAGATCCATTGCAACTGCGCGAACATCGTCTTCGAGAGGTTGGTCTTCACCTTCGTATCCGACTTGCCGTAGACGTCGCGCGCGTTTTCGAGGCTCGGGAACAACTCGATGTTGTTCTCGAACTTCGTCTGCTCGTTGATCTGCCACGCGACGTTGTTCGCGAGGCGCGCCGCCAAGTAGTCGGTGTCTTCGCTCGTGCGATAGTCGGTCTTGAAGTACGTCAAGCCGGCTTCCGAGCCCCACTTGAAGTTCTCTTCCTCACGCCATTGGTAGCCGACGCCGCCACCGAAGTACGAGCGCAGCTTGATGTCGGCGAGCGTGTCGGTTTCGACTCCGCCGATGCCGAACAAGTACAGCTTCTTCGAGAGGAAGTAGTCGTACTTGAGGCTCGCGCCCGCGCGGCGTTGCGAGATGGCGAAGTCGCCGGTCGAGTCGCGGTTCTCGGCGTAGTTCCAGTAGCCCTTCGCGGTCCAGCGATCCATTTCGGCGCGACGCTCGGCCTCAGCGGCGGCGTTGATCGCGCGCGAATCGGTGTTGCCGTCGGAGTACGACGCACCGATGTTGACGTTGCCCGTCCACTGGATCGGCTTCGCTTCGAGATTGTGCGACTCGAGCGCGAGCGGTGCAGCGGTTTCAGGAGCAGCGGGAACAGTAGGGAGAATGGCGGTCAGGAGCAGGAGTTCAAACAACATCGGAGAGGTTCCTCTTCAGGCACAGTGGGATGCTGAGCTTTGCGGCGCGGGATCGAGAGAGGGGGGACAGGTGAGGCTGCCGTTTCCCACCGACTCGAACTCACTCGCTCCGAAGCATCGGTGGGCTTCACCGAGCGGCACGGGGGATTTCGGGGGCGAGGAAGTTACTCGATCTCCGCACCCGAGGCGATCTGACAGGGCTCAAATCCTCTGAAAGTCCTCAGCTCCGAGCCAGCCGCCGCTTGCAACGCTCGTGCGCAGCGCAGAAGCTCACCTAATGGAGCACGGCACAATCATGACGACACGGATACCTCTGGCTTGCGCACTGATGGTGATTGCCGCCGCATGTCGAACAGCGACGCACGCCGAGGATCACGCTGAACTCGATCGACTCGCGAGTTGCATGATCGGTTCGTTCGACAGTCGCGCGCAAGCCGCGCTGGATCCGGACTACCGCGAGATCACGCTGCACATGGCGCCGGTGTTCACCGAGCGCACCGATGGTCATTGGCTCTATGTCGAGCAAGCTGTCGCGAGCGCCGCTGACAAGCCGTACCGACAACGTGTCTACCGTGTGCACGAAGCAGCGGATGGTTTCGTGAGCGATGTCTACATGTTGCCGGGCGACCCGTTGCGCTTCACGGGAACTTGGCGCGATGCGTCGTTGTTCCAGGGCGTGACGGTCGAGTCGCTCGCGCAGAAGGACGGTTGCTCGATCCACTTGAAAGCGCAACCTGACGGATCGTTCGCGGGCTCGACCGACGGCGCGATGTGTCCGAGCGAGTTGCGTGGCGCGACCTACGCGACGTCGAAAGTGACGATCACCGCGTCGTTGCTCGAATCTTGGGACCAGGGCTTCGACGCATCCGGCAAGCAAGTTTGGGGCGCCGAAAAGGGCCCGTACCAGTTCGTGAAGCAGAAGTGAGCCGCCGTCGTGATTCGTAGAACGGCATTCGTCGCGCGGCAGGGTTCGCGCGCACGATCACAACCGCATGATCCACATGTTGCGCCAGCGCACAGGATTGCCGTGGTCTTGGAGCGCGAGAGGTAGCTCACTTGCATGAGACGCGTACGTCGCCACTTCGCGATGGCGCGTTGCTCCTAGGAACGCGACGTGATCCTGCACGACGATTCCGTTGTGCACGACGGTGGCGTACGCCGGCGCGATCAACGTGTCGCCTTCGAACTTCGGCGCACGGAACACGATGTCGTAGCTTTGCCATTCACCCGGCGCACGACACGCGTTCACGAGCGGCGGGACTTGTCCGTACAAGGCTGCTGCCTGACCGTCGGCGTACGTCGGATTGTCGAACGAATCGAGCACTTGCACTTCGTAGCGGCCCATGAAGAAAACACCGCTGTTGCCGCGCTCCTGACTGTGTCCAACGACGACGCTCGGTGTCGCGAACTCGAGGTGTAGCTGACAGTCGCCGAAGGATTCGCGCGTCTCCACGTTGCCGGCGCCGTTCACTTCGGCGTGCCCGTTCTCGACTGTCCAACTCGCGTCCTTGTCGCCTGACTTCCAGCGCGAGAGATCGCGCCCGTCGAACAGCACGATCGCGCCCTCGGGGGGAGGTGTCTCCTTCCACGCGCGCGGCTCGACGATCGGCGGTCGCGGCCGAGCGCTGTCGTGGACGCGCCACGCGCTCTTCGGCAAGAAAGGCGTGTCGGTGTAGCCCGGGCGCGGCGTCGCGTCTCCGTCCGACGAAGCGTTCGAGCGACAGGAAGGCACGAGCACGAGCGTGATGAGGACAGCGAGGTGCGCTTTCATTCCGGCAGAATACACAGGTCCGCCGAATCAAGTTCCGTCTTGCACTCGCTTCCGCGCGGTCGATTCTTGCTCTAGGCTTCGACCGTCGTCCTCTCAGGCTCTTCACCATGCGTCCTCAACCGAGCGACAGCCACGAGCGTGATCACGGCGCGCACACACTCAAGGTGTGGCGCGGTGTGGTGGTCGGTGTTTTCGGTGCCGACGTCTTCGTCGAACTAGGACCCCGCATGCAGGGCGTGATCTCGGTGAACAAGTTCGAGAACCCTCCCGCGATCGGCGACGCATTCGAGTTCACCCTGCGCGGTCAAGAGGAAGGTCTGTGGTCGCTCTCACTCGCGGTCAGCCTCGAAAAATCGGTCGTCACGTGGGAAAAGCTCGAGATCGGCAGCCTCGTGCACGCGCGCGCGATCCGCGAGGCGCCCGGCGGACTCGAGATGAAGATCGGCCCGTTGCACGCGTTCCTGCCGAAGTCGCACAGCGGTTTACCACGGGAAATGAAGCTCGAAACGCTCGTCGGCAAGAACTTCACGTGCGAAGTGATCGAGGTCGACTCACAGCGCGCGCGCGTCACGGTTTCGCGCAAGATCGTGCTGCAGAGGGAGCGCGAGAGCGAACACCAGCGCCTCGTCGACCAGTTGAAAATCGGCGAACTCGTGCAGGGGCGCGTGACGCGGATCGAAGACTACGGTGCGTTCGTCGCGTTCGGCAAAGGCATGGAAGGCCTCGTCCACATCTCGAATCTGTGCTTCGAACGCGTCGCGCACCCGAGCGAGATCGTGAAGCTGGGTCAGTCGCTCGAACTGAAAGTGCTCGCGCTCAAGAAGGGCGGCAAACGCATCGCTCTGGGTTTGAAGCAAGTCGGCGAGAGTCCGTGGCGCGACGCCGAGCGCACGTTGTTCGTCGGCGCAGTCGTCGAAGGCGTGGTGACGCGCGTGCTCGGATTCGGCGCGTTCGTCGCGATCAAAGCGGGTGTCGAGGGCCTCGTGCCGATCTCGGAAACCGGCGCGCAGGTCGGACGCCCACTCGCAAGCGTGCTCGAGCCGGGCACGAAAGTTTCGGTCCGCGTGTTGTCGTTCGATACGGATCGCGAGCGCTTGTCGCTCTCGCTCCTGCACCAGAGCGGCCAGCGGATCGCGCCCGAAGAAGCCCAGAATCGCCATGATTTCGACGAGATCGCGAGCGAGCGGCAAGGCCTCGAATTGAAGCGCCGCCTGGGCGACGTCTTGAAGCGCGCGTGGGGCTCGCGCGAACCCGGCACGGGTTCGATCGGTGCCTGACGATTCGCCGTGATCGTGTAGACGATCGCGGCGAATCGTCAGGCACCCAGTTTTTCGGCCATCTCGACCGCTTCACTCGCGTCCGCGGCCGATGCATCCGCTCCGACCACGCGCCACAGGTCGGGCACGATGTCGAACGGAGTTCCGCCGACGAGGACGGGGATGCGTTTCGCGCGCTCCGACGTTTTCAACGCGACGATCGTGTCGAGCAGCGAGCGCAGATGCGTCGTGAGTTTCGCTCCCAACGCGACGACGTGCGGGTCGAACGCCTCGGCCGCGAGCACGATGTCCGCGGCCGGAGTGTTCGCACCGAGGAACAGTACCGACCATCCTGCGGACTCGAATTCGTCCGCCAGGATGCGCGGGCCGATATCGTGCAAATCGCCGGCGACGCTCGTGATCAGAAGACGCGAACCGTTGCGCGGCTGTTTCACCGAATTCGCTGCGACCACGCCGAGTGCGCGCTCTGTCGTGCGCGAGCACAAGTGTTCCTCGGCCACGTTCGCGAGCCCGAGCTGCCAACGCTCACCGATCTCGATCTGCGCTGCGCCGAGGACGTGCAACCTCGAGTCCGCGACCGAAAGTCCGCGCTCCTGTGCTTCCATCAACATTGCGATGGCGTCCTCTCGCCGAGCCGACAGCGCCAATTCCAAGTATCGGTCGGCCAATGGAGCGAACGGCCGAGGACACGCGAGCGCACCGACACCGTGAGCGCGTTCGGACTCCAATTCGGGAAGCGCGGAGTCGATGCACGCGACGGCGATCGGCGCCGCCTGAGCCGGCAATTCCTGCTGCATCTCTTCGCGCAAGCACATCAATCCCGCACGCAATCCGCCGGCAGCTACGCCGCGCGCCGCGCACGTGTTCGAAAGCCACGCGACGTGGGCGCCGAACAAGCGCGGCCGATCGACTTCGAGCGCCGCCGACAGATGGTCGAGCAGCGTCTCGTTGTGCTGGGCGAGGTCGGCGAACGACCCCATGAAGCCCGTCCATTCCGGATGACGCTCCTGCATACGCAGGGCAGCTCCGGCGGCGAAGGCTTTGCGCGCCGAACGGATGACGGCGCTTGCGAGCAGACCTTTGGAATCCATGGGAGAACCGAGTTTCGAACTGGGTTACGCCGCCGGACCGGGAATGGATCCAACGAGCGGTGCTGTTATTCGGCTTCGAGGGTCGCGCAGAGCGGGAAACCGCGCGGGCGGGCCAAGGAGCGCACTTGTTCGACGTAGAGTTCGCCGCGTTCGAGGCTCGTGACGACGACGACGGCGGCGCCGGAATCGTGCACCTCTTGCGTCAGGCGTTTCGCCTCGGTGAGCGGCTTGTGGAACAGGCTCGTCAAGAGATCCGTGACGAACTCGAACGTGGTGATTTCGTCGTTCAAGAGCACGACTTTGAAGCGCGGTGCGACGCGCGGTTGGGTGCGCGTCTCCGTCTCGGGCTCGAGGACTGCTGTGAGCGTCTGCACCATCGTCGTCATCCTACCGCAAAGTCGCGAGCCGTCGCTCGATCTCCGAAATCACCCACGTCGTGTCGACGAAGCGCTCCGGCGTCGCGAAACCCCGCGGTTTTCCGCGGCCGGACGCCATGTGGTGCGCGACGATCGTGATGCCCCAACACGTCGTCAGTTCCATCGCAGCGAAGCGCGTCTTCGTGTCCGCGGCGACGTCGAGGCGATAGCTGAATCCGCGCGCGAAAGCGGCGTCGTTGCGGGTGCCGCGCACCGACAGGATCAGGCGATCACGATCCTTCTTCGAGTCGTAACGCAGCACGGGGTCGAGCTCCAACCGATCCGCCAACTCGCGGTCGCGCGCGGGATCGCCGACCAGATATCCGAGCGACTTCCAACCGCGCACTTGGCCCCAGTGACCGTCGTAACGCAACGTCATGTAGTCGTATTCGTGCACGCCGATCGAGCGCATGTACTCGACCACTTGTGGTGAATTGTTCGAGGTAGGCGACGCCTCGAGACCCTCCTCGAAACGCTCCACGACCGACAGTGCCTCGACGTGCGCCAGTTTTTTCGCGCGGATCACGGGCACATCGCCCGAGTACTCGCTGATCAAACCCCACGGGCTGAAAACGAGCTTGTAGAGCAACGGATTAGTCGCAGCATCAGGTCGCACGAGCGGCAGCCCGCCGCAGCGCACGTGCACCTCGTCACAACCGTGCTCGCGCGCGCAGTGCACCGCCAAAATGTTCGAAAGCCCCGGTGAAACGCCGCAGTCGGGCACGACGGGCACCTTCGACTTCAGAGCTAGCTTTTCTTGGGCACTGACCACTTCGGGATTGCCGCCGAGGTCGCAGAACGCGACGCCTGCGTTGACCGCGCGCGAGGTCAACGCGAGGTTCGCCGAGTAGGGCGCACACGACAGCGCGACGTCCGCGCGACTCAACTCGGCGTCCGAGACGCCGCTCTTGAACTCGACCTTGGCCGCCTGACGACCGAGCAGCTTCGAAAGACGCTCACGCGCCGCCTTCGATCGCTGCTCGTCCGGTTCGACGGCGATGACGCGCTCGGCCTGGCAGAACACCACCAGGTCGTGGAGTGCCGCCAGACCCTGACGACCTGCACCGAAAACGATGTAACGAAATCCGCTCACGGTGGATGTGTACTCCCGAGGGCCCGACTCGACGAAGATCAAAAAAAAGCTGCGACGGGTGGGGACACCCGCCGCAGCCTCCAAGTTACCTCGGACCAGCCGTAGCCACGGCCCGGTCTCTGATCGGGTCCCGATGGGGCCGTGTCGCGCGAGAGCTCGAACGACCCCAGAACACGAGCATCACGAGTCGGTGGAGTGGCAGAAACCTCCTCCTCGTGAGCGCTTTCCAATTTATCGGGGTGCTTCCGGCACCGCTAGGCAGAAATGGGCATTCCTCAAAAAATACAGCCCAGCGCCATCACACACGCTCTAGAGCCGCAAGGATCCGATCGCGAACAGAGGTCATCGCGAGGTGTTGCTCCGCACTCGAACCCGTGGCACGAAGGGGCATGTTCGACAGAAAAACCGGCCCGTCGCGCTCGTCCAAAGGCCTCCGGCCGTGGCTGCCCTTCACCAGGGCCGCATCGCGCGGGATCACGTCCATCAAATAGCGAAAGCCCAACTTCTTCTGTAGGAGCCGGCGCACAACGCGCAACTTGGGCGACGCGAGCGCCGGATCGACGAACAATTCGCACGGGTCGTAGCCGGGTTTCCGATGGATGTCGACCGTCGGCGCGAAGTCGGGCTCGTCGCCGCCCTCGGGCCAGTAGTAGTAGGTGAACCACGCGTCGGGGGTCGAGATCGCGACGAGATCGCCGGAGCGCGCGTGGTCGAGTCCTTCGGCCGCGAGCGCAGCTCCTTCGAGCACTTGTTCGACGCCGGCGAGTCCAGTCAAGCACGCGCGCACCTCGTGACGATCGCGAGGATCCTTCACGTACACGTGCGCAATCTGGTGGTCGGCGACAGCGAAGGCGCGGCTCGCGAACACGTCGAGCACGTCGCCGCCGGGCGTGACGCGCGCTTTCAAAAAACCCGCTTCGCGCAGCGCGCGGTTCACGTGTACGGGCCGCGACACGTTCGTGAGGCCGTACTCGCTGACGACGATGGTCGCGGCACCGATGCGCTCGGCCGCAGCACGCAGATCGCCGACGATGCGATCGATCTCGACGACGGCTTCGTCCGAGCGCGGATCATCGGGCCCGAAACGCTGGAAGTCGTAGTCGAGGTGCGGCAAGTAGACGAGCGTCAGCGTCGGCTTGCGATCGAGCATAGTTCGGATCGCCGCGTCCGCGATCCAACGAGTCGACGGCAGGCCGGATTTCGGGCCCCAGAAATCGAAGAACGGGAACTTGCCCAACTCGCTCTCGAGTCGCGCCGCGTATTCGTCCGGAGCGCCGTACACCGCCGGAATCTTGCGTCCGTCCGCCGGATAAAACGGCCGCGGCGTGATCGACCAGTCGACCGCCGCGCCGAGGTTCCACCACCAGAAGATCTTCGCGCACGTGAAGCGCGAGTCGCGTTTTTTGGCCGTTTCGTAGACCTTTTCTCCCGTGACGAGTGCATTCGACTGACGCCACAGCGCGATTTCGGCGATGTCGCGCGTGAACCATCCGTTGCCGACGACGCCGTGATCGCGCGGCAAGAGCCCCGTGAGCATCGTCGCTTGCGCGCTGCACGTGACGGCCGGCAAGACACCGCTCATCGGGATGCACGTCGTGAGCGCCGCCAAATTCGGCGTCTTGCGAGTGACGAGTCGCGGAGTGAGGCCGACGACGTCGACGACGAGTACCGGTTTCATGCGGCCGGAGAGGATGCGCGAAGGCGAGCTCGAAGGCCACTCTCACCCGTGGCCGATTCACGCGGCGCAACGTAGCATCGCGCGCATGTTGGGACGGATTTTAGGGCTTTTTCGCGGTCGACCGGCCGTCGTCAAGGGCACGAGCAAGTTGCCCGAGGGTCAGGCCAAGAAGGTGGAGCTCGGTGATGTGCTGGCCGGCGGCACACAAGTCGTTCTGTGCCGCGTCGAGGGCAAGTTGTACGCGCTCGACGTGCACTGTCCGCACGACAACGGACGCTTGATGGGCGGGGCGCTCATCGACGGCAAGTACGCGATCTGTCCGCTGCACAACTATCTGTTCGAACCGTCGACCGGTCGCGCGATCCGCGGCGCGTGTCCGAACGCGAAGACGTACAAGGTCAAGGAATCGGGCGACGACTGCGAGATCTGGTTGTGAGCCGATGATCGCGCACCTCGTCGCCGCGTTCGCACTCACCGTGCAAGACGGTGCAGCGCTGACGCTGGCGAATGGAATGCGCGCCGCGATCGCGCTGGCGAAGCCCAAGGAGAGACGGACTGCGGCTCTCGCGCTCGCGAGGCAGAAGGACGCGACGATCGACAACGTGCTCGCGACGATCGATATCGTTTCGCGACGCGAACCGAGCACGGTCGGCACGAGCATTCTGCGCGCACCGATCTTCGCCGCAGATTCCGTCGAAGACGTCGAGCTCGTCGTGTACGTGCCGAAGACCTACGCGCCGGACGTGCCCGCGCCGTTGATCGCCACTTTTCACGGCACCGGCGGCAGCGGACGCGGCATGGATCGGATGTGGCGCGAAACAGCCGAGAAAATGGGCGCCGTCGTCGTCGCGCCGAGCGAAGCGGGTCCCAACGAAGGTTACCTGTTCAGCCTGCGGGAGCGCGAAGCCGCGATCGGCGCCGTGCGTTTCGCGTGTGCGAATTTCTCGATCGACACGAATCGTGTCTACGTGACGGGCATCAGCCGCGGCGGACATCTCGCGTGGGACGTGGCGCTGCGTCAGCCCGATCGATTCGCCGCACTCGCGCCGATGATCGGGTGTCCGCGATATCAACTCGTGCGTGGCCAGAACAACTTGCGCTTCCTCGAGAACGTCGTGAACGTGCCGATTCGCGACTTGCAAGGATCGCGCGACGATCCCGGAGTGCTGCAGAATCTGCACGAAGCGTTCGCGAAGCTCGAAGTGTTGCACGCGCGTGACGCCAAGTTGATCGAGTTCACGGACCGCGGGCACGATTTCGATTTCAATGCCGTCGATTGGCCGGTCTTTTTCTCAGCGACTCGCACGCCGGTGCCGGAGCGAGTCGTGTTCACGAGCGCGAACCTCGCCGAAGCGCGCTCTCACTTCGTCGAGATCACGCAGTTCGCGCAGGACGTCGCCGAGAATCCGCGCATCGACGTTCAAGCGGCGTCGTGGTCGAAGCTGGACGCGCTCGGTCAACGACGCGTCGTGCAAGCTCAGATCGACGCGGACACGGCGCGCATCGAAGTCGTGCGTTCCGAGTCCGGGCGTTTCGAAGTCACTGCGCGCGGCGTCGCGAAATTCCGGCTGCTGCTCTCGCGCGAGATGTTCGACGCGAGTTCGCCGGTCGAAGTCTCGTTCAACGGCAAAGTCACGAAGCGCAAAGTCGCGCTCGACGTCAAAGTCCTGCTCGCGGAATTCGTCGAGCGTCTCGATCGGTCGTTCTTGCCCGTCGCCGTCGTCGAAATACCCTGAAAAAAGCAGCCTGAGAACACATGGGCACCACACCGAAGATCCTCGCCCTCGCGGGCAGTCTGCGCCGCGATTCGCTGAACAAGAAGCTCGCGCAAGTCGCGGCCGCTGCGGCTCGCGCGGCGGGAGCGGAAGTCACGTACCTCGATCTGCGTGATCTGCCGCTGCCGATCTACGACGGCGACATCGAAGCCGCGGGCTTCCCCGACAACGTGAGACGTTTGAAGAGCTTGATGAAGGAACATCAAGGCTTGCTCGTCGCGAGCCCCGAATACAACAGTTCCGTGTCGGGTGCGTTGAAGAACGCGATCGATTGGGCATCGCGCGCGGAACCGAATGAGGCGCCGCTCACGTGCTTCAAGGGCAAGGTCGCCGGCCTCATGTCCGCTTCACCCGGAGCGCTCGGCGGATTGCGCGGACTGGTCACTTTGCGCTCGATTCTCGGCAACATTCAGGTGTTGGTCATTCCTGAACAAGTGACGGTTACTACGGCGAATGAAGCGTTCTCGCCCGATGGGCGACTGATCGATCCCAAACAGCAAGCCTCGATCGACGCGCTCGCGAAACGCGTCGTGCAACTGGTGCGCGCTCTCGAAGTTCCGCGCTAAAGCGGAATTTCTCAGCGCGGAGAAAGATCCGCCTCCGCCGATTGCGGCATCCGGTGGTTCGTGCTCCCATGAGCGCGGTTCTCGGCGCAAGGAGGTTTCGCGACCATGGCAATCGAAACGAATGTGAACGATCTCGCGGCAGCGAACGATCGATCCCCGACCCACGACGCACCGCGTCGTTCATTCCTGACAGCGACGGCGTCCGCTGCGATCTTGGCTGGATTCGCGTCGCGCTTGCGAGCGCAGACGTCGCTGCCGCCGCCAGCTCCGGTGCCTTGGACGCCCGACTTGGAATTGCGTTTCCTCGTCGATCGCATCTCGAACGGTTGGAACCCCGAGATATACGCGCGCGCCGTGCAACTCGGCTACGACGCGTTCCTCGAAGAGCAACTCGCGCCCGCGTCGATCGCCGATCCGATCGTCGCGCCGATGATGCCGCAGTATCCGACGGTCTCGCTCACGACGAAGCAGATCTACGACCAGTACGTCGCGCCCGGCAACGTGGCGACGGTGATGCTCGAGTTTCGCACGGCCACGATCGTGCGCGCGATCTACTCGAAGCGGCAACTGTTCGAGCGCATGGTCGAATTTTGGAGCGATCACTTCAGCGTCGACCTCGCCGACGGTCAGGTGCAGTGGCTCAAGACCGCGGAAGATCGCGACGTCATCCGCGCCAACGCGCTCGGGCGCTTCCGCGATCTCTTGATCGGCGACGCGAAGAGCGCCGCGATGCTGTACTACCTCGACAACTACCGCAATTTTTCGACAGCGCCGAACGAAAACTACTCGCGAGAAGTGATGGAGTTGCACACGCTCGACGTGGGCAATTACACCGAGACCGACGTGAGTGAATTGGCACGTTGCATCACGGGTTGGCAGTTCAGGAACTCGTCGTTCGCGAACGCTGGCGACTTCTTCTTCAACGCAGCGCAACACGACAACGGCCAGAAGACGGTGCGCGGGCAAGTGATCTCGCCCGGCGGCGTCACCGAGGGCGAGACTGTCCTGACGTCGCTCGCCAGCGATGTCGCGACGGCGCGTTTCGTCACCGGAAAGCTGTGCAGGTTCTTCTTGGCCTACAACCCGCCTCAAGCAGTACTCGACGCCGTTGCTATCGCGTACCGCGTGTCGGGCGGGGACATCAAGACGGTCGTGCGCAAGATGTTCGAGCGCAACACGCTGCACATGATGGACCCCGCATCGATCGTGAAGATCAAGCGGCCGTTCCACCTCGTCAACTCGGTCGTGCGCGCACTGAATCCGACGGTGGCGCAGCCGAATCGTTTCGTGCAAGAGCTGACGACGATGGGGCACCTGCCCTTCGCGTGGTCGGCGCCGGACGGCTATCCCGACACGGCTCAAGCGTGGGGGACGAGCGTGCTCGATCGCTGGAATTTTGTGTCGCGCTTCTTCTCCGAATCGATCACCGGTGTCGGCGTGAACGTCACGAAGATCTTCGGGCCGGTGCAGAAGAACCTGCTCGCGAGCCACGCCAATCGCGTGTTGATGGGTGGGCGCATGGCGCCCGAGGACGTGACCGCAGTGCAGGCGTACGCCGATGCTGCTACGACTCTGAACGATACCTTGCGACGCGAAGTTCTCGCGCTCGCCGCCTCCACCCCGAGCTTCCAGACCTACTGATCGCGAGGCCTCCCCATGCAACACACGAACGAACACGAGAATTGCGATCACGAGTCGGACGAAGTCGGGACGAACGGTTTCGATCGTCGACGGTTCCTCGGCACGAGCCTGTTCGGAGCCGGCGCCGCGCTCACCGCGCAAGCGTGGATGCCGCGCGTGTCCTTCGCATTCGGCGGAGCACCGGCACAACGCGACACGCTCGTCGCCATCTTCTTGCGCGGAGCCTCCGACGGTTTGACGATGTGCGTGCCGTACGGCGACGGCGAGCTCTACAACCGCCGTCCGACTCTCGCGATTCCGCCGCCGGGACAATCGAACGGCGCGATCAATCTCGACGGTTTCTTCGGCCTCGCACCGGCGTCGGCGCCGCTGTTGCCGCTGTACCAAGCGGGTCACTTGGCTTTCGTACACGCGAGCGGTCTGACCGATCCGTCGCGTTCGCACTTCGACATGCAGAAGTGGATGGAGTTTGGTGTGCCGGGCGCTCAAGCTCAGACGGTTTCGACGGGTTGGGTCGGCCGCTATTTGCAGACGATTTCGCCCACCGGTTCAGGTCTCTTGCGAGGCATCGGCATCGGCAGCATCCTCCCGCGCATGCTCGCGGGTGGTCCGGCCGTGCAAGCCATTCCGAATCCGGCTGCATTCACGATCGCGGGCAGTTCCACCACCGCGGCCGCGCGTCGAGCGACGTTGGCGGCGGCGTACGCACAAGAACCTGATCCGATGATGAGTGCTGCGGCGAACACGTTCGCGGCGATGGACTTGATGGCGACCATCAATTTCGCGAGCTACGTCCCGGCGAACGGTGCCGTCTATCCGGCGACGACGTTCGGCACGGCGATGCGCAACGCGGCTGCGATCATCAAGGCGAACATCGGAGTCGAGGTGATCGAGATCGATCTCGGCGGCTGGGATCTGCACAACCAACTCGGACCGATCACGGGCGCGATGGCGAGCTTGCTCGACCAGCTCTCGAAGTCGCTCGCGGCGTTCCACGACGACTTGAACGACGTGAATCAGACGCTCAATCGAGTGACGACGGTCGCGATGTCCGAGTTCGGTCGTCGCGCGGGCGAGAACGGCAGCTTCGGCACCGATCACGGTCGCGGCAACGCGATGATCGTGATGGGCGGTCACGTGAACGGCGGTCAAGTCATCCGCACGTGGCCCGGCTTGGCGCTCGCGAATTTGAGCCAAGGCGACTTGGAGATCACCACCGACTATCGCGACATCCTGGGCGAAATCCTCGTCGATCGGATGGCGTGCACGAGCTTGAGCACCGTGTTCCCCGGTTGGACGGTGACGAATCGCGGGATCACCAATTAGGTGCGGCGAAAGTCGCGGTCGTCGCGGCGAATTCGCCGCGACCAGCAACGGAGGGGATGCCCCACATCGATGTGAGGATCCCCTCTAACGCAGCGTTTCCGCCTCCCTCGCCGCAGCGTTTCCGCCTCCCTCGCCGCAGCGTTTCCGCCTCCCTCGCCGCAGCCTGTCCGCCTCCCTCGCCGCAGCCTGTCCGCCTCCCTCGCCGCAGCCTGTCCGCCTGCCTCGCATCAGCCGTTCCGCCTGCCTCGCCGCAGCCTGTCCGCCTGCCTCGCCGCAGCCTGTCCGCCTGCCTCGCCTCAGTCTGTCCGCCTGCCTCGCCCGCAGCCGCCCCTCGTCGCCTCACTCGCTCAAGGCAGCCTGTACGCCTCACTCGTCGGTTTGACCGCTCGCGCAAAATGCAGCGGCCGGCGCAAATTCCCCGGCCGCGGCGTGAGGCGTGTCTTCGCGAGCCACTCGCGGAACACAGCCATCGATTTCTCGGTGTCGACTTCCACATCCCCATAGCGATCGCCCGGCCGAGCGCGTTCGACCGTCACAGCTTGATGCCAACAGTGCATGCCCGACACCGGATCCGGCTGCACGGGGAACGTCAGGTTCTGATGCACACCGCCGTCGGTCCACCAGATGCGTTTCGAATCTCTGTCGCTCGAAGCGAACGGTTGGATGTCTTCCGTGCGACGGAACCGAAAACGACCAGGCGCCAGCTCTTCCTTCACGACTTTCGCGCTCGCCCATTTGTCCGTGCCGACGTCGTCGAACAAGCGCCAACGCCCGAGATGGTGACTGCACGCGACGACGCCGGGACGCATGCCTTCGGTGACCCACGCCTTGTTGACGAAGTGCCCGATGCGCGTCGAAACACGCACCAAATCCGTCGTTTCGAGCCCGAGCTTCGCCGCATCCTCAGGATGGATCCACACGGGATTCGTGTTCGAGAGTTCGTACAACCACTTCGCGTTGCCTGAGCGCGTGTGAATGAGCGTCGGCAAACGGAACGTGGGGATGAGCACGTACTCGCCCTTCGACACATCCATTTTGCCGCGATGGATGTGGCTCTCGATGTACGCCGGTAGCGCGTATTCGGGCCAACCCCAATCGGCCATCGTCTTGCTGTAGATCTCGAGGCGTTTCGAGGGCGTAGCGAAACCCGCGCGAGGCGCACCATCGACCTGTACGCCGACCGGTTTGCCCGCCTTGACGACCGTGTTCGTCGCGTCGGTCGCTGCACCGTCGAGTTCGAGAGCAGCCAGCTTCTTCTTGTGACCTTCGTACACGTCCGTCGACACGAGGAACGCGCCGTGGCGACGCATGTACTCGAGCGGCGACATCCCGTGCTTCTTCGCCTCTTCCGGTAGCCCCGGCACCGAGTTCTCGAAGATCCACTGGTAGTACTCGTCGACGGTGATGCGCTCACCCTTGCGATAGGGCGATTCGTAGTACTTGCGGATGCCGAGCGAGCCGTCGGGATCGATGCGCCAGCTGAGCGCGATCCAGAATTCGTCCTCTTCCCACACCTCGCCCGGATTCGTCTCGTGCGTGTACTCGATCTTCTCGCCCGCGCGTTCGGCGACGACGCGCTGCACCGGTTGACGGAAGCTGATCCATTTCGCGGCGTGCGTTTCTTGACTCATCAAGTCGTGACGCTCGGCGCCGTGACCCATCGGCAAAACGTAGTCGGCGTATTGCGCGGTCTCGTTCCACGTCGGTGTCAACGCGGCGTGCAACTCGATCTTCGTTTCGTCGCGCAACATGTTCTCCCACAACATGCCGTCGGGATTCGTCCACACCGGGTTGTAGACGCGCGTGAAGTAGGCCGCGATCTTGCCGCGGCCGTCCGCGATCAAGTGGGGGAGCAAGTAGCTGAGCTCGTGGTGGCTGAGCGGATATTCCTGCGGGAAAAGCAGCTCACTCCACGCATTCTGCGCCGGTGGTTTCATGAACGGCGGCGGCACGAACTTCGTCTGCGAATTCAAGTTGGTCCCGCCCGGCGTCCCGATCGAGCCGACGAGCACGCACAAGAATTCGAGCGTGCGCGCAACTTGCCAACCGCCCTCGTTGCCCGACGCCGCGTTGCGCCACACGTGCGAAGCAAACGCACCTTTCGCATTGCCGATGCCGCGCGCGACTTCCACGATCGTCTCTGCGGCGACGCCGCATTCTTTCTCGGCCGCGGCTGGCGTGAACTTCGCGTAGTGCTTCTTCAGCTCGGTGATGAACGACTCGAACGTCTTGGGTGCCGTCGGCGCCATCGCGTCGAGGAAGTCGCGCCAGTTGACCCAGTCCTCCATGAACTTGGCGTCGAACAAGCGCTCTTCGAGGATGACGTGCGCCATCGCGAGCAAGAGCATCGCTTCGGTGCCGGGCCACGGCGCCATCCAGTAATCCGCCATCGAAGCCGTGTTCGAAAGGCGCACGTCGATGACGGCGAGCTTCGCGCCCTTCATCTTGCCGTCGATGATGCGTTGCGCGTGCGGGTTGAAGTAATGGCCGGTCTCGAGATGCGACGAGAGCAGCAGCATGAACTTCGAATGCTCGTGGTCGGGCGCGGGACGATCGGCGCCGCTCCACAGCGCATATCCGAGGCGCGCGGCGGCGGAGCACACGTTCGTATGGCTGTTGTGGCCGTCGACGCCCCACGATTGCAGCACGCGATCCATGTAGCCGTCGTGACCCGGACGACCGACGTGGTACATGACCTCGGTCTTGCGGCCTTCGACGATCGCAGCGCGAATCTTCGCGGCGAAAACGTCGAGCACTTCGTCCCAGCTCGTGCGCTCGAACTGTCCCGCACCGCGCGGACCGACGCGCTTCATCGGATACAGAATGCGCTGCGGATCCTGGATCTGATTGAGCGTCGCCGGCCCTTTCGCGCAGTTCTTCCCGCGGCTGCCTGGGTGATGCGGATTGCCTTCGAGCTTGCGAATCTCGCGCGTCTCTTTGTCGACGTACGCGACGAGCCCGCAGGCCGCTTCGCAGTTGAAACACGTCGTCGGCACGAGCGTGTAGCGCTTCTCGACTTTGCGCGGCCACGCTTTGCCGTCGTACTCGGTCCAGTCGTCCCACTGGTCCATGGGGGGAAACGACGCCAGCGGTGTGACTTGCCAGAAATCAGGATCGTGCGAACGGCTCATGAGATTCTGGATCATAGCTTCCGAGCGAAGCATCGAATGCGGCGCTGAAATTGAATGGGATCACCGTCCGACGCATCGATACCTTCAGCGCATGCCCCTGTCTTGGAACGACATCCGCGATCGTGCCACCGCATTCGCCAAGGAGTGGTCGAAGGAGACCGCCGAACGCGCCGAATCGCAGACGTTCTGGAATGAGTTCTTCGCGATCTTCGGCATCAGCCGCAGGCGCGTTGCGAGCTTTGATCGGCCGACGATCAAAGCGACGGGAACGACCGGATTCAACGACTTGTTTTGGAAGGGCATGCTCATCGCGGAGCACAAGTCGCGCGGCGCCGATCTCGACAAAGCCTACCACCAAGCGCTCGACTACTTTCGCGGGCTGAAAGAGCGCGACTTGCCGCGTTGGGTGGTTGTCACCGATTTTGCTCGGTTCCGCCTCTACGACCTCGACACGAATGAGAAGCACGAATTCTCACTCAGCGAGTTGCCGAAGCACATCAAGCGCTTCGGGTTCATCGCGGGATACCAAGTCCAAGCGATTCGCGAGCAAGATCCGGTCAACGTCGATGCCGCCGAACGAATGGGCGTGTTGCACGATCTGCTCAAGGCAAGCGGGTAAACGGGACATCCGCTCGAGCTGCTGCTCGTTCGATTGCTGTTCTCGATGTTCGCCGACGGCACCGGCATTTTTCAGCCGGCGCAGAGTTTTCGCGAGTGGTTGGAGGCTCGCACCGCCGAGGACGGATCCGATCTCGGAGCACAGCTCGCACAGTTCTTCCAAGTCCTGAACACGCCTTCCGAGCGCCGCGCGACGACACTGGACGAGCAGCTCGCCGCGTTTCCTTACGTCAACGGCAAGCTGTTCGACGAAGCGCTTCCGATCGCGTCCTTCGATCGGACGATGCGCGAAAAAGTGCTCGACGCGTGCAAGCTCGACTGGAGCAAGATCAGCCCAGCGGTCTTCGGCGCGCTTTTCCAGTCCATCATGGACAAGGACAAGCGCCGCGACTTGGGCGCGCACTACACGAGCGAGGAGAATATCCTCAAGGTCATCGGCCCCTTGTTCCTCGACGAGATGCGCGCCGAGTTCGAGTCGATCGAGAAAAACAAGTCTGCACTCGCTGCGTTTCATTTCAAGCTGCGCCAGCTGACGATTTTCGATCCGGCCTGCGGTTGCGGTAACTTCTTAGCCATTTCGTACCGGGAGTTGCGTGAACTCGAACTCGATGTCCTGCGCGCTACCCAGACACCCGGACAGAGGATGGTGGACATCCACGACCTCATTCGTTTGGACGTCGACCAGTTCTACGGCATCGAGATCGAGGAGTTTCCGGCGCAGATCGCTCAGCTCGCGTTGTGGCTGACCGACCACCAGATGAACCAGCGCGTCAGCGCCGAGTTCGGCTTCTACTTCGCGCGCATTCCACTGCGCACGACACCCCACATCGTGCATGGAAACGCGCTCCAAATGGCGTGGGACGACGTCGTTCCGATCGATCGCTTGACGCACATCCTCGGCAATCCGCCGTTCATCGGGAAGCAGCATCAAACGCCTCAGCAGAAGCGAGACCTCGCCGATGTCGCAGGCGAAATCTCGAATCCGAAGGTGCTCGACTACGTCGCCGCTTGGTACTTGAAGGCCGTTCCTCTTGTTCGTTCGTCGACGGTGCGCTGCGCATTCGTCTCGACGAACTCGATCACCCAGGGAGAACAAGTCGGCGTGCTCTGGAACGAACTGCTTCGCCGGGGGATTCGAATTCAGTTTGCACACCGCACGTTTCGGTGGTCGAACGAGGCGAGTGGTGTGGCTGCGGTGCACTGTGTGATCATCGGGTTCGGGTCGAAGGACCTGTCACGCAAGTTGCTGTTCGAGTACGACTCTGCTAGTGGTCCGGCGCATGTCGTCGAGGCCGCGAACATCAACCCCTACCTCGTCGATGCGGCCGATGTGTTGCTCGAGCGACGTAAGAAACCACTGTGCCAGGTGCCGCAGATGGACTTCGGGAATATGCCCAACGATGGTGGGCACCTCTTGCTCGAAGAGGATGAAAAGCAAGCCCTGCTCGCCGTCGAGCCTGAAGCCAAGCGCTGGATCCGGATGTTCTTGGGAGCCGCAGAGTTCATCAACGGGGAGAAGCGGTGGTGTCTGTGGCTCGTCGACATAGACCCAACGGAATTGCGCGAGCTTCCTGAAATCAGTCGGCGCGTTGCTTCGGTCAAGGCTCTGCGCCAAGCGAGTTCACGAGAAGGCACGCGCAAGCTGGCTGCCTATCCGACGAGGTTCGGTGAGATCAGGCAGCCAACGACCGAGTATGTGCTCATTCCTCGTCACTCGTCCGAAGCGAGAGCCATCATCCCGATGGCTCCGATGTCGCCGCAGATCATCGCCGGCGACAGCAACCTGCTGATTCCGAAGGGTTCCCACTACCACCTTGGCGTACTTTCCTCGGCTATGCACATGGCCTGGGTCAGTGCCGTTTGCGGGCGGATCAAGAGCGACTTCCGCTACTCCAAGGAGATCGTCTACAACAACTTTCCGTGGCCGGTCGATGCCACTGACGAACAGCGCGTCGACATCGCGGCCGCAGTTGGGGCGGTTCTCGAGGTTCGTGCAGCATTCCCGAAAAGTTCGTTGGCCGACCTCTACGATCCCGTGTCGATGCCCGTCGACCTGGCGAAGGCACACCAAGCACTCGATCGCACCGTCGACGCCGCATATGGCAAACGCAAGTTCGCCTCAGCATCGGAGCGCGTGAAGTTTCTCTTCGAGCTCTACCAGCGGCTCGACTCGCTCTTGCCGATGCCAGCCACGAAGTCGCGTCGCCAGCGCTGAGCCGAAGTTCGCAGCTTGCGACACCTCAGGGACAAAAGACGATGCGCGCCGCATTCGTCGAATTGAAATTCGCTCCGCCGGCGGCTGCATCGCGGAAAGCGAACTGGAAGTTCCAAGTCGATCCAGCTTGCACCGCGAACGGAGTGCCGACGAGCGGCGCTTGCGTGAAGTCGAGCGCGCGATCGACGAAACCGCTCGGGCTCGCGATGTCGAGCGGCAGGAGTCGCGCGAACGGAGCCGGCACGCACAAGAGTCCGTTGCCCCAAGGCACCTGCGACGAATTCGAACCGTATATGAAGAGCCCGATCGTGCTCGGCGGCGAGTTCGTCACCAACAGACGCAGGCCGTTCGCCGAGATCGAGGTCGAGCCCGTCGTGGTCAGAAGTGCGCCTTGTCCCGCTGAATTCGTCGATGTCGGGCAATACAGATCGACGTTCTGACACGCGGGATCGCGCACCGCATCGACTTGATGGATCACCGTGCGCAACGTGACTTCCGCTGCCTGGCGCGCCGTCGCCCAGGGGATCGCGGACCCGACGTGAATGTGACCGGCCGAGATGCACCACGCCGGATCGGAGGGACTGTCGTGCAAGCTCTGATACCAGACACCGTGGTAGGCCATGAAGCCGGAGACGAATTGACCTGCATGCACGGCCGTGCAGATGAACGCGTTGAGTCCGAGATTCGCTTCGGTCACGTTCGACACGATCTCCGCCATAGGCAATTTCGAGAGGCGCAAGAAACCACCTGCGACACTGCTGTCGGGAGGATTCGGCGTCGGTTGCGTCGGCGCGAGATAGTCGCCCGTCCACGTCGTGTGGTTGTAGTTGTTCTGCTCGACCTCCCAACTGAGACTCGCGTTCGTACGACTGAACGTGATGATCGCGATCGGCTGCAGCGCATTCGCGATGGCCCAGAAATCGGCCGACGTGTCTTGGTAATCGACTTCGAAATCGCCCGTGCCTTTGCCGCAACTCGTGCACGTCGGCGGCGAGAACTCGGGGAAGTAGGCGTACACGTCGTAACCGCGTCCTTCCCAGTTTTGTCCGATCCAACCCGCTGGATTCTGAGCCAGGTTCGCACTGAAGGGTCGAACCGCTTCGTTCGACGGCGGCCAATAACCCGTCATGAGGATCGTGCGTCGTCCGCCGAGCGCGGATGTCTGCAACACGGGATCCCGAGCGAGCGGACGATCGGTTGCTTGAAGTTCGATGAACGCATCCGACTCGGGCGTGCGCTCACTTTGCGGAGCCATAGCGGCGGCGAGGAAGAAGCAGGCGAGCGTTGTTCCCATGAGCAATCCCAGCGAGGGTCCGAGAATCGACAGCGTCGGCGAATCAGCCGACACAGGCATTCAATCTACGCGCCCGACGAATTTCGGGGATGCCGGGCTTTGGATTCTCAGCCCGAAACGAGGGGAAAGTCGCCACATAATTTCACACGGAGTGCAGTTCGTGTGAGCCGGGCGGGCTCGACCGTGCTCAGAGCGGTGCAGCAGAGACGAAGTCCGCTAGCCCTTCACGCAGACGACCTGACGCAGAGTGTGCACGACCTCGACCAAGTCCTTCTGTGCTTCCATCACCGCGTCGATCGCTTTGTACGCGCCCGGCGTTTCGTCGAGCACGTCGATGTCTTTGCGGCATTCGACGTGAGCCGTGGCGAGCCTGTGATCCTCGAGCGTGAACACGGCCTTCGCCTTCGTGCGCGACATCGCGCGACCGGCGCCGTGGGAGCAACTCTCGAAGCTGTCCTTGTTGCCTTTGCCGCGCACGATGTACGAACGCGTGCCCATCGAACCCGGGATGATGCCGAGCTCGCCCGCGCGCGCGCGCACGGCGCCTTTGCGCGTGACCAACACGTCGGCGCCGAAGTGATGTTCGCGCGACACGTAGTTGTGATGACAATTCACGGCGACTAGATGCGCTTTGAAATGGCGCATGCCTTTCGCCTTCGAAACGGCTTCGACGACGGCTTGCATCATCAACGCACGATTCGTCATAGCGAAGCGCTGCGCCCACTCGACGGCCTCGACGTAGTCGTCGAAGCTCTTGGAGCCTTCTTTCAAGTACGCCAGATCCTCGTCGGGGATATCGCCCAAGTGCTGGCGCATGTCCTTTTTCGCGAGTTCGATGAAGTACGTTCCGATGCGGTTTCCCACGCCGCGCGAACCGGAATGCAGCAGGAACCAAACGCGCTCACTCTCGTCGAGACACACTTCGATGAAGTGATTACCCGTGCCGAGCGTTCCCAAGTGTGTGACGTGATTCGATTGGCGGATCGCGCCGTGCTTCGACGCGATGCGCTCGAAATCGTCGGACAAATCTGCCCAGGCTTTTTCGGATGAGCGCGGGGGCTCGTTCCACGAACCCTTGTCACGTCCGCGCGCGGTGCGACCGTGCGGAACAGCCTTCTCGATGGCGTTGCGAATGGGGCCCAGATCGTCGGGCAAGTTGTCCGCGACGAGGCTCGTCTGCACGGCCATCATTCCGCAACCGATGTCGACCCCGACTGCGGCCGGGACGATCGCGCCGATCGTCGGGATCACGCTGCCGACCGTTGCACCGAAGCCGAAGTGCACGTCGGGCATGACCGCGACGTGACGATGGATGAACGGCAAGCGCGCCACGTTCTGCAGCTGTTTGCGCGCTTCGTCCTCCATCGCGACGCCGCGGATCCAAGCTTTGACGGGTACGCCGCCCTCGGTCTCGATCAAGTCGTAGGAAGTGTCCATGTGCGGAGTGTCATCGTTGCGCGCCGGAAGGATGTCGCCGAATGCGCTGCGCCGCCTACTCGATCGGAAACGGCTCGCCCGATCAGGAGAGCGGCGGCAATTGACCCGCGCGCACGAACGCCGACTCGTAGAAGAAGAGTCCGACGATCGCGAGCAGCGCGGACAGTGCGAACAGTGCAGGAATTGCCGCAGAAATCGCCGCCACGCTCGAAAGGGCGATCAACAACGCCGGTACGGCGACGCCGAGCACGTTGGCCAATGCGAAAGGACGCTTGATCGGGCCCAACTCGGCGACGGGCAAGAACGCGGCCGCTTGGCGCGCATTCGCCGTCGCGTGCTTCTGGCGCAGTTCGAGCAGCATCATCGCGCTGTGTACGACCAGCGAGGCCGCGAGCAGCACCGCGAGTTGTCGCGACACGTCGCTGAACGGCAACAACGCCGCCGCGCCGCACAAGACGGCCTGCACGAGCAAGTGCGGCAGCACGAGTCCGCCTTGCCACAAGTCGCGGCCTTCGCATTGCTGGAACAAGAACGCCGTGTAGCCCGCGACGCCGAGGCCGAGCGCGGCGTTCACCCAACGCACCGTGTCGGCCGCGCCTTCGTATCCGAACCAACGCAACGCCATCACGGCCGCCGACGCGATGCCGAACGCCGTCAAAATCCAGCCGCCCTTGACGAGCCAACTCTTCGTGTTCGGTCGCGTCAACAAGCGGAAGAACAGCATCGGCCGCGCGAGGTCGTGCACCAACAATGCGACGGTCGCGAGCAGGAAGACGATCGCGAGGATCTCGGGCAACCAATCAGCGGCGAAGCCTTCGAGGCCCAGAACAGTTCCGACCGGTGCGATCAACGCAGCGCCCGCAGCGATACCTTTGGTGACCAAGTACGCAGCGACGTGCCAACCCCACTCGACCTTGTGGCCCGCGTCGAGCACGGTGCGCGTGTCCGGTTCGAGCGGCAATTCCTCGGGCCATTCTTCGAGCTTGTGCGGCGGGCGATCGCTCCACAGATACGTGTCGGGACGCTCGGCCTCGCCCGGTTTCAAGATCGTCGGATCGATGCCGAGATAGTGGACGTTGGGCCCCGTCTTCTGTTCGAGGCCACGCTGCAGCGTCTGACCCTGGAACTCGCCGACCATCTGCGCGATGCGCGATTGCGGCTCGTGCAGATCACCCGCGATGATCGCGCCTACGGGACACACGACGACGCATGCCGGTTCGAGACCCTTCTCGACGCGGTGCGCGCAGAAGTGACACTTCTCGGCAGCCCCAGTGTCCTCGTTCAAGTAGATCGCGTCGTAGGGGCAACCCTGCATGCACGCTCGACAACCGATGCACGCGTCGCGATCCAGATCGACGATGCCGTCCTTGCGCTTCGAGAGCGCATTCACCGGACAGATCGTGACGCACGGCGCGCTCGTGCAGTGATTGCAGCGCAGCACCGCGAAGTGCCGTTTCACCGCAGGAAAACGGCCCTTTTCCTGATACTTGACCCACGTGCGAAAGCTGCCGACGGGCACGTCGTTCTCGGCTTTGCACGCGACCGTGCACGCGTGACAGCCGATGCAGCGGCGATGGTCGATCAGGAATCCGTACTGCATGGCAGGGGGGCGCCGAACATCATGACGATCGCGACGCCCGCGACAAGTGCGAACCGAGCGCGAGCACGAACCACGCGCCGATCAAGGCGAGCGAGAGGGAGGAGATCCAAGTTCCAAGACGCGTGTGCGCCGGCCGGAATTCGAGCACGACGTCCGCTGCTCCCGCGCCGATCGCGACGGCTCCGAACGCGTGGTTCGCGCGCAGGAACTCGACTTCGACGCCGTTCACCGTTGCACGCCAACCCGGATACCAAGGCTGTGAAGTGACGAGCCAACCGGAACTCGTGCTCGACGTCCGCAGCCGGATCGAACGATCGTCGCGAGCGATCACGTCGACGGTGCCGTTCACGGCGTGGTTCTCGAAACCCACGTCGCCGTCGATGTTCTCGAGCACGACCGAGCGCGCCGGGTCGAATTCGGAGCCGGTGGTCAGGCGGAACGAATCGTCTTCGTCGCGCGCAGCGAGAGCACGCGAGACCACGCGGAACTCGGGCAGAGCGTGCTCGAAATCGAAGAGACGTCGCGAGGCGATCGCGCCACGATCGCGCAGCGCATCCTTCGTCCAAGTCATGTCGACGACGATCGAGCCGGGCAGCGCGTGGCCGTCTTGGCGCGCCGAAAAGGCATGCAGAGCGGGATGGCGCACTTCGATCGGCCACTCGTTCACGCCTGCGTGACGCCACAGGCCGGCATTCATCACGTACTTCCAGTCACGCCGTGCGATCAGCGACCACGCGGATTCGGGCACGCCGTCGTTCGAGCGCACCACGAGCTTCAACTTGCGCGTCTCTCCATCCGCGAGTTGCGGCAACGGCACCGCGACGAACACGCGTGAATCTCGGTTCGGACGGTCGAAATCGGGAGCGAGTACGAGTTGCGACAAGCGTTCGCGCGTCGTTCGATCCTCGACGTTCAGCTCGATGTTCTGCAACAGAGGGCGGCCGCCGGTTTCGAAACACACGCGCAACGCGTTCGCGAATTCGTCGACGTAGTGGAAATCGAATTCGACGTCGGCGTCGGGGACCAGCGGTCGCGTCAGGTACTCGAACGTCGAGTTCGTGTCCGCGAACCCGGTCCACGTTCCGAGATCGACCCACTCGTCGCCGTCGACGACGCTGTCGATCCCGAAGACTTGCAGACCGCGTTTTGCAGCCCATCTCACGTCGTAGCCGTTCGCGTCCATCACGAACCACTCGCGACGCAGCCGCTCGACGCGCGCCAGCTCCGCGCCGCGAACATCCGCCAACGAGGGGACGCCGAACAGCGACGCGACACGCGGCGGAAGTGCAGCGCCGCCCATGAAAACAGGCCTTTTCGTGCTGACTTTCGCGCGCAGTTCGGCGAGTGCCGCTGTCTCTACGAACACGAAGGCATTCGGGGACGTCGGATGGAAATGCAGGAAGGTGAGCGCGTTCTGTCCGAGCAAGACGACGACGCAGACGGCGAGTGGGGCCAGGCGCGCCCGCCGCGTGCGCAATAACCACGCGCTCGCCAAGAGAGCTGCGCTGAGCGCGAACCAGGTGCTCACCTCGGACACGTTTCGCAGCGCGTCCCTCGCGAGATCGATGCGCGCTGCCTCCGACGAGAACTGGCCGAGCGCCGTGAGCACCCGATGCGACGCTCCCGCGCGCGCGACGAACAGTACGACGATGGCTGCACACACGGTGACGATCGCCGCGACGACGTTGCGCGTCGGACTCCGCTCGACGAGCCGATGCACGCAGAACGACGCGCACACGGCCACCGAAATGTGGAAGACTGCGAAGCCGCTCTCGATCGACACGAGCCGCAGGATCGGCAGCGACTGTGCGAGTCGGTGCAGACCGATCACGTCGTACGCGAAGGCGAGCCATGCGAGCGCGACGAGGCCGAAGAAGGTGAGTGTGTTCCGACCGCGCACCACGAACGGTGCGCAGAGTGCGCAGAAAACGACCGCGAGGCCTGTGAGCATCGCCAGGTTGCCGCCCGCTCGATGTGCACCATCGCCGAGCATGTTTGGAAAGAGTGCGGTGCTCCAGCTCGTGCGCTCGAGCGCGGCAACGCCGTTCAATAGGCGCTCGCGAAACACCCAGCTCTCGCTCTGGAACTCGAAGAAAGCCCCCAAAAACAGTCCTGAAATGCCGACCGCGAGCAAGGCGAGCAGCGTGTACTGCGCGTAGATCGACGCAATCGCCACGCCCGCTCCGGACGCTGGCTCGGCGCGACGCCACAGCGACCAACCCCGTGCGAACGCGAACAAGGCCAGCAGGGAGGCGGTCCACGCGAAGGCCTCGATGTCGCCCGCGGCGGCTCCGAATGCGGCGACGAGTGCGAACCCAGCCGCGTGCATCGGGCTGGCGAGGCGCCTGAGCACGACAGCTTGCCGCGGACCATCGCGCTCGACTCTGCGCGCCAGACTCTCGATCAACCACAGTCCACCGACGAGCGCGATCGCCACGCTCGATGCAGCTCGCGCCGGATGTTCGAGCAGAGAACCACTCGAGGCGAACGCCACGGCGCCGAAGGCACACGCGATGCTCGCGAGTCGCAGCGCTGCCAAGAATCCGTACGCGAGGAATCCCGCGAGGAACAGCTTCACGAACGCTTCGAGAAGCGCCGCACGATCCAGCGGCAACACGCGATGCATCCAAGCAAACGGAGAGAGCGCGCTCGCCGTCGGTCGCGCTGCACGCGGCGAACCTAAACCGGTGCGGCTGTCCCAGGCTGGAGATCCATCGCGCGACGCGATCGCCCTGTCCAGCGCGTAGGCCGCATGCACGTCCGTCGCAACGTCGATCTGTGCGTCGCCAGCCGAGCGCCAATTTCGATCGACCACGCACCATTCGGAACGCTGCAACGCGTCGACCGGCGACAGCGTTTCCTGCCCGAGCAACGTGAGCGGCGTCCACAGGAACCACGTCGCCAAGACGGCGCAGAGGACGGCCGCGAAGCCGAGTTCGAAGCGCGGACGAGGCCTCACGTCGCTCACGATCGCCGCTCCGGCGGAAGGGTGATCGCAAAGGCAACGAACAGCACGATGAGGCCAAAAAGGCTCGAAATCAGGCCGTTTCGCACACTCTTCGGCGCGTACTCGAACTCGACCAACGATTCACCGGCTGGAACCGCGACGCCGGTGAAGGCGTAGTTGGCGCACAAGAGCGTTGCGCTCTCGTTGTTGACGCGCGCCTTCCAACCGGGATACCACGCGATCGGCGTGACGACGAAACCGCTCGTCTTGCGTCGAACGATGAGGCGCGCTCTTCCATCGAGTTCGTCGAGCACGTCGACGGTCGCGCCTTCTTCGTCGGACAACGTGCTGCGTGTTTCGAGCGAATGCGGCGCGCCCTCGATCACGACCTCCGCACGCGGATCGAATAGAGGATCGAGCACGGCAGTCCACGCTGCGCCGTCCGTGTCGACGACGCGCGCTGAACCGAGTGTTCGATATCTCTCGACACTGTTCTTCACAGCGAACACGTCGAACGGACCGATGCGTCCTGCGAGCGCGAAGTCATAGTGCGAGTACGACAAGTCCAGGTCGACGCGACCCTCGAGCACGATCTCGCCTTGAGTCGCTCGCCAATTGGGGCCGAGGTCCGGAAGATCGGTTCGGCAGCCGATCGCGTACGAAGTGCGCGACCGCGAATCGTCGACGGACGCGATGCGCAAGCGGAGCGCATGTCCTTTCACTTTCGCTTCGCGCGGGAACGGAACGATGCAGTCGACGACGTTGCGTCCGGCAGGACGCACGGACCAGGGCGTCAGGGTCAGGCCCGCCAAGCGCTCGCCGGTGTCGAGGTCATCGATCGTGACCGAAAACTCGCGCGCGTTCGGAAGTCCCTTGGTGATCCACGGAAAGCGCACGCAAGTGAGTCCATCCGCCGGGGGAGTGAAGTACTGCGAAACAGCCGAATCAGCCGAAATCTCAGCTGTTTCGCGCCAGGTCGCGCGTCGCGGTGGGTTTCCACCGAACTCCGTGTCGACATCGATCCAGCCATCGGGATCGAGCACGAACTGAATCGCGAACAGATCCAACGCATGTCGAGTCGTGCGCGACACGATTCCGAATTCCCCGCGCGGTTCGAACGACTTCTCGAAGAGTTGGTCGTAGCGTCTCACGTGGAAAGGATCGTTCACGACGAGCGAGCGCGACCAATACGTCGCGTTGATCGAAGCTGGCAGTTCGACGTCTCCGAGCACCAGCGGGTTGTGTGCTCCGACCAACCCAGCGCGCATGTCGAGCGCTTTGGTCCGCGGCATCACGAGCGCATTCGGCGTCACGGGGTTGTAGCTCTCGAGCGGGGCGGCAACTTGCGCGTACACGATGGGAGCCAACGCGAGGAGGAGCAATGTACGCGCGCGTCCAGGTTGCAAAGCGTTCGCGATCGCGAAGGCAGCCAACCCGAGCAAGCACGTGGCGACGACGAAGTCGAGGTGCCCACTGGATGCGACGATGCGTAGCGTGTCGGATGTGACGCTCGGATCGGCGATCGTCGCGCCGAACAGTCGCTCTGCGATCGCGCGCGCGAACAACACGAGAAGGGCTCCCGACACGAACAGGGCGGCGGCCCCGCGCGCGCTCGTCATGCGCCCTCGAGACTCCACACGATCGACGGCGAGTGCTGAGAACGCGGCGATCGCGAAGGGGAACAGCACGAGTGCGCGCCCGACGACGGTCTCTGTCTGTCGCGGGAAAAGACCTTGAAACAAGCCGTTTCCAAGTGCTCCACCGCCGACGAGCAGCCCCGCGACGCCGATCACGGCGAAGAACGCCGCCATGCGATCGCGACGCGCCGCACTGATGCCGAATACCGTGAGAACGATCGGCAGCGCGCCGGTCGCACACGCTGCGAGCGTCTCGAAACTTCCCGCAGGCCAACCGGCGACCAGTGGACTCGTGCTGGTCGGCTGTCCGAAGAGCAGTGGAAAGAAAAACAGCGGCCACGCAGGCAGAGCGAAGTCGCCGATCGCGAGCGGTGCCTGTCTCGCGTTGCGCAGGTACTCGAGGTAAGGCAGGACTTGGATCCCAGCGACGAGCCCCGAGAGAATCGCGATGCCGGCGACGTGCAGCGCCGCATTCCACAGCTCGCGGCGGGCGGCGACGTTGCCGCGCTCGCGCCACGCGACTTGCACGAGTCGCACGGTCAGCCACGCAGCGACGACGAGTGCGGAGAAGAGAAACGTGTCGATTGCCCCGCCCATGAACGATGCGACGATGGCGAGCGTGAAGAAGACCGAATTGCGGAGCAGAGGTGTGCGCTCGACCGTCCCGGAGCGTCGCACGTCGATCGCCCGCTCGACGAGACTTTTCATGCGCTCGGCGAAGAACAGTCCGAGCGGGAGCAAGATCACGGTGCTCGACTGAGGCGCGAACAGCGTCGTGATTTCCGCGCCGCTGAACATGAACACGATCGCACCGACGACGCCTGCGGCGAATGTGAGCCCCAACTCGCGCAGGAAAAGAAACGTCGCGAACCCGAGAACGAAGAGCTTCGCGAACGACGCGATCAGCACGGCCCACGCTGGATCGAAGACGTAGAAACTCCACGAAAACGGCGAGAAAACAGCGGATTGTGGGTTGGCGAGGTGGGGAACGCCGCCGCCGTTGAATCCGTTCCATGTGGGCAGCGCGCCATAGGCGATGCGGTCGGCCGACATGCGCAGCCAAGCTTGGTGCGTCGTCCACGTGCGCACCAAGGCGGGGTTCAGAGTTCGAGCCTCGCCCTCCACCCGCGTGACGGCGAAGAGCTGCGAACAATCGGACGGCCCGAACTCGCCCTCACCGATCTCGGCGATGGGCCCGCGCAGGAAGAAGAGCGCGAACAGCGCGACGACGAGAGCGCCCACGATCGTCTCGCGACGGTGTGATCGTGCTCGATCGTGTCCCGCGCTCTCGCTCATTCAAGCCGACCGCGAACCACGCGCGCGAGGCGATCGAGTCCCATCTCCAAATTCTGCATCGGCGGCCCGAACGAGAAGCGCATCCACGAGCGATACGGCGATGCAGCGCGACGGCGCTTCCCCGGATTCACGTCGAAGAATTCGCCCGGGACCGTCATCACCTTCTGCTCGAGCGCGCTCCGGAAGAACGTCATCGAATCGTCGAGCGGCGCAGGCAGGCGATCGAGGCACGCCCAACCGTAGAAGGTGCTCGTCGGGCGAGCAGCGAAACGAATGCCCAGGGCTTCGAGGCGTTCGACCATCAAGTTGCGCTTCTTGGCGAACTCGACGCGAAGTGCTTGCGTCTCTTGATCGGCGCGCGCCGGCTCGAGGACTTTCAGCGCGGCACGCTGCGCGATGCGCGACGGACCACCGTCGATCGAACTCGCAGTGCGCGACAGAGTCTCCATCATCGGCGCCGGACCGACGACCCAACCGATGCGCCATCCGGGGTAGCGGAAACTCTTCGTGAGCCCGTCGACGAGCAGGACGGGATCGTGATCGACGTCGTCGACGAAGGGTGCCGCGCTCACCGGCCCGGCAGCGGGCTTGCCATCCTCCGTGTAGATGAAATGGCTGTAGAACTCGTCCAAAACGAGCAGCGTCTCTTTCTCTCTCGCCGTCTTGACCAATGCAGCGAGCTCGCGTCCTTGGATGACGTTGCCGGTCGGATTGCACGGGTTGCTCAAGACGAAGGCCGACAATCCGCGCTCGTCGATCTCTTGGGCGAGCCGGTCCGCCGTCACGCGGAAACCATCCTCCTCGCGCGCGCGAATCGGAATCGGCGTGAGCCTCGACATGTGCGCGTCGAACATGTCCTCGTACGCAGTGTAGTCGGGGAGTTGATAGCCGATGTTCACGTGACCGAGTGCGGCGAACACGCGCGTCAACGCGAGCCGACCGCCTTGAGCGACGCACACGTTCGCGGCGGTGTACTGCGAGCGCTTGCCTGTTCGATAGAGACGGTTGTAATGCGCGGCGATCGCCTCACGCAGCTCAGGCGTTCCGCCGAGCGGACCGTATGCGTGATCCTCGGGTTCGATCTCGACATGATCGATGCGTGGCGGAGCACCCGCCATCACGCCGACTTCGGGTTGACCTTGTCCGAGATTGCACCAGTCCGGATGGCCGTTCGTGAATCCGAGCTTGCTCGCTTCGTGAACGACCCAGATGACGCCCATGAAAGGCACTTCGCGCAGTGCGGGTGTTCGATTCGTCGAGGTCTTCATCGTTCGAGTTCTCTCTGCAACCGATCGGAGTTGGCGAGCCAAGACTCTATGATCTGCGACCCTTCGTCGCGCGCATCGAAACGGCGGACCTCCCCATGAAACTGAAAATCGCTCTCGGCGCGGTCGTGATCCTCGGTGGGCTCTATGCCGCGCACCACTACCTGAACGAAAAGCCGCAGTACCACGCCACCGCACCGTCCAGCGACACACCCGCTGGCGGAGTCGTGCGCCAGAGCTTCACCGTTGGATTCTTGCCGGTCACGTGTCACCTGACCTGTCCGGTCACGAGTTGGGTGACGCGTCACAGCGCGAAAGGCACGCAATTCCAAGCGCAGAAATTCACCGACTTCCCTTCGATGAAGGAGGCTCTGATCGCGCGCAAGATCGACGCGACCTTCATGATCGCACCGCTCGCGATGAAGCTCGCGGCGGACGGCGTGCCCGTGAAGATCGTGTACCTCGGGCACCGCGACGGTAGCGCGCTCGTCGTCGCGAAGGACAGCGACATCCACACGTTCACCGATCTGCGCGGCAAGACGGTCGCCATCCCGAGTCGCTTCTCCAACCAGAACCTGCTCATGCACCGGATGATGAAGCAGTACGGCATGAAGGACGGCGACATCCTGCTCAAGGAAGTGCCGCCGCCCGAGCATCCCGCCGCGCTCGGCGCGAAGGCTGTCGACGGCTTCATCGTCGGCGAACCGCATTGCTCGAAGGCCGAGCTCGAGGGCTACGGGCGCATCCTCTACGAGATGAGCGAGCTGTGGCCCGACTTCATCTCGTGCGTGCTCGTCGTGCGGCAGGAGGTGATCAACGACCAGCGCGAGCTCGTCGACGAACTCGTGCGCGGCATCGCAGCGTCGGGCGAGTGGCTCGACGCAGATCGCGCTACCGGCGCACAGCACAGGAAAGACGCGGCGCTCGTCGTCGGCACGCAGTTCTACAACCAGGATCCGAAACTGCTCGAGTACGTGCTCATGAAACCCGATCGCGTTTCCTATTCCGACCTGAAGCCGCCCAAGGCGACTTTCGAAGAGATCATGGATCTTGCCGTGTCGACGAACATCATTCCGAAGCGCATGAAGTTCGAGGAATACTGCGACACGAGTTTCGCGCCCGATCTCGAGACCGTGAGCCTGCCTTTCGATCGCATGCCTGGACTCGACCAAATCAGTCAGCAGAAAAAGTAGGGCGCGGACAGCACTTGGGAGTCTGGCCTTACATCACGATCGCCGTTGCGGTGCTCGTTTTCGTGCTCGGAACACGGCTTTCGCGTTCCGTGACGCGCATTGCGTTTCCGTTCGCGACGGCGGCGATCGTCGTCGCTGCGTGGCGCATTTCGTGTCACCTGATGGAGTACGACCTGCGCTTCCCGGACGGGACGGTCAAACGCATCCCGGTGTTCCCGACCCCGTTCGAAACAGTCGCGGCGATGGTGGACATGTTTCGCGACGGGACGATCTTCCGGTACACGATCGCGAGCCTCTACCGTGTCGCCGTCGGATTCACGATCGCATGCGTCGTCGGGATCCCACTCGGACTGTGGATGGGGTGGTCGTTGCGCGCGCACGATGCCTTAAACCCGCTCGTTCAAGCGCTGCGTCCGATCTCGCCGATCGCCTGGATTCCGCTGGCGATCCTGTGGTTCGGCATCAAGGACGCGGCCGCGATCTACATCGTCGTGATCTCGTCGACCTTCCCGATCGTGACCGGCGCGATGGCAGCAGTGCACACCATTCCAGTCGCGTACGTCCGGTCCGCGCGCAACTTCGGAGTGAGCGGATTCGAGCTCTACCGCCGCGTGTTGTTTCCCGCTTCGTTGCCGCAGATCCTGATCAGCATGCGCATCGCGCTCGGCGTGTCGTGGATGGTCATCGTGGCGGCCGAGATGATCGCGGTCGAATCGGGGCTCGGTTACTTGATCATGGACTCGCGCAACGCGAACAACTATGCGCGTGTCGTCGGCGGCATGCTGTGCATCGGGCTCGTCGGGTGGTCTCTCGACTGGTCGATGCGCAGGCTCGAGCGCTTGGACGAAGTGCGCTGGGGGTTCTCGAAAATCGTATGAGTCAGCCCCGCATCGAATTGCGCTCCGTCACGAAGTCGTTCGCACGTCGCGACGGGAGTTTGAACGTCGTCGCCGGCATCGATTTGGCGCTTGCTGCTGGCGAATTCGTGTGTTTGCTCGGTCCGTCGGGATCAGGGAAGTCGACGATCTTGAACCTGATCGCGGGGCTCGACGCGGCATCGAGCGGCGAGGTGCTCGTCGACGGTGCGCCGGTCGCCGAACCGAGTCGACGGTGTGTGCTCGTGTTCCAGGAGTACGGCATTTTTCCGTGGGCGACCGTGCGCGAGAACATCGCGTTGGGCCTGCGCGATCGAACGACGAGTGAGATCGAGAGCACCGTGAAGCGGTACGTCGAACTCGTCGGCTTGCAAGGGTTCGAGGACGTCTACCCGGGTGAATTGTCGGGTGGAATGAAGCAGCGCGTCGCCGTCGCGCGAGCTCTGGCCGTGCAGCCGCACATCATGTTGATGGACGAACCGTTCGGGGCGCTCGATTCGCTCACGCGGCTCTCGATGCGCGCCGAGCTCTTGCGCATCTGGGAACGCGAGAAGACGACGATCTTGTTCGTGACCCACGACGTCGACGAAGCCCTCCAGCTCGCCGATCGCATCGTGATCTTGAGTCCACGTCCGGCCAAAATCGTCGAAGAGGTCGCAGTCGAACTCGCTCATCCGCGCGACGTCGCCGGGCCAGAGTACGGGCGTATCAAGCGGCGCTTGTACGAGCGACTCGGCGTCTCCCACGCGATCTGAGTGCACGGATCGCAAGGTTTGCGACAACGCTCCCGCCAGTGGAGACGACTGCGTAGCATCTGGCGCATGCTGACTCGCTCCATCACCGTCGTCGTGCTCACGTTCGTCTCGCTCGCGGGCCTCGCGCGAAGTGAAGAACCGACAGGAAAAGCCTGGCTCGCAGCGCATTTCACGAAGCGCGAGGCGATGGTGCCGATGCGCGACGGAGTAAAGCTCTTCACGAGCATCTACGAGCCCAAAGAGTCGACCGCGAAGTCGCCGATCCTGCTCCGGCGCACGCCGTATTCGTGCAGTCCGTACGGCGAGAACGAGTTCCCCGAGATCCTCGGGCCGAGCACGCACTTCCACGAGAGGGGATACGCGTACGTCGTGCAAGACGTGCGCGGCGCGTACATGAGCGAAGGACACTTCGTCGATATGCGCCCCTTCGTGCCGGACAAGCGTGACGGCAAGACGACCGACGAATCGACCGACGCGTTCGACACGATCGATTGGCTCGTCGCGAACGTGCCCAACAACAATGGTCGCGTCGGCATGTGGGGGATCAGTTACCCAGGTTTCTACGCTTCGATCGGCATGATCGACGCGCATCCGGCGTTGAAGGCTGTTTCGCCGCAAGCTCCCATCGCCGATTGGTGGTACGACGATTTCCATCATCACGGCGCGCTGTTCTTGCCGCATGCGTTCAATTTCCTGCACGGCTTCGGTCGGCCGCGCCCCGAACCGACGACGAAGCGTTCGTGGGGCTTCGATCACGGAACACCCGACGGCTACCGCTTTTTTCTCGAGCTCGGTTCCCTCGCGAACGTGAACGCGAAATGGTTCAAGGGCGAAGTGCAGATGTGGAACGACATCGTCGCGCATCCGAACTACGACGAGTTCTGGCGAGCGCGCAATTTGCTCCCGCACCTCGAGAACGTCGCGCCGGCGGTGATGACGGTCGGTGGTTGGTTCGACGCGGAGAACCTATACGGCGCGCTCAACACGTACCGCGCGATCGAGAGGCAGAATCCGAACGTCTACAACGTGCTCGTCATGGGGCCGTGGATCCACGGCGGTTGGGGGCGCACGGACGGAGACAAATTGGGTCAAGCGCGCTTCGGCTCGAAGACGTCGTCGAAGTATCGCACCGACATGGAACTGGTCTTTTTCGAGCACTTTTTGCGCGATTCCACGCTGCCGCCGCCTGCCGAAGCGAACGTGTTCGACACCGGCGCGAACGAATGGCGCGCGTTCGACGCCTGGCCGCCGAAGCGAGTGTCTGCGCGACGATTGTGGTTCGATGCGAATGCCGCAGCGCTCGTCGATGTCGGCCCGACCATCGCGGGCGTGACACACCGCGAGTACCTGAGCGATCCGCGGCATCCGGTTCCGTTCACGCAAGCGATCACGACTGCGATGTCGAGGGAATACATGACCGAGGATCAGCGCTTCGCAGCGACTCGGCCCGACGTGCTCACCTATCGGACGTCCAAGTTCGAAACCGATGTCACGCTCGCCGGTCCGCTCACGGCTGATCTCGTCGTGACGACCACCGGCACGGATGGCGACTGGGTCGTGAAACTGATCGACGTGTTTCCAGACGACACCCCTGATCCCAAAGGCGACGACGCGCTCGTGCCGGGGCAACGCATGGGCGGCTACCACATGCTCGTGCGCAGCGAAGTGGTGCGTGGTCGCTTTCGCAACGACCCGAGCCAGCCCGAGCCCTTCACACCGGATCGACTCACCGCAGTGAGGGTTCCGCTGCAAGACGTCCTGCACACGTTCAAGGCCGGCCACCGTCTGATGGTGCAAGTGCAAAGCACGTGGTTTCCGCTGGTCGATCGCAATCCGCAGACGTTCGTGCCGAGCATCTACGCAGCCCGCGAAGAGGACTTTCGTGCTGCGAATGTCGCTGTTTGGAACGCATCGACGTTGGACATGAACGTGCTCTCCGTTTCGAAGTAAGAACGCGATGCCCGAGCTGCCCGAAGTCGAAACTGTCGTGCGTTCGATTCGGAAGCGACTCGAAGGACGCACGATCGAGAGCGCTCTCGTGCATTGGCGACGCACGGTCGTCGCGCCCGATTTCGAAGAGCGCGTCGTCGGTGCTCGCATGGTCCGCGTGTGGCGGCGCGCGAAGTACATCGTGATCGATCTCGCACGCAAGAAGCGTCCGGCGGGAGCCATCGTCGGTCACTTGCGCATGACCGGTCGCATCCATGTCGAGAAACGCCCGTTCGATCCGGGACCGTACAAGAAGGTCGAGCTCGCGCTCGATGACGGTCGCGTGTTGCACTTCGTCGACGTGCGCAAGTTCGGGCGCTTCGAGTTCGCCGCGGATCCGGAGCGCGTGCTCGGCAAGCTCGGTCCCGAGCCGTTGTCGGATGACTTCACGGTTCAGTGGCTCGACACGGCGTTGCGCGCGAAGCGCCGGGTGTTGAAGTCGCTCTTGCTCGATCAGACCTTCGTCGCAGGGCTCGGGAACATCTACGTCGACGAAACCTTGCATCGCTCGGGCCTGCATCCGCTGACGCGATCCGAGCGTGTCAAACCAGCCGAGGCAGCGCGCTTGCACGCTGAAATCCAGGCTGTTTTGACGTCTGCGATCGAACGCGAAGGTTCGAGCTTCGACGTTTTCTATCGCACGCCCGAAGGCAATCCCGGTCAGTACCAGGACGAGTTCCGAGTCTACGGACGCGACGGCAAACCCTGTCGCAAGTGCGGAACGATCATCGAGCGTCTCGTAGTCGGTCAACGCGGGACGCACGTGTGTCCGCGCTGTCAGCCGCGCTCGCCGAAGCGTTCGAAGTAGCTACTGCGAACGCTTGCGCCACAGCGCATCGAGCTCGGGCAGTTGATTCCACTGCTGCGCGCACAATGCCAAGTAGAGCGTGACGTCTTCGGGCGCGAACGACTTGTCGAGCTCGGTCACGGCGGCTGCGATCTTGGCCTTTTCCGGCAAGCCGTTGTCGAGGTCTTGGATCATGCCGTCTTCGTGCGCGACGCCGGTTTTGTCGAGGAAGCCCGTGACGATGCCTTTGTGGTGGCGAATCAGGTACGCGCCGAAGACTTCGTAGGCGAGTTCGGCGTTGGCCGATGTCTCGATCAACATGCGCGCACGTTTGGCGCGTTGAGCGATCGGCAGCTTCTTCACCGCGATTGGCCTGAACTTCAGCGACTTGGCGACCTCGTTGTCGAGAGGTCCGAATCCGTTCAATTCGAGGCCCGAGTAGATCGTGAGGAAGCGCTCGGGGCTCATCGACTTCAGTTGTTCGAGGACTTGCATGAGGGAGCGGAGTCTAGCGAGCTCCGTTGTCCTCGACCACAGCGGCGGATACACACTGAGCTCCGATGAGCACCGCGAAAGACACGAACCGCCGCGAAGTACTGCTCTTGACGTTGCTCGCGCTCTTCGTGGGGTTCTTCGTCACGGCCGAAATTCTCGGCGCGAAGCTGTGGAAGTTCACGCTGTTCGGCGTCACGCCGCAGTCGATCGGACTGTCGGACGACACGTTCTTCGTCGCGACGGCGGGCATCTTCGCGTTTCCGCTGACGTTCATCCTGACCGACATCATCAACGAATACTTTGGCCGACGGATCGTGCGCGTGTTCACGTGGCTCGCCATCGCAGTCAACGTGATCCTGCAACCGATCGTCATCGGTGCGACGCGGGCGCCGACCGTCGTGTTCGGGCAGTCATACTCGGACGAGACCGCGCACCAGGCTTACGTCATCGCGTTCGGACAGACGCCCTCGATCGTCGCGGCGAGCCTCGTCGCGTTCGGCGTCGCGCAGTTCGTCGACGCGTGGGTGTTCACGTGGTTGCGCAAGAAGACGGGCGGGAAAATGCTGTGGTTGCGCTCGCAAGGGAGCACCGTCGTCTCGCAACTCATCGACACCGGCATCGTCATCTTCGTGGCGTTCGTCGTGATCCCGGAAGTGCTCGGGCAAGAGCACATGACGGTCGACCGAGCAGCCGTGATCTCGCTCACGAACTACGTGTACAAGTTCGCGATCGCGATCGTCATCACGCCGCTCCTGTACCTCGTGCATGCGGTTGTGAAGGCGTGGCTCGGCCACGCAGAAGCGGCGGCGCTGGCAGCCGCAGCACATCCGACCGATCCTGTTTGATCGCGGACCAGCGACGGCGATCGTTGAACGGAGTGCGCAGCTCTGACACGCTTCGAAGCGGCGGATGATCTACGCAGCACTGAAACGGCTCGGGAAGCACTCGTTCATCTACGCGCTCGGGCCGGCGGTGAACAAAGTGCTCGGTTTCGTGCTGTTGCCGTTCGTCACCGTCTGGATCGGTACCACGGCCGACTACGGCGTCCTCGAGATCGCCAGCGTCACCATCGCGATAGCGGCGCAAGTGCTCGGCATCAATCTGTTGCACGGCATGACGCGTTTTCACGCGCAGTACGAAACCGAGGAAGAGCGCAACACGCTCGTCACGACGACGTTGATCTTGCTCGCGTCGACGACGGGGATCGCGCTTGCATGCGCATGGATTTTTCGCGACGCGGCCGCCGAACTCCTCTTCGAATCGTCGACGCACGCGCCCGTGCTCGTCGCGGTGTTCGCGATCCTTTTCTTCCAGACCATCGGCCAAGTCGGTCTGCGTTGGTTGCAGATCCTCGAGCGTTCGATCACCTACGGCGTCGTCACGAGCGTCAAACTCCTGCTCGAACTGGGCCTGAAAGTCTGGCTCTTGTTGCTCGGCCTGAAAGTGATGGGGGCTCTGTACAGCGTGCTCGGCTGCGAGGCGCTCGCGGCTCTCGTGCTCGTCGGTTTCGTGGTCAAGAAAGTCGGCCTGCACTTCTCGTGGCCGATGGCGCGCAGGTTGTTCGTCTACAGCGCACCGCTCTTCATCTCGGGGCTGTGCATGTTCGCGCTGCACCAGAGCGATCGTTTCTTCGTGCAGCGGATGTGCGGCGAAGCGGACGTCGGTCTGTACGGACTCGCCTACAAACTCGGCACGATCGGCAACGCCGTGTTACTCGAGGCATTCGGTTTGATCTGGTTCCCGTTCGCGTTCTCGCTGGCCACCGACGAAGAGATGCGTCAGATCGCGCGCAAGGTCCTCACGTATTTCAATCTCGCGATGTGCACCGTGACGCTCGTGCTCGCCGTCTTCGCGAAGGAACTCGTCGTCACGATGGCGGCGCCGCAATTCAGAGAGGTCTGGCCGGCACTCGCAGTCATCGCGGCGGGCTACCTCTTCTGGGGGCTGTACCAGATCGTCAGCACAGTCTTCTACCGGCGCGAGCGCACGTGGGCCGTCGGCGTGATCGCGTGCGGCGCGGCGCTCTTCAACATCCTGTTGAACGCGCTCCTCGTGCCGCGTTTCGGGTACATGGGGGCGGCGTACTCGACACTCGCGACGTTCGCGACGCTCGCGATCGTGACCTGGCTTGCGGCCGAACGCCTCATGCCGATCGGCTACGAATTGCGCCGCATCGTCTGGCCGATGGCTCTCGCGACCGTCTTGTACGCGTTGAGCGCCGCCCTCCCCGACTGGTCGTTCGCGAGCGTCGTGGCCGCGAAGATCGTCCTCGTCCTGCTCTTGCCGCTGGTACTGTTCGCGACGGGCTTTCTCGCACCCGAGGAGCGAGCGAAGATCAGCGAGATCTGGAGAACGTTGCGCGCCGCGCGTACCGTGCGCTCGAAATGAGGTGAAGCGGCGCAACCCCCGATCGCCGAGACCCGCTTGCCGAACGTCGACCCGATTCACGAACTGCGCCGCCGAGTCCAGGAGCCGGTCCGCAAGTACAACGACATCGCGGGATTCCTGATCGGCGATCGCATCTCGATCCACGTCACGAGTCTGTTCCTCCGACTCGGACTCTCGCCGACCGTCGCGACGATCGGCTTCCTCGTCTTCGGACTCGGCGGATCCGTGCTCGCCGCATTCGGCGGTTGGTGGTCGGTCGCCGGATTCGCGTGCTTGGTCGTCTACTACGTGCTCGATTGCGTCGACGGCGAAGTCGCGCGCTACCACGGCACCGAGAAGCTCGTGTGGGGCTTCCACGACTTCATGTTCCACCTGTACGTGAAGTCCGCGTTCTTCGTCGCGCTCGGGTTTTACGCTGCGAAATGCAGCGATCGCGAGTGGACGTTTCTATTCGGCATCAGTGCGCTGCTCGCGACACTCTTCGGAAAATTCCTCTACGACGTCGCCATCATTCTGAACACGCGCTACGTCTTGTTGCGAGCGCCCGACGAGCGCACGAAATGGGTCGAGCAGTTGACGCGCGGGACGACGAACGCAGAACTCGCGGTCGATGGCGATCTGCCCGGTGAGTTCAGGCCGTTCGAATTCGGCGGTGCGCTCTCGACCGTGCGCGCCGTCGTCACCAACTTCGATCTCGCGGTCGTGCTGTTCCTCGCCGCGGCACTCGTCGACGTGTTCATCTCTCCGTTCGTGATCTCCGGAGTCGTCTGTGACACGAAGTTCCTACTGCTCGCGTTCTACGGCGTGACGCTGCCTCTAGACTTCCTGGATCGCATGATCAGCTACGTGCGGGACGATCACTTCCAAGCCGATTCGCGCCGGCTGCTGCGCCGCGCCCACGGATTTCGCATCCGCCGCGACTGAGTTTCGGGGAGCCCCGCCCGGTCTCGCAAAACCGGCCCCCGGATCCCGGGAGGCCTTTTTTGCGGGAAAACCCCGATTTGGAACGAACGGTTAGGTTCGCTTCATGCCTTCTTTTCCACGGTGAAGGACTTGCGCACTCCTAGCCTTGGGATAGCATCAGAATAGATTCAGCCTCCGGCCCGGGCCTACGTCCGGTCCACAACAAACGCCCTCTCCTGGCTCTAGGGAGTTCCTCCATGACCCGCTTCTCTGTCCTCACTAGCCTCGCAATCGGCGCCGCGCTTTTCACAAGCTCCGCCTCGGCGCAAACCCAAACGGTTTGCTTCACCGGCTCGATTCCGCTCACAAACACCAACTGGGCGAACAACGTCTCCGTGTCGAAGTTCGACACCGGCCTCGGAACGCTGCAATCGATCAGCTTCCAGTTGACGGGCAACATCGCAGGCGCGGTGCGCATCGAGAGCCTCGATACCGCCGCGACCGTTGTCCAAACGAACTTTCAGGCCACGTTGACGCTGACGCGTCCGGACCTGTCCGTCATCGTCGTCACGGTTCCGATCGCGAACTTCAACGACAGCTTGACCGCCTTCGACGGCACGACTGACTTCGGCGGCACGTCGGGTGTTTCGCACCTCGGCATCACCGCGAACCAGATGAACAGCGCGACCTCGCCGCCCCCGGCGTCGGACCTCGTGCTCTTCTCGGGTCCTCCCGGATTGCCGGGCAACATCGTCCTGCCGGTGACCGCGGTCGGAAGCTCGGTCGCAACCGGCAGCGGCAACCTGATCACGCAGTTCCAGACGGCGGCCGCGGCCCAAGTCCAGGTCTGCTACACGTACCTCGTCAACACGCCGCCGACCTTCGGGCCGCCGACGCCGGCTTGCAACTCGACGCTGATGGCCTCGGCCGCGGTGCCGTTCTCGTTCCAAATCTGCGGTGGTGACACGAACGCGGCCGACACGGTCACGATCACGTCGGGCCCGCTCCCGGCCGGTGCCACGCTGAGCCCGCAAGTTCCGTTGGTCGGCAACCCCGTTTGCCGCACGTTCAACTGGACCCCGACGGTCGGTCAAATCGGCGGCGCGTCGGTGACCTTCACGATCACGGACAGCCACGGTCGCCTCGCGACTTGCACGATCAACATCCTGGTGGCCGAGTGCTACCAGTTCATCGGTCGCCAAGGCGGCTCGTCGGCGCTCATCGTCGGTGGCCAGTACTTCAACTCGCAGCTGAACGACATCCGCCTGCTCTTCCCGGTCACGATGGTGGACCGCCCGAACCTGCGCATCCCGCTTCTGACCAGCGGCCAGATCGTCTTCAACATGGAGACGGTGATGCACAACCCGCTCGTGTTCCCGACGAATCCTGACCAGTGGTCGCAACGCCTCCAAGTCACGGTCCACCCGGGCCAGATCGTCACGGGCGCGCTGTTCGGCACCTTCAACGGTGTTCACCAGAGCCTCGCGACCTTCACCGACGCTCAGGGCGCACGTTTCATGACGTTCCCCTTCGGCATCGACGGCATGTGATCGACTTCGACGCTGAGCACTGAGTCAGCGTCGATCGGACTGAATCAGGGACGGCCCTTCGCGGGCCGTCCTTTTTTCGTGGCCCTGCGGGTCTTGTTGCCGTCGGCCCGGCGAGATCGGAATCGCGACTTCTTCAGAAAGCCCGTGAAATATGGGTGAAGGGCGGGAACAAGCCTTTGCGAGCCGCGCCTGTCGCCATATCATCGAGCTTGCTCGCCTCGCATTGTTCTGGGTCCTCTCTCCCTCTCTCAGGCCCTCGGTCCCCCCATGCAACGATTCCTTCGTCCTGGCTCGTCCAGGAAGGCGCTGCTTTGTATCTACTTCGCCGCACCCGTCCTCACCGCGCCGGCTACTGCGACGCAGGCGACGGGGGTGGAAGGCCTGCGCAGCATCTACCGCGTCACGACTAGCGACGCGTGGCTCGAGGAAGAGCGCGGCCTGGTCGCAACGCTGCCACCGGCACCGTTGATCCCGACGCCGGTCGCCGTGCAGGAACTGGGTGCCGGGCTGGTTTGGAGTCAGTCGGACGCCGGGCAAGGCTGGGTCGGACAGACGGTCGCGCTGGGACAGAACGGCACGCTGGCCTTCACCGAGTTCGACTCTGCCGCCGACCGCGCGCAATTGATCTCGTGTCTCGACGTCGTGCCGCTCGCGCCGCTGTGGAACGACCCTCAAGTGTGGACGAGCCAAGACGCCAGGGTCGATGCGTCCGCTGATTCAGGCGTCTTCGTCTCGTGCCGCCAAATCCCCGTGTCGGGAATCACCGGCCCGCGGAACGGGATCGTGTCGAAGTACACGGCGGCCAGTCAGCTCGGTCCCGATTGGGAGTACACGTTTCCCTTCGCCGGCTACGGTCCGGTCCGTGCATTGGTGTCGCGCGATGGTCGGCGCATCGTCGCCGGCATGCTCGACCCGACCGCGAACCTGCGTCTTGCGATCTTCGATTCACTGTCAGGTGTGCCGACGTACACGACGACACTGCCGTGTGGGCCGCAGTTGCGTGCGCTCTTGCTGTCGGACGACGGATCGACTTTGTACTGGGCGTCCGGTTCGTCGGCGAACGTATGGGACATCGCGACGCACACGACGATCGCGTCGTACTTGCTGTTCACGTCACTCGACTGTCACGCGATCTCGGGAAACGGTCGCGTGTTCGCGTTCGGTGGCTTCAACACGGTCGACATCTACGAGCGGCAAGGGAGCGGTGGGTTCGCTCACACGCATCAGATGTACGTTCCTGGACAAGCCGTGTGCGGCAAGATCGACATCTCGTACGACGGATCGACGTTGGTCGCGGGATTCAACCTGTGGGATTTCAACTTGGGCGTCGTGATCGAAGCGCTCGATCTGCCGTCGAAGCACGTGCTGATGAGCGACGTGCAGACGGGTGCGGGCACGCTGCAAAACGTAGTGTCCGACATCGCGATGTCGGACGATGGAGCGCGCTTTGCCGTCGGTTTGTGGGGCGATCAAGCGGGGCTCGTGCCTGAATTGCTCCTGTACGAGCGCGATCAAGACAGCCCGGTGCAGACGTTCGACTATCCAGGGTCGGTGTACTCGCTCGACATGAGTCCGAACGGTCGGCGCGTGTTGGTCGGCACGAAAGCCGTGCACGCGAATACGTACGCGGGCGGCGGCACGGTCGACTTGCATCGTTTCGGTGCTGAAGATTTCGTGGCGCACGGGATTCCGAGCTTGGGCGACAAAGTGCGTTTCACTCAGAGTGGCGCGCCGTTTTCGCCGTCGCTGTTGGTGAGTGCGCCGCGACCGGCCGGAGTGCCTTTCTCGATGCCGGGAGTATCGGGCAGTTTGTTTCTGGACCGACTGACGATGACGACGCGACCGATGGGCCTGTCGGATGCGAGCGGGATGCTCAATTGCGATCACGACATCGGCACGAGCCCGCTGATGATCGGAACCACTTGGTTCTTCCAAGGCTTTCAGCTGGCCCCGCGCAAGTTCAGTGACGATTGGGTGCGATTCACTGTGTTGCCGTGATGCACGAACGGCGACCGTCACGGCCGCCGCTCTGAGTACGAGTATCAGCTAGCAGCGTTCGCGCTGCCTGGTCAGCGCGCTTTCACGCCCGCTGGTTCTGACTTCTTCGCCGTCGAACCGATCTTGCTCGTCGCGCGTTCAGGATGCGGCACGAAGAACGGACCGATCGCGAGCCCGTCGATGTTGCCCAGCAAGAAGGCGCGGATCGCGTCGTTCGGCGAACACACGATCGGTTCCTCGTGCATGTTGAAGCTCGTGTTGATCAGGCTCGGGATGCCCGACAGCTTCTCGTACTCTTTCAAGATGTCGTAGTAGCCCGGGTTCAGCTCGCGACGAATCAATTGCGGACGCGCAGTTCCGTCGACGTGCACCGCGGCCGGACAGCTCGAGCGCATGAACGGCGTGCAGTCGAACGTGAGCGTCATGAATTCAGCAGCGTGTTCAGCACCGGCCAAGTTCACATAACAACGCTCGCGCGCTTCCCACAATGTCACCGGCGCAAACGGCATGAATTCAGTGCGGCCCAAACGCTTGTTGAGCCACTGATTCACTTCCGGTTCGCGAGCGTGATACATGATCGTGCGATTGCCGAGCGCGCGCGGACCGTACTCCATGCGTCCGTCGAAGCGCCCGATCACTTCGCCCGCGTGGATGCGTTGAGCGACTTCGGCATTCAAGTGGGCAGGTCGCTCGTAGCGCAAGTCGGCCTTCCTCAATTCGGCCTCGATCGCTTCGGGCGAATAACTCGGACCCCAATAAACGTCGTGAATCGTTTCCTTCACGCCGCCGGTCCAGCTGTACAGCATCGCGAGGCCTGAGCCGCAACCGCCGTCGCCCATGTTCGGATAGACGAAGGTCGCATTCACGCACTCGAGCTCGTGAATGCGTTGGTTCATCTTCACGTTCGCCGTCACACCACCGCTGAGCACGACGTGACCGGCACCCGTTTTTTCGCACCAATGGCGCACGAGCTCGGTCGCGAGCACTTCGAGGACGTATTGGTACGCCGCCGCGACGTCGATCATCGGGAAGCGCGCGGCCAAGTGTTGCGCGAACCGCACGTTCAAGTTTTCCACCAACCTGAAGTCACCAGGAGTGCGTTCGACGCGCGCGAGGAGGACGTCAGCGAGCACTTTCGGATCACCGAATGCCGCGAGCCCGACGATCTTTCCGGCGTGACGATCGGGATGGAAGCCGAGCGCGCTCGTCACCATCTCGTACATCGATCCGAGCGAGTGCGGGAAGCGCAGATTGTGCAAGCGCTTGATGCGGCCGCCTTCGCCCAAGCTGATCGAACCTGCGAGACCGGATCCGTAGCCGTCCAGCGTGACGATCAGTGCGCGCTCGTAACCGCTCGCGAAGTACGCATTCGCACTGTGCGACAGATGGTGTTCGCCGCGTTTGAGCTTGCCGAGCAGGCCGAATTCGCCGAGTCCCGCTTCGAGCTCCGACTGCCAATGCTTGTGATCCTCGCTCGCACGTTGGCCCCAATCTGCCGATGCGCGTGACGCCACCGATCGCGACAGACCGCGCTCGGCACCGGCGAAACGATAGAAGAATTCCTTCACCGAACCCTTGTCCATCTTCTGATTCGGATTGCGCAATCCGTGCACCGGCTGCGTGCGTTTCGGCACACGCGCTTCGGCTGCGTCGAGCATCGCCTGCATGTTCGGCTCGCGGAATTCGCGCTGGAACTTGCTCTCTTCTTCGAGGGCCGTCTGGATCAGCTCCGTCTCCTTGTCCCACGGCAAGAACGCATAAGCGACTGCGTCGATCTCGTCCGGGTTCGTGCCCGTCCATTCCAAGGCCGCCTTGATCGCGTTGCGCGGGAACCCGGCGTACTGCTTCACGCGTGTGAAGCGCTCTTCGCCGGCTGCGAACAACACGCGCCCATCCACTACGAGCGACGCCGTCGAATCCTTGTCGAGAGGGGAGATGCCGAGGATTTTCACGCGTGAATCAGTACTTCTTGTTGAGGGTTGCGCGAGCGTGCAATTCGACCGTCGTCGTCGCGACGCCACCGAACTCGCCGAGGAAGAATTGGAAGTATCGGCGGCAGGTGTCGAGGAACTTCGCGCGATCGTCGAGGCTACGCACATAAGGCGTGCAACCGGGCTTCACCGACGGACTGTGCAGGCTGAACGTGAAGTGGCGCACGCCGCGATCGCCGAGAGACGTCGTCAAACGGCGCAAGTCGGACAGGGAATATCCTTCCGGGGACAGGAACAAACGTTCGACCGCGCCGATGCGCGACAAGATCCCGCCCGCGCGCGACCACGCGAGTCCCTTCGAGTTCGCGAGCCTGTAGAGCCCGTGCGCGCCGTCCTTCACGAATCCGACATAGGCGCCGGTGTTGGGGATGGACAAGATGCTCTTGTGTGCGCCGATCCAGAACGGCTCGACCGGAAAGCCCGACCAATCGGGGCCGCCGTCGCCGCCCAAATCGAACGGCGGGCACGGCGAGAGGTCGATGTCGAGGCCCAACTCTTCGAGGATTCCGGCCGTGTTCGGACCGGCGCCGTAGCGCCCAGCTTTGTACGCACGCGGTCTGACGCGGAAGTTCTGCTCGATCGCCGACACGAGTTGCTCCAGCTTCGCATGCTCCAATTCACGCGACAGATTGCCCGGATAACTGTTCTTCGCGTTCACGTCCTCTTCGAACGGCGGCGACACCCATGGATGCAGATGCGCGCCGATCTCAGCGCGCCCTTGCTGCATGAAAGTGCGCAGCGGCTGCAAACTCGCGGCCTGCGTCGCGATGGGATAGTCGATGACGTAGAGCGGCACGATGCCGGACTCGTCGAAGACCGACTGCAAGAGTTCGATCTCCTGCATGTGCTCGACCGACGTCTTCTTGCGATCGAAGCCGGCGTCCCAATCGAACTCCTCTTCGGTATCGACGACGACGACGAGCGTCGGCTTCGAATCGCTTTCGAACCGCGCCATGTCGGCGCGCGCGGGGGGAGCGAAAGGGGCTCTTTTGTCGTGTAAATCGGGCATGCGCAGATCCAGAGCGTACCAGACGAACCAGCGTCAGAAGCGCGAGCTCGAAGGCGTCTAGTGGACTTCGTCAGGGAATCTCGAAATCGATGTCGATTCACAGCCGGTGGTCGCGTTTTCACGGTGAAATCAGGCCGACCGCGTGGGAAGGCCTTCACAGACACACGGAATCGAGAATCAACGATGCCCAAGTACATGCTCGTCCTTCGCGACGATCCCAAGCAGTTCGCCTCCATGAGTCCGTCCGAGATGCAGGCCGTGCTCGAGAAATTCGGCGCGTGGGCCAGCGGTCTCGCAGCGCAAGGCCGGCTCGTCGGCGGACACAAGTTGCAGGACGACGGTGGGCGCACGATGCGCAAGGTCGGCGCGCGCGTCACATCGAAGGACGGCCCGTTCGTCGAGACGAAGGAGATCGTCAGCGGCTACTTCATCATCTCGGCCGACGACTACGATCACGCGGTCAAGCTGTGCGACGATCATCCGATCTTTTCGTACGACGGTCTGCTCGAGATCCGCGCAGTGGATTTCATGGGCCAACCCGAGACGTGAGATGAACGACGTGCGTCCCGTCCCCGAGCTCGTCGACCGACTGTTCCGCGAAGAAGCGGGTCGCATGATCGCCGGATTGACGCGCGTTTTCGGACCGGCGCGACTCGAACTGGTCGAAGACGTCGTTCAAGAAGCGTTGGTGCGCGCTTTGCGCACGTGGCCCTTCGACGGCGTGCCGCCGAATCCGCGAGCGTGGCTCGTGCACGTCGCACGCAATCGAGCACTCGACCTCTTGCGCGCCGATCGTGTCGCGGATCGCTCGGCGGCCGAAGTCGCACGCTGGGCGGACGAAGCCGTGTCGGTCGACGACGCCGACGATGCGATCGGCGACGACCAGTTGCGCTTGATGATCCTGTGCTGTCATCCGTCGATCGGGTTCGATTCACGCGTCGCGCTCACGTTGAAGACGGTGTGCGGGCTCGGCGTCGGCGAGATCGCGCGGGCTTTTCTCGTCGACGAAACGGCGATCGCACAACGACTCGTGCGAGCGAAACGCAGGATCCAGGAGGAAGGATTCGCGCTGGAATTGCCGTGTGAAAACGAACTCGTCGCCCGAGTCGATGCACTGCTCGAAGTCGTCTATCTGCTCTTCACCGAGGGCTATTCCGCTCGCGCCGGAGACGAACTCGTGCGAGCGGAACTCGTCTACGACGCCACTCGCCTGATCACGCTGATGGCGTCGTCCGTGGTGACGTCGAGTCCACCCGTGCACGCCGTCGCCGCGATCGTTCATTTCCAGGGTGCGCGACTCGCCGCGCGCATCGGCGACGACGGAGAAGCGCTCACGCTCGCCGAACAGGATCGTTCACGCTGGGATCGCGATCGACTGGCGCGCGGTTGGAGACACTTCGAGCAGTCGATCGCCGGAGACGAATTGAGCGCGTACCACCTCGAGGCCGCGATCGCCGCGGCGCATGCGTCGGCTCCGACGTACGCGGCTACCGATTGGCGCACGATTCTCGCTCACTACGATCGCTTGATCGCACTTCAGCCCTCGCCGATCCGTGCGCTGAATCGCGCCGTCGTGCTCGCGAAGGTGGAAGGCACGCTCGCCGGACTGCGCGCACTGGCGACGCTCGAGCACGAACCAGCGCTCGCCCACTATCCGCTCTTCGCTGCGACGCGCGGGCTGCTCGCGTGGTCGGCCGGCGACGCACTCGGCGCAACGACACACTTCGAAGCAGCACTCGCGCTGTCCTGCAATGCAGCCGAACGTCGACTCTTCGAGAAACGCATACTCGCTGTTCGCGCCGGTGAATCTGCGATCCCCTTTTGACATCCCCACATTCCAAAGGAAGACACACATGAACTTGAGATTCGTACTCTGCGCAGCACTGATCGTCACACCGCTCGCTCTGTCACGTGCCGAAGATCCTGCGCCGCAGAAACCGACTCCGACGAAAGTCACACTCGCCGCTGTCGAAGGGTTCGCGTACGACGGCTCGACGATCAATTCGGTAGGCGTGCGCGACATCAAGGTGTCGAAGGCTTGGTACCAGGCCGTGCTCGGCTGCAAAGTCTTCTACGAGCTCGAGGCTCAAGGTTGGTGCGAGCTGACCACGCCGTGCACGGATGCGATCATCGGCTTGAACGAAGATCCCGATCACGATCCGGCACCCGTGAACGCGATGTCGTTCGGCGTGAAGGACATGACTGCCGCGAAAGCGTGGCTCGAAAAGCACGAAGTGAAGCTCGAAGGCGACGTGATCGAGATGCTGAGCATCGTGAAGTTGCTCTACTTCCGCGATCCGGATGGCAATCGCCTGATGTTCTACCAGGCGCTGTCGGCGCGCTGAGATTCAGCGCTTCGACAGGAATTCGCGCCAAGCCGCGTCGATCTCGACGAGCGTCTTCTCGTAGATGCGCGGAACGGCCTCGACGGGATCGGTGGCCACGTAGGCGAGCTTGAAGTCGAGTACGCCATAGTTCGCGAGCAAGTAGCCGACGAACGATCCCGCTGCCGGGTACGAGACGGATTCGTCCTCGCGGAAGCGCTCGAGTAGATCGCTCATGCTCGGCAGTTTGTTCTCGCGCAGCAATTTCGCGGCATGAGCGTGGTGCGCGTCGTCACCTTCTCCGTCGAGCCACACCGCGATGCCTTCGCCGAACAAAGGCACCTGCGCGTATCCCATCGCGAGCGCGATCACGTGCACCATTTCGTGCGCGATCGTGTTGCTCGTCGTCTGGTGCACGGTGCGAGTTTCGGGCGAAGCGAACGCGAGCGCTCGTCCGGTGAATCGGCGTCCTTGTTCTTCGCTGGCGTAAATGAACACGGTGATCTTGTCGGTGAATGCGACGCCGAGTCGCTGTCGCACCATCTCGTACGCCGCGTCGAGTTTGCCGGCGTAGGCGCGCATCTCGCTGCGCCGCGGATGATCTTTCGGATAGCGCACGACGACGTGCGTCGAATCCATCGTCATCCACTCCGCGTACGCCGGCACTCCGCCACCGCGTCGCTTGAGTTCGATGCGATCGATCCACGCGTCGCCCGACATCGAGAGGAACGCTCTGAGCTCGACCTTCGTCGATCCCTCCGGCGCGATGGCGCGCGTTTCGATGCGCTTCCAATCGCTGGTGCCGAACGGTCCCGAAGCAGTGACGGGACTACCGAGGACGCGTCCATCGGCAGCCTGGAAGGCCAGTCCGATGTGCAGATTCTGGAACTGATCGTCTTCCTTGCGGACGTCGAGCGTCTTGAACGACGCACCCAAGTTGAGCGAGTCGCCAGCTCTGACTTCGAATTCGCGCGTACAGGCGAACCACCTCTTCGTGCGCGAATCGCCCGAGAAATGCAGGCTTTTCGGTGAGTCGGACTCGCCGACGCTCGCGTCGATCTCGATCTTCGAGCGTGGACCTTCGGTCGCTGTGCTGGCGCCGAGCACTTCGAGCCAATCTTGCGGCAGCCCCGTGGCCTTCTCGAAGTTCTCCGACAGCAGCACCTCTTCGGGCGGCAGCGATTTACCGCCGGCGACGTCGACGCTGACGTCGTCGACCCACATCTCGCCGCTCATGGAGAGGAAGACGTACACCTCCGCGGTGCGCGTCGTTTCGGGTGCGACGACTTGCGCCGTCACGTCGCTCCAATCGGCCGTCGGTAACGTCGCGCGTGCGTACTTCTTCTCGATGATCTGTCCGTCCGAACCGCGCAGGAACAACGCCACGTAGGCATTCGTGTACTGCTGAACCTGGCCGCCCGCGAGCTTCTCGGAGCGGATGTCCTTCGACTTCAGGCTGGCCTTCAACGTGTACGTCGCGCCCGGACGCGCCTCGAATTCCTGGCGAGCTGCGCGCCACGCGCGCACCTTGTCGTCTCCGACGAAGTGCAGGCTCGCGCGGCCGGAGTGTTTGACGACCTCGTCGAGTTCGACGCGTGACGCAGGCTCGTAACCGCCGTTGCGCGCACCGTATTCGAACGCCCAACCCGCGATCGCCCCGGGCACGGCCGGCGCTTCGAAATCACCGTTTGCGAGACGTTCCCCGACCGAAAACAACACTGCGGCCAGTGCGAGCATCTGCGATCACTCCTTCTCTTCCGAGCCGATTTCTTCGCCGTCTTCTTCTTCTTCGTCGTGGTCGTCGTGGTCGTCGTGGTCGTCGTCGCCCTCCTCGTGCTCGGCGAGTTCCTCTTCCGACGCGGCGCGCACCGAGAGAACTTTGAGGTCGAACGTCATGCGTTTGCCCGCGTAGGGATGATTCGCGTCGAGCACGATCGCTTCCGGAGAGATCTCGACGACGCGCGTGTCCATCTCGCCCTCTTCGGCGTCGGGATCGTCGTCGTCCGCGACCGAAACGGTGATCGTGTCCCCCGGAACGATCTCGGCATCGGCCGGGAATTGATCGCGCGGTACCGCCAGGATCTTGTCGGGATCGTAGTCGCCGAATGCTTCACCCGGCGCGAGCGTGACTTCGAACGCAGTTCCGACTTCGGCGCCGGTCAAGCGCGTCTCGAGGCCCGGCGGAATCTCGCCGTACCCGTGCAAGTAGCTCATCGGGCCGTCCGCGTCCGATTGCTCGACGACGGCGCCTTCTTCGTCTTTGAGCTGGTAGGTGAGTTCGACGATGCAGCCGGATTGGATCTTCAAGAGTCGCTCTTTTGAAAGGCCAGCGTCGGTTGCAACAACACGGGTCCATCGCTCTTCAGCTTCTCTCGCGTCAGGTACGTGTAGCCGTGCAGACCGGCCTCGTAGCGACGGTAGAGAAGTGCCGATTCCTCGAACGTGATGCGTCCCTCTTCGAGCGAACGCTCGACACTTCGGCGCAAGTTGTTGAGCAAGTCGGATTCGAAGTACTCGACGTATTCGAGCACGTCTTGCACGCGTTCGCCGCGCAGAACGTGCGTCAAGCGCGGCCGTCCCGCGTCGTCGATGTCGACGTGAACGACGTTCGTGTCGCCGAACAGGTTGTGCATGTCGCCCAGGATCTCTTGGTACGCGCCGACCAGGAAGAACCCGATGTAATACGGATCGTTGCCACGCATCGGGTGCAGTTCGAGCGTGCGCTTGACGTCGCGCAAGTCGATGAAGCGATCGACCTTGCCGTCGGAGTCGCACGTGATGTCGGCGAGGATCGCGCGGCGCGTCGGCGTTTCGTTGTGGCGATGCAGCGGCAATATCGGGAAGAGCTGATGGATGGCCCAACTGTCCGGCACCGATTGGAACAGCGAGAAGTTCAAGAAGTACGTGTCGGCCATGTCGCGCTCGAGGTTCGCGAGATCGTCCGGCACGTAGTCGAGCGAGCGCGTGATGCGCAGGATCTTCTCGCACGTCCGCCAGAAGTAGTCCTCGACGCGGGCGCGCTGCTTCAACGAGATCTGACCGACGTTGAAGAGCACCATCGTCTCGTCGCGGATCTGCACTGCGTCGTGGTAGCTCTCCTGGTAGTTCTTCGCGGTCACGTTCTCCCACACGCTGTGGAAGTTCGTGACCAGCGCGTGCTCGTCCTCGCTGGGCTTCGAAGGCAGGTCTTCCTCGGTGAAATCAGTCGTTCCGAGCACTTCGGTGACGAGCACCGCGTGGTGCGCCGACAACGCGCGTCCCGATTCCGTGACGATGCCCGGTTGCGGGATGTCGGCTTCGTTGCAGGCCTGTAGCAAGTGATACACGACGTCGTTCGCGTACTCCTGCATCGAGTAATTCATCGACGATTCGAAGTTCGTCTGCGAGCCGTCGTAGTCGACGCCGAGTCCGCCGCCGACGTCGAACCACTCGATTTTCGCGCCCATGCGGTGCAGGCCGATGAGCGTGTGCGTCGCTTCGCGCAGAGCGTTCTTCAAAGACCGGATCTCGGGGATCTGACTGCCCAGGTGGAAGTGCAGGAGCTTGATGCAGTCGATCATGCCTTCTTTCTGCATGAGCTCGACGACCATCACCATCTCGCGCGTCGTCAGACCGAATTTCGAACGGTCGCCTCCCGACTCTTGCCAACGACCGGCGCCTTTGCCCGACAACTTGCTGCGGATGCCGAGCGACGGCCGGATGTCGAGTCGACGCGACACGCGCAGGATGGTTTCGATCTCGCTGTATTTTTCGACGACGAGAATCGGCGTGATGCCGAGCTTCGTCGCGAGCAGCGCCATCTCGATGTACTCCTCGTCCTTGTATCCGTTGCAGACCATGAGCGAGCTGCGACCGGACAGGAGCGCGATGACCGCGATGAGCTCGGGCTTGCTGCCGACCTCGAGGCCCATGTTGAAGTTCTTGCCCTCGGACAAGAGCGCTTCGACGACGTGCCGTTCCTGATTGACCTTGATCGGAAACACGCCGCGGTAGGGCGCTTCGTAGTTGAATTCACGGCGCGCATTGTTGAACGCCTCGTTCATCGCGCGGACGCGCGCGCGCAAGATCCCGTCGAAGCGCAACAAGATCGGAGTCGTGACGCCGCGGCGCAGGATCTGTCCGATCAATTCGTACATGTCGATCCCCGGCCGGTTCGGACCGTCGGGACCCTCGGGACGCACTTCGACGTTGCCCGCTTCGTTGATCTGGAAGAACCCCAAGCCCCACTTCGGGACGTTGTAGAGGGTCTCGCTGTCGTGGTGTGTCCACTTCGCCATGTCTGCTCCCTGTTGGTGAGCGGGGGATTCTAGGAATTCCCGACGGCGAGCGCGGACCTAGCTGCCGCATTTTTTGAAGCCGGCGCTGTTGTCCGGCGCGTGCGAGCGGCACGGAAGAGTCTGCGAGGGTGCTGAGCCCCGTTCGGCCGGACTTGCGGGCGTCAGTTGCCCCGGGCGGCGTCGAATGCCCGCTCGAGCAGATCGTCGACTCCCGAGGTCAGTGCCCACATCCGCATGTATTCCACGTCCAACGAGGACAGGCGACGCTTCACGACTCCGAGCACGTCGCGCCATTGTCGATCCGAAATCTCTCCCGCACTGCGGAACAAGCGCAGCTTCTGAAGGACGACGTCTTCCGCAGTCGCGATGCGCAGAGTCGTTTCACTCGAACTTCCGACGACCACGGATTGCGCGCGGCGCATTTCTTCGAGGCTGTGTCCAGTCGACGCTCGAACGTGCATGTCGATCTTCACGAAGGGCCGCTTGTGAAAGACGTTGGCCATGCGCTTCAGACTGGCGGCTTCCACGAGCGCATCAGCCTAAACGTGGTAGTCGTCACGCAAAGCATTCGCCAATCCGGCCGCTTGTTCGGGCGTCATATGGACGGCGAAATCCGCGTCAAGGGTGGTGCGCGGCTCTCCCTACGTTCGCGCTGGCCAGCGATCCACCGAGCAAGTAGGGGATTCCCAAGCGCTCCAATTGGCGTGCGAACTCGACCGCGATCAGCAGCGTTTTTGATGCCTGATTCAAGACGCTTCGAGCCTGCGTCCAGTGCACGCTTCCACGACATCGGCGCCATACTTCTGCACGGTGAGGCGGAACTCGATCTCTTCGTCGTCGGCGTGCGGATGATCGCAGCGCAGACCCGCGACCAGCAACTCGTCCATCGTGCGACAGGCTTCCATGCAGAGCTCGAGTGATTCGCGAGCATCCAGCGTTCGCAGATGATCGAAGAGCAGGCGGTCGGCCCAGACGCTCGTGTCTGCGGACTGCGTCCGATCCTTGCGCGACAGTTGCGTCGAGTCCGGAGCGGGTTCGGTCATGGCCGGGGGGAGAATACCCGAGCCGTGCAGAGAGCGACCACCGGCCCGCCGTTCAAGGTGCCCAAGTCACCGACAAACCCTGCGTCAAATTGAACGTCGCGGCAGAGCAAAACGCGACAGCATCGCGGTACCAAGCCTGATAGTGCCGCGTGTCGCCGGACGCCGTCATTCCGCCGATGTGAATCGGATTCGGATTGAGGCCGCCGGGATAGACCGACGTCGTGCCGGTCGGGAACACGATGCCGAGGCGCGTGATCGTGCCGCCCAAGCACAACAAGCCGTCGCCGAAGACGAAGCCTGCACCGCCGGACATTTTTCCGGTGCCTTGGAAAAAGAGCGCCGGTCCGGGCACGTCGGTCGCGGTCAGCGTCAACGTGTCGTTCGCGATCGACGCATCACCGGCGTCGTCGATGCGTGCTCCGACCGCGTTCGAATTCAAGCAACCAACCTGGTCGCCCGCTGTGCTCGTGTTGGCGCAAGGGCACGCCGTGCCCGTTCCGTCGCCATAGCAGAATGGCTGCGACTGATCGCCCAACTCGACGGTGAACGAATCACTCGGACCATAGACGACGCCCGGACCGAAGGTGTACGTCAGCGTGCGCCCGACGACGGCGACGCGACCATTCGCAGCGACGAGAAGCGCGTGCGGATAGTCGGTCTGCGCGTTCTCGTCGATCGTGCGCGCCCAACGCTGCACACCGGCCGGCGTGTGATGCGTCACGACGATGTCTTGCAACCACGCGCTGCTCTGACCGACTTGGCCGAGGACGGTGACATCGCCGCTGGGTTCGATCACCAAGTCGACGGGAGTCGAGCTCGAATACCCAGGTTGCGCCCACGACTGCTGCCACACGGGATTGCCGAGGGCGTCGTACTGCGCGACGAGTCCACCGCCCGACTGTAACGCCGTGACGGTGATGCGTTGCCACGGATCGATCGCGATACGCGTCGCGATCGTGTTGCCTGCGCCCGGCAACTGCTGAATCCAGCGGAAATTACCGGCGGAATCGTAGGAAATCAGCACTCCGACGAAGCTCGACGGAGCCGTGCCCGCGCCTCCGCAGGCGTAGATGTTGCCCGCCGAATCCGTGACGACCGCGTTCAAGAGTTGCGTCGTCGTCACGCCGGTGAAGTCGTGCGAGCGCGTCCATTGGATCGCACCGCTCGCCGACACTTTGGCGAGACCCAGTAGCGACGAACCCGAGGCGCTGCCGTCCATGCTGCCCGCCGCGATGAAGTCGCCGGCAGAGTCGCGACACAGCGCACGCAGTTGATCGGCTTGACCCAGCGGTCCGTCGATCGGCGTCGCGAAGTTTTGCACCCCTGCGCTGCTGTACGACAAGACGACCATGTTGTACGACGAGATGGCGGCACCTGCGGCGCTGACGCCCAAGGTCACGTTCTCGCTCGCGTCGACGAACATCTCCCGCGCACTAGAGACCTCGTCGACGCCGACGATGCCGTACACGGCGACCCATTGTTGCGTGCCCGACGCGTCGTACTTGACCAGGCGCGTGTCGGCTTGATTGAAGATGCCCGGCGAGGACGCGGCGTAGATCGCGCCGCTCGCGGCGACGCCGAGCGCTCCGACACCGTCACCTTTGGGATCGCCCGTGAACGAGCGTGACCAGACGACGTTTCCCGCTGCATCGAAGCGCACGACGAGCGTGTTGCGCTGCGCGAAAACGGTCGGACTGTCGAGCGTCGATCCGGCGATCACGTAGCCACCGGCCGGATGCGTCGCGCCGTGCGCCGTTGTGTCCGCGCTGTACGCCGTCCCGAAATCGAAACTGCGGCGCCAATCCTCGCGGACTTGCGCGTTCGAGAGTGACGGAATGAGCGCCGTGGCGACCAGAGCCGCGGCCGAAATGCGAAAGGATTGGTGCATGGGGAGCGCTGTTCGTTCCGAGTGGATCACAGCTCGATGACGCAGAAAACAAGTCTACCCGGCAACCTGTCACACGCTCGGCGCGAGGGCGTTCGAAGCGCTGTTTTCACCGGCAATCTGCGTCAATCGGGCCAGAAGGAGGGCCGGATCGGGCTCGGTCAGCCACGCGTCGCGCTCGCCGGCCAAGAGTTCGCCGGCCGTCCAGTGCCGCAGCAACTGTTTGACGCGCGCCGCTGCACCGCGGACGCCGGCCGAGCCGCTCGCCTGCAACTCGTGCGCGTACTCGACGAGGAATCGCGCGGCCTCGGAGCGCGTCACTATGCGACCGCTGAAGATCCACGGATTGCCCAGCGCCGCGCGACCGACCATCGCGAGCGCGCAACCGGTCTCACGCCGCATGCGCTCCAGATCGGCGTGCGTGTCGATGCCGCCGTTGCCGCACACCGGAATCGGAACGGCGGCGACGGCGCGCGCGATGCGCGACCAATCGACGGACTCTTGGTAGCCCTCGGCGCGCGTCCGACAGTGCACGGTCAACAGCGCGGCACCACCGGCGTGAACGGCGCGTGCCAGATCTTCGAGCAAAGTCGCGTCGTCGAATCCTGCGCGGATCTTGCCCGTGACGGGCACGGTCGTGACGACGTCGGCGCACGCACGCACGATGTCTTCGAGCTTCCGCGGATCGCGCAACAACGCCGAACCCGCGCATCCGCGCAAGGCGCCTTTCGCGGGACATCCGAAATTGAGATCGACGAGCGGGGCTCCGACTTCGACCGCGCGACGCGCTGTTTCGGCGAGCGCACCGATGTCCGAACCCATCAATTGGATTCCGACCGGCGTGGCGCAACGCTTGGATCCCAAATGCTCTTTCAGCACGCGTTTCGGCAGCGGAATGTCGACGACGCGCACGAATTCCGTGTACGCGCCGCCCAGCGCGGTCGGCGCATTGCGCTCCAGCACGAGATCGCGAAAACACGGCTCGGTGACGCCTTCCATCGGCGCCAAGAGCCAGGGGGACGTGAAGGGGAGGCGGAGCACGCGCACAACTGTACGGGATGCGCGCGAGCGAGTTCAGCCCGAGCCAGGGCCGATCAACTGCGCGCTCTGCTGGTCGTCTTTGGCATTAATTTGTGCACTCCGAGCACCACGCGCACCGTGTGTTCCTCGCCGTCGTCCACGATCGGAATCGCAGCGGGGTCGACTTGGACTCCATCTATCGTGGCGCCGGCGATCCCTCGGCAGCGGCGCTCGGGATTGTCGACCACGATCGAGTAGCGAGTCGTGCCCAGACGCCACTGAATCGAGAACGTAGGCCATGACGAAGGGATGCACGGATCGATCTCGAACGTCGAGCCGCGACGACGCAGACCGAGGATGCCCTCGAGCGCGACGCGGTACATCCACCCCGCCGCTCCGGTGTACCAAGTCCATCCGCCGCGACCGCGGTGCGACGGATGGTCGTACACGTCGCCGGCCACGGCGTAGGGCTCGGTCTTGTACGTGCTCACGTCCGCCGCTGAGCGCGAATGATTGATCGGATTGAGCATGTGGAAGAGCTCGGCCGCTTCGTCTCCGCTCCCGAGACGCGTCAAGGCCAAGATCACCCACTGCGCTGCGTGCGTGTACTGCCCGCCGTTCTCGCGCACGCCGGGCAAGTAGCCCTTGATGTACCCGGGATCACGCGCCGTGCGATCGAAGGGCGGAGTCAAGAGCAAGATCACGCGCGAAGAGCGTCGCACGAGATGCGAGCGCACCGCGTCCATCGCACGCTCCGCTCGCGCGAGCGGCGCGGCACCCGAGAGCACGGCCCACGATTGCGCGAGCGAGTCGATGCGGCACTCGTCGTTTTCGGCTGAGCCGAGCGGTGTTCCGTCGTCGAAGTAGGCGCGGCGATACCACTCGCCGTCCCAACTCTGTTCGAGCATGGCGCCGAGCCGATCGCGCTCGTGGCGATAGCGTGCAGCGCGCGTTTCGTCGCCGCGTTGCGCGCACAAGCGCTCGAACGTGCCCAGGATCGAGTGCAGGAACCAACCGACGAAGACACTCTCGCCGCGGCCGTCGTGTCCCACGCGGTTCAGACCGTCGTTCCAATCACAGCTGCCGATCAAAGGCAATCCGTGAGCACCCACCGTGATCCCGCGGTCGACTGCGCGTAGGGCGTGTTCGAACAGCGTGCCGACGTCGCTCGAAACAGTCGGCTGAAGGAAGACTTCGTCCTCGCCTGGAGGCACGAGCGGAGCAACGAGGAAGGCGACGCGTTCCTCGAAGACGCCGGTGTCGCCCGTCGTCTCGGCGTAGTGCGCGAGCGCGTATGCGAACCACAAGAAGTCGTCTGAGCAGCGTGTGCGGATGCCGCGGCCCGTCGACGCGTCCCACCAATGTTGCACGTCGCCTTCGACGAATTGGCGAGCTGCCGCGCGCAAGAGATGTTCGCGCGCGATGTCGGGACGCGTGAGCAAGAGAGCGAGAACGTCCTGCAACTGGTCGCGGAATCCGTACGCTCCACTCGCTTGGTAGTAGCCCGCTCGCGCCCACACTCGGCACGCGAGGTCTTGGTAGACGAGCCACCGGTTCACGAGTAAGTCGAACGAATCGTCAGGCGTCGAAACACGCACGGCGCCGAGCGTCTCGTCCCAGAATGCTTCGACTTCAGCGAGCTCGGCGCGCGCGGCCGTTTCGCTGCGCCAGCGCGAGACGAGTCGGCGCGCGTCATCGGCGTCAGCGCCTTGCCCGAGGAGGAAGACGACGCTCCGTGTTTCGCCAGGAGGGATTTCGAGCGAGATGTGCAGCGCCGCGCACGGATCGAGTCCGGCTCCGAAACGATTCGAGAGCGCCGGGGCCAGAAGTGCTGCCGCGCGCGACAGCGAACCGTTGCGGCCGAGGAACTCGGTCCGATCGCTCGTGGCCGAGACGACGTCGGCGTTGGTCGCTGCGAACGCCACGCGCTCGCGGTACGTGTCGTTGTACGGATTGCGCGCCAAGATCGCGCCCGTCTCCGCGTCGCGCTCGGTGACGACGAACGATGCGTCGCGCGCGGCGGGCGCGGCGAGCGACCACTCGTTGTAAGCGAGCACTGCGACGCGCCGTGACTTCGCGTTCGGTCCGCTCGCGGTGTTCGTGAGCGTCAGGATCGAGAACTTGACCGGATCGGTGCGCGCCACGAACACCGCGAGCTCTTGTCGCAGTCCGTCGGCGGCGCGGTGGAAGCGCGTCACGCCAGCCGCGTGTCGCACCAACCAACGCGGCGAACGCTGCGTGCGACGCAGCGGCCCCGGCGTCGCCGCCCACACCCGGTCGGTCGCCAAGTCACGGATGAAAATGGCCTCGGTCGTCGGGTCCGTGATCGGGTCGTTCGCGAACGGAGTGAGACGATTCTCGCGGCTGTTTTCGCACCAGGTGTGAGCACCACCGCGCTCGGTGACGATCGTGCCGAAGCTCTTGTTCGCGATGACGTTGCTCCACGGCATCGGTGTCTCGCGCGCTTCGTCGAGTTCGATCACGTACTCGCGACCGTCGCGACTGAATCCTCCGAGCCCGTTTCCCATGACGAGCCGAGGCCGTTCGAATGTGCTCTCGTCGCTTTCGACCTCGTCGGCGAGTGCGCGCGCCAAAGGCCGCGGCGCGTCTGCTCGCTCGACTTCGAGTTGTCGCACCAAGTCGCCCGCCGATCCCGACAGCACGGCCCGCGCGACGACCGAGAGCAGGATGCGTTCGGGTTCGGGTAGACCGTCACCGTGCAACAGATACACGCCGCCCGGTCGATCTTTCGAGCCCGCCCACGGCCCACTTCCCACGACTTGAACGAGCTGCTCGTGCATCTCGTCTCGGTATCCGATCGGATGCTCGTTCAAGATGACCGCGTCGCACTTCAGGCCTTTCAAACGCCAATGTTCTTGCGCCATCAGCACTTGTCGAACGAGCGGCAATCCCTCTGCATCGTCGATGCGCACCAACACGATGGGGATGTCGCCGGAGATGCCGTGACGCCACAGTCCGGATTGTCCGAGCGTGTTCTGCGCAAGGATGGCTTCGTTGGCACGCAGCGACTGATCGGAGAAGAAGACGCGCGAAGCCAAGCGCTCGAACAGCTGCGCCTCCTCGACCGAGATCCCGAGATGCCGGAGCGAGACGACCGCGTTCGTGTACGCCAGTGCGAAGGTTCGCGCGGCCACGCCGGGCTCGTGGTACTTGCGCGACATGGCCCGCGCGCCCGCTTCGTCATTCGCAACGCCCGTCGTGAACGTGATTCGTGCAAGCGCGCCGGGCGCGAGTCGCACGCGCGTGCGCAAGCTCATGACAGGGTCCAGGACGGCACCCGTGGTGCTCGAGAGCGCTCTTCCGTCCAGAGCCTGTGGATCGTCGGGTCCGCGGCCGCGCCCCAAGAAGCGCAGTCGATCCGTCTCGTATTCGATGCGGGCCTGCGCTGGGCCCTCGAACGCAATGACGTGGAAGGCGATCTGCGTCGGATCCGAGGCCGCGCGTGGACGGCGTCGAGCGATCAATGCGCTGCACTCGGCGAGCCATTCGGTTTCGATGAACAACTTTCCGAACGCCGGATGCGCAACGTCTTCGGCCGGTGAATTGAGCGCGATTTCGACATAACTCGAGAGTTCGATCTCGCGCGGACGCTCACTCGTGTTCGTCAGTGTCACGCGTCGAACTTCGGCGTCGTCCTCCGGTGACACGGCGACTTCGAGTCGTGATTCGATGTCGTGATCACGACGATCGAAGGTCGCTTTTTCGCTCACGAATTCGACGGTGTAACTGTCAGCATCGACACCCGTGGGTTGATGCGTCGCCGACCAGACCTGTCCGCCGTGCACATCACGGAGATAGAGAAAATGGCTGCCCGGGTCGCGCGTCCGATCCTTGCGCGAACGAGTGACGGCGCGCTCGCGGCACACGCTCGACCCTCCACCCGCATGGGTCAAGATGGTCGCGAAAGATCCGTTCGAGAGGATTTGCGCGTGCGTGTTCGGCGTGTGCGGTGAGCGAATGCGACGCGGGGCGCGCGGCAGAATTCCGAGTGCCGTACGCGTCTCTTCGGACGGGTTGGGGTCGATCAACGGGGCCTGACGCGGCACTCGCTCTTGCAGCAAAAGTTCCGTGGCTTGGATGCGACGATCAGCGTGGAAACGCCGGACCATCACGTCGTCGGTGAGCACATTGCAGATCGCGACGAGGCTCATGCCCTGGTGGTGCGCGAACCACGACTTCACGACAGTGCCGATTTCCGCGCGCGTACCGGCCCGATGCTGTGCTTCGCCTTCGGCAGGCTTGCGTGGTGTGTAGTCGATGGCGTCGTAGAAACCGAGCGCGCCCTCGACGCCGAGCGCGCGCAGGTGCTGGAGGTTCGCGTACGCCGCGCTCGGGTCGACCTGCGCCGCCAACACCGTCGCGTACGGTGCTACGACGAGTTCGTCCGCGAGACCGCGCTTGAGTCCGAGGCCAGGTACTCCGAAGGCCTTGTATTGGAAGTTGCCCAACCGGTCGACGAGGTTGTACGCGGATTCGGAGATGCCCCACGGCACGCCTCGACTCGAGGCGAACCGAATCTGTCGACGGACGACGCGTCTACAGGTCTGATCGAGGAGTGTTCCGGGATAGGACTTCGCGAAGAGGTTCGGCATCAAGTACTCGAACATCGTCGCGCTCCACGAGACGAGCGTGGGCACGCCCTCGACGCTCACGACGAGTCGGCCGAGGTGGAACCAATGGCGTTGAGGCACGTCGCCTTTCGCGATCGCGAACAAGCTCGCCAAGCGGGCTTCCGATGCGAGCATGTCGTAGTACGCCGTGTCGAAACGGCCCGGGCCTCCCGCATCCGCAAGACGGTATCCGATGGCGAACAGGTCGCGCTCGCGATCGTAGAGCACCCGGAAGTTCATCTCGTCGGCGAGCGCCGTCGCACGCTGCGCCACGTCCAAGAGACGCGCGGAGAAAGCAGTGTGTGCCCGTGCGAGTTCGCGACAACCCTCGACCAGCGTGATCAGCGAACAAGCCAAATTGCCGCTGTCCACGGTGGAGACGTAACGGGGCGCGAGCGGTGCCAAGCTGCGCGTGTCGTACCAGTTCAGGAAATGGCCTTCGTGTCGCTCCAAGCCTGCGAGCGTGTCGAGCGACAACTCCAACTTCGCGAGCATCGTGTCGATCGTCACGAAGCCGAGATCGTGCGCTGCCAACGTGGCAACGAGGCCCATCCCGATGTTGGTGGGCGAGGTGCGATGTGCAACGAGCGGCGGATCCTCTTGGAAATTGTCGGGCGGCAGACCGCTATCTTCCGTGCCCATGTGCGTTTCGAAGTAGTTCCAAGTCTTGCGTGCGACGTCGAGGAACCCCGCTCGTTCGCTCTCGCTCATTTGGCGGCGACGCTCGGCGACCGGCCGACTGAGGACGAACGCGAAGCACGGTGCCGCGGCCCACAGCAACAAGAACGGGAACGCCAACATTAAGGCCGAAGGGCGTGCTTCCACGATCGACACGGCGATCACCGAAGCAGCGATCGGGCTCGCGATCATCGCAGTGATGAACGCGGTCAAGCCGTCGCGCGGAAGGAGAGCAGTGCGAGCCACGAGTGCGGCGGCCGTTTCCCAATCGAGCAAGCGCCGCTGCGTGATCACCAAGCGCACGAGCGTCCGCACGATCGCGTCCACCATCTCGAAAGCGTGGTAGGGGAGGAACACGAGCATCAAGAGCGTCTGCGCACACGCAGCGCTCAACTCTGTGACGACGCCGCGGACGTAGACGCGCGCGGGTCCGCGCACGGAATCGCGCAGCGCGAGGTTCAAGAGCGCGGTGACGAGCGGGAAGGCCACGACGAACAGTCCGCCCAACGTCCACACGAGCGGCCGACCCGGCAGGATCGTCCATGCTGCGGCGAACCACGCGACGAGTGCGGGTGCGACCAAGCTGCGCCGCAAGTTGTCGAAGATCTTCCACTTGCTGATCAGAGGCAGGCGGTTCCGAGCGAAACCGTTGCGCGCCGGGACCATCGGTAGGAGCCAGTGCAGAATCTGCCAATCACCGCGCACCCAACGATGTTGTCGGCGCGCGTGGGCCAACACGCTGGCGGGGTAGTCGTCGACCAACTCGAGATCGCTCACGAGTGCGGCGCGCGCGTGCACGCCTTCGAACAGGTCGTGCGACAACAGCGCGTTCTCGGGGACGCGACCTTCGACCGCCGCAGAGAACGCGTCGACGTCGTACAAACCCTTGCCGGTGAACACGCCCTCTTCGAAGAGGTCTTGATAGGTGTCCGACACCGCAGTCGTGTACGGATCGACGCCGGTGTGTCCGGCGTACACGCGCGCGAACAAGGAGCCTGCTGCGCTCGCGTGCGTCACGCTGATGCGTGGTTGCAAGATCCCGTAACCCTGCGTCACGCGTCCGAGCACCGGATCGAAGACGGCACGGTTCAAGGGGTGGCAGCTGATCCCGATCAACGCTCGCGCGACGTTGCGCGGCAGGCGCGTGTCCGTGTCCAAGGTGATGACGTATTTCACGGACGGGAGCACCGTGAGGTCGCCGATAGATACGCTGAAGCTCGTGTCGGAGGCGCCGCGCAGGAGTCGATTGAACTCCTCGAGCTTCCCGCGCTTGCGCTCCCAGCCCATGAAAACGCCTTCTTTGGGGTTCCATAGGCGCACGCGATGGAAGAAGTAGAAGCGATTGCTCCCGTGTCGTCGGTTGAGATCCTCGATGCCTGCGCGAGCCGCGGCGAGGATCGGATCGTCACCCTCCAGGCGCGCGGCGTCGGCGTCCTTGAAATCGCTGAGGATCGCGAAGTGGATGTGCGGATCGAGGTTGCCCAGCGCTTGCACCTCGAGATGTTCGATCAAGTGTTCGACGCCCTTCACGTGTGCGAGGAGCGTCGGAATGACAACCATCGTCCGCGCGCTCTCAGGAATGCCGTGATCGAACTCGAGCCGCGGCAGACGCCGTGGTGGAACGAGTGCAGCGACGAGACGCTGGACGATCAGAACGGCAAATTCGCTAGCCGGAATCAAAGCGCAGGCGACGACCAGAAGAATGGACTCGAGCGCTCCGGTGCTGCGCGCGTAGGCGACGGCGAGTGCGACCGCCAGAGCCGTGAACACGGCGATGCTCCCGAGGTAGGCGGCCGTCGCGTGCGAGGAAACGAAGCGTCGCAAGCGCGTGCCGCGCGGCGGACGGAACGCGACGTCGATTTCCAAGCCGCGTCGACCGGCACCGACCAAGTGGTAGCCGACGTGAGCGCCCGTCTCTCGGGCGTCTCGAGCCGCAACCACCCGCGCACTCTCGACGGCGCGCAAGCTGACTCGCACTTGCGCTTCACCCGTGTGGTCGGCGAGTTCCTCGACGGCGTGCCGATAGCGGTCGCGACTGTGGAAGTCCATCCGCATGTAGTCGCCGCTCGGATCCCGACGCAGGATCTGCTCGACTTGGCTCACCTGCTCGACGAAGCGAGTCCAATCTAGGTTCGCGCAGAAACGCAGGCTCGTGAATGTGTTGCCCAGCGAGGCTTGATCGGTGGCTTGACGCTGGTACTCCGAGCGCACCACGGCTTCGGCGTTGACTCCCTTCAGTGCGAGCGCCGCTTCGACGCGATCGTGCAGTGCTGCGACGCGCGGATCGTGTTCCAAGCGCCGCTGTCGCAGCTGCGCGACGAACGCGCTGTGCAGATTTTCGTGGAGAGGTTCCGGGTTCGCGCCGGATTCGACGCGCAGCAGAGCCGCGTTCGCCTGTAACCGTGCCGAGCGTCCGCGACAGATGCCCTCGGTCAGCACCCGCGCGTTTCGAATGAGCGCCAGTTTGAGCATGATCGGCCACGCCCACAATTCGCCGAGCGTCAGCGGCGCGATGCCCTGATATGCGAGTATGAAACGCGTGAGCCGCTCCGAGTCGAGCCGGCCGTCACCGTGCCGAACCAGTTCGATGGCCATCGCGTGGATGCGCGCTTGACCCGAGAACTCACGCGCAGAGAGCTTCGGGAGTTTCTTGTAGTAGCGAGCCGGCAGATCGAGTTGCAGTGCGCGCGCCTGCGAGTCCAACAAGTGGAAGTTGTCGAGCAACCACTCGACAGCGGGATCGACCACTTCGCCAGCTTGGACATCGTCCGCCAAGATGTGCTGCGCTCTTCGCAAGGCGCTCAGATTCGAGGCGAGTTCCGCCAAGACATCGTGCCGCGGCCCCCGCGCATCACGGGCGAGCGTGAAGACGGCCGCGAGCGTCTTGCCGCGCTCCTCCAAGCCCTCGAGGCTCAAGATCTCGCCACGCAGGGGCGTGGTTTCCCCCTGAGGAGCGGAACGAAACAGTGAACTCATGCTCGCCGAGTGGACCGCGTGCGCCGTCGGCCGCGTGGGCCTGTCGAGGAGGAATGGATGAGAGCCGACGCGTGCATGGCGAGATCCGGGGGAGTGCGCCGTCCGGACCTCTTGACGTTCGAAGACGCGCGCGTGCGAAATGGTCATCGCGAGTCGCGTGCCACGATGATTGCGAAGGGCTAGCCTCACCTCGCCTGAGGCTGCAGAAAGTGCCGGCGGTCGATCCCAACCCATCGAGTCGGCAGCGCGTCGCCGTCGGAGTCGCGCCACGCGCAGAGGGAGCGCAATTCCAGGAAGTCCACCTCGGCTTCAGGACGCACTCACCGACTCGTACTCCTCTAGCGTCAGGTCGCAAGCTCGACACGCGCAGGATCCAGCGCTGCCGGGTGGAGGTCCCAATTGTTCAAAAGGCGTGCATGCTTTCGAAGGCATGGGCGACCCGGAGGGCTGACGCGAGGCGGACTGAGCGGACCTGCCTCTTACCGCACCGGCCGAGACCCGGGGGATCGGAACCGTGAAGGACTGACTCTTCCGTTCACGGGACTCAGCAGTTGTGAGGGTGGCAGCTTCGTTAAGAGATCTGTATAGTACGTCTGGGACCGTTGAGTGCCCGACGCGTGCCAGGTTTTGACCGAGCCGTTTACCCGACTCGAAGCAATCGATTCGGTGCGCTCGCTCAGGGCTCTGAAGCTTCTCATGTTGTACGAATTCATCCTCGAAAATCGCGACGAGATCCTGCAACGAGCGCGCGCAAACGTCGCTGCAAGACCCGCGCCGACACGAATTCACCCGCCTGTCGTGAGTGGCCTCCCGGTCTTCTTGGACGAACTGGCCGAGATGATTCGCAACCAAGCGCACAGCCACGCGCTGTTCGACCAAACCGCGACACGCCATGGTCGCGACCGGTTCGAGATGGGATACACCGTCACGCAGGTGGTGCAGGATTTCGGCGACATCTGTCAGGTGGTGACTCAGCTCGCGATCGAACGCTCGGCGCCTATCACGACCGAAGAGTTCCGCCTCCTCAATCTATGTCTCGACGTTGCCATCGCTCGTTCGGTCACGGAACACACGCTTGTATCTCAGAATGCGGTGACGGAACGAAACACCGAGAGCCTGGGCTTCCTCGCGCACGAGCTGCGCAATCACTTGGGCACGGCCTCACTCGCATACGAAATCTTGAAGAGCGGTAAGGTCGCAATCGGTGGAAATACTGGCGCCGTCCTCGGTCGCGCTTTGGCCGCACTGCGCGGATTGATCGATCGCAGTCTCATCGAGGTGCGTCTCGACGCGGGCGTTCGGGACGTGCATCCGATCGAGGTGTTCATGTTTCTGCAGGACATGGAGCTCGCGGGAACGATCGCCGCCGAAGCCGCCCAGATGACGCTCTCGACGGACTTGGGGGAGCGCGGCGTGACGGTCGCGGGAGATGGACAGCTGCTCGCATCCGCAGTGTCGAATCTGCTGCAAAACGCCTTCAAGTACTCGAAGCCTGGCGGTCACGTTTCGTTCAAGACCACGGCTTCGGACTCTCGCGTTCGCATCGAAGTCGCGGATCAGTGCGGAGGTCTGTCGCCGGAAGTCTCGCGGTGCTTGTTCACGGCCTTCTCGCATTCCGGGAAGGATCGGAGCGGCCTCGGACTGGGGCTCTCCATCAGTCGCCGCGCGGTAGAAACGATGCACGGCGGGCTCCATGCGCGCAGCATCCCTGGACAAGGCTGCGTGTTCACGATCGACTTGCCGCGGTTGACCGCGAAGGCGATGGAAACGAACACACGTCCTCTCCCAACGGCGTCGACTCCGTCCAACCGCTGCGCGCCGTTCTAGAGCACTCTCCACTCGTTCCGTGCCTTGACTGAACCGCCTGGCGGCGACCTCGATCCCGCGTGCCGACCGATCGCGCGCCTCCGCGGTCTCGGACTCGCGGCCGTGATCGTGGCGCTCGATCCAGCTCAACGGATGCTGCGTGAGCCGATCCGGGCTTCCTGAACTCGCGGAGGGAACACTACGCTAGCGGGCACCATGCGCCCGATCACCGTCGCCGCTTTGATCGCCGCCGCTCTGCTCGGCGTTGCCCTGTGGTTCACCTCGACGAAGCGGATCGATTCGAGCGAGCCTCTCCCAATCGAGAGCGCAGAAAGTGAATCACGCGTGAGCGAGCCGGCGCCGACCGAGCTCGCCGATCCGGATGCGCCGGTGGTCACAGCGAGCGACGTGCACGCCGAAGTCGATGACGAGCGCGTGGCGCTGGCCTCGGAAGCGCAACCCGAGGTCGTCGCAGTCGTCGACACTTCGAAGCCGACGGCGCCGCTCGAATTCAGCGTCGTCGATGAACGTTCGGGTCTGAATTTGTCGCGCTTTCTCGTGCGGGTATCCGACACGGCCGGACGCAAGATCGAGGTCGTGACCGACGATCGCGGACGTGCCGTCAGCGAGCCTCTCGCGCTCGGCGGGGTGACGGTGATTCCGATCGATCACGAAAAACGGCGCTCGCAACCGGCGCCGATCGCGATCGAACACATCGAGAGTCCGTCGCGTCCTCACGTCGTGTCGGTCGCGAGCGGAGCGACCTATCGCGTCGCCTTTGGGCCTGAAAACGGGCCGGATCCAGAGTCCATCACCTTGCGCATCACGCTCGACAACGAGGAGGGGAACAGCGCCACGACGAGCTTCGAAGTGCTGCGCACGCGCGAGCCCTACCGGCACGAGAGCGAATCGGCGTGGATCCGTTTTCCAGCGCTCGACGAGACGTTGACGCGTGCTCGTCGCATCGAAGCTCGATCGCGCGATGGACTGTGGAGCGGGGCGGCAAACGCGACGGTTGCCGTCGGTGAAGCGACTCAGCCAGTGCGTATCGAAATGGAAGCCTGCGGCATCGTGAAAGGCCGCGTGACTTGCGCCGGTGCGGCCGCGGTGGAGGTCGTCGTCGTGTTCCGTGCAGAGCCCGACAAGGGACAGGGTCGAGCGTACACGGTTTCGACGCGCACGGATTCGAGCGGAAATTACAAGCTCGAATTCGTACGGCCGCGTTCAGCGACTATGAGGCTCACCTCTCTGCTCTACGAGCCGACGACGCGCGACATCGAGCTGATTGCCGGTGAAACGACGGTGCAGGATTTCGACCTCGTCGGCCTTCCGACGGTCGGGCGCGTCGCCGGCACGATTCTCAGCGAGAGCGGCACTTACGAAACCAAAGTGGACGTGACTTTGGTTCGCTCAGGCAACGAGCGCGGGGACGTGCCGCGAATGCGTCGCCGAGTGCGTTGGACGAGCGTCGCAGGCCGCCGTGTCGGCGAGTTCGATTTCGGGCTGCTTGCCAAGGGAAAATATCGCGTCGAGTGCGAGCGCGTCGATTGGTTCGAGTGGACTCCGCGTCGACTCGATGTCGAAGCGCCGAAAGACGACATCGTCGTGCGCATCGCCGATCGTTCGCTCGTCGCAGACTTCGCCATCGAGGTGCGCGACGCGGACAACGGGCTGCCGCTGAATCGTGCGCACTTGGTGCTCGAGACGATCGACGGCGAGCGCATGCGCTGGATCGATTCTGGCGATGTCGTCGTGTGGGGCTACCCCGAGGACAAGCGTTTGCGATGGCGGCTCGACAAGACCGGCTATCCCTCGCGCATCGGCGACGCGAAGAGTTTCGAGGTCACGACGATCGTCGAGGGTCGGCGGCGGCGCACGGTCGAAATCCTCGTGCAACCGGAGTGGAGCGAAGTCGTGCGCGTCACGCACGGCAAGGACGAAAAACCGCTGGAAAACGCACTCGTTTCGATCGACGGCCGCGAAGCCGGCAAGACGGACAAGACCGGTCAGTTGCGCGTGAGCGCGCGCGAGAAGCCGCAGAGCATCACCGCAGCACTCGCAGGATGGCGCTTGGAAGGCGGCGTAGACTTGCGCGCGCCGGCGCAGCGCAACTGGCGGCGCTTCCTCGACGTGCGCATGCGTCCGACGAAGAAAAAGTGAGCCCGCCAGCCCCGCATCGAGAGTGTACCGAGCCAGAGCAATTTTTCCCCGATGGCGGTCGATCGTGTGTGTACCGAGCCAGAGCAAT
>ENA-ORBV01000785-ORBV01000785.1-microbial-mat-metagenome-genome-assembly--contig:-NODE-785-length-72319-cov-13.147767_pt1 | contig 72319 bp, 67 predicted proteins | sample MGYA00237777_ERZ505514 | MGnify/ENA primary metagenome ERZ505514 (study PRJEB26160, sample SAMN06269048) | microbial mat metagenome | isolation source: Oligotrophic lake microbial mat | place...
CAAGCAGAAGACGGCATACGAGATTCGCCTTAGTCTCGTGGGCTCGGAGATGTGTATAAGAGACAGGGATTGGTGCGGCCCTAATAGCTTTAAATCCCCAAACTATTGCCTGGGGACGGACTGGCGTTTCAGATATGCTATTAGTCGCCTGTATGTGTTCGGCACTATTCGCTTTTTTCCTCGGTTACACCCTAGAAGAACAGAGATCGCAAGCAGAACTTTCCACTGTTTCTACTTCCCGATTTCCCAATAAGTGGTATCTGACTTGTTACGTACTAATTGCCTTAGCAATTCTGGCTAAGGGGCCTGTGGGAATTGTCCTACCAGCGCTGATTATTGGTAGCTTCGGGCTGTATTTGGGAAATTTTCGACAACTTTGGCGAGAAATGCGTCCGGTGTCGGGAATCTTGATTATTCTGCTGATCGCCCTGCCTTGGTTCGTTCTGGTTACTTTAGCCAACGGTCAAACTTATATTGACAGCTTTTTCGGCTATCACAATTTCCAGCGTTTTACTGAAGTAGTCAACAAGCACTCAGCGCCTTGGTATTTTTACTTTTTTGTAGTGCTGCTTGGTTTTGCACCTTGGTCGATTTATTTGCCGCTGGCGATCGCCCGTACCCGTTTTTGGCAGCGCAGTTACTGGCGTCGTCAACCGCGATCGGCACAATTGAGTTTATTTGCCCTATTTTGGTTCGGCTGCATCTTTGGCTTTTTCACGATCGCCGTCACGAAATTACCCAGTTACGTATTGCCCTTAATGCCGGCCGCTGCCATTTTGGTAACGCTGCTGTGGAGCGATATTATTGCAGGTAACGAGCTCAAAAACAGGCCGGGAAAGTTAGAAAAAAAACCGAATTCTTTACCGCGAGGGCTGTTAGTCACATACATTTTCAATGTCGTATTTTTACTAATTGTAGCCGGAGCAACTTTCTACTGCTACAACTGGCTGGGAGACGATCCAGCAATGCCCAATTTTCCCCAAGCACTTCAGCAGTCGGGATTGCTGATTGTGGGCGGTGCGATTTGGATAACTGCTGCATTGGCGATCGGGCTTTTGCTCTGGAAGCGGAAACAGCGCTGGATTTTGGTTGCTAATTTCATCGGCTTAGTAGCATTTATCATTTTTGGTCTCACTCCCGTCTACAATTTGGTCGATCTCAACCGCCAGTTACCTCTGAGACAGTTAGCGCAGGTTATTGTTCAACAAAAACTGCCTGGGGAAGAGTTGCTCATGGTTGGTTTCTGGAAACCCAGTCTGGTTTTTTACACTGAAGGGCCGGTGACTTACTACCGAGCTGTCAATAAGGCGATCGACTATATTCAGGAATCGAAAAATCCAATTTCTCCCTCTATTTTGGTGCTGGGATATCCAGAAAAGTTTGTGCAATTAGGATTGCAGCCAAATCAATATCAATTGTTGGACAGTCGCGGCGCGTACCAACTCGCTAGGGTTCCGAGAAATGCGTTTTTGAAGTAGTGTAGGGTGCTGCGGTTTGGGCGATCGATCCTCAGACAAGGTATGATGTTGCAATTGCGGTACAATCTACTTACTACCTAAAACTAGAAGCTAGGAGCCAACAATGGTTTCAATCCTTAACAAGCCATCCTCGTTAATTCATGAGATTTGCATTGAAAAAGTCGATCGGTGGAAGTTGTTCAAATTTAGTGAATCGCTCCAACACCGCATGGAACAATTGTTAGAGAAGAAAAAGGCAGATCAACTAATGGCAGAAGAGGTAGCGGAACTAGATACAATTGGGGAATTAGATCGCATCTTTACCCACATCAATGCAATGATGTTGGATGGCTCAGATGTCAATCAGTGATCCGACGAGACAGGCGGTTCGAGAAAGAGCGAGGTATTTATGTAAATACTGTCATTCCCCAGAACGTCTGAGTGCGAATCGCTTTACCATCGATCATGTTATTTCACGCTTTCTAAAAGGCAATGTTTCTTTTATTTAAATAAACAACCAACCTGAACACGATGCACAAAATGCTTACCAAGCGGGTGACTTGGATGGTAGTCAAACTGATGAGCGAAAAGCAGCAACTCAGCTTTAAGCAGGCAGTTGTGAGACAAACTATATACTACGTCTCTAAACAGTTACTACCCGAAGAGAAAGATAAAGGAGAACGCTACTTCATCTCCTTAGCCAATCAATGGCTTAAGCAGCCGACAGAGGAAAATGCCCAAAAAGCTTCAATGGCGGTTGCCTGCGATTATATAGATGGAGGTATGAGATATTTCGATTATCCATCATATTTCCTTACACCTGCTGAGGCAGCGGCCAGTAGTGCATATGGTGCAACACAATGCGCCTTAACAGCATCGGGAAACGATTCGCGAGGCGCCTATCAATGGCAAATTACTGCTGCATGGGCTATTTTGAATAACAAAGAACCACCCCTGCTGAAATAGAAATGCTTACTTAATCAATATTCCGACGTACTAACATCCGCTTAAAGCTAGTATAAAACATAGAAGCGGCTCTCCTGTACTGATGATGACAATTAGCCTGCCATCTGTTCCACATATTGACCTGCTCTAGTCCCAATGACCATTGTTATCGGTTCCGTTAATACTGAATACTCTTCAATTCTATATTATCAAAACACACTTCTTTTCGTTAATAAGCACATTTTTGACAAACCTGGAGGAAAACTATGTCCTACATCTAGGGGCTTAGAATGCAACCTAACACTACGGAGGTGCGAGCAATACCGATCAATACAATGATGCAATCCGGGCGATCGCCCTTTAGAGTGGTGAGTTGGCTAACCATACGTGCCATAATCAGCCATATTCTCTGGTATGCGATCGCCTGAACCTATGGATGCGCTAATCGGCAAAAGTTTACAAAGTGGAAAATACACCCTAGAAAAAGAACTAGGGCGGGGCGGCTTTGGGATTACCTTCCGGGCCAATCACCGCTACTTAGGACAGCCCGTGGTGATTAAAACCCTCAACGAATCTCTGCGGCGCGATCGCAATTTTGCCGAATTCGATCGCAAATTCCAAGACGAAGCGAGGCGATTGGCATCCTGCGTCCATCCGAATATAGTGCGCGTCAGCGACTTCTTTGTAGAAGACGGACAGCCTTACATGGTAATGGACTACATTGCCGGTCAGAATTTGGGAGAGGTAGTCGCTGGAAACAATTCCCTCCCAGAAAATCTGGCAATTCTCTACATCACTCAAATTGGCGCTGCTTTGAAAGCAGTTCATCAAAAGGGCTTGCTACACCGAGATATTAAGCCGCAAAACATCCTCCTGCGCCAAGGTACTCAGGAAGTAGTGCTGATAGATTTTGGCATTTCCCGCGAGTTTACAGCAGGTGCAACCCAAAATCACACTAATATGGTGTCCGACGGCTACGCGCCACCAGAACAGTATTTCGCCCAAGGAAAATATACGCCCGCGACAGATGTTTACGGGCTGGCGGCGACGCTTTACACTTTGCTCACAGCACAGGTGCCGGTGGCTGCAATTTTGCGTACCAGTCAGCCGATGCCTTCACCCCGCGACTTGCGGCCTGAGTTAAGTACGACTGTCAGTCAAGCTGTGATGCGGGGGATGACGGTAGAGGCTCAAAATCGCCCTGCTAGCGTGGATGAGTGGCTGGATCTGCTGCGCGGGCAGTCGCCGGACACCGGGCCGACGCTGGCGGTGATGCCGGGACACGGCGCTCAGTCGCCTGCAAATGTGAGAACAGCGCCTGCTGTGGTGTCTTCTGGGGGCAGCAATCGCAAGATTTGGTTGATTTTGGGGTTTGTGGCGATCGCCCTGATGGTTGCGGGTTTAGTCGGTGTGGCTAGGGTTTTCCTCAACCGACAATCTGCCGATCCCGCACCGGTAGCGAAGGACGATCGCACTTCGGCCCCTGCAGATCCAGACGCGCGATCGACCCCCGCACCAATTCCCACAGCAACTCCAACTCCAACTCGCCGAGAAACTCCGCCACCTGCTGCTGAAACTCCCGCGCCTGCAGAAACTCCAACACCAACTCCAACTCCCGCGCCTGCAGAAACTCCTTTCTCGCCAACACCAGCCCCAGCGCCAACAACGGCGGGGGAAGGCGCTGAGACACCGCCGCTACAAGAACCAACCGAAAAACTTGTTGATAAGGAGTTGCCGCCCGATCGATCCGCACCCAGCCCGGAACAACCCGCAACCAGCGATCGGAAGACTCCCGCCATCCCAGGGTTTGCCGTTGGTACCCCGGAAAGTCAGATTGTAGCTGCATTGGGAAATCCCACAGACTCTCAACCCCGCGGCTATTGGCCCAATACTCGCACCGCGCTTTATGAAATATTGCCAAATCGGATTACTCTCGGCTACATTTACGATCGCGATTCCGACAAATTAGTGCAAACAGAGGGCTCTTTTGCCCCGTCGGTGGACGATTTGGTGGTGAAAACCGCCTTAAATGGGATGGTGGGCGGTGCCAACCGGGATATTTTGCAAGGCTTGAGGGATGTGCAGCAGCGCCGGACTAATCGGTTTACTTTTAGGAAGGGTTCTCTCGAAGGTACGATCGAACGCAATGAGCGCGATCGGATTTACATCGGCGTTTGGGACGAAAATTTGCATTAGGAATCTCGCACGGGTGTTGAGAAACCGGGTTTTTTAACGAAAATATTCGCTTAAAACCCTCAGTCTCGGTAAAAAACCCGGTTTCTTGGTTTGGTTGCACCCAAAATTATTGGTAAAACAATCTTCAATCTTCAATCCAAAATCTAAAATCCAAAATCTAAAATCGATTGACATTACACAAAATATGGTCTACAATTAGAGGACACGAGGGGCTGTAATGGTTTCGACAGGGTGGCGAAAGCTGCTCCGTGATGCAGGTCGAGAGGGAGTCCACTCTCGTTAATATCGGCTCAAACAAAAAAGTAAATGCGAACAACATCGTTCCTTTCGCTCGCAAAGCCGTAGCTGTAGCCTAAAAACTTCTCTAGCTTGGTTCAGAGTGTATGCCGCTTAACTCCGTTAAAGGCAGCATAACAACCCCCAACGGATGCCCTAGCTAAACGTTTCTAGTCGTCTAGCCGGGAAAGCAATCACTAGAAAATCCCCCCATTTGGGATAAAGATGGTTCCCGCCCCAAGGATTAGAGGGGATAAACCTGTGAACGATCGGAAGGTAAATACCCATTTTGGACGGCAGTTCGATTCTGCCCAGTTCCATCGCAAAGGTGACGTAAAATCAATGGTTTAAGCCATTTGAAAGCCACTTTACAAAATTCAAAGGGCTCGCGAGTTAACTCGCGAGCCCTTTTGTTTGGCATTCAATCTCAAATCTCAAGATCAGACGGCGGTTGAAACCGCATCTACACAAAGATCAGACGGCGGTTGAAACCGCATCTACACAAACGAAGTCCGCCTCCGCGGACTGAAGAAAACAAAGTAATTTCAACCGCCCTGTCTTCAACCCGCGGAGGCGGGTTTTGTCTGTATAGACGCGGTTTCAACCGCCCTGTCTTCTCGGAGGCGGGTTTTGTCTGCATAGACGCGGTTTCAACCGCCTTGTCTTCTCGGAGGCGGGTTTTGTCTGTATAGACGCGGTTTCAACCGCCCTGTCTTCTCGGATGCGGGTTTTGTGTGTATAGACGCGGTTTCAACCGCTCGGTATTCTAAAAACACATAAGTTACCAACCCATTAGCTAAGCTGCGGGATCACATAATTAGAACTTCACCCCGTCCGTGCGTTCTGCGAGGCTGTCGGGCGATATACTTATAGGCGGTAAAGCATTAAAAATCTTTACAAAAACCCCGCTCTCTAAGCCTACTCCTACGAAGGATCGGTGAAAAATTATATGGCGATCGCTCAAAAGCTGGAAACATGAACCCAGGAATTGACTTACAAGGAAGTTTCGTAGAAGCCCTCATCAATTGGGGCTTACCGGCAGACATCGCCTATGTGCTTTGGCTACCGCTGCCGATGGTGCTGATGATTGTCGGTGCTGTATTCGGGGTACTGACTAGCGTCTGGCTAGAGCGGAAAATTTCCGCCGCCGCTCAACAGCGGATTGGCCCGGAATTCCTCGGCCCCCTGGGAGTCCTAGCACCCGTAGCCGACGGCCTGAAGTTGGTATTCAAAGAAGACGTGGTACCGGCAAAAGCTGACGCGCTGCTGTTCACGCTCGGCCCGGTAATTGTCGTGATTCCCGTATTTCTCTCCTACTTGATCGTGCCCTTCGGAGAGCATATGCTGATCGCCGACATGGGGACAGCAATATTTCTGTGGATTGCTCTTTCTAGCATTCAGCCGATCGGCTTGCTGATGTCGGGCTATGCTTCTAACAACAAATACGCCCTCCTCGGCGGACTCAGAGCAGCCGCTCAATCCCTCAGCTACGAAATTCCCCTAGCTTTGGCAGTATTGGCAGTTGTGATGATGTCCAACAGCCTCAGTACGATCGACATCGTACAGCAACAAGCCAGCTACGGCATCATCGGCTGGAACGTCTGGCGACAACCCGCCGGTTTTTTAATTTTCTGGATCGCAGCCCTCGCAGAATGCGAACGGTTGCCCTTTGACCTTCCAGAAGCAGAAGAAGAATTGGTAGCAGGATATCAGACTGAGTACACAGGCATGAAATTTGCTTTGTACTACATCGCTTCCTACGTTAACCTCGTCCTTTCTTGTCTGCTAGTAGCCGTTTTGTACCTCGGCGGCTGGGAATGCCCGATTCCCGTCGGAGTCATCTCCAATGCCCTAGGATTGAGCGAGACGACTCCTTGGTTGCAGGTAATTACCGGCTTGCTGGGCATTACCATGACCATGCTGAAAGCCTACTTTTTCCTGTTTCTGGCAATTCTGCTGCGCTGGACTCTGCCGCGAGTTCGGATCGACCAATTGCTAAATTTGGGATGGAAGTTTTTACTTCCCGTTGCTCTAGTTAATTTGCTATTGACCGCAGCTTTGAAACTTGCCTTTCCCTTTGCTTTTGGCGGTTAATTAATAATAGGTAAAAGGCAATAGCTAACAAAATTTAGCTATCAACCAATTACCTATTATTAATTAGCAATTACCAAAAACTCAAGTACAGAGAGAGAACACGATGCTAAAATTCCTCAATCAAGTAGGCGAATACGCCAAAGAGACTCTTCAAGCTGCTAAGTATATCGGTCAAGGGCTATCTGTTACTTTTGACCACATGAGACGCCGGCCGATTACGGTGCAGTATCCTTACGAAAAATTAATTCCTTCGGAACGTTTCCGGGGCAGAATTCACTTTGAATTTGACAAGTGCATCTCCTGCGAAGTTTGCGTTCGGGTATGTCCGATCAACTTACCTGTAGTGGATTGGGAATTTAACAAAGAAAGTAAGAAGAAACAACTCAAGCACTACAGTATAGATTTCGGTGTTTGTATCTTCTGCGGCAACTGCGTAGAATATTGTCCGACTAATTGTTTGTCCATGACAGAAGAATACGAATTAGCTGCTTACGAGCGTCACGAGTTGAATTATGATAGCGTGGCTCTCGGACGTTTGCCCTACAAGGTTACAGATGATCCGATGGTGACACCGCTGCGGGAATTCGCTTATTTGCCGAAAGGTGTGATCGACCCCCATGAAGTTTCCTACACCGATCGCCGCGCCGGTCTCCGCCCAGAGGAAATTGTCGAAAAGTAAGTAATTAGTCATTAGTCAGTAGTCATCAGTCATTAGGGAAATAACCAATTATTAATGACTGCTAACTAATGAGTAAAAACGAACAATAGAAAACTAATAATTGAGGATAAAAAATTGTGAATCTAGCTGAAGGAGTTCAAATTGTTTCATTTGGCATACTGTCGGTAATGATGATTGCAGGAGCACTAGGAGTAGTGCTGTTCTCAAATATCGTTTACTCAGCATTTTTGCTGTGCGGCGTATTTACCAGCATTGCCGGCTTGTACCTGTTGCTGAATGCCGACTTTGTAGCAGCAGCGCAGGTGTTGATTTATGTTGGCGCTGTTAACGTCTTGATTTTGTTTGCCATCATGCTAGTAAACAAGCGAGAAGACTTCCGCACAATTCCCAACGCTTGGGTGCGTCAAGTAGCAACAGCAGTAGTTTGCGTAGGCTTGTTTGCGCTTTTGGGTACGATGGTGGTGTCTACTCCTTGGGCTATTGTCGCGACGACAGGAGCACCGGCCGAAAGTTCGATCGTCACAATCGCCAAACACTTCTTCACAGACTACTTGCTACCTTTTGAATTAGCCTCACTGTTTTTGTTGATGGCAATGGTGGGAGCAATTGTGTTGGCGCGCCGCGATTTTTTCCCGGATGAACTGTCAAAGAAGCTATCCGAAACACCTGCTTTGAGTTTGCCGGAAAGACCTCGCGAATTAGTTTCTGCCGGAGATGTGTCTTCGCCAGAATCTAAGTAAAAGTAGTGAGTCTAAATGATTCGTACAATTAAGGTAGAGGCAATTTACCCGTGGTTGCCCGGAGGTAGGTACGGAGCACTACCCCTACTGTATGAATGATTTAGACACGCTATAGTAGGGTGTACACTGCACCTATCTCTCTGTCTTGTAGTAATGTTGATTGAGAAAGACTCAAAAAATTTATGCAACTGCAACTCCAGTATTTCCTGTTATTAGCCGCCGCACTTTTCTGTATTGGTATTTACGGTTTGATTACCAGCAGAAATGCAGTGCGCGTGTTGATGTCGATCGAGTTGATGCTGAATGCTGTCAATCTCAATTTGATGGGTTTCTCCAATTATCTCGACCCCGTACAAATTAAGGGCCAAGTATTTACCGTGTTTGTAGTTACGGTAGCGGCGGCTGAAGCTGCGGTAGGTTTGGCAATTGTTTTGGCGATTTATCGCAACCGCAATACCGTAGACATGGAAGAATTTAATTTGCTGAAGTGGTAATTCATCAATAGTCATCAGTCATCAGTCATCAGTCATTAGCGACAAACTAATGCAGATTAAAGACTGATGACTAAGGACTAAGAACTAAGAACTAATGACTAATGACTTCTAGTAATTTCTAGAGTAATTCTACCCCCGAAATCAGGGATGGGGGCAGCAGGTTTCGAGAGTTGTAGTTTAACTTTTTCGACTAACGGTAGTTCTAAAAGCGCTTGAGCAATAGTATCTGCTAGGCGTTCGATTAATAAAAACTTCGACTCTTTGACTAGCTTTTGAATCAGAGTAATTGCGCTGCGGTAATCAAGAGTATGTTGAATATCATCACTTTTTCCCGCTTGCGATAAATCCACCCAGAGTGTGACATCCACTTCAAACCACTGCCCCAAAACTTGCTCTTCCGGCAGATAGCCCGTATATCCGTAACAGCGAATTCCTGTAAGTTGAATAGAATCCATTTTGCAATAAACTAAAAGTGCGTTGTCTATACCAATTTGTATTAAACCAGATAAAGTTCTCTTTCTATTCCCTCTCTTTCTTTGCCCTTTTCCTTCTCCCTCTGCGCCCTCTGCGGCCTCTGCGGTTCAATCACTCTTATTCTATCTTAAATTTCAAAACTCTCCTCCTTTCTCCAACTTGTCCAGTAAATCCTCAGCAACTTCATACCATTTCCGCCTAATTTCAGCATCTTCTGGCTTTTCTGTCAAGGTACGACCTTGGAATTCGGGATATTTATTGTAATATAATTCATCCACTTTTTGATAGAATATATCTTGATTAATGTTGAGATTTTTGCGTCGTTTACCAATCTTTTCTTGACGAATTATTTCGGATTCCTCTAAGGATGTATCGGGAGGTTGCTGAGGCGAAGAAAATTTAGGTAAATCAGGCAACTTGGGCAACGTGAAACCAGATTTGACTACACTAAAAGCTAAAATTCCGGGCACCAAAATCACACTTAAACTCCCTAGGGTTTTCCAAGGAATTAACTTGAATGTGCCGTTGTTGTTAACAATTTGAGGATTTTGGTGAACAGGAGTATGATTACTGGTAGCAGTTTGAGTAGTGTTTTTGAAAGGGCGGCCGACAAAGTTCATTGTCACCATTTGGGAAATTATACTGCCAATGTGAGATAGTTTTGGATCTTTGAGTGCTTCGCGGACTTCTTTTGCGGACTGGTAGCGATCGCCCGGTTGTTCTGCTAGCATCTTATCCAACACTGTGCCGAGATTTTGACTGACTGTGACGTGCGTTAGCGAAGCCCTCGAAGAGGATCGCCAATCCCAAGTTTTGTTATGGATATCGTACAATTTCTGAGGCTTTTTGCCGGTTAGCAGCACCAAAGCCGTGACGGCTAAAGCGTACAAATCGCTAGCTGCAGTAACTTTTCCCAGCCGCATTTGTTCGGCTGGCGAATAACCCTGTTTGCCGATCGCCGTATCCGATTGTCCGTTAAACTGAAGTACGGCATTTGCTGCAATTTGTTTGACTGAACCGAAATCAATTAAAAAGGGTAGTTTGTCAGCATCATGCTGAATAATATTATCCGGGGAAATATCGCGGTGAATTAAATTTTTTGAGTGGATGTATTCTAAAACTGGTAAAAGCTGAAATAGCAGTTGAGTAACTTCGGCTTCGGTAAAAATTTTACCTTGCTGCTGGCGCGATATCAATATTTCTTCGTAGGTTTGACCCTTGATATAATCTTGGACTAAAAATAAAGATGGATTTCCGCCGATATCGGTTCGCAGGAGTTCTCGAAAGCGGGGGATTTGCGGGTGTTGGAGGTGGTAAAGCATACTCGCTTCGCGATCGAACAATTCGGCCGCTTTGGGGCTTTGAACAACCGGGGAGAACTCTTTGAGCACGCATTGTTCGCCGTAGCGGTTGATGTCTTCTGCGAGGTAAGTGCGCCCGAAGCCGCCGCGGCCCAATTCGCGGATGATGCGGTAGCGTTTTTCGAGGGTGGAACCAGGGGCGAGGAGGGAGGAGTTAGACATAAACCACGGCAAATTGTTCGAGTTGGGGAGTCGCCGAGCACAGTATAGCTTATTGTAGCTAAGTTTGTTTGAATGCGAGGGCGATCGTATATCCTTTCTCAAAAAGGTGAGAAGTTAAGATTTTTGATTTTTGATTTTTGATTTTTGATTTTTGATTGGGCGATGGAGGGATCGATCGGTCAATACCTCATATGAGAGCTCGAACTGCTATAGATTAGATTTGAATTGCAGCATAAATCTTTGATAGATAGATCGACCGCAGATGAAAGGCAGATAAACACAGATGGACGCAGATAATTTCAAGAATAGCAATTCAATGAAAGCACAAGGTATATTGCAATACTCCCAAAAATCAAATTTTATTTGATTCCCATTCGAGATTAATATGCAGCTTATTGTTAGTCACAGAAGTTAAACGGCTGCGTTAAAAATTACATCTTTAGTTATGATGGATGAATCCGAAATACTGCTCAGCCACTCACAAAACTCATCGGGTGTCATTGCAGGAAGATCGCCAGATTTAGCCAAAGCTTCCTGCACAAATTCAGCCATTTTTTGTTCGTAATCTGGGTGTGCTTGTTCGATCGCTCCAAGTACAGCATTTTTTAGATTGATTAAGGTCTGGAAGTAGTCATCGTCAGCCAGAACATCTGTTTCACGCATATAGCAATCCTACGTTTGCATCCAAATCATATTTTTTTGACTACAGTGCGAGCGTCCCTCTCGCCTGCTTATATATGTAGCGATCGGGACGATCGCACTATTGTATTTTACAACTCCCGATGCGTAAATTCCCGAGCATCTTTCCCGACATAACTCGCAGCAATATGACCGTCTCCAACAACTCGATACTTATAGGTAATCAAACCCTCTAAACCAACAGGCCCGCGAGGCGGCATTTGCTGCGTGCTAATCCCCACTTCTGCACCGAAACCGTAGCGGAAACCGTCAGCAAATCGAGTCGAACAATTGTGATAAACTCCGGCTGCATCGACTCCATTTAAAAAAGTTTCGGCGGCTTCGCTGTCTTCGGTGACAATGACATCTGTATGTCGGGAACCGTAAGTATTGATATGGTTTATTGCCTCTTCCACAGAATCTACTATTTTGATTGACAAAATCAAATCGCTGTATTCTGTAGACCAATCTGTTTCTGTCGCTTCGGCAATATTTTCTAAGATGCGGCGAGTTAGTTCGTCTCCCCGCAATTCGACTTTTTTTTGCTGCAAAGCTTGGGCGACAGCGGGCAGGAAAATGGGGGCGATATCCCTATGAACTAACAAGGTTTCAATGGCATTGCAGGCGGCGGGATACTGAGTTTTGGCATCGACAGAAATCTCTACGGCTTTCTGAATGTCCGCTGCTTTGTCTGCGTACAAATGACAAATTCCATCGGCGTGTCCTAACACGGGAATCCGGGTATTTTCCTGCACGAACCGCACGAATGAATTAGAACCTCTGGGAATAATTAAATCTACGTATTCATCCATTTTCAGCAGTTCGATTGTTTCTTCCCGCGTGGTGAGCAACTGCACTGCTGCGGGATTAACGGCTGTTTCTGCTAATGCTTGATGTATCACTTTTGTCAAGGTTTCGCAGGAACGGACTGCTTCTTTGCCGCCTTTGAGAATAACGCCGTTGCCCGATTTAATTGCCAAGGATACTATCTGAATTAAAGCTTCTGGGCGGGCTTCAAAAATAATGCCTAAAACGCCCAAAGGACAGGTTACGCGCTTCAGGATTAATCCTGCGTCCAATTCGCGGTGGATTTGAACAGCACCGATGGGGTCTGGGAGTTTGGCAACATCTCGCACGCCCGCGATCGCACTTTTCAACTTGCTCTCATCCAACTTCAGGCGATCGTACAACGGTTTCGCAATCCCATCCGCCTCAGCAGCCTTGCAATCAGCAGCATTCGCCGCTAAAATATCCGCAGCAGCAGCTTCTAAAGCTTTAGCAATAGCCTCAATCGCTTGATTTTTAGCACCGGCGGACAAAACTGCCAATTTTCTAGCAGATGCGCGCGTTTTTTGGGCAATTTCAATAATCGACATGGCAGTAACTTTTAAATAGTTTTGATTCTTGGGTTTTGAATTTTGAGTTTTGAATTGAATCCGCACAAAAAAATTTCGGGGCGGTTTTCAGTCTTAACAATTCTAGAGGAAATTCTATATTTTTGTTGAGACTCCTTACAGCAATCCGCATTAACAGGTTAAAACAGTGAAGTATAGATAAAATCCCACGGTCATTTCCATTTGTCAATAACCTTTGGAGATTATTATGTCATCTCATGCCCCTTTACGCAAGGCAGGGCGATCGCCCAAAGCCGGCATTAAACTGATACAGAAAACTGGGGGAAACCTCGTTTTAGCTTCCGGCGTCACCATCAGCCTGCTGTTTGGTATGGTGTTAGCACTATCTTTAGCCTCAGTTTTGATTCTCAACAGTCCCGATCCAGTTTCCGGATTGGCGATCGCACTTCCGATAACTCTGATTTTTAACATCGCTGCTTTTTTCCTATCGCCTTACTTGATGGACTTAAGCCAAAATTGGCTCTACAATACCCGCTGGGTTTCCCTAGCAGAAATTGAAAGCCTAAGTCCCGAAACGGCGAAAGTTATTCAGAAGGTTTGCAAGCAGAAAAAACTCCAGCAGCCGCGTTTAGGAATTATCGACGACCAAAACCCTACTGCTTTTACTTACGGTTCATTTCCAAACAGTGCTCGCTTAGTCGTCAGTCAAGGTCTTTTTACCTATTTAGACGACGAGGAAATTGCCACTGTTTATGCCCACGAACTCGGTCACATCGTCCACTGGGACTTTGCAGTAATGACTTTAGCATCGACTTTGGTGCAGATTACTTATTTAATTTACACTACAACTCAAAGAATGGGTCGAAGTGGTGGCAACAAAGCTAAAGATGCGGCCGGTACTGTAGCTGCTGTTGCTTATTTGTTTTACATCGCTGGCACTTATTTATTGCTGTATTTGTCGCGGACGCGAGAATATTTTGCCGACCATTTTGCCGCCGAAACTACCGGAAACCCCAACGCTTTATCGCGCGCTTTGGTAAAAATTGCTTACGGTATTTTGGAAGAAGGACAAAGAGCAACGGAACCCAGCAGCTTGTTAGAAGGAACTCGCGCTTTAGGCATTTATGATGCGAAAGCTGCTACTTCTACCGGTACTGCTTACCGAATTGCGTCGGAACCGGAAAAAATTGGGCGAGTATTTTTGTGGGATATGTTTAATCCTTGGGCTTGGTGGATGGAGTTGAATTCAACTCACCCGCTTACTGGTAAGCGAGTTCGCGCTTTGAGCACCTACGCAGAACAATTAGGCTTGGATATTGAGTTTGACATGGGCCGAATTGTTGGCGAAGGCAACAATTTGAGCAAGCGGAGATTGTACGGCAATTTTGTGTTCGATTTACTGCTGTACAGTGCAGAAACTCTGGGCTTAGCGGTGGGTTTTGCGATCGGCATTTCGCTGTATTCTGTAAATCCGATGATGATGCTTGCTTGTCCTTTAATCGCTTTGGGCGCGGGAATTTTGCTCAAGACATTGGTGATGTTCCCGAATTACGAACAAGCAGAACAATTGGATGTTTTAACCTTAATGTCTGACCCTTATGCAAGTCCTTTACGGGGTCAACCTGCGAAACTGCAAGGCGAATTAATTGGTCGCGGCGATGCGGGTTATGCGTTTGGTTCTGATTTGAAATTGCAAGATAGAACGGGAATGATTTATCTGCGATATGCTTCTCGTTTTGGGCCAATTGGTAATTTTCTGTTTGGCATGAAACGGGTTGAAAGTTTGATTGGAATGGATGTTAAGACTTTGGGTTGGTTCCGCCGGGGTGTTGCACCTTGGATGGATTTGATTCAGCTTGAAAGCGATAGCGGTACTACGGTTAAGAGTTATCACCGCTTCTGGTCTGTTGTGATGAGTATAGGGGCGATCGCGATCGGTATTGCGGTGCTTTTTGTTTCATTTCCAGCTTGACAGTTGACAGGTAAAACGTTTTAACTTAAATATAATTAAGCTCGCATTTTCGAGCTTCTTTTTTGGGTTACATACGGTACCATCGAATTTAATACCGCTCTCAATTATCTTTTTTTCTGATCAAAATAGTGAGTTTACGAACCGCTTTAGATGTGTTAGCTAAGGGGCGTGATAGCGCTCTTGTAGCAAAAAAATAAGAAAGGCAGAAGTAAAGAAGGAGATAGGTAATCTTAGGGTGGGAAGGAAGTAATTCAGTTATGAGCAAACATGACACTCAAAATTGCTACAATCAGTTTCTTGTTGATAGTATTAAGTTTAGCAGTCAGCAACCCCAGCAAAAAAGTTAGGGGTAACTTAACAAAGTTCACCGCCCAAACGGAAAATAGGGAGAAAAAAAACACCGTGCAAAGTATTCTCGATGAAAGCGCAAAATTAGAAAAACTAGCTGGCGATTTCCAATTTATAGAAGGCCCGATTTGGCATCCAGACGGCTTTTTGCTGTTTAGTGATATTCCCGCCAATATTATCTATAAATTCGGATCAAATCAGCAAGTTGAGGTATTTCGCCGCCCTTCGGGAAAAGCCAACGGGAATACTTTAGACAAAGAAAACCGCTTAATTACTGCCGAACACGAAAATCGCCGCGTATCCCGCACAGAAAAGGACGGCAAAGTTATCACATTGGCGGATAGATACGAGGGCAAGCGGCTCAACAGTCCGAACGATTTGGTTGTTAAATCCGACGGCAGCATTTATTTTACCGATCCGTCCTACGGTGTTAGCAAAGAGCAGGAAGAATTGGGTTTTTACGGTGTTTACAGGCTGGCAACCGACGGAAAATTAACTCTGCTAGTTAAGGATTTGGTGCTGCCGAATGGCATCGCTTTTTCACCAGACGAGCAAAAACTTTATGTCAACAATTCGGAAGCGGGATACATTGCTGTTTTCGATATGAAACCGGACGGAACTGTTACCAACCAGCAGCTTTTTGCGGAGTTAAAAGATGCTAGTCAAGGCGGAGTTCCCGACGGTTTAAAAGTTGATGTAGAAGGGAATGTTTACAGCACCGGGCCGGGGGGAGTGTGGATTTTCTCGCCGGATGGCAAACTTTTAGGGAAGATTTCTGTGCCGGAGACGGCGACTAATTTGGCTTGGGGAGAAAGCGATCGCCAAACTCTTTACATTACCGCAAGTAAAAGTCTTTATCGAATTCGCCTTAAAATTGCGGGCGTGCGGGCTGGAAAATGATCTAAAATCGGGCGAAGTTGAAAGTAAAGCGGTTTGTCGTGAGGACTTTAATCCTCACGACAAACTCTTTTTATTAGGGGTAATTGACCGGGCATGATATAATCGTACTTTTGAAAATCAGTCATTCTTAATTCTCAAATCTCAACTCTCCAATCTCACATGGTATTAATAGCTCGGTTGCACAAATTTCTGACTGCTACAGTCGATCGCACATCCCGATCGCACACAATATTTTGGTTGACTCTGAGCTTGACATTTGCCACAGTTTATGCTATTTTAGGACTCAAGCAAGTCTTTAGCGCCGAGTATGTGGTGCAAGACGATGCGAGGCAGCACGTTTTCTGGATGATGCGGTTTGTCGATCCTGAATTATTCCCCAACGATTTCATTGCTAATTATTTTCAATCAGTCGCCCCCGCAGGATACAGCACGCTCTACAAATTAGCAGCAACAGTTGGCATTCACCCGCTATTTTTTCACAAAATATTGCCGCTATTTCTCGGCTTAATCTCCACTTATTACTGTTTTGGTCTTTGCCTAGAAATGTTGCCAGTGCCGATGACTGGATTTATTGCATCTTTGCTGTTAAATCAGCATATGTGGATGACTGATGATTTGGCTTCCACAACGCCAAGAGCTTTTATCTATCCGATATTTCTGGCTTTTTTATATTATTTGTCGCGCCGTTCGTTGCTGCCTAGTTTGGGAGCGATCGCCCTGATCGGACTATTCTATCCTCCTTACGCCTTGGTTGCTGCTGGAATTTTAGTTGTGCGCCTGCTATGCTGGGAAAACGGCGGTTTGCGCTTGTCGGGCGATCGAACTAATTACCTATTTTGCAGTACAGGTTTGGGAGTAATCTTTTTAGTAATGCTGCCCTATGCCTTAGATAACTCTGAATTTGGCCCAACTTATACCGCAGCAGAAGCGAAGCAAATGGCCGAATTTGTCCCCAGCGGCAGAAATGCTTTTTTTCGTCCAAATCCTAAAGATTATTGGTTGACAGGGCGGGGCAGCGGGATGTTTCCCAAGTCGCTGTTTACGCCTGTAACTCACTGTGTCGGATTGCTATTTCCGCTGCTGCTGTTTTTGCGATCGGCCTTTCCCTTAGCAAATCAGATTCAAAGCAAAATCTGGCTTTTGCTTCAGCTATTTTTAGCATCCTCGGCGATGTTTTTTGCGGCTCACGCTACCATTTTTAAGTTGTATCAACCAGGTCGCTATACTGCCTACAGCTTGCGATTTATTGTTGTTTTAATAACTGCGATCGCCCTAACTTTAATTATCGATGGAGTCGGTCATTGGGCATCAACAACCGCAACAACATTTGATGTAAAAAATCTAGTTGCACTAATTACGACAGCGATTATCGCTATCGCCGTTGTCCTTTATCCCTGCTTAGTCGAAAAATTTCCCACAGTCGGGTATGTAGAAGGTAAAATGCCGGAATTGTACAATTTTTTTGAGCAACAACCTAAAGATATCCTGATTGCTTCGATAGCGGCAGAGACAGACCATTTGCCAACATTTAGTCAGCGTTCGGTTTTGGTGGCAAAGGAATATGCAGTGCCTTATCAGAAAGGCTACTACAGCAGATATTGGCAGCGAGTTAGCGATTTAATTCGCGCTCAATATACGGAAGATCGAGCTGTATTGCAAAGTTTCATTAATAGCTATGGAATTGATTTTTGGATGCTCGATGGCAATGCTTTGACTCTTGAGTATGTAAAGGATGATGGCTGGCTAAATCAATTTGATTCTACACCGGAGGCGAGGCTTTCTCTCGAACAAGGGAAAATTCCCGCCTTAGCTTCATCAATGACAAGCTGTGCTGTTTTTCAAAATGAAATTGTCGTGGTTTTGGAGGCGTCTTGTATTGTGAAATTGACCGGGAATTAAGGCGAGGCAGATCCTCTGGATTTGCGTTCCCACACTCTGCCTGGGAACTAGAAAGAACTGTTCGGATTCCTCAGCTACAATTGCTGCATGGATCTTCTGTAGGAGCGATCGCACAATGCGTTATAATGCCCATAGGAGATAATGGTGCGGGTCAATGACACAAGTTCTCGATCGGGAAATTCTCGATGGACGAGTGGTGCTCAACGGCACTTGGGAGCAATTCAAGTTAATCCAGAAGGTTTCGGAAGATTCCCCTGGCATAAAGTTGTCTTTTTTTGCAGGGGCGATCGAGATTCTGATGCCGGGATTCCAACACGAAAATTTTTCTGAAATCATTGGTTACTTGGTGACCACTTTTCTGCTGGTACAAGGTATTAAGTTTTACCCTTCTGGTTCAATGACGCAGGAGAAGACGGGAGAAGCTTCAACTCAAGCAGACAAATCGTTTTGTTTGGGAGAACCTAAGCTGATTCCCGATTTGTCGATCGAGGTGGTTTATACTAGCGGTGGACTGAGCAAGTTGCCAAAATATCGAGCTTTGGGTGTGCCTGAAATCTGGTTTTGGGAAGATGGCACGCTGCGGCTGTATCATCTCCGGGAAGATGGCTACGAGCAAGTAATTCAGAGTCAACTGTTAGGATTGGAAACGCTGGATATCGATTTGCTAAGACGCTGCATTTTAATGGGTGAAACTGATTTGGCTGAAGCGGTTAAGGTTTTTGGGCAGGGAATATCGATTGATCGTACATGACAGCAAGACGTTCGATTTTCCTAATTGGCGATCGAAATTTTAGTGGTTTTGGCAGCATCGGGAAAAAATAGAATCCCCAGATCCCGGACTTCTTAAATAAGTCTGGTTCGGGTGTTGCTAGGAACGAGAAATACAGTCTTTTGTAGGGGTAATCCCCCTGCGGTTGCAACTCCTGATTTGTGATGTTGCGGATATCGTGCAATTAAATAATCTCCGCAATCAAAGGTGAATATAGATCAATACGGTTTACTTAAGACGATCCCCCCTAACCCCCCTTAAAAAAGGGGGGGACAAGAATGCCCTCAAAGTCCCCCTTCTTAAGGGGGATTTAGGGGGATCTCCGGGGCATAAATATGTTAAGTGAACCGTATTGGAATATAGATCCGGGGTCAAGTTCGCAGACAATGAAAATTGCACAAAAGCTCGATCGCCAATTATCTCTTGGGCAAAAACATGACAACACTTTACGTCAACCCGCAAACAGGCAGCGATTCCGCAGTCGGCAGCCAATCATCCCCATTCAAAACTATAGCCCGCGCGATCATCGGTCGCGCTGCATCGGGAACTACGATTCAGTTAGCACCGGCAACTTACAGCACTGCTAGTGGCGAAAAATTCCCCTTGGAAATTCCCTCGGGAGTAAAAGTTATTGGCAATGAAACTAACAAAGGTAGAGGCACTCTAATTCAAGGAAGTGGCAAATTTGTCAGTCCCACCGCTGCGGGCCAAAATATCACAATACTGCTAGCAACTAATTCGGAATTGCGCGGAGTAACTGTCACCAATCTCGATAGTCGTGGCACGGGAGTCTGGATTGAGTCAACTTCTCCGACTGTGGCTAACTGCACTTTCACACTTTGCAAGCGCGAAGGCGTTTTTGCCACGGGAACCGCTAATCCTGCGATTCTCGACAACATATTTGTGGCAAACTCTGCGGCTGGGGTGATTATGGCGGGAACTGCTAAAGGAGTAATACGGCGCAATATTTTTCAAAAGACGGTTTTGGGCATCTCTCTGCAAGCTCAGTCGGCTCCTTTGATTGCTGATAACCAAATTTTGGAAAATCGCTCCGGTATAGTTTTAGCGGGGGAATCTCAGCCAATTTTACGCAATAATCGCATCGAAAAAAATACGGAAGACGGTTTGACTGCGGTGGGGAAGTCGCTGCCAGATATGGGTAATGCTCAAGATTTGGGTGGCAATATCTTTCAGAATAACGGCGAATTTGACTTGCAAAATGCGACTGAAGTTAAGATTTTTGCGGTGGGAAATCAACTCAATTCTTCGCGGGTGAAAGGTTTATTTGATTTGGGCAATGTGACGCCAACTCCGACTCCTGGCGGGCTAAAGTTCAGCGACATCAGCACGCATTGGGCTAAGGATTTTATCGATCGCTTGGCAAAGATGAATATTGTTAGCGGGTTTCCCAACGGCACTTTTCAACCTTACGAGATTGTAACTAGAGCTCAGTATGCGGCTATGTTGGCGAAGGCGTTTGAATTGGTGCCGCGCCGTGAGGCGACGGTTTTTAAGGATGTGGCGGCGGATTTTTGGGCCAAGGGAGCGATCGACCAAGCTAATCGAGCTGGCTTTTTGGCTGGATATCCAGACAGCACGTTTCGCCCGGAGCAGAATTTGACTAGAACTCAGGCGATCGTATCTTTGGTAAACGGCTTGCAGTTGGCGGGCGGCAACCCCAATTCTTTGAGCGTTTATGTCGATCGAGCTCAGATTCCCAGTTTTGCCACCGACGAGATAGCAACCGCCACAGAGCGCAAAATCGTGGTCAACTATCCCGCGCGCGAAAAGCTTGCCCCCGCCCACGACATCACCCGTGGCGAGATATCCGCCCTTATCTACCAAACTCTGGTAGCCACAAAGCGGGCCGAGCCCATTAACTCTCCCTACATCGTCTGAGGGAATTAGGAGACAAGGGAGAGGATAACTTGGGGTACAAAGAACCAACCCATATCCTCTCGCCCTTGTCTCCGATTGCCTCACTCTCACCCACTCTCACCCACTCCCACTCTCCCAAGTCTTGATTTGCGAGTACCCGAATCGTTTTATGATTAAACATTAAGAAATTAAGCAATCCTTAAGGTTCGAGTGTCAGATTATGGCTAAAATTCAATTCTCTCGGGGTATAGACGAAGATGCTGTGCCCGAAGTGCGCCTAACCCGTTCTCAAACGGGAGCTCAAGGCACTGCCACGTTTATCTTTGAAAATCCCAAAGCTCTCAGCAGCACCAGTACCGAAGACATTACTGGAATGTACATGATCGACGAAGAAGGCGAACTCCTCACTCGCGAGGTTAAGGCTAAGTTCATCAACGGTCAGCCTGCGGGTTTGGAAGCTCTTTATCTAATGAGAAGTCCCGAAGAATGGGATCGATTTATGCGTTTTATGGAACGATACTCGGAAGCAAACGGCTTAGGATTTAGCAAGGCATAATTGATGGGGAATAGGGCATGGGGCATGGGCATGGGGTATGGGGCATTGGTTATTGGTTATTGGTTATTGGTTATTAGTTATTTGATAATGAATAACTAACAACGAACAAATCACAACTAACTAATGACTTATTCCCTCTTCCCTTTTCCTGATACCCTCTTACTTCTTGCTTCTTCCTTTTTCCTTCAACATCTGTTATATGACGCAAATTCCTCACCCCGACTTATCTAAAATAACCGTAAATTGCGCTATCATTACTGTTAGCGACACGCGCTCGGCTGAAACAGACAATAGTGGCTTGTTAACTAAGAAGCTGCTAAAAGATGCGGGTCACTCTGTGGTAGCTTACACTGTTGTTAAAGATGATGCGGCCAAAATTGTATTGCAAATGCAGGCTTTTTCCCAGCGTGAAGATGTGGATGCAATCATTTTTAACGGCGGCACGGGCATCGCTCCCCGAGATACGACCTATGATGTGATGGAGAGTTTGCTAGACAGGATTTTACCAGGATTTGGTGAGATATTTCGGTTTTTGAGCTATCAAGAAATTGGTTCCAGGGCGATCGCCTCTCGCGCAGTTGCAGGCGTGTATCAAGGCAAGTTAGTCTTTTCTCTTCCGGGCTCTAGCAATGGCGTGAAACTAGCTGTGGAAAAGCTAATTTTACCTGAATTAGTTCACTTGGTGCAGCAGTTGCGCGGTGGGTGAGGGCGAAAGTTCGGTTAATTGACTGACAATCAAGAAATTTGGTTACAAGTCGCCCGAGGCATCCGTGGAGCGAGAAAAAAGCTTTGAATCCTCATCGCAAGCCCCCGGGTTTAGCAGTGAGGTCGCTTTCTTCAATTCTTTAATCTAAAATCTAAAATCGACTGACTGCATTCACCGCAAGAAACGGGTGGCTTTGAGCCTACTCTATGGCTAAAGTAAGGAAACATCAAAATTCCCTTGATTTAGACTAGATGATTTCGATGCAGAATGCGAGTGTCTATGCTAGCGAAGATTATCACCGGATTGCTCGGGCGATCGCCTTTATGCGACAAAACCACCTAAACCAGCCCAATCTGGCAACTGTGGCCCAGCACATAGGACTTAGTGAATATCATTTTCAACGGCTATTTACTCAATGGGCCGGCATTAGCCCCAAGCGGTTTTTGCAATATCTGACAGTTGAATATGCCAAGTCAAAAATTACTCAGACTAAAAGCCTTCTCGACCTAACATTGGACGTGAGGCTATCGAGTCCGGGACGATTACACGATTTATTTGTCACCTTGGAAGCAATGTCACCAGGGGAGTTCAAAGCAGGCGGAGCAGGTTTACAAATTCGCTATGGTATTCATGATACCCCCTTTGGCACATCTCTAATCGCGACAACTACCCGTGGTATTTGTAATCTTTATTTCTTGGAGACAACAGACGAACAAACCGCCGCACAAAGACTGCACTTGACCTGGAAAAACGCTGAAATCATTCGTGATGAGCAAGCCACTCAATCATTGCGTGACCTGATTTTCAATTCGGAAACTCTCAGCGAGCAAAAACCACTAACGCTTTTGGTAAAAGGCACTAACTTTCAGATTCAAGTTTGGCGAGCACTTTTGAAATTGCCATTTGGTACGATCGCGACCTATCAGACTATAGCTCAAATGGTAGCACGCCCAACTGCTGCTAGAGCTGTAGGAAATGCGATCGGTAAAAATCCGATCGGCTATCTAATTCCGTGTCACCGAGTCATTCGAGAATCTGGAGAACTCGGTGGCTATGGCTGGGGAGTAGAGCGTAAAACAGTCATGTTAGGTTGGGAAGCTAGCCGTACAATCGGCGGAACCACCCTCGCAGGAATAGAGCCATCTAACAGTGTCAATCACCCGCCGCAGACTACCTCCGTTCCCAACACATAACCTCTGTGCGATCGGGTGCATAGGCGTTGTTTTGCTGCGTCGCCTAAAGAACTTTTAAGAACCTCCGACTTCAATCACTTCCCCCGGAGTAATGGTATTCAACACCTTACGAGTATCTGTTATTAGAGGAAGTAAATCAGGAAGTCTGTTGCTTGATGCTACAAGAACAATAACGGCGACTCCAGCTTGCTGCAAGTTTTGCTGATAGCGCAAATTTTGATCTGTGGTGAGCAGAATCGTGAAGCCCTCTTGACTCATAAGCCGCAGCAATTCACCGTTCTTTTTTCCTGACCATCCCATCTCAACAACTGTGCGTATCTCGTAATCAGCAAGTTCACGCTTTAAAGGTCGTGGGGCACATTCATCAAGCAGGATTCGCATAGGCTGTCAGCATTTCCTTTGCTAATTCAAGAGCTGCAATTGTCTGTTCCCGACTGACACTAGGGAAATGGTCTAGAAATACCTCTAATGAATCACCAGCCTCAAGATAATCAAGTAGGGTTCTCATTGGCACACGAGTCCCAACAAAAACAGGGGTTCCCCCCAGAATATCGGGGTCGCTATGAACAACACGGGATGTTAATGTCATAACAAATTCAGCCAACAGGCTACCAGCTTTTATAACAATTGTATCCCAAAGTCATTTGATTTTCGTGAGCATAATGCCCAAACGATCGCTAGCATCCATTTCATCTAAACCTACAACTGTTAGCAGTTTAGGCTGGGAAGCTAGCCGTACAATCTGCGATCGATCCCGATAGCATTACCATTTTTGCTACTTGCCTTCGCGATCGATCGCAGATAAATTTCCGGGTGCAAGGTCGATCGATATACACTAGAAATATTGTGTATCGCCAGTTTTTCAATGACGCTGCCTATCGGATCTCGTTCTCCTGCTCTGTTCCAAACGCTTTCGCTGGTAGCTGACCCGATCGCATTTTTCGATCGCAACTCTGCCAAATACGGCGATACATTTACCGCCCGCGTGTTGGGGCCCGCTTCGCCCCCCGTGGTGTTTCTGGGCCGTCCAGAAGCCATTCAGGCGGTGTTTACGACGTTAGCCGATGCCTTTGAATTTGGCAAAGTGACCAACGTATTTCGCCCGCTGGTGGGAAATGAATCCCTAATTATGAATGAAGGGCCGCGACATCTGCGACAGCGACAGCTATTAATGCCCGCGCTGCATCGGGAACAGTTGCACAGTCAAGGGCATTTGATTGTTGATTTGACGAAAAAGCAGACGATCGACTGGAAAGCCCCAGATGCGATCGCAGTCCGCGAAGAAATGTCAGAAATTTCGCTGCAAGTAATCTTGCAAGTTGTCTTCGGATTGGTGCCTGGAGAGCGCTACGAACGCCTTAAACACCTGCTAAGTAAACTTTTAGAGGCGATAACCTCCGAAGTGTACTCAATCCAATTTTTCTTTGAACCCTTGCAGCAAAATTTGGGATCATGGAGTCCGTGGGGGCAGTTTTTGGAGCAAATGGCGCAGATTGATGCGCTGATTTATGCGGAAATTGCCGAGAGGCGATCGCATTCTCTCGATTCGTCTCGCACGGATATTCTGTCGGTGTTGATGATGGCCCGCGACGACACCGGCGAATCCCTCAGCGATCGAGAATTGCGCGATCAGTTGATGACGCTGTTGTTATTGGGACATGAAACGACTGGATCGGCGTTGACTTGGGCGTTTTACTGGCTGCATCAGTTTCCCGAATGCCTTACGGCGTTGCGGAAGGAATTGGATGAATTGGGCGAGAATCCCGATCCGATCGCACTTTCGCAGTCGCCCTACTTAACAGCAGTCTGCAAGGAAGCGCTGCGGGTTTATCCTATCGCCTTAATTTCGCAGCCGCGCAAGGTAAAAAGGGCGATCGAACTCGAAGGCTATACGTATCAACCGGGAACGATTTTAATCCCCTGTGTCTATTTGGCGCACCGTCGCCCTGAAACCTACGAAAATCCGGCTCTTTTCAATCCCGATCGCTTTTTAGATCGCAAGTTTTCCGCCTCGGAATTTTTACCGTTTGGAGGCGGGAGTCGAAGCTGTATCGGGATGGCGTTATCGATGTTTGAAATGAAGCTCGTTTTAGCAACAGTGTTGTCGGCGCGCGAATTTGTCTCAAATCTCGATCGGCCAATTCGTCCGGCGCGCCGGGGAATCACCTTTGTTCCGCCCGATCGGTTTCGATTAACCGTTGTGGGCGATCGGCGTTAGATTCAGTGAAACGCCGTGTCAAGAAAGATATGTTATTCGATGAAAATCCCAGCAACTTTGTCTCCATTCATAGTCATGTGTGCCACAAATTCATCTCCACCATCTTCAAAAGTCAGCTTCCACAAATAAATCTGACAATTACCTTGTTTTAGATCGCCAAAATAAGTAATTGAATATCCCTTTTGCAGGCGGGAAGCAAGCTGCTCGCTAACATCGTCAAACATTTTTTGTGTAATGCTCGCTTTGTAGCCTGCATCGCCCACTGTTGTAAAAAGCTCGTAATTTTTCGATGCCGTGGCATCCAAGATAACCTGCAAACAATCAATGACCTTTTGAGAGGGGGCTGTCGGGTTCATGATGATGTCCTTTAGTTAGGGTTTTATCAAAATCTGTAACAAATGGCGCTGTTAATAGCTCCTACTGCTGTCTAATATCAAATCCGGTTGCATCGGAATTATTTATCAGTAGGGGGCGCGATCGCATAAATTTTAAAATCCACAGATTAGACTATTTACACTCACGCACCGCCCCAAGGACTGAATAATATCGATGCAACTTTACTATTTATAGCAGTTTTCAATCGAATTAAATCAAGATAGCTTTAGACACGGCAGTGCCGTGTCCTACCCGATATCTGTAGTTCACTATACTGAAAATCGCTATATTGCCTCAGCAACAATAGTTCGGTGTCGGACTGTATTGCAAGTGATTGTCGGTTGTGCAAAACCGGAATCTACCAAAGCTTGCTCAATATCCAACCCAAAATACTGATCCAAATAAGGCTCCGTACTCTTGAGCAAAGTCAAAATATAAGGAGGCATTTTGGCATAAACTTCCGACTGAGGATTCATATCCATAATTGTCAAATGTCCGCCCACACGCAGCAAACGCCTCGCTTCCCGGAATATTTCTCTCGTAGCTTTCTGTGGCAATTCGTGACAAACTAAACAAATAGAAACTAAATCAAAAGCCGCTGCCGGCAAACCAGTAGATTCAGCAGCAGCGTGAACCCAAGTCGGAGATTTTTGATTTAATAATTCTGATTCTCGCTGTTGGGAACGGTATTTAGCAACTGCTAAAAAATAAGGCGACAACTCTACCCCAGTCATCTTCGCTTCCGGGTAAACCTCCCCAAGAGCAAACGTACTCATTCCCACACTGCATCCCAAATCAACAATATTTTGCGGTGAAGAAGCAATTTGAGATTTGACAATTTCGTGATAGCTGGCGCGGAGTTTAGGATCGCCTTCTGCACCCGCTTCTGGCCAAATTCCCGCGTGAACTGTACGGGCGGCCACTTCAACTTCTGTTGCAGCTTCCCAACTCATATTACCTTTTTCATAAGCGTGGAATGAAGTTAGATAATATTTCGGGTAAACAAGATCGGGATTTTGAACGCTGAGCAATTCTGCATCCCAATTTCGAGCTAAAAGTGCTTGGGATTCTTGTCGCCAATGCACTCCGATTTTTTCTGCTCTTTTTATCATCATTTCCCGCGCTTGGTGCTTGGCTAGATTAGCCAAAGGCTTGATGGAAAGGACGCCATTTACTAAACGCGAGGCTAATCCCGGAGTTTTGTTAAGTGCAACAGTCATCTTTTAGGTTTTTCTATTTGGCGCCATCTATTTTAACACAGTGCGAGAATTTTGAGTTGGTCAATATAATGAAACTTAACTTTGTGCTGGCGAGTGAAATCCAAATGTTTTGTGGAAAAGACTTTTTTTAATGAACCGCAGAGGGCGCAGAGAACGCAGAGTTAGAGAACAGAGAAAAGATCGGAGGATTGCAAAAGTGGCTCGGGTGGTATAATATTTATTTTTGCTTACCTACTTAGTGCTGGGGAATTTACCCGCAATCTGGAATCGGATTTTCCGAAGTTGGAGTATTTGAAAGAACACTTTAAATCTGGCTATTCAGGAGTTTGTGATGAGCAAATCTATTGTGGAATTGGTTGACAATTTGCCGTCTGGTGGTGTCACTGTGATGATGCTCAAATCTCTCGATTTTGTGGTTCCGGGGGAGTGGAACAATCTAACGGGTTTTGATAATACTATTCAAGCGGTGACAGGGGAAACAAAGCGCAAATTAGTTGGGAAAATTCGCGATCGCGCGATCGAGCTTTACGCTAACCCCAACGAACCCTATCAAGGCGTAGTCAGGCTTTACCAGTTAGCAGACAGCGCCGACAGTGCGTTAGGTGCAACGGCTATGGCGAATAAAATCGGCGAAAACATCGGCTTTCTTTCCTTTCTCAACCGCCTCACTCCCAAAGCTGACACAACTCAAACGATCGACTTGTGCGTCAAAGTGGCGATCGAGCTAATTGCCTTCTGCAAACTTAACAATATTTCCCTTGACAATGTGGGAAGCTTTGCTAATTATTTATCAAATTACAAAGGCGAATCTCTGATGCGGATGGCTGCATTAGTATGCGCTGACGGTTTAATTCCCCTGGGCCCGGACTTCCTTCGAGTAGCGCAAAATACCCTAGGCGGATTGAATCCTTCAACCTTGCAGCAAAACTCAACATTCCAAAATATCAGCAACCTAATTCCCGGCGCAAATAATGCAGCAAAATTTGGATTCGTGACAACAACTTTCGCTTCAGCCCAAGGTTGGATGAACAATTTAGTACAGTCTCGCGGCTTAACTCCCGCCATAGTTTTAGGCAATCTCAAGCAATACATTGATGTTACCGATGACAAATTGGATTATGTGGCGGCGTTTTTAGACATGACTACCAATTATTACGAGCATACGGGAATTCAGACAGTTGCTCGCCAATTGATCGATCGAGCTTATCGCGAAATAGCCTCTGGCAGATACTAGAAAAGTCCTTCCCAGGCGAGGGAAAACAGCGAACAGCGAGGCAGAGGCTCTGGATATGCGTTCCCAGGCTCTGCTTGGTAACGAGGGAATAAACCTCGCGTGAGTTAAAATAAGCAGATTATGTTTAGCAAACCTCTTTTAATCGCATTGTGAAAAACAAATCACTTCCTTCATCCGTAACAGTCAAGCTAGGCAAATTTGTCTGGACATCAATGTGGCAATTAATGATGTCAAAACTAGCGCCGCCCGATCGCACCGGAGCATACATTCGCCCCAGCAGCAGTTTCCGCAATTTTGTCAGCACAGAAGCAGACAACCCTTACCAACCCGCTGCGGGACGATATCGCCTCTTCGTGGGTACGGGATGCCCTTGGGCGCACCGCACTCTGGTGACTAGAGCGCTCAAAGGGCTTGAAGATGTGATATCCGTGTCTGTTGTCTATCCCTCTGAAGGGGGAATGTGGGTGATGGAGTCGGAGACTTTGGGCTGCAACACGATGCCGGAACTTTACCAGTTGGCTTTACCGGGCTATCAGGGGCGGTGTACTGTGCCGGTGCTGTGGGATGACTCGAAAAAGGCGATCGTCAATAACGAGAGTTCGGAAATTATTGTGATGCTAAACTCGGAGTTTAACGAGTTTGCTAGCAATCCTGAAATGGATCTTTATCCTCTGGATTTGCGATCGCAAATTGACGAGTGGAATGAGAAGATTTACCAATCGGTGAATAACGGCGTTTATCGCTGCGGTTTCGCGCAATCTCAGGCTGCTTATGACTCGGCTTGCAGTGAATTGTTTGCTGTTTTAGACGAGATCGATCGATCGCTCTTGAGGAGTCGTTACCTTTGTGGCGATCGGGTGACTTTAGCAGACGTGCGGCTTTTTACTACTCTATTCCGTTTTGATGCTGTTTATTACAGCTTGTTCAAATGCAATGTGTGCCGCATTCAGGATTACGAGCATTTGGGAGCTTATCTGCGCGACTTGTACCAGTTACCGGGAGTTGCCGGCACTTGCGATTTGGAGGCTGTGAAGCGCGATTATTACGGCAATTTGTTCCCGCTGAATCCCGGCTGCATTATCCCGGCTGGGCCCGATCCGGCGAGTTTACTCAAACCTCACGATCGCGCAGGGCTCAGAAACCGGGTTTCTTAACAAAATCGGGCGTGAAGATGCCAGAATAATCGCAGAAACCGGGTTTAGCTCGTTCCCAGGCTCTGCCTGGTAACGCATTCCCAGAGGCTCTGCCTCGCCTTAACCCTCTAACAAACCCTCCATTCTCTCCTTTACTCAAACCTCACGATCGACAAAATATTGATGTTATTTTGAAGTGAGATTAAGCAATATTCAAAATTAAATTATAGTTGGCGATCGCCCGAGTCATCTCAAAAGGCGATCGTACTTATATACAAAAATCCAAACAAGGAATTGGCAATGTTAGGAAATGAGGGCGAAGATTTTTAGCTGAAGCTTAATTTTTGACTTGATTAAAAACCCGGCTTTTTCAAAAAACCGGGTTTTTAAGATCGTCCCTTACAGACTAGCTTTATGATTCAATTTGAATTTCCGCTCCTTGGAGGAATTAGTCTGGGTCGCTGTTTACATCGTTGATCGCGTTCTTCTGATGTCAGGCTATCGTAAGTTTTACTGTCAGGAAAATCCTCTATAAAAATGATATTCTTGAACTCAGTTGTTGCAAACTTCCGCTTGCCATAAATTATTAGACAAAGAGGTTTCCCATTTTTCTTTGCTGTCCTGAGAAGAGCTTCATATTGCCCAGAGTTTCTTTTTTAACCCAGATTGATTTTTGATAGATCCTGATCCAATACTTCTCGGTTAAGGTCTAAGCGGTACTGAGAATAGAAAAATGAAGATCCTGGTGCTGAGTACCAGTACCTCGATGAACAGGTTTTTTGGACAGAAACTTGGAGCGAGGTTTTTTAACAACGCGGGGATTATTTCGACCCTGACGTTTGGGAATCTTTTCATCCAAAATCTCTCGAATCAGCCATTGAAAAAAAAAGGGAGTTGAGATTGTTCAATATTTTGATAATTAGGAATTGCCCGCCTCATTGCATTCAGAGTACCAGTAAAGCCAATCCGTAACGGTGAAATTCCCGCTGTTTCTGCCGCTTGAAACATTAAACAACGGATGCACCAATGTCCGAGTAGCCAGCCATAAATTTCTTGAACAACTTCGCGAGGCTTGAGAGAACGGATGGGAGTTTTGCGACCTAAAAGATGAGTTTTAAGTTCATCAATGGTACTTTCGATTTCCCATCGTTGGTGGTATTCTGCTGCTAACAATAAAGCTGGAAAAACCGTTAGATCCATCAAGCTGGTAATTAGACGATAAGTTTTTGGCTCCGCATCCGAGTCAATTGTGTACTCAATGATTCTGACTTGAATTTTTGCTGCACCTTGTTTGCGAGATTTACCATCTGGATTTATCCAACTTAAATAAGAGCCATCTTCTAACACTTGTTCGACCTCAAATTTGACATTGGCAGGTAATCGACCTAAGTAGTGACAAGATTGTTTAAGTGTCGCATTGACCATTTTATAAGAGTGCAATCCTCTATCCCACATCAGCAGCATTCCTTCCGTAACTGACCGGAGGAGTTTTTGAACACGAACTCGCTCCCCAATCCGATATGGACACATCAACGCATCAATAATTAGATGAGTCCCTGTTTCTACCATCCGCACTAATCTTACTTTTGGAAAAGCAGCTTTAGTCCCAGGACGTGTTCCCGGATACCCAAAAACTCTGGCATTGGCTGCACTATCTGGGACATCTATCACTGTTCCATCTACTGCCATGACTCGTAATCCACCCAAAAAAGCCCCATCTGTTTGTGGTGAAGCCATTGGATGAACTACTCGCTCAAATAACTGAGTCATTACTCTACATCCAACTCGCTGCCTAGCTTCACTTATTGAGGAACTACTTGGTACTTGCCAATACTCTCCTAACTGAATCCACTTCATGCTTAAACCATTAACGAGATTTTTGAGAACTGTTCTCATTGACACCGATGACCACAGACTCATGGCGATTACCAAACTGATCACCAACGAGCGATGATAGTTTTCTTTGACGTTTTTGCTGGCTATTGGTCTGGCCAATTGCTTGTTTAATCGTTTCGGATGGTATCGCCGTTTCTAGTGCTTTAAATACAGACGCTGCTTCTATGACTGGAGTGATTAAGGTGAATTCTTTTAGTGACATCAATTTTACCCTCGCTTATCCACGAATCAATACCATTCTACCTGATGAGGGCTTAACCGAGAAGTATTGCGACCGAGCCTGCAGCCCAGCGGCAAGTTAAAATTCTGCAAAGATATTTTACCCAAGACGGCGCGATCGCTCCCCTAACTAATCGCGAACGTCACAAAATTTTAGCTGTGCAAGAAGTGGGCGGATTCTCTTTACGCTGTATTTCAGGGACAGATATTTTGCGGAGTTTTTATCAAAAATGGCGCGGCGAACGTATCCGAGCAGAGCGAGCCATGCTCGGAGGGCAACAGGTAGATGTGCCGATTCCAGTTCACCTCCAGAAAGATCTGGTCTTCTGGGATTTTATGCCTTCCGATCCGGCAGTCGAGAAGTTAGTTCTGATTGCTCGCGCTTTTGGTATTTTGCGCCAGGAAACGAATCAAAAAATCAAGAAAGATGTCATTCGTTACCGCAAAAACAGCGAACTTGACGAGGATATTGTGACACTGGCTGCGAATTGGGAAGAAGCGGTGCAAATTCTGGAGTTACCAGACTGCCGAGATGATAGGAGAGAAGTACAGAAACAGCTAGATCAACTGTTGGAGCAAGCAGAAACTGATTTGCAAAAGCAGGAACTCCGGGGAAGGCTTGAGACTTTCTTGGCTGAACGCCTTCGTAACGAATTTCGTAAAATTGGTCAAGATACTCCTCAGTATTTGATGGAAAAAAGTATCATTCAAGAGTTTATTGCTGACAATAAGTTGGGGTCAAAACTCAATCTAGATGACTCTAATCTCAATGTGCCTCCTAATTCCAATTTTGGATTTAGTGTCCAACCGGAAAATCCTCTAAGTAAACCGCCTACAAATAAAGATGAACCAGTCAATCAGCTTTCGTCTCAACGGAAGTTTTGCAGCCATTGCGGTAATTCTTTAATCGAGGACGATCGCTTTTGTTCAAAGTGTGGCACTCCAGTTCCTAAATAATTAAATATTATTTAAATATATAAGCAAGGAGAACAATCATGTCTTTTCTTCTCAGTTTATCAGCCCAGTTAGCATCATGGTTTTTCGGCATTGTTATTTCTTTGCTTGGAATTGCCTTTTTGTATATGTTAGGGCAAACAGGAGTCTCTATTCGGAAAGGAATAGAGACAAAAAAAGCTCTTAACAAAATCAGAGACGAATTAGCACAAGAAGGTGTTAGCGTCAATGAAAAATGGCATACTATCAATCAACAAGCAAGTCATTGGATTGGCAGACCGGTTGTAGCTTGGCTACTGTTTTATATAGGGGTTTTGTTCTTGCTACCAAAATTGTTTTTGTTTAGCGTGCTTTTACTAATAGTGCCAGTATTAGGTTTTTTTGGAATTGTCTTCGTGCCGAGTAGCGATCCTATGAAGTATCTGTGATGACCTTTGGAAATAGCTATCTTAGATAGTTATAAAGGAAGAGTGAGGCAGTAGAGCCTTGGCGATCGCCCTTTCGCCCAAAAAGCCCGATCGCCCATCAACCCCAAAAGCCCGATCGCCCATCAACCCCAAAAGCGCGATCGCCCTTACTCACCCCTAATATAATTTCCCAAGAATACCTGCTGATTCCTCATATCCTCTGCTGAAACAGCATCTATCAACCCCAAAATTCCCCTTAACTGATCGCCCACAGAGTAACGCTGTTTCGACAAGATAATTCCCCCTGACTTCTTCCCTCAACCATATACAGGATATGAAGGCGACAGAAATCACCCACATTGAAGCTATAGATAACCCGATTATCTTCCGTTGCCCAGATTAACTGTTCCTCATCAGTACAACTAAGCTTATTAGCATCAGCAGCAGTTATCACATCAACCCCAGCATTCCGCAAAGCAACAACCAGTGAATTTTTAATAGAGTCTTCATCCAAATACAAACGAATTTTAGTCACTATTGTTAACCTGCGATGTGTTCAGCTTCTAATCGTTCAGCCTCCGCTTCCTGCGCTGCTATATCTGCTTCAATCATGTCTTTATTCGTATGATAAAAAGCTAATGCAGCATAAACTTGAGATAAAGTTAAATGAGGAATTTCTTGCGTAATTTCCTCTGGAGTTAAACCCATCTTATAATCGACAGCAATGCGTCGCACTGTTACTGCTGTACCCGCAATAATCGGACAGCCACCATGAATTTTGGGATTGGTAGTAATCAGAGTTCCAATATCGATCGCTACTGACATAGCCGGCATAATTTTATCCCTCTCAACTCGCTTATTTTCGATTATACTGCATTTAATTCTCTACTTTTATGAAATCCTCAAAACTCATCCCAGCAGTAGAACGTTGAAGCAGAGTTGCTTATAGATTTAGCGATCGCCCATCAACCCCAAAAGCGCGAGCGCCCTTTCACCCAAAAGCGCGATCGCCCTTGACGCTCCTGTATTACCAATGTAGTATAAAATAGTGGTAGGAAAGCTCGATCGACATCAGCAAACAAAAATTAGAAAAAACCTATGCAGCCCATCCGACAAGGCGACGTAATTCTCACCCCGGTACCGCCTATCGCAGGAGAAAAGAAACCTCACCTAACTCTCGCCGAAGGTGAAGTCACCGGACATTCGCACCAGATTGTGGAGGGGCAAGCTGAACTTTACGAAAAAGACGGTACTCTGTACTTGCGAGTGCTTTCGCCGACAGCTTTATTGAGTCACGAAGAACACCATGCGATCGCAATTCCTGAAGGTAATTGGATGGTGCGGATTCAGCGGGAATATGAGCCGCAAGGTTGGCGGTATGTCGCAGACTAAGGTTTAACAAACCTTAGTCTGCACAAAAAGCTCAGATTCCAGTTGATCTCGAAAAGTGGAGGGCGAGATCGCTTTCCACTTTTCGCGATAGATCGATCGCACGCCGTGGAAGTGATTAAAGTGGGTGCTTGTGCGATCGGCATTTATACCATTTTTCTAAAGATATGCTATAGATGAAGTCTTAGCCCCCCCTTAGTAAGGGGGGGTTGGGGGGGGTAATATCTAACGCTACTTGATGAAATTGGTATTACAGCATTGGATGTCATTTTGTGCGATCGTATTTGTCAAAAACTAGCAGCCACAGAATTAGACACTTGCCAGGAATATATAATTTTCCACAATTTTATGTCAGAACAACAACCAAATCCCGCAGAATTCAACAGCTTTGCCGACTGGTGCTTGCACAAAGACAGCCTTTCAGAAGCAGCAAAACATACAGTTGAGATGCTGTTAAAGTGTGCTGGCACTTCCAATATTCATGAAGCGAACCGGATACTGTCAAGTAGGAATAAGCTGCATCTGTGCTGCAATCTAATATCAGACATTACACCCCTGCAATCTCTGACTCATTTGAAAGAGCTGAATCTGTCCGACAATCTAATATCAGACATCACGCCACTGCAATCTCTGATTAATTTGACTGCTCTGAATCTGTCCGACAATCAAATATCAGATGTTGCATACCTGCAAGGGTTGACTCATTTGACTTCTCTTTATCTGTCCAACAATCAGATATCAGATATCGCATACTTGCAATCTCTAAGTCATTTAAAAGAGCTGCATCTAGACTACAATCAAATATCAGACATTACACCTTTACAATCTCTAACTCATTTGACTGATCTATATCTGCAATCCAATGAAATATCAGATATCACACCACTGCAATCTCTGACTCACTTGAGCAATCTATATTTGCAATACAATGAAATATCAGATATCACACCGCTGCAATTATGCGCGGGTTTGACTGGGATCTATCTTTACTACAATGAAATATCAGACATCACACCGCTGCAATCATGCGCGGGTTTGACTTCTCTGGATCTTTCCAACAATCAAATATCAGACATCACACCGCTGCAATCTCTGACTAATTTAAGTTCTCTGGATCTGTCTGACAATCAAATATCAGATATCGCATACCTACAATATCTAACTCATTTAAGTTCTCTGGATCTGTCTGACAATCAAATATCAGATATTACACACCTACAATCTCTAAGTCATTTGACTTGTCTGAATCTATCTGACAATCAAATATTAGATATCGCATACTTGCAATCTCTAAGTCATTTGACTGATCTGAAACTGTCCAACAATGAAATATCAGACATCGCATACTTGCAATCTCTAAGTCATTTGAAAAAACTGCATTTATGTAGCAATCAAATATCAGACATCGCATACCTGCAATCTCTAACTAATTTGACCGATCTCACTCTATCTGACAATCAAATATCAGACCTCACGCCCCTACAATTTCTAACTAATTTGACCGATATTGGTCTCAGAAAAAATAAAATATCAGACTTAACACCTTTACAATGTCTGACTCATTTGACTCTTCTGAATCTGTCCCACAATCACATATCAGACTTAACACCCCTACAATCTTTGACTCATTTGACTACGTTGCATCTGTTCAACAATCACATATCAGACTTAACACCCCTACAATCTTTGACTCATTTGACTACGCCGTCTATAAGCAAAAATAAAATATCAGACCTCTCACCCCTACAATCTTTGACTCATTTGACTAAACTGTATCTGCTCAAGAATAAAATATCAGATATCACACCCTTACAATCTCTGACTCATTTGACTCTTCTGAATCTGCTCAAAAATAAAATATCAGACTTCACGCCCCTGCAATATCTAACTGATTTGACTAAGCTGTTTGTAAACTTTAAAGCTGAACAGAAGAGTCTGATCGAACCCTGTCGTCAAAAGTGGGGAACTCTCGCCAACTCTACCGAACCAATCTCTCACCCCAAGGCCACTACCGCCCTTAAATCTGTCTACGAAACCCTGGGTTTAGAACTTCCAGAAATAACTTTTTACAGTAGCCCTAACGAAGCGTTTGCACAACTAGAAACACTAAAAGTAATAGAAGATACTGAGTGTATGGAGCCACTTAATAAACAGATAACAGATGCGCTGCACCCCTTTTACTTAACAGAATTGCCGCCGGAACTTTCGGAGTTAAGTATATGGGAGGAACAGCTAAAACAACAATTGAATGCAAACTTTTTAGACTATCGGAACTATTCAAAGTCAATATTTACTCCGAAATACTTGGTTGAGGCTCTCGCTGTTGCTGAATTCTGTGTTTCTGGCTTGGGTGTTGTTCTCAAACCAGAAGCACAGAAACTTTTTGAATGCCTGAACCAGCTTTTAGCAGAATGCGGCTGGATTTTTCCGTTAGATGATATCTGTATTGTGTGCTCGCGCCCTTGTCAGCTTCGCCTTGACAGCGAGTACCGCCTCCACGCAGAAGGAGAACCTGCACTGGAATTTCCCGACGGTTACAAAATCTATTCCTACCACGGTGTAACATTACCTGAAAAATACGGACAAATTCACCCCAATCTGTGGCAAGCACAATGGCTTTTAGCAGAAAAAAATGCTGAATTAAGACGAGTATCAATTCAGGGAATTGGTTATGCTAGAATTTGCTCCGAACTGCAAGCAACAGAGTTAAATTGCTGGAAAGAATACACGCTGCTCAAAATTGATGCTGATATTGATGGCTTCGATCCTGATGATTTCGAGGACGATGAGGATGCTCCCAAAAAAGAAGATATTTATCTGTTAAAAATGACTTGTCCGAGCACCGGACACATTCATGTTTTGCGAGTGCCGCCTGATGTGACATCTGCTAAAGAGGCAATTCGCTGGGTAAATTGGGATATTGAATCAGAGGAGTTTTCCGTGCAAACTTGAGTAATACCAATTTAAAAACGTCTTGCTACAATCATCAATCTGAGGCCAATTGTTAAGAGTCGCATGCATAGCCACCCGCCGGACACGGCAGTGCCGTTTCCTACAAAAAACTGCTATCTTGGCCAAAATCGTAATCTATAAAACTATAATCAACATTGGCCCTGTGCCACTTAAAATGGTGGAATGCACAAACCATAAATTTAGCAAAAACTGTTAATAACATAAGAAAGAAGCCCACCTTCAGTCAAAGGTGAGCTAAATTCATGCCAGCTTACAGACAGCTAGGCAATCGGGTCTCTTAGCGGATTGACGTAAAAGTTGAGAAAAAGATCCGAATCTTCCGGAAAAACTTATCCCCAACAATTTAAGCTCCAGTTTACCCGATCGCACCAGCGACATCTCACCCGCAGCGATGTTGTCCTGAAATTGGGGAAATGCTGGGGCTTTAATCTTTCAGCAATCCCCAATCCCCAATCTCAAACGAATTAAGCATCCTCATCGTGGGCGAAGCGGTGGAATAGGAAATCTAGGGCGTAGTTTCGCAAATTGTAGTATTCTGGGTCTTCCATCATTTGAACCCGATCGCGCGGACGAGGAAAAGGAATCTCCAGAACCTCCCCAATCGTCGCTGACGGGCCATTGGTCATCATCACCAGTCGATCGGCCAAAAACAGCGCTTCATCAATGTCGTGAGTAATCATCAACACCGTACAGCGGTGATCGTTCCAGATTTTCAGCAACTCTTCCTGCAATTCCTCCTTCGTAATTGCATCGAGTGCTCCAAACGGTTCGTCTAAAATCAGCACTTTCGGGCGAATTGCTAAGGCGCGGGCGATCGAAACCCGCTGCTTCATCCCCCCAGAAATTTGTGGCGGTCTTTTCTCAGCAGCTTCTGTCAATCCCACCATCGCCAAATGCTCGTTGACGATCGCATTTTTTTCCACCTTCGACTTATCGGGAAATACAGCATTAACTGCTATATAAACATTTTCAAACACTGTGCGCCAAGGCAGCAAAGCGTAACCCTGAAACACTACCATGCGATCGGGGCCAGGCTTGGTAATTTTCTCCCCATTAATCGTCACGCTGCCTTCACTGGGATGGCTAAAACCGGACACCATATTTAATAGTGTTGACTTGCCACAACCGGAGTGTCCGATCAGCGTAATAAACTCTCCCTCAGCTACGGTCAAGTTAACGTTTTCTAATGCCCTGTAACCGTTTGGATATACTTTATGAACATTGTCTATCACCAAAAAAGGCTGGCGGCGATCGATCGGTTGCTGGACTTTGGCTTTGGTGTCTGTTTGGTTTTTAGTGGTGTTAATCATGGGTTTGACACTTGTTAGTGGGTGATTGGCAATTGCAAATAATCGAGTTTTGAATGGTGAGTTGCCAGTTGAGACTACTGAAACCCTGTGTTTTTCTAGTTTGTCTCCAAGTCTCGATCCCCCTCGCATCCCCCTTAATAAGGGGGACTTTGAATACTTCCCCCTTTTTTTACAGAGACTTTGAACTCTCTTGTCCCCCCCTTATTAAGGGGGGATCTCCGGGTTTGAGAACACGCCATAGAAGGAATCGACTTGCTCCGAGTGCGATCGACTTCTAAGCAGCTCTGCGGCCGGAATCGAGGATGACTTGGGCCATCGTAAAATCACGTTTGATTTCCAGATTGTTGAGATAGCTGATCGGATCATCACCACTAAACACCGTGCCATCAAACAAGCGAAGAGAACCACGAGTATGAGTAATATCAGACATTCCCAACTCTCGCGTCGCCGTGCTGAACGGGCCAATCCGCACCACACGTTCCAAAACTTCCACCCAGTTGCGCGGGAACACAGTATCGCCCCAACGTGCCATCTGCACCATGTGCCACAACTGTTCAGTGCGGCTCGGATGGTTCACGGAGTCTCCATAGAACAAGTGGTGGGCGTATTCCCGCATGGGAGTATCGAGGTTACAAGCAGAAGAATTAGGATCGCCGAGTTGAATGTAACTCTTATCAGTAGCGATATATTCCCGTCCCGACACAATTTCGGAAATTTCTTCGGCATGATTTGGATCGGCGCAGTATTGAGAAGCTTCCAGCAAAGCTTTGAGCAGAGCAATGTGAGTATTGGGATAGGCATTTGCCCAGTCTTCCCGCACCCCCAAAATTTTGCCTGGGTGTCCGGGCCACAGTTCCAAATCTGTAGCTACCGTAAAGCCGATTCCTTCCATCGAGGCCCGCAAATTCCAAGGTTCGCCGACGCAGAAACCGTCAATAGTGCCGCCTTGCAAGTCCACGATCATTTGAGCTGGAGGGATGTTTTTGAGCACAACATCATGATCCGGGTCAATGCCGCCGGAAGCTAGCCAGTAGCGCAGCAGCAGGTTGTGCATCGAAGAAGGGTGAACGATGCCCAGGCGGTGCGTTTGCGCGGGTGTTCTGCGGAGCATTTCTTTGAAATCTGCCAGATTGTAGATTCCCTGGTCGTAAAAGCGCCGCGCGAGGGTAATTCCGTTGCCGTTGCGGCTCATGGTGAGGGCTGTAACGGTTGGTATTGGCTTGTTTTTGTGGCCTCCTAATGTCAACCACATTGCCATTCCAGAGGGCATTTGGGCTGCATCTAAGTAGCCAGCGGCGATGCCGTCTACGATGCCGCGCCAGCTTGTTTCCCGGACGAGGTGGACTTCATCGAGGCCGTGTTTGGCAAACAAGCCTTTTTCTTTGGCGATCGCCAGAGGAGCGCAAGCTGCTAGGGGAATGAAGCCGAGTTCGAGGTTGACTTTTTCTAGGCCGTGGCGGGCGATCGCCGGTACTTTCCGCGCCCGCAGTTTTTTGACTCGTTTCTGCTGGTTGAGGAAGTAAATCATTTCGCTCCGCAGGGCGTAGTAGCTGGGGTGCGAGACTACTTCCATGCGCTTGCGGGGGCGGGGGATGTCTACTTCGAGAATCCCGCCTATATTCGATTCTGGGCCGTTGGTGAGCATGACGATGCGATCGCTCAACAGCACTGCTTCATCGACATCGTGCGTTACCATCAGGGCGCTGATTTCATACTCTTGGCAGATTTCCATCAACTTTTCTTGCAAGTTGCCGCGAGTCAAAGCGTCCAATGCGCCGAAGGGTTCGTCTAAGAGTAACAGTTTGGGACGCAGGGCTAGGGCGCGGGCGATCGCCACGCGCTGTTTTTGTCCGCCGGAGAGGAGTGCGGGTTGCTTCTCGGAGTGGGGGCCCAAGCCTACCATATCGATGTGTTTTTGGATGATTTCGAGGCGATCGGCTTTGGGTAAGCCTTTCATCACTGAGTCTACGGCTAGGGTAATATTTTCTCTGACTGTTCGCCAAGGTAGCAGCGAATAGTTTTGGAATACTACCATGCGATCGGGGCCTGGTTTGGTGATTCTTTGTCCGTCGATTGTCACCAATCCTTCTGTCGGCAAATCCAAACCTGCCACCATATTTAGTAGTGTAGATTTGCCACAACCGGAGTGTCCGACTAAGGAGACAAATTCTCCTTTTTTAATTTCTAAGTCGATGCCTTTGAGGGCTATATATGTGCCGCCGTCTGTTAAATTAAATGTTTTTCCGACTTGTTCTACCGCAATCAAAACTGACATGATTTTCTTGCCTTTTTTGTAGGTTTTTCATTTCGATAGCTGTTGACTATTGTTCAGACAACTTTCACTCTTAAATCTGAACCGCAGTCCGCCGGGGGTTTAAACCCCCGTCTCATAGCTAAAGTCGGTTGAAACCGACTAAGAAATAGTGTGTTAGTCAGTAGAAATAGCGATTTTAATCGCCTGGATAATAGTTTTGCAAGAGACCTAGTGTCTTAGTCGTCTTCAGACGACTTTCGCTATTAGGCAGGGGTTTTAACCCCTGACTGACTGACTGACTGACTGAAAAATTTAGTGAAGAATGAAATAGCCCTACTTTCCTTCAGAGGGAGCAATCTTGTGTTGCAACCAAGCCATCATGCGATCGAGCATCAAGCCAACCGCCCCAATATAGAAAACCGCTAATAGAATTTCACTGATGTAGTTTTGCTGGTAAGCATTCCAAATAAAGAAGCCAATACCTGTAATCCCCGACATCACGATTTCTGCTGCAATAATCGCCAGCCAAGCCAAACCGATCGCAATTCTCAATCCCGTGAAGATATAAGGAAGCGCCGACGGAAACAAAATATTCAAATAATACTCTTTCCGAGTAAGTTGCAGCACTTTCGCCACGTTATTATAGTCATCGGGAATTTGGCGCACACCTTCAGCGGTGTTAATCAAAATCGGCCACACTGAGGTAATAAAAATTACGAACAAAGCAGCAGGTTCGTTTTGTTGTAGTGCAGCCAGAGCAATGGGTACCCAAGCCAGAGGTGCCACCATCCGCAAAAACTGGAAAATCGGGTCTAAAGCCTTGTTCAGCAACGGATTCGTACCTACCAAAACTCCCACGCTAATGCCCACAGCAGCGGCGAGAGTGTAGCCTTTTGCTACCCGTTCCAAACTAGCCAAAGTTTGCCAAAACAAGCCGATTCCGTAGGTTTTGGAATTCATGAAAGGAAACAGCAACAATACCCGCGTCCGTTCATCCGTCCAAACGCTAGTCGGGGGCGGCAACTTGATGATTCCAGTACCTGACAGGAATTGCCAAATTAGCAGAAACCCCAAAACTCCTAAAATTGGCGGCAATATATTTGGTGAATTCTTCTTCCAAAACTCGCCAAACGCTCCTTGCGTACCGCCTCCGACCCTTCGATTTGTACTTACAGCCATGCTATTAATCTCCTGTGTTTGCGCTATTTCTTTTGACCGTAATTTTTCGATGCTAAATTACGGTCAGCTAAGTAGGTGGGTACAAATAACATTAGATGGATCGGGCGGGTTTTGCCTTCATGTTCTCGCTGGTATCATAGATTCTTAGCTAAACCCGCCCCTACCAGATACTATTGTTTTTTTGCAATGACCTACTTAATACCCCATCAAACTTTTTTAAAGGTCAAACTCTGGAGATAATCTTCTGGCTTTTCGGGGTTAAATTCTTTGCCATCAAAGAACTTTTCAATGCCGCGAGACGTACTTTTGGGAATGTCAGCATCAGCAACTCCGGCCAATTTTGCTGCGGCTTTCCACAAATCTTCGCGGTTGACTTTGCCGATAATTGTCTTAGAATCTGCCAAGGTGTTAGTTGGCAAGAAACCCCAGCGCACGCTTTCGGTTAAGAACCACAAATCATGACTCCTATAAGGATAGGAAACGTTGCCGAGGTCGTCTTTCCAGTACAGCGGGCCCATTTTGAAATCGTTGATATCTGCTTGGCCGTCACCCATCATGTACTTGCCCTCGTAGGGAGGTGTCAAAACTGCCACAGGTACGTCAAAGTAGTTTTTGCCAGAAGTAATGGCAACTAATTCGGGGCGATTTTCTGGTTTGTCGCACCACTGCTGCGCTTCGATCAGTCCTGCTATCAGGGCTTCGGTGGCTTTCGGGTTTTTGTCTACCCAGTCGCCACGCATAGCTAGATACTCTTCGGGGTGATCTTTCCAGATTTGGGCCGTGAGGGCGGACATGAAGCCGATGTCCTCTGTGACGATCCGCAGGGGCCAGGGGTCGCCTGTACTGAAAGCGTCCATGCTGCCGGTTTTCATGTTGGCTACGGTTTGGGCTGACGGTACTGTTAGCAACTCGGCTTCTGTGTCGGGATCGATGCCGTTAGCTGCTAGCCAGTAGCGAATCCACAAATCTTGGTTGGCTTTGGGGAAAGTGTAGGCTGCTTTGAAGGGCGTGCCTGCTGCTTTGAGGCCTTTCATGTAGTCTTGGGCCGCTTGGTTTAGTTTGAGCCCGATGCCTTTGCCTTTGTGTTTTCCGGCGATCGCAATTCCATTTCCCTGAGTGTTCAACTGGGCTAGAACATACATCGGAATTTTGACGCTACCTTTAGTAATCAGACCTTCACTAATTTGATAAGGCATGGGCATTTGCCACTGGCCTCCATCAATGCCGCCGCCGGCAGATCCGATTTCTAAGTTGTCTCTAGCCGAACCCCAGTTGGCTTGTTTGGCAACCGCGACTTCGGTCATACCATACTTGGCAAAAAAACCTTTTTCTTTGGCAATAATTAAAGCTGCTGCTTCGACGATCGGGATATATCCCAGGGTAACTTTTGTAGTTTCGATGCCCTCTACTCTTTTCTCGTTGGCAACAGCAACTGCTGATGTTGCCACTGGGGATGCCACGCTACCGGGAGTAGCGCCACCGCCGGCACCTGCCGTACTACCTGGTTCTGGGGGAGTACAAGCTTTGAGGAGTATTGTACTGACGGCAGATGCACCCGCAGTAACGATAAATTTACGCCGGGAAAATTGCTCTGAAAACTTTGTCATAGCCTAGCCTTGCTCCTATTCATAAATCTTCTGTAACGACATCACTGAAGTTTATCAAAGCGCTTTTTTGCTGTTTGCTTCATGCCTATTAGCAAACTATTTTGAGCGCACGGAAAGCAGGAGGGGTCGAAAGATTTATGGCTAGCATAAGTCTTTCAAATATCCCTGCTGGTTTGACTCTTTTGATTAACTTGATATTGCGATCGGCCAAGTTGTGTTAACTCGCCAACAGCGAGCTCCACGTTTTCTTGGCTTAATCATTCAGTTTACCGTACTCTTGCTGTAATTGTAAAACAAATATTAAATTTAACTGATAAGTAAATCTTTTAGGAGTGCGCTATCGATAACGAACCGTTGGGAAGGGCGATCGGGTTTGCTTATCAAAACAGGTTCAAACCAAGACTGGCTGGGTAAAGCTTGTAGCGAATGGCGATCGGGGGCAATTAAAATCGATTGTCAATAAGCTCTAAATATCTGAGCGATCGCACATTTACTTTGTTAATATATGTCTACTTTTTTTAAGGTGGCGGTTAATTGTAGTTTAGGATACAGACAAAATTTTGGTCTCATGAGTGATATCAATTCCGGTTGCACCGGAATGATAGAGGAGACGGCAGTGCCGTGTCCCTACCGTGATTAATTGTAGGGAAACGGCACTGCCGTCTCCTGATTGTGGGTAATCTAACCAGTAGACAGTTAGCATTCAATGCAAGCTATTAAAAAATTCTCGAACCGCTGCGGGCTGATTATCTGGCTGAACGAAGCTAGCCAGTAAAACCAAATCGAGTTCCGGGAAAAATTCGCTGTTCTCACATTGTTGATATATGCCACTATCTAATCTATAAATCGAGAATTGCCCATCTTGCCAAAACCAAACTTCAGACACATTTAAACCTAAATAAACCTGTAATTTATCGATGCCACCGCTAGTAACAATGACTTCGATCGCAAAATCTGGAATATCCTTTAATTCTCCCACACAATAGCACTCATCGGGTTCTAATCCCCTGGCTTCTGCTTCGCTGCGATAGGTGGTAGAACCGCAACCATGTAGATCCAAATCTTTAGCAAGAGCATAGGTTTCCAAAAGGCGACCGATGGTTGTTTTTTCGCGTTTGTGTCTGGGAGATAGGGTCATAACTTCAAGGAGTCCTTGGCAATAGGTGAGGCGCAGTCCCGGTACCTCTTCGAGAACAGAATCAATGGTAAGATAGTCCTGCCAACTGATTCCTCGTAGAATCAGGCGTTGTTCGGTTTCAGTATCGAGTTTTTCGAGAAGATTTGTGTTCATAGTTGAGCGGCGTTCTATGTTGATAATATTATAGACTAAATATATGTAGGTTGGGTTGAGGGCCCGAAACCCAACTCTTTATTTAAAATCAGGTGTTGGGTTTCGCTATCGCTCTACCTAACCTACTTTATCTATTTGAGAAACGCTATATAAAACATAAAAACCCGGTTTCTTCAAGAAACCGGGTTTCTAAACACCCGAAATTACTAATCGGTGGCAGTACCTACAAGTTCGATTAGTTGGGCGGGTCAAACCGATTTACCGACAGAGCAACACCGATCATCGGTAGGGCTACACCGAAGCAAATCAGCCACTGATCTAAGTTCATTGGAGCCGTCTCAAATATGCGATTGACAAACGGAGAATTAGCAAAGATGATCTGCAAAATCACCGCCAGGAAAATTCCCACACCGAGGGCGGGAGCGCCGCTAACTTCTTCCTTAGAACCGCTAAACTTAGCAATCAAAGAAGGCAACAACTGGCTGAGACTCAACAGGTAAAAAATTCTCCCCATTACCAAAGCTTGAATCGCCATTGTCCGGGCCAGCGGCAAAGTTCCCCAATCCGATTGGCGCACCCATTCAAACATTCCGAAAATCAGAGTCCAGTTGTAAAGAGAAATAGCGATGATCCGCTTGATCCGATTTCCGGTCAGAAAAGGTTCGTTAACCGATCGCGGTTGTTGTTTCATCACTCCGGGAGACTTGGGCTCGAAAGCGAGCGGCACAGTCATGGTGATCGAGTTGAGCATATTCAACCAGAGGATTTGCAGCGACAAAATCGGCAATTCTCGACCTAGGAGCGTGCTGAGCAAAATTGTCATCGATTCTCCGCCGTTGACTGGGAGAATGAAGCTGATTGCTTTGAGCAGATTTTTGTAAACCGATCGCCCTTCTTCCACGGCACATTCGATCGACGCAAAGTTATCATCAGTAAGAATCATGTCGGCTGCTTCCTTAGAAACCTCCGTACCGCTACCCATCGCAATCCCGATATCCGCTTGTTTGAGGGCGGGCGCGTCGTTAACGCCGTCTCCCGTCATCGCCACAATTTCGCCTTGAAGCTGCAAAGCTTCTACGAGGCGGAGTTTTTGTTCTGGGGCGACGCGGGCAAAAACTGAGCCGGCTTCTACAGCTTCGCCGAGGGCGTTTTTGTCCATGGCGGCGAGTTGGGCGCCGGTGTAGGCTACAAGTTCTCTGTTATGTTTAGTTTTGCGGAATCCCATGCGACGGGCGATCGCCCTGGCGGTAGCGATGTGATCGCCGGTAATCATTTTAACTTGGATGCCGGCGGTTTGACAGGCTTGGACGGCGGCGATCGCAGAGGCCCGCGGCGGGTCGATCATACCTTGCAGTCCTAGGAAAACTAAGCCTGACTCCAAATCCGAGTGATCGACGGAATTTTGGCTTTGGGGTACTGGCTTTTTCGCTAAAGCCAAGACGCGCAAGCCTTGCTTTGCCATTTCATCGACTTGATGGTGAATTTGTTCGCGATCGACTTGTACCGGATTTCCGTGAGTGTCGAGACTGGAACCGCAGCGACTCAAAACTGATTCTACGGAACCTTTGACGTACAAAATTTTGCCAGTGGGAGTTTGGTGCAAAGTTGCCATGTATTGAAACTGAGATTCAAAGGGAATTGAATCCAGTCGCGGCATTGATTTGGACAAAGTTTGCTGGCTCAATTCTGCTTTTTTGCCAACAGTAATCAACGCTCCTTCTGTCGGATCTCCAACGACAATCCAATCCTCATCTTTAAATTCCAAGTGAGAGTCATTGCAAATCATTCCGGCTTGCAAACATTCTTGCAAAGTTGGAGCTTGACTGACAGTAATTGGCAGTTGGTTGAGCTGAATTTCACCTTCAGGGCTGTATCCCGTACCCGTAACGAAGTAGGATGCGCCGCCAGAATAGATTTCTTGCACCGTCATTTGGTTTTCCGTCAAAGTTCCGGTTTTGTCGGAACAGATGACTGTGGCGCCGCCTAGGGTTTCAACTGCGGGGAGTTTGCGGACGATCGCATTTTTGGCAGCCATCCGCGAAACCCCGACGGCGAGGGTGACGGTGATCACGGCGGGAAGTCCTTCGGGAATTGCGCCGACAATCAGGGCGACGGCGGGTTCGACTGCTTCTTTAAAGGCTGAAACTCCGGCTGGAACTGGTCGCCCTAAACGCACTGCAAAGGTCAAGGTTGCCATTCCCAACACGAATAGCAGCCAGTTTTGACTGAATTGGTCGAATTTGCGGGTGAGGGGCGTGGTGAGGTCGATGTGGCGATCTAATAGTTGGGAGATTTTGCCGGTTTCGGTGTTGTTGGCGATCGCAATTACGATGCCGCTACCTTGGCCGAAGGTAACAAAACTGCCGGCATAGGCCATGTTATCCCGTTCTGCTAGTGGCGTTTCTTCTGGCAGAATCAAGTCTCCAGACTGTCCTAATTCTTTTTCGACAGCAACAGATTCCCCGGTGAGTCCCGATTCGTCAATTTGCAAGTCGCGCACTTTAACTAATCGCAAATCTGCCGGTACTTTGTCGCCGGAAGTCAAGGTTACTAAGTCGCCGACTACGAGTTCTTGTGAGGGAATTTTTAATTTTTTGCCACCCCGAATGATTGTGGCTTCGGTGGTGACAGCTTGGGCTAGGGCTTCAATTTTTTTCTCGGCTCCAGCTTCTTGGATGAAACTAATAGTAGCGTTGGTGGTTGTTACGCCCCAAATTACGCTAGCGTTTAGCCATTCTCCGATCAGTGCTTTGATTAAACCTGCACTCAGCAAGATGATGAGCAAAGGTTGGTTAAATTGCAGGATAAATTTTAACCATGCTGGTTTCCCTGCTTTGACTGTGAGTTCGTTGGGCCCGAATTTCTGTTGGCGAGTGGCTGCTTCTGTCGGATCGAGTCCGTTTTCCAGATTGGTTGCTACTGTACTTGCAACTTTGGATCTTTCTAAGTAGTGCCAATATTGCTCTGCTACGTCTACATCGTTGGCGGCTTTTGCTGGCATGATTTTTCCTGATTTTTTGCTGTCTGGTGAGCTTTTATCGCTGCTTAATCGGCGTGCTTAATACAATGCCTCGCTCGTTGGAGCGTGAATATATTGAGCGACCTAATTGTTTGTTGATTACTTTAACGGGCTGTGACTTAGATCCATTTTACAACGGATGTGGCAGTTTTTGGCAAGAGATTTGGGGGATTTTTCCCGGCGCTAAATCTTGTTTGGGACTTGGTTGCTAAATTGGGGAAAGTTGCTCGAATCCCTTGACATTTTGCAACTTTTAGATTTGGTTGAAAAAAGGGACGACACTGAAGTCACAGATACACGGATTCATTATTGAGCAGGAGTCAGGACTTATCGATCGCCCTGGCTTTCGCGATGCCATTGCCTGCGATCGTTTTGACTTGGATGCCGGAGGTTTGACACGCTTGGAGGGCTGCCAGATCAATTCATGGCTCAATGCTATCAATTGCTAGTCTGCTAGCCCAAAAAACAGAGCAACCTTTAGACAATTGAATTGAGATTTTGGGCTGCCTCGTTCAATTGTTGAGTGCCTACTTTGGTTTGAGTAATACCACTAGCGGTTTCTTTTGCTGCTAGGTTGAGGCTGTTCATCGCATCCACTACTTGTTTAATAGCAACTGCTTGTTGTTGAGCAGTTAGAGAAATTTGTTGATTGTTCAATACCACATTGTTAACAGCATTTGCTACTTCCGAGAAAGCTGCTGCCGTTTCTTGACTGATTTTGATTCCTTGTTCTACTGTTTTAGTACCTTCCTTTGTCACCGTTACGGTGGAATTTATCGCATTCTTGATATCATCGACTAGGCGGTTAATTTTCTCGGCTGATTTCTTACTTTTATCTGCTAGTTTGCGGATTTCTGTGGCTATGACAGTAAAACCTTTGGCGTTTTCGCCCGCCCGGACTGCTTCTACTGAGGCATTCAGTGCCAGCATATTTGTTTGATTGGCTAAATCTGTGACAGCACTAGAAATATTGCCAATCTGATGGGTTTGTTCGCTCAATTGCAGAATTTGTGCCGCGATCGCCCCGACATTTTCTTTCAATATTATCATCGATTCCAGTGTTTGCTCCACTGCTAGGGTTCCCCTTTCAGTGATCTTTAAAGCTTGCCGTGCAGATTCAGCACCAGCTTGGGCTTGCTGGGCTGATTGTTGGGAAGCAGCGCCCAACTCATCCATTGTGATGGTAGTTTGATTTACAGAGCTAGATTGCTGTGCGGCTGTACGTTCCTGCTGTTCAACTGTGGCCGCAATCTCTGTGGAAGAACTGGCGATCGTATTTGCTACCTGATTGATTGGTCGGATAATTTTATCAGAAATAAATAATACAATAAATGAACCCAATACTACAGCAACAACCGTACCTCCTATAGAAAAAATTGCCGATAATTGCTCCGACTGTTTTGCTAATTTTGTTCGTTCAACCAGTAGAGCATCTTCTACCTTAAGCATTTCTGCCAGGTTAGCCCTGATTTCATCCATCAATATCTTGCCTTTCTTTGAAATCACCAAGGCTCTTACTTGTTGTTCTTTTCCAGCTCTTTTCAGGGATATAGTTTCCGCTAATTCATCTAGTTTTTGCTGAGCCAATTTTTCAAGTTGCTCCATTTTTTTAACTTGTTCGGGGTTATCTTTTATTAACTCTTTTGTCTCATTAGCTGTTTTATAAAAGGCGATTGTCCCATTTTTGTAAGGATCTAAAAATTCCTCCTTACCAGTGAATATAAACCCCCGCTGTCCTGTTTCAGCATCCACTAAATCTTTTTCTAGGGCTTGCAAATTTGTCTTGACTACATAAGTGTGCGTTTGCCACTCAATAGCTTCGGCTAAATTATCCATACTCAATTTAGTTGCAAATCCGATGCTAATCATTAACAAAAAAATGGAGCCGAAGCCCAACGGGACTACTTTACTAAGCCGAATAATATTTTTTTGCGACATTTGGCTTTTTACTCCTTGATTCGTTATTGACTTTGGTGGGGTAAGTTGCAGCATCAATAATTTCCTGCTGTTTTTCACCCAAGTAGTTATTTAATCCCTAATAGTAATTTATAATTAATGCCCGTTTTTTCGTGGGAAAAACTTCCAGCGCTTTTTTTGCTTTCCTTGCTTTACTAACTCAACCATTGACTCAGACTCATCAACAAAAATCTGACCAAACTTAATGTCGAGCAAGCGATGCAGGTCAAGCCTTTAGAATTAAGGGTTGTTTTGCCTGCTTCGATTTTGGATAAATCCTGTTTATTCGATTGTAGCGGGAAATTGATCAACAAAAGCCAAACATCGTCAACATCTCTCCCCACTCTTCCTCTCTCCCACTATTGATTGGGTTTCAAGTCGATCGCGATCGCGTGTTACAACCTAGTTAAGCAACAAAATTTTGAGTTCATGGAAATAGTAGTGACGCTGGTGCTGGGTTCGGTGCTGTTTGTCTGGGGAATGCGCTTCGGGCGAGTGTTAGTTCGCTCTGGAGTGACGGCTAACGATCTGTTTAAGGGCAGAAATGCGATCGCCCTGCTGTTTTTAGGTTTTTACTTTGGCTTGCTGCTGCTGGCGTTAAATCTGCCGCAAATGCCTGCTTTGCCGATCGAGTGGCGCGTGCACGGGATGCGAGTTACTTGGACTTTGCTACGAGTGATGTTGATGGGAGTCTGCGGTATTGGGTTTAGTATAAGTTGGTTGACGGCGCGATCGCAAGTAATCGCAGTAATTTTAATTTGCTTGTTGGGATTGGGAGGATTTACAGGCGCTGAAAACTATTTTATGGCGCCAATTTACGCTGATTTAATAGATAATTTGCAGCCAAACGGTGTATTTCGGCAAACATCTAACAGCAGTTGCGCCCCCGCCGCCCTAGCAACAGTGTTAAGGCGTTGGGGAATGGATGCGACGGAATCGAGTGTAGCGCGTTTTGCCGGCACGAGTCGCTTGGGAACTTCCATGCCACAGTTAATTATAGCAGCAAGAGCTTTGGGCGTAAATGCGATCGAACTAGCGCCAACTTGGGAGCAAATTCAGCAAATTAATCGTCCCGGAGTGCTAGCATTTTGGCTGTTTGACGGCCCTCGGAAGCTACCCCATGCGGTCGCTTTGCTGGGAATGAATGACAGTGTAGCTGCCATTGGAGACCCAGCACGGGGCAGGATTTTCTATTTAGATAGGGCAACTTTTGCCCAGGTTTGGCGCGATCAATACGTGCCGATTTTTCGGTCTGCGGATATCTTGTTAAGCAATCAGCAAGCTATTGACTATTTGAGTAAATTAGGATATAATTCTGGTAATTTGCAAGCAGATATTGAGCGATTTCAAACAGATAAAAAATTGCCAATCAGCGGCAAATTAGATAGGATAACTGAATTAATGTTGAGTGGCCCTTTTTTAGAAGGCGTGCCGAAATTGGATGGGAAATAGTTACTAAAACACATCCAGATATGCAGGTTCGTAGTGAGGGAGCATCTCAGTTTTGCAAAAAGCATTTTTTTATTATAGTGCGAGCTTAAGAGCTCGCGAGTTGTACAATACGCGAGCTCTTAAGCTCGCACTATAAATGCGAAACTGAGATGCTCCCCGTAGTTAGGACTTCAGTCCTCTTAAATCTTTGAGGACTGAAGTCCGAACCATCGAACATTTTTGGGGATTAAAATCAGCCGTCTCATGATTCGGGCTCGTTTAAAGACTGGCGCAAAGCTACAATGACATCCTCGGCTGACTGCTGTCGAAATTTGCCTGCACGAAAATCATCCAAGGTTTTTTTTGCATCCGCAGCTATTTCTGCACGACGATTTTCACGGTGACGATTTTGGAGGATTTTAATCAACATTTCCTGCTGTTCGTAGGTTGAGTTTAAAGCATTTTCTAGCACTTGATCAAGGGTATTCATAGAGTTAAGCGATTACTTCCGAGTTCAAAGCAGCTTGCTAAGTTAATTAAATTATGTTGCTAAGTTATCTCTATTGTACCTCATCTACTTTCTGCATCGTGATTTTCTTTCGCGGTGATGCTGCTGAGTTGTTAAGCTTGCATATCTGAAAGGCTCGACAAAAGGCGATCGAAACACACCATTTCAGATGTTCCTGAAGTATTAATAACAATTCTATTTCTAGACCAAGGTTGAAATTCGCGATTTTCTACATCTTGCCACGTTGGGAGTATTAACCCTGGAATACTCGAAGAACGGGTTTCAATACGATTGCGATGTTCAGACCCGTCAGAGCAAATAGTCTCGATATTGACATACCTTGAATCAGATTCCAATGCTACTTTCTCCCATTGGCTTCTCGTTAATTCAATTGGATTACATGAATCGGCAACAACGCTAATGCCTAATCGCAGGTTATCAGTAGCAATCCTATATGCGAGACAATATCCTTCACTTTGTACATCGATTGCACATAAATCCCTCATTGCTTGCTCAATGGTGTCTATCCGCACATAAACAGCGGAAATTTGTTTTGCAAGTGCTTGCGAGAGTGTCGTTTTTCCAGTTCCAGGTAATCCAGAAAAGATATAAAGAGTTGGCATATTGTGGCACTCACCAAGAAGCTAACAAAGAAATACCTGGAAAACTATCAATGGGCTGAGTAGATTGAACCACATTCATCCCCGCCGCTGCGAATCTTAGAAAAGCCGCATCTGCGGGTTCCGTAAAATCAACAACACCCGGAACAACCACCGGCGAAGTGCAATCTTCCAACAAATAAACTTTATTTGCCAAATTCGGATCTCTCGCCAAAATTTCCGTTAACAAATCATCAATTGTCCAAGCAACGCAGTGACTTTTGGCTTGTCCGGCAATAATTACTGCATCAAAATCGAGTAATTTATCAATAAACTTAGCATTCTTTTCCGCAATCGGATTGCCGTCGAATCCATCTAAAACTTCTGGCCGCAAAACCGAATAGTTTTCGGTCAGTGGATTCCCACCTTTGATTTCAAAAAGTGCTTGGCTGTTGCGGGCCATAGTATGAAAAAATACAGCTTCTTCCACCGCAGAAACCAGCGCGTGTCCGATGCCGCCCAGCATTGAGTGATAGGGCCAAATTGTCAGGGGATATTTCCCATCGTCGCTGAGTTTTTTGACGTAGTGGCAAGCCTGTTTTTCCAGTGCTGAAAAATTGCCGCCGCTGATGCTGTGGGCGACGGCTGGATTGACTTTCCAAATGCCTTTTTGGACATCTTCGAGTGTAATAGAAGTGGCGGCTGGTAGGGGGTGTTCGCCTGCTTGGTTGATCCAAAAGATTGGATGAAAAATTTGCATGGCGGTGTGGGTATCCATTGTGGGCGCAATGGTTGTAATTGCATTTAAATTGCGATAGATGAATTCGCATAGCCGCAGGTTGTCATCAACTGCACCGCTACCGAAACGCCCGCCAACAAATAGTTCAAATTCTGGCAAACAAAAGGTATTTTGGGCATCGATTATCAGTAAACAAATGCGGTTTTTGTCGCTGGATGCTGGCTGGATGCTGTGCTGCTTTGCCCACTCTTTCGCTTGGGCGGCACGTTCTGGGTAGGGGACTCGCCAGACTTCGCCTAATTTTTTGGGGTCAAAATGTTCGGGGATTGGAAGTTGGGCTTTTGGTGTCATGACGATCGCTTGTAGGGTAGTTTACAGCAATAATTTAAGTTTGGAGTATAATGCTGATAAATATTTGCGGGTGAATCATGGCAAAAGAACGAATCCAAGATTATGCTAGGGTAAAATTTAAACGCATAGTGTTGTTTTTTTTGATCGCACTTTTGCTTGCTCTCTTGATTGTAGCAACTAGATCTGCCTACGTTCAAGATGTTTTGAGAACTCTGTTAATGCGGATTGAGGATTTAGGGTGGTGGGGGCCAGTGGCTTTTGTAGCTACTTACAACTTGGCTACTGTGCTGTTTGTACCGGGTTCGGTACTGACGCTGGGAGGCGGGGCGATTTTTGGTTTGTGGTGGGGTTCAGTTTACGTCTTTGCGGCGTCCACTTTAGGTGCTGTATTTGCTTTTGCGATCGGGCGCTATTTGTGCCGCGATCGCGTGGTAAAATATATGGAATCTCACCCCAAGTTTAAAGCTCTCGATCGCGCTGTTTCCCAACAAGGATTAAAAATAGTTTTTTTGACTCGTCTTTGTCCTTTATTTCCTTTCAATTTATTGAATTACGCTCTGGGAATTACTCAGGTTTCTTTGAAAGATTACGTGCTGGGTTCCTTTGGCATGATACCGGGTACAATTATGTACGTTTACTCCGGTTCTTTGGTGGGAGAGGTTGCTGCGATAGGCACGGAAACTCTGTATGCAAGTCCTCAAGATTCCGCCGTAAAATGGTTGATTAATATTATCAGTTTTCTTGCTACTGTCGCTGTTACTGTCTTTATCACTCGCATAGCCAGCAAAGCTTTGGAAGAAAGTATTTAATTAGGAGAATTTGTGAATGCCGCAGTCAAAAGTCGATCGCGTAACTGTCCCCCCGATGGACGAACACAACCAGAAATTAGTCTCCTATTTGCATCCGCCCGATTGGGTAAATCCGCAGCCGGCTAGTTCTTATAATTTAGTAGTAATTGGCGCGGGACCCGCTGGATTAATTGTTGCTGCAGGTGCCGCAGGTTTGGGCGCGAAAGTTGCTTTGATTGAAAAACATTTAATGGGCGGCGACTGTTTGAATGTCGGTTGTGTGCCCTCAAAAGCTTTAATTCGATCGTCTCGCACTGTTGGCGATATCTGGGAAGCAAATAAATTTGGTGTTAATGTTTCTGACAGTGTAGAAGTGGATTTTGCCGCTGTGATGGAACGGCTGCGCCGCATCAGGGCGGGCATCAGCGATGTTGATTCTGTTCAACGATATCAGGAGAAATTAGGAGTCGATGTTTTTCTGGGTTCTGGTCGTTTTACTAGCAATAATACAGTAGAAGTTGCAGGTCAAACTCTCCGCTTTAAAAAAGCAGTAATTGCCACAGGTGCAAGGGCGCTACAACCACAAATTCCCGGTTTACAAGAAGCTGGATATTTGACAAATGAAACTGTCTTTAACCTGACAGAAAGACCTCAACGTTTGGCCGTAATTGGTGCAGGGCCGATCGGCTGCGAATTGGCTCAAGCCTTTCGGCGGCTGGGTTCGGAAGTCGTGTTGCTGCACAAAAATGCTCAGATTTTGGACAAAGAAGATGCGGATGCTGCTAAAATCGTGCAGCAGGCTTTTGTACGCGAAGAAATTCAACTAATACTAGAATCCCAAATAGAGCGCGTTGAGAAAACAAATGCAGGCAAAGTAATTTATTATAAATCTCAAGGTAAGGAAGCATCGGTAACAGTAGATGAAATTATTGTGAGTACAGGGCGATCGCCTAACGTCGAAGGATTGAATCTGGAGGCGATCGGCGTCGAATACGATACACACACGGGTGTATTTGTCAACGACAATTTGCAAACTACTAATCCCCGCATTTATGCCGCTGGGGATATTTGCATGAAACATAAATTTACTCACGCTGCTGATTTTGCCGCGAGAATGGTAATTCAAAACACTCTATTTTTCGGACGCAAAAAGCTCAGCGCTTTGACGATACCTTGGTGTACTTACACAGATCCGGAAATTGCGCGCGTCGGAATTGGCGATCGCGAGGCTAAGGAAAAAGGCATTGATATCGATACATTTTTAATTCCTTTCGATAAAGTCGATCGGGCAATTATTGACGGCGAAGAGGAAGGATTTGTGAAAATTCACGTCAAGAAAGGCAGCGATAAAATATTAGGTGCAACTATTGTAGCGCGACACGCTGGCGATATGATCAGCGAGATTACTTTGGCAATGGTTAACAATATTGGTTTAGGAAAGATTGCAAATGTAATTCACCCCTATCCAACGCAAGCGGAAGCAATTCGGAAAGCGGGAGATGCTTACAATCGCACTCGTTTGACTCCGTTTGTGAAAAATTTATTCAATAAATGGCTGGCTTGGACGCGATAAAATTGTCAAAAACCGGGCGGTTGAAATACGTTGTCTTCTTCAGTCCGCGGAGGCGGACATCGTTTGTGTAGGCGCGGTTTCAACCGCCGTCTTATCCGTTTCTGTTTCTGTTTCAAATGTAACGCCTTCATACAAAAGTTCTATGGGTAACTCAAATTCAATGCTGGATAAAGTGACAATCTCTCCGGCGGTATAAGAATAGTAAAGCCACATTTTACCCTCTCCCCGACAGTAACGTTCAACGTAAATTTTTTCAGAATCAATCAAGATATACTCTTGTAAAGTCGGAATTTTTAGGTAAGCAGTGAATTTTTCATCCCGATCCTTACTACTTGTACCGGGCGATAAAACTTCCACAATTAGTTTTGGATGTTGAATGAATTTACGGGCATTCATGTCTTGAGGATCGCAACTGACTATCACATCCGGGTAATAGTAACGGCTGCGAGGACTGACTTGCAATTTCACATCTGACACGTTGATCCGACAACCTCTAGAACGCAGATGAGGATACAAGTTTCTGTAAAAGTTAAGTGCAAGATCGTTATGGGGAATTGTACTACCATTCATTCCAAAGACTTCGCCATTGACATATTCGTAGCGAATGTCTTGTTGCGCTTCCCATTCGAGATATTCCTCGAAGGTCATTGTTGGGGGAATAGCTATCATAGTAAAATTTTGATTCAATGTTACTTGGATTATAGCATCGCGGGCTGGGCGATAAATCGCCCAAATCCATCCTCCGTCAAAAATCCCCTTCATCTACTTGAAAAACAGTCAATCCCAACGATCGCCACATATCAACAACTTGCTGGCGATCGTCCAACACAAACCTAACATTATATTTCCCTGCAATATGCTGCTGATAGATTTCCTCCTTCATAATCGCATCCTTCCTCATATCCCCAGTTTTCCGCAGATAGAGGCCTGCATAATTGACCTCGTATTGCCGTAACCATTGTTCAGTCTGAGGTTGACAGTCATCGGTTCTACCCGATACTACGATAATATTAACGGTAGACTGCCACTTGCGGACGGTATCTAAGACGGGCTGATTCGGTAAATCGCGATCGCACTTTGAAGCATCAAAAGGATTTCTACCGTTGAGAAGTGCCAGCGTACCGTCCATATCAACAATAATTGCATCCGGCAAATCCGGGTTATATTCCGGCGGCGCAACGGGAACCCGCACGTACTTATTGTACATCTTCATGATCACATCTTTGCCCACCGAATTAAGTCTTTTCAAATCCCGTTTAATACATTCCTCTACCGGAACTTGGAGGAAAGAATCATTAACTTCGACAACAGCTTTACCTTTAACCAACTCCTTGATATGCTCGATGTGATGCCCGAAATTAGTATCGTCAACAATGACGTGCTTGCCGCTTTCCAAAGCCATCAAAATAATCGTATCTCTCAACTGCACAATAAACTTTTCATTCGCGGGCGACCAATGAGAATCGTGAGCCATTTCCCTGAGCAAATCTTTATTGCTACGCACCCACTTTGCAGGTTCAGATAGCAGCAATTCCCGAGCAAATTGAGATTTTCCAGAAGCAGGTAAACCGACAAGAACAATAACTCTTTTCATGGTAAGTAGAAGGAAGAAGGAAGAAGGAAGAAGGAAGAAGGAAGGAAGAAGAAAGAAGAAAGAAGGAAAAAGGAAGAATGCTCATACAGCAAGCTTTTTAGCCACCTGTATCTTAGGTTTAATTAGGTGCATTTACTTCTTTATTCTGTCACCTAAATATAATGTTAATCTTCGTTCGTAGTGAGGATTTTAGTCCTCATTCAAGAAACGACTGTAGTCGTTACTACAATCCTAGATGGATGTAATCTAAACCCAATAGCTCCTCTATTTTATGGATCGTAACATCACGGAGAGCTTCTTTCACTCCCGCAACTCTTCGGGCCCGCAAAGAAAACAAAATCCCGGAATACGGCAAATGTTTCACAGCTAGTGCAAAATCTTTCTGAACTTCGATATGTTCGTGCTGTCGGTAAGCTTCCTCGATTTCTTCAACCAAAGATTGATATTTGTCCTTAACTTGTTGATACAACTCACTCCACTCAGGAAAATAAGCTAAAAACTCTTCTCCTTCATTAGTTAAAACAATTTCTATCAGGCGGCGGGTCGAAAACCCTTCGCGGAGATGAGAAATCGCGACATATTGCGGAGACTTAACTTTAACTCTGTTGAAGTTAGCATCGCAGATAATATACCCTTCCGAATCCATCGGATCTAAATGTTGAGCCGCTTCAATAACTTCTTTCCAGCTAGTTAAAGGATAGGATTCGACCAATTCCCATCCGTATTTATTAGCCCAAAGACTGGGGTCGGTTTCTAGCAGTGTTTGAGTGTTGCGAACCCCGTGCAGCACGATTTGATTGTTTTGTTGCGGGACAACTATTCTATTGTAAGGCGTCATCAACTCAAAGATAAAACACTGGTCGGTTTCTGCCGGTAATTGATATCCCAATTCTTGCCACACTTTCCAAAAAAGTTCGGCAAAGCTGAATCCAAAACCATTAACTTCGCCTGCCGCGTCGGGAGTGCCGCTAGATTGCACTCTCCATTCTCCTTTGTAAAAATACAGTACAGTCAGAGAACCGTCTAGTTTTTGGTAAACTTTGGCATTTCTCCAATCGATTGCAGCGGCGTGAATCTCTCCGTAATTAAAAAATTTGTCGTAGGGATAAGAAACTATCTGCCAATCTTGAGATGAATCTAAAATAATGCCTCGGCACTGCTGCACTATCTTTTCGCCCAAAGGAGATTCTATCTGCGAGTATTTCAGACAGACTATATCTGGATATTGGCGGTGGCGGGTAACTTTGATATGATAAGTTTCGGACAAAGTTTCTAATCCCTGCTGACGTAAATACTCTTGTAGTTCCACGTTCTCTTCCTAAATTTGTCTCCTTTTCTATTTTATCTGTAACTGCATATTTGAGGAATTTTGTAAAAAAAATTAAACTAGCTTTTTTGCGGAATGCCTATTTTTACTTTTGTATTTTGGAGTATCCTTGTCAATAGGTGAATGCCCTTCACCGAAAAACAGGACTATTTCGAGAGTAAGGAAAAAAATAATGAACAATAAATTATTACTTTTGGCGACTTCGGCGTGTGTATTGACTGTTTTAGTACCTGTATCGCGAGTTTTTGGTGCGGGCGAATTGTCGCAGCGACCGCCGGAAACCCAATCTGTTGCTGTAGCGGGTACTGTTGTTCCGGTAAGTCAAATTTTGCAAAAGTTAAAAGGCAAAACACAAGTACCAATTTTCCTCCCCAGCCGGCTTCCTATTTCGCAGAAGCTTTACTATCAAAGCCAAGCGAAAACGGACAGCTATACTATTTCTATGGAGTATACAGCAGATTGCCGAGGTGCGGGAGCTTGCTCTTTTGGGGAAATTCGAGGTCAGAAAGGCGGTGAGTTTTCTACCAAATTAGAAGGGGTAACTAAGACTTTAAAAAATGTTCAACTGGCTGACCGAGTGAAAGGAGTTTTTCACAATGGTTGCGGGGCTTACTGCACAGCAACTCTTGAGTGGAAAACTCAGGGTTTTATGTATACCGTAGCAATTAAGAACGGACGGGAATCTGATTTAATTTTAATAGCAAATTCTGCTATTCAAGCTCGGAAGCGTTAAGTTTTGTAGTCGGGGACGCACAACTTCTATCTGTAGGGTACTCCGTGCGTACCTTACCGTTATTGTATGATATATCTTAACTCGCACTCGCCTCTTACAAGATGCTATGGTTTTTTTGCGCTTACCTACTTAGGGGGAAATCAGGATGAGGGGAAGATGGCTATTTGCGGCGATTTTTGCTGGTGTAGTGACTGCTTTTACGATCCTCTTCGAGGGCTTCGCTAACGCACTTTTGACACCAAACTCAGCGTTAGCAAGGACAGAAACGCAAATCACAGAAATTCGCTGGTTTAATTATACTTCTAAAGATAGCTGGCAATCCGCACAATTTATTGTACCCGATCGCAATACTACACAATCTGCCGGCAGCTCCAACTTGCGGTTGTACGATGTTCATATTGCCAAGATGTTTGAGATTTCGCGTTTTTTGTGCGATCGCGATCGCACTTCAGCAGGTTACAATTGGTCTTACGAAGCCGAAAATGGCAACATTGACATGGGAAGCTTCAAAATTAGCTGCAATCTCGCCCGTTCCACAGCCGCAACTTATGGGTTAGGTAAACCAAAAATTACAGTCATTCGCCGCAACTTTAACCAGAAAAACGGCCGTCCATCTGTTGCTGTAGAAAAATATTCAATTCCTACTCTGAACGTTGATAAAAATAGAGTTGTACAGTGGAGAAATTTTGTCCAAAACTTTCCCCCAATCCCCAACAATTTAGGTACAAATCAAGCTAATACTCGTTTTCCTGTAAGTAACATTGTTCAGCAAATCAAAGGCAAAACACGAGTACCTGTTTTTCTGCCGAGCATACTTCCTTTATCTGACATTCAGCAACTTGATTTTGATATCAAAGCTGGCTCCCACGGTTACATTGTTGAAATGTATTTCGGCAAAGGATGCCGCGCGGGAGCCTGTACTTTCGGCACAATCGAAGCTAAAAAAAATGAACCGTTTTCGCCTCCGTCACAATTGCCGAGGGATACTTATAGAAGCATTGAATTAGCGGGCGGAATGAGGGGAACTTATTTCCAGACTTGCGGTAATTACTGCATTTCTTATGTGGAGTGGCAAAGGCTGGGTGTACTTTACCGAGTAAGTATCAAAAATGGACGGCAGTCAGAAGTTGTTCGGATAGCAAATTCTGCACTTCAAGCAGGGTCGCGTTAATACCATTTTCGATTTTCGATTTTCGATTTTCGATTTTCGTTGATGTACAATTAAACTGTACCTAAAAAAACTAATAAGATGCCTGCGATTAGCGTTGAAGAAGCCAAGCAGAATCTGCAAGCTATCTTGGAAAAGGTGGCAAAAGGAGAAGAAGTGACAATTGTACAGGAGGGCAAAGTAGTAGCTCGCGTAGTCCCGCCCCTATCCAAGGAACAGCGGTTGGCTAGGCGTAAAGCATTCCGAAACTCCATTAATGTCAAGGGCGAACCCCTGAGTGCAACAGTCATTAGGCTAAGGGAGGAAGCACGGTATTGATTTATATAGATACCAGCGTTATTGTCCCCTTCTATTTACCAGAAGCTCTCAGCGATGCTGTGGATGAATTACTGAGGATTGAAGACAGACCTGCACTAAGTCAATTAGTTGAGGTTGAACTGTTTTCAGCAGTTGCCCGCAAATTGCGAATGAGAGAAATTTCTCCAGAAGAGGCAAGACAAATAGCGCTCGATTTTCAAACTGACTTGGATGAAGATTTTTATACTCGCATCCCCTTAGAGCCAATTCATTATAACTTAGCTCGCGATTGGATTAGCCGCTTTGAAGTACCGCTGCGTACCTTAGATGCACTGCATTTAGCAGTAGCAAGTTCTAATCGGTTGCTTTTGGTGACTGGCGATGAGGCTCTTGCTCGCAGTGCTCGGACTTTAGGAATTGAAGTTCAGTTATTAATTGCCGTAGCTGAGGGCTAAAAGTTCGATGCCATGTTGTAAACCAAGCTGCACTTACGCCTCCACCAAAGGTGCATAGCAGGATTTCATATCATCGGGAGAAATGATTTTAGTTGATGTTTCCGCAGGTTCTAATCCCTGGCGGGCGTTGAGCCAAGGTGTCTCAGATTGTGTCAATTCTGCCAAATGTTTAGCACTTAATTCTCCATAAGCATTCCAAACTTCTTCGAGTACCTCAATCTCATCTTCTTCAAATTCTCCCTCAAAATTATCAGGAGCGGGAATATCGGTATATTTGTAAGCTTTGTACTCATCCCAAACATGGCGGACAATGGGGCCGGAAACCCAAGCTTCAATATCTTGAAAAAATAGCTGCTGGCCTCTAAAGACTAAACTCCAAGCTTGTGCGTAATAAACGAGTTTTTGCAGTTTGAGAGGAGAAATAGTATCGCCTGCTTCTCTATCGACACGACATAAAAAGTAACGAGCAACGTCAAGAGCACTTTTCATATTTTTAGGATTTTAGTAATTTGACAAATTCACTTTTTATGGTAAGCTATTCGGTGGCTTGAGAAGTTAGATGGTCCTTTCCCCCTCATTCCCACATTTCTCTCCTCAAATCCTGTAACCTGGGAGCAAACTCTTCAGCTAAACCAGCTTCAGCCCGATCGACCCTAGGCAAATCATACACCGTCGGCTGCCTTGCGCTCTCCAGGTCGATCGCCCCAGTTTTATCCCCCGAATTGTCCCAACCAGCAATTAAAGTCCCCACCTGCGGTACGCTAGATCAGGTGAATATACTGGCTCATTTCAAGCTATCCTGCGATCGATCTTATGTCCCCAACCACATCTGCCCCCTCCCGAACCGTCCGCATCGGTTCCCGCAAAAGCCAACTCGCCCTCGTCCAAACCCACTGGGTGCAAGCAGAGCTACAGAAACACTTCCCGGAACACACTTTTGAAGTCCACACCATGTCCACCCAAGGGGACATAATTCTTGATGTCGCCCTCGCTAAAATTGGCGACAAAGGACTTTTCACCAAAGAATTAGAAACGGGAATGATCAACAATGAAACGGACTTTGCCGTTCATTCCCTCAAAGATTTGCCTACCAATTTACCCGAAGGTTTAATCTTAGGATGCGTCACCGAACGGGAAAATCCCGCTGACGCGCTGGTTGTACACTCCAAGCATAAAGACAAGCAACTCGACACCCTCCCAGAAGGTGCAGTCATCGGCACTTCTTCGCTGCGCCGACTGGCTCAACTGCGGCACCATTTCCCTCATTTTGAATTCAAAGATATTCGCGGCAATCTCAATACTCGACTCGCTAAATTAGATGATGGCGGTTACGACGCCATTATTCTAGCAGTTGCAGGATTGGAAAGATTGGGAATGGGCGATCGCATCCACCAAGTTATCGCTCCCGAAATCTCCCTGCACGCCGTCGGACAAGGTGCTTTGGGCATCGAATGCCGCGCCGGGGACACAGAAATCATGGCAGTGATCAAAGCTCTCGAACACTCGGAAACCGCCCAAAGATGTTATGCTGAACGCGCATTTCTGCGGGAATTAGAAGGCGGCTGTCAAGTACCAATCGGCGTCAATACCAAAATAGAAAACGGTCAATTAACCTTAACCGGAATGGTATCGAGTCTCGACGGCAAGCGATTCGTCAAAGATACCGTTTCCGGCGCCGCCGAGACTGCTGAAATGCTGGGAATTGACCTCGCTCACCGCCTGCGCCAACAGGGAGCTAGTGAAATTTTGGAGGAAATATTTGTCCAAGTTCAACGTGGTTCCTAAACCCGATCCGCATCTCTTTGTCAATGCTTTTAGACGCGATATATCGCCTTTTGTAAAATAAAAATAACAGGCGGTTTGCTTTGGCAAAACAGGTAGAGTAGCAGTCTGATTGTAGATTTTTGATGGGATTTTAGGTAGGACTTGCGCGATAGATTTCAAAAATATCTGACTAATTTAGGACGCTCCGCACGGGTGTTAAGCAACCCGGTTTCTGATGTAAGTCTCGCTGTATAGCCCAAGATTTATGGTAAAAACCGGTTTTTTTTCGTAAGTCCTATAATTCTTAACCTACCCATCCACAATCTACAATCAAACATCCAAAATTAATCAGCAATTTATTTCAGGTAAAGGTCAAATATGAGCGCTAGAGAACTTCAATTAAAGCTGGAATTGAAAAAGGTTCAGCAACTGTATAGCAAAATGCAGGCCGACCAACAAGCTTTGCAGAAGCAATTGAAAGAGTTCAAAACTCAAGCAGGAAATTTTTCGGATGTAGTCGAGCAAGTCTTGCCGTCCTTAGTGTCAATTTACGTGATGGATTGGGATACAGAAGAAGAGATTTCTTCAGGAAGCGGGTTCTTTGTATCGCCGGACATAATTGTCACGAATTATCACGTTGTAGAAGATATTGCCGATCAAGATTACTTCTATGAAGAAGATGAAGTCGAACAGGTTTTAGTCGAAACTAACGACGGAAAATTGAGATTGGCCGAGGTGGTGTTTACTGGTAATGCCGAAGAAGATTTAGCATTACTCTTAATTAGCGATTTAACCTTCGACCCGAACACAGGGGAACAAGTGGATTCTCCGCAAGAATATCCTCCCCTAGAGTTGTCTTTTGATGTGAAAGTGGGAGATAGAGTAATTGCTGTGGGCAATCCTTTAGGGCAGTTTGCTTCAACTGTAACTCAAGGTATTGTGAGTGCAATTCGCGAACCCGAGGAATATGAAGAAGGCGATGACGACGAAGATGATGTGGGTGAGGTGAAGGTGTTGCAAACTGATGCGGCGATTAATCCGGGCAATTCCGGCGGGCCGCTGATTAATATGGCAGGTCAAGTGGTTGGGGTGAATACGTGGGGATGGGAAGATGCTGATAATATTAATTTGGCGATCGCCTCTGAAGCTTTGGATGATTTTCTAGCGGGATTTGAGGAGACTTTTGAGGAAGATTCTCAGAATTAGTCGGGAGTTGTTGCTAATCTGTCAAGAGCGCGATCGCACTTTTTCTGAGAGGGGATGGAAAGGGCGATCGCACTTTCCTCAATTACACTTCACTCATCGCAACTGGGATGGGTTGCAGAGAAACGATCGGAATTGTTTCAACCAGTGACAGCGTGTAAGCTGAGAGATGCAAAAAATCAGATACTGGTTTTTGCAGCAATATCTCAAAAACCAGAAGTGTTGAATGCTTATTAAGAGGATTCTAAAAATAGATACACGAATCCTATGAACTGCTGATTTTAGCAATTAAAAACGATTTCCTTAAACCAGTGAATATAGCTGATTTTTTCACACATAAAAGCCTGTAAATACCGTAACTTATCCAATAGTTTATTGCCAATTTTATCGGGAGTTTCAACTAACTGAAGCAACAAATAACAAATTAAACAGGTATAGATTTGTATCCGAATTCCATTGGTGTTTTTTGTGATGAAATGAGACAATTTTAAATGCATTTTTAAGAATTTCCATAGCAACTCAATCTGCCATCTTCTTCGATAAATTTATCCAATTTCTTCATTGCTATATGCTAATTTTCCGGATTCAGGTAAATTAGTTACAAACCTAAATTCTGTCCGTGTTTCTACATCTGAAAAATTCACCAATCTTACTTTGACTGTTCGTGGTTCACTCCACACTTCATAAGTTCCATCTTCCTTCATATTGATAGTAGAATTATTCTTAATTCGGAGTACAAAATATTGATTTTCTTTTTTCAGTAATTCTTGAACACGTTCAGAACTAGAAAAACCCCTATCCATTACAGCAACTCCGTTCGCTCGGTGTAGCTGCTATAGTTTCATCTCCATAGTGACTATCGTGACCTTGCCCAAAATGAATATGTACTCCATCAATCATGCCCCGTTCATTATCCGTTCCAGCAAATAATTTTACTTGATGATATTCTTGTTGCCATAGTAATTTGCTTGTTAAGGTAACTATCGTAGAATCTAAGGCAAATAAACAGACATCATCTTCGTTGCTTACTTGACGTTTTATATCCGCTTGCAATCTTTCAAATAATTTGACAAATACGCCAATATCTCTATGCTTACTTGCTTTTGAGAATGTTGATATATCTAGGGAAATATCTCGACTGTTTAAACGCAGAAATAGCGAACGCATAGTATCGAGGCTTTGGTCAAAACCAAAGCCTAACCAACAAGAGACAAATGTGAAAGTGTCTAAAACAGGATAGTCATCTTTGGGTAAATGGGCGAGATACCTTTTCACAATTTTGGGGAAGTTAGAAAATAGCATTTTAGTTGATTTTTAATATTTTATAGCTCTGTCATTATACATTTGTTTGCCAATCCTGGCAATTTTTTTCTATCATTCAACACTTCTGCTCAAAAACGATTTCTCGCAATTCGCTTGATAGCTGCGATAATCCTGCTGCGATGGGAAAACTTCGGGTTCCCATATCTGTTTTTTGGGCGAATACAGAGTAGTCAAACACAATAATACTGATCGCTTTGCGTTCTGTTTTGCTAATCCGTAAGAGCATATAATCTGTTAATTCTATCCCTGTTGCAGGTACTCCTGGTTCAAGGGAAATTGTCAGAGTATCGCTGATTTCATCATATTTGATATTTGGCTTGTTGATAAAGTTAACCCATTATTTTTTACCGCAGATTAACGCAGATGGACGCGGATCGATGCAAAGGGCGATCGTGCTTAATTTACTGTATGGGCAATCCCCGTGGTTGCCAGAGAGATCGCTCTTTCCTTTCTATACAAACTATTCTCTATAAATTTTATAAAATTTAACCAAACAATTGTCAACAAACTCAATTATATGGTATAATTAATCTTCTACCTTAATAGTTGAGTAATTAAATCACATGATAGCTGAACTTATGGTACAACCTTCCTACTGGATTGATAGTGAGATATCGATTCAGAAAGTCAGAAATCTTTACTTATTCAAATTTACGGAAAATCTGCAAGCTAGATTGGAAGAACTAGCCGAGGGAAAAAAGGCTAATCTTTTAACTTCAGAAGAGGTTGTAGAACTAGCAAGTTTACTAGAACTGGATCGGATTTTTACCTTGATTAACGCTAAAGTTATAGCAGCCTCATGTCCATAAACCGCGCTACTCGAAATATAGTAAGAAGTAGAGCTAGTTTTATTTGTGAGTATTGCCATTCTGCGGAAGAAAGTAGCTCTACTCTATTTACAATCGATCATATTGTACCTCGCTCGATTGGTGGTAACGATGAACTCGAAAACTTAGCTTTAGCTTGTCATCGCTGTAATAATAATCGCTATAACTTTATTACTGGTACTGACCCAGAAACTGAACAGGAAGTAACTTTATTTAACCCCCGTCTACAGCAATGGTTTGAGCATTTTATCTGGTCTGCGGATGGTTTAGAAATAATGGGTATTACTCCAACAGGTAGGGGAACGTGCGATCGCTTAGACCTTAACGATCAATATCATAATGAAAGAGCGATTATCAAAGCTCGTCGTTTATGGATTAGAGCAGGGTGGCATCCTCCCTCTAGCGATCCTCGCCAAAATTCATAAAATCGATCTTAGATCCATTAGCCAATAAATCAAGTAGGAGCGATCGCCCTCCCATACAAAAGAGCGATCGTCCTCCCCCCAACAAAAGCGATAATCTTGACAAAAATCCGTAGTTAATAATATAATATAGAAACCTTTATCTAAGATAAAAAGCTATGCCAACTTATAACGAGGTACTTAAGCAAGCGCAAAGTTTAAGCATGATTGACCAATTTCAGTTACTCAAAGACTTACAAAAAATAGTTAGTCAAGGGGTGGAAGTTGAGGGGACTGATGAAGTCATCCCGGCTGACGAAATAGCTGAAAGTGAAGCGGCTTTAGCTGATTATTTGGCTGGGCGGGATTTAGGTAAGTCATTAAAACAAGTAGAGTTAGAATTATTTGGGAGGGAACTTGACTGATTGGAATTTAACAATTTCTAATCCAGCATAAAGATACTTGAAGCGTCTTTCTACTGAAAATCAAGAAAGGATAATCCGCGCTTTAAAGTTACTATTAGCCGATCGCGCCTTAGTTGATATTAAACCCCTAAAAGGTCGCAATGACTGGCGCTTGAGAGTGGGAGATTATCGGGTAATTTTTATAATTGATAATGAGAATCAAGTTTATTTTGTCACTAAGATTGGGCCGCGTGGAGATGTTTATAAATAAAAAGGGAAGGGCGATCGCCTGTTTGTTGGGAAGGGCGATCGCTTTTTTCTACCCTACCACAGATCGACTCGGATGGAAGAAGGGCTATCGCCTCAAACTTATCTAGTTCACTTTATTTAATCTATTAGCACTACTATTGTCAATATTAGAATCACTACTGATAGAATGAAAATCCAGGTGATTCTCATAAAAAGTAATTAGTATTTGAGTTTGTCCGCGATCTCCGCACGATTCTATAGACTGTGTTCTGCTATATTCACTAGAATCACTTTTAAATGTATTGCCTTGCAAATTGCCTCGATAACGATAAGTTAATGTACCGTATTTTGAAGTTAGAGAATAGAGAACTAAATTTAATGGTTAAATATAAATGATTGTATGTTCTTGCTCGACTTCTGAGAAATTGTTACCATCGCATCCATCGTAATAAAATTTGCCAGTATAATTACCTTTATAGTATCCTGTATATTGATTTTGCTGCAAAATTAATTGCGCCTTTTGCTCTGCATCATTTGCACGTTTATTTGCCTCAGAAATATTAGTCTTCAAGTTCTCATTTTCTTGTTTTACTCGCTCTAGCTCTTGAGTTAAATTTAAATTCTTATCAAATAATTTAGCTTGTTCTTCCCTTAACTGAATAACTTCAGCTTTTGACTTACTGAATTGGCTTTGAATTACAGACTTTTTAGTGTTAAATACTAGCGAATAAACGACAAAAAAAATCAATAATAGACCTAGAGTTGACAAAGAAATATCTGATAACAACTCAAAAATTGATTCTTCTTTTTTGTGATACTTTGCGCGTCTCATAGTTAATTCTTTGTAAATAAATAAAGTAGACCTATAACTACTAGCCCAAGCAAAGAAATTAAGGGAATAAATGTTTTGTTTAGTAATTCCTTAATTGTTTGGTTTAAATTTTTAACTATTTTCTCTAGATTCCGAGTATTTTTGAGCGCTGATTCTTTATTTTCTAAAATTGTTACCACCACAGAATTCATTTGTTCGGCGGCTTCATACATACTAATTGTATAGTGTTGTAACGTCTTTTCAATTTCTTCTGCTGAACAGATGAAAGAAAGTAAACTTTCTTGAGCTTCAGACAAGTTTTTTATTTCTCTTTCCCAAATCTTTTTCTGTAATTCAGGAAGCACCTCTATCTCAGTTTTATGCTTAATATTATCAATGAAATCCTCAATCAAGTTTGTCGTTGAGTGGCTGAGTAACTTCAATAAAACACCCCCAAATACTGCACCAGCTAAGGTTGTAATGAATGCGCTAGACATTCCTGAAAGCGCATCACTCAGTCCAGAAATAGAAGAGTTAGAATTACCGATCGCACCTACATCCTCATTTAAACTATCCATCGCACGAGATAGACCATTCATTGAAGAAGTCAAACCTAATATTGTACCGATCATTCCAAGGGTAATCATCAGGTTAGCAAACAATTGCACCCAACCTTCCTGTCTCAAAAGCCTATTTTCTATGAGGTTTAGGGAGACATCTTGATTGACTGATATTTTATTGTCAATATTCTGCTTTAAATTATTGATATGTTGGGAAAATAGACTATTAGTAGTATTTGTGTTTGAATTGTTTAGATATTTAAACTGAAGATAAATTACGATTGTATTCCAAGTATTAATCCCTATCGATATCAAGAACAAGCATAAAATAACCAGTGTAACTTTTGTATTATCTGCCACAGATAATTGCCAAAAATTAACTATAAATCCCAAGAAAATTAATAGAGTAATTAACAGCCAAAACAGCCAAATCCAAAAACCTTTTACACTATTTTTATCTATTCTTTTATCCATTTTCAATATCTCCTAATGTTTTTTTACAATTTTGGAACTGCGCTAGATTTTTTTGCTGTTAGGTAAGAGCGATCGCCTGTTTGCTGGGAAAGGCGATCGCTCTGGGCAATGGAGAGGCGATCGCCTAAATCACTAACCTATCTGATGACTAAATCAGACCTTATCGCCTCATCAGACCCTCCACCGAAGTAACCGTATAGACATTAGGCACGATATCATCTAGAGGATTAGGAGCTCCAAGAATATCAAATGATAGTTGTTTGTAATCACTAGCAAATAGTCCTCCTCCCCGTCCATTCCCAATTCCAACGTCTAAGAAATTTCCCAGGTCTGCAATACCCGGACCGCCTAGCTGTCTGCCACCATTTGTCAAAGTAAAATTCAACTCTCCTTGACCTTTTTTATCTTCTGGAATTAGAAAACTGGTAGATCCAAGACCTTTTTGACCACTACCTGTGATCTCTACAATTCTGCTGTCGTTGTCTGGATTCGAGTATTTGACATTCAGGTTAGCAGTCCCCAGATAAGGGATAGCAGACGGTTGTATCTCTATTTTTAAGGAGGCAGTGGATGGTGGTGGGGGACTTGGATTTGTACTTGGCGGTGGGGGAACTGTTGGAGATTGCGGATCGCAAGCATTGATTCCTAATTCTTTGCGAAGATTAGATGATAGTTCGCCCTTACCCTCAAAGAAATATTTGTTGATGCCACTAAATAAGTTTTGAACTGCATCGCCAATCTTAAGGAATTTTGTCAGTGGCTTAGGAAGAGGAATTTTATCTTCTGCCGCTCCTGTTACTGCTTCTTTGAGGGCTTTGTCATCGCCAAACAAAGCTGTACAAATAACACCAGAAACTTGACTGATTCCTTCAAATTCCTCAATCGCACTACTACTCCCATTTACTGGTACTTTAAATTTTTCCAACACAGAACCAACCTTTTCAGCACCCTCTTTCCATTTACCTACCATTTCTGCTGTTTGCTCAAATGCTTGACAAAAACCTTTGCCAAAAATGCAACTAAGTTCTAATGCTAAATTTCTGGCAAAGTCAGTTCCCAAGTCTCCTATTTTCCCAACTTCGGTTTCGCCTGTCGCACTTTTCTCTATTATGCTGCCTGATTTATTGTCAATTCGTTGCAGGATAACTGAGTTGGAGGAACCTGCTTGTTGAAGTTCGGCTCTTGTCCCATCTGGATTGTAGCGAACTGTGAATGGTTGAAGGCCACTGTTGCCCTGATTCGATGGTGTGTATCTCACAGATTCCTGATAAACTTGAGTATCTGTTTTTTTGATTGTAGAAACAAACCGACTTCCATCATTGCCTGCTAGAGTCATTTCATAGGTATCGGCTGATATCTGTCTGGCTGTTGGGATGTCATTAAGTGACAATGTTTGCTTTTACTAAGCGTCCTCGCAGGTCTGTTGGTGACGCTCCTGCCACTCGACCTAAGATAGCACCAGTAGCGCTATTTTTAATTACCGTATCTGAAGATCCTGGTACGATAGAAGCAGCTTCTAAGGTTAATCCTGCTTCTGTTAAACCATCAGTTAACCCGATAAAATCATCATCTTTATTGAAGTCTTTGATTAGATCGGCCACAGATGGGGCGCTCACAGCACTATTACTGGGCAAGACAAAAATATCTTGACCTGCACCGCCAATCAAAGTATCTATCCCAAAGTCACCGTACAGGACATCATCGCCATCGCCACCGTCTATTAAGTCAGCACCTTTTCCCCCATAAATTGTGTCGTTCCCTTGGCCGCCGAAAAGATTGTCGTTCCCTTCATTCCCGTTAATGATCTCAGATCCCACTGAACCAATCACAGTATCCGCTCCATCAAGTGCAAAAAGCCCTTTGGGATAAGCATTAAGGAAGCCAGGAGTCAGCGTAAAATTGTTAGCTGTGTTATCTAATACATACGAAAGTCCATCAAATGATGCACTTCCAATGGCCGCTAAAGAAGTTTGATCGGGTATCTGCAAACTTTTTATTGTCTCACCAGTAAGGGGATCGTAAACTTTGGTTTTCATTTGCGAATCCTTTGCCTTGACGCTGGTGATGGTATTCGGCTCACCATTGCAACCGCAGCCAGTATCTCCAGACTCATTTATCTGTTGATTTGTCTTGCTATTTGGAACGATCGCAGATCCTTCCATATTGCTATTAACCTCTTCTAGAGATTCCAACACGCCATCTGTTAGCCCTTTCATAATCCAATCTCCTCAAAACAACTAATTGTTGGCCAAAAAACAAAAAAGCCGGAGAAGAGGCGATCGCACAAACCATGCGTCGTCACCACTTCCCCAGCCCCGCGAAACTCACATCCGTCTCGAACCAGGTTTTCTGTTACGAATATTCAATTGTTTGAAAGTATGAAACTGCCGACCATTTCAGCCGTACAGGATAGATGCTTGCGGGTGTACTTCCCGACTATTGGAAATAATCTACAGCATTTAATTCAACCTGTCAATACATTCGCCGATCTTTTTTGTAATGAGTTTCATGGTTGGGTGGGGGCGGGTTTATCAAGATTATCTGTGGGTGGCAGAAGCGATCGGTGAACCCGCCCCTTGTATCTTAAAAGAGTGAGTCAGTCGATTGCCACGTCATTGATTCAATCATACCGACAAGTGGGCGTTCGAGCCGACAAGTGGGCGTTCGAGCCGACAAGTGGGCGTTCGAGCCGACAAGTGGTCGATCGTACCGATCATCAGTCGATCGTACCGATCATCAGTCGATCGTACCGATCATCAGTCGATCGTACCGATCATCAGTCGATCGTACCGATCATCAGTCGATCGTACCGAAAAGCAAAGCGAATCTAAAGAAACAAGGAAAGTTTCGTACAAATGGTTCTGTAACAGCAGAAAGTGTTCTTCAAGGACATCAGCAATCGGTGAAGTTGGCCCGCCCCTTAGACTAAACAAGTCTGTTGTGTAGATCAGCTCCCATTACTGATGACAGGCGC
>ENA-ORBV01000788-ORBV01000788.1-microbial-mat-metagenome-genome-assembly--contig:-NODE-788-length-72234-cov-30.451086_pt1 | contig 72234 bp, 69 predicted proteins | sample MGYA00237777_ERZ505514 | MGnify/ENA primary metagenome ERZ505514 (study PRJEB26160, sample SAMN06269048) | microbial mat metagenome | isolation source: Oligotrophic lake microbial mat | place...
GCCGCAAGCAAGTCAAGGTCCGAGGCTCTGTTACCGCTTCAGCGCGGCAACCCCAACCCGCGCTGCGCGATCAGGCTTCTCTGAATCTCGTTGGTGCCGATGCTGATCACCCACATCAGCGAGTGGCGCAGGTTCTGCTCGAAGCGGCCGTTCTGGATGGCGCCTGGCGCGCCTTGGGAAAGCGTGGCGGCCATGCCCAGAATCTCCAGTGCGCCCTCGCCTATGCGTTCCATCAATTCGCCGGAGAACACTTTACTGATCGCCCCGGTCTCCGGCGGCGTGGCGCCGGTGCCGGCCAGTTCGGCGCAGTGCATCATCAACTGCCGCCCTACCTCAATATCGGCGGCGAACTGCGCGATGCGCTCGCGCACCAGGGGGTCCTCGCGTAGTGGCTGGCCTTGCCGCGCGCTGGCGCGGATGAGGTCGCACAGTTGCTTGAAACCGTGCGCCACCTTGAGCACGATGCCGCCGCCCACCAGCCCCCGCTCGGTGGCAAGCGCGCCGGTCAGCACCTTCCAGCCGCCATCCACTTCACCGACCAGCGCATCGGCCGGTACCCGCACGTTGTCGTAGAAGATGTTGGAGAAGGTGCCGTCGTACATGGTGGCGGCCGGCTTGACCTGGATACCGGTCGAGTCCATGGGCACGATGAACATGCTGATGCCGGCATGCGCGGGGCGGGCTTCGCGGTTGGTGCGCGCGGCCAGAAACATGTATTTGCCCCACCAGGTGGTGGTCCAGATCTTCTGGCCGTTGATCACCCAGCCATCGCCATCGCGCACTGCCGAAGTCTTGAGCGCAGCCAAGTCCGAGCCGGCATTCGGTTCGCTGTAGCCCATGCCGTGCATGGCCTCGCCGGCGAGGATTTCGGGCAGGTATTTGCCTTGCTGCGCCGGCGTGCCGAACAGCATGAGCGCGGTGGCCTGGACAGAGGCGCCGATACGCGGCGCCTCGCCACGCTCCATTTCCTCCATGAAGGCGATCTGCTCGATGGGCGTGCGCGCCTGGCCGCCGTGTTCGCGCGGCCACGCCAGGCCGATCCAGCCGGTCTTGCCGATGTCGCGCGCGAAGGCGGAATCGAACTCGCGCTCGTGGAATGGCCGTGCGTCGAACGCCGCCTTGCGCTCGCCCGACCAGTGGATGGCAAGCCAGGCCGCCACCTCGTCGCGAAAGGCATTGCCGGCTGCGCCCAGGTCATGGCGCGGCAGGCTGCCCGCCTGGTCGAAATAGTGGGCCGCCAGTTCTTCGCGGGCGCGGCGCACGCCACCCATCGCCAGGCAGTCCAGGTGCACGCGACGGAAATGCCGCGGCGCCTCGTGTTCCTCGGCATAACCGATGGCGCCGAAGGCGTGGTGGGTTTCCAGCGACACCTGGCGCAGCGCAGCGCCGGCGTAGGCGATGGCGGCGGATGCGAAGTAGCGCCAGTCGGCCGAGCCACGCTCGTATTGCGCCGCCGCGTTGTGCGCCGTGAGGCGCACGCCTTCGAGGCTGATGAGGCAATTGGCCAGCTTGTGCTGCAGCGCCTGGAAGCTGCCGATCGGCTTGCCGAACTGCTGCCGTTCCTTCGCGTAATCCACCGCCATTTCAAAGGCGCGCCGCGCCGCGCCGTGCGCGCGAGCGATCAGGCACAGGCGGCGCAGCCGGTGCAGGTCCGCCGGCCGCACCGCCGCGCCCGGCAGCGCCAGTACCGGCGCGTTCGCGAACGTGAGCTCGGCCTGCCCGTCCATGCCCATGGCTCGTGCGGGCTTGGCCACGCAAGCCGGCCCGGCACAGGAAAGCAGTGTCAATACCCCGGCTCGAGCGCCGGGGGTCAGCACATGGGTTGCCGCCAGCCCGGCATCGACGAAGCGCAACACGCCGTCGGCATGATTGCCGCGCACCATGACAGCACCTGCGCCGGCATCGCCATCCGCCACGCCGAAGGCCCACGCCAACATGGCATCGCCCGCGTGCAGTTCCGCAAGAAGCCGGCGTGCCTGCGGATCGACTGACTGGCTCAAAGCCAGGTTGGCCAGCGCCGCGTCGTAGAGCGGCACCGGGCAGGCCGCACGCCCGAGCTCTTCCATGGCAACCAGTACCTCGGCCATGCCGCCGATCTCGGGGTCGCTGCCCAGCGCGGTGAGTCCCTGGCCGGCCAGACCGCGCCAGATCGCGCGGAGCGCCGCCGCGTCGGCGTGGCCGCCCACCGCGCGTGCCGCCGGCCAATGCCGGCCCAAGAAGCCGCGCAGGGAGTCGCGCAGGAGGTCGCGCTCCGCCTGGCCTGGCTGGGCGGCATGGTTCATCGTCGCGCGTGCCCCGGCCGCGGTCAGTCGGCGCGGATGTTGTTGTCGCGGATCACCGGCGCCCAGCGCGCCACGTCCTCGGCGATCATCTCGCCCACCCGTTTGGGGGTGGCGGTTTTCGCCAGCACACCGAAGCCGGCAAAGCGCTTCTGCATCTCCGGCGTGTCGAGCGCGCGGTTGATGGCCTCGTTGAGCTTGCCCACCACCTCGGCCGGCGTATTGGCCGCGGCGATGAAGCCGAACCAGGTTTCGGCGGCGTATCCCGGCAGGACCGAGGCCACCGGGGGCGCGCCCGGCGCCAGCGGCGAGCTCTCCGGCGAGGTGACACCCAGCAGCTTCAGCTTGCCGTTGGCGATGAAGCCGTTCATCGCCGCCGAGGCGGTGGTGATCAGCATTTTCACCTCACCGGCGACGATCGCATTGGTGGTGGGCGCCTGCCCCTTGTAGGGAATGTGCGTCATCTTCAGGCCCGCGCTGCGGGCGAACAGTTCGCTTGCCAGGTGGCCGAAGGAGCCGGTGCCCGCCGAGGCGAATTCAACCGGGTTTGGCTGTTGCTTCACGTATTCGATGAAGCCCTTCAGGTCGTTGGCGGGCACCGCCGGGTTGACCACCACCATCAGCGGCGCGGTGGAGACCAGCGCCACCGGCGCGAAGTCCTTGACGCCGTCGAAGCCGGCATCCTTCACCACATAGGGTGTCACCGCCACGATGCCGCTGTTGATGAACAGCAGCGTGTGGCCGTCCGCAGTCGAGCGCGCCACTTCGCGCGCGGCGACGATGCCGGAGGCGCCGGGTTTGTTCTCGATGACAAGCGGCTGGCCCAGGATTTTCTGTACCGGTTCCTGCAGCGCGCGTGCCATCAGGTCGGTGGTACCGCCGGCGGGGTAGGGCACGATGATGCGCACAGGCTTGCTCGGAAAGGCTTGCGCCAGCAGCGCAGAGGGTGCGGCGCAGGCGATGGCGACAAGCAGGTTGGGAACAAGGGTTTTCAGGCGTTGCATGTCGGTCTCCGTTTTCTATTTGAGCAAATCGCGCGCGATCACCATGCGCTGAATCTGGTTGGTGCCTTCGAAAATCTGCGCCAGCTTGGCGTCGCGCATCATGCGCTCGACCGGATAGTCGCGCGTGTAGCCGTAGCCGCCAAAGATCTGCACCGCGTCGGTGGTGACCTTCATCGCCATGTCGCTGGCGAAGCATTTGGCCATGCTCGCCAGCACGTTCAGGCGCTTCCAGTCGCCGGCGTCGCCGGCGCGTGCGCATTCGTACACCAGCGCACGCGCGGCCTCGATGTTCATCACCATATCGGCCAGCATGAACTGCACACCCTGGAATTCGCCGATGGCGCGCTTGAACTGGCGGCGCTCCTTCGCATAGGCCACCGAAGCATCGAGCGCGCCCTGCGCCAGACCTACCGACTGTGCACCGATGGTCGGCCGGTTCAGGTCGAGCGCACGCATCGAGGCGCGAAAACCCTTGCCTTCCTCACCCACCAGGTTTTCCACCGGCACCCGCACGTCATCGAGAAAAATCGGCGTGTTGGGCGCACCGCGCCAGCCCATCTTGCGCTCGTGGCGCCCGAAAGTGATGCCCTTCATCTTCTTGGGCTCGAGGATGAAGGCGGAAATGCCGTCCGCCCCCGTATCGCCGCTGGTGCGGGCCATCAGCACGATGTAGTCGGCCACCACGCCATAGCTGCACCATTGCTTGCGGCCGTTGATCACGTAGGAGTCGCCGTCCTTCACCGCGCGGGTGCTCATGGCGCCCACATCCGAGCCGGCCTGCGGCTCGGATATGGCGATGGCCGTGGGCACGCCGCCGCGGGCGATGATGGGGAGGAAACGCTGCCTCTGCTCCTCGGAGCCGAAATGCAGCAGCGGCATGATGAACATGGTGTTCAAACCGGCCAGCGAGCCGCAGGCCGGCGACACCCGCGAGATCTCCTCGCGCGCCATGCACATCAGCGTGAGGTTGCCGTTGGGCCCGCCGTATTGCTCCGGCACCCACAGTTGCATCAGCCCCATCTCGCCCATGATCGGCAGCAGTTCTTCGGGAAAGCGGTCGGTCTCGTCGATCTCGGCTGCGATCGGCGCGATGTGCTTCTCGACCATGCGGCGAATGCTGTCGCGGAAGGCCAGTTGCTCTTCGGTGAAGTTCATGGGTCGGTTTGCCGGCTTTGGCGCTTGCAATTAATGGTAGGACCATTTAGCATAAGCGCTCGTCCAATCACTGTCAAGCCCGCCAGCGGGCCCACACCGCCATGTCCAGCGCCAGCATCGACTACTCCCGCTACGAGTGCCTGAAGATCGAGAAAGAAGGCAAGCTGGCTATCGTCACCCTCAACCAGCCCGAGACCGGCAACCGCATCGCGCACCGCTTCCATGTCGAGCTGCAGGACATCTGGGCCGACCTGGCGCGCGATCGCGAGGTCAACGCCATCCTGCTGCAGGGCTCGGGCAAGTATTTTTCGGTGGGCGGCAATGTCAAGGGCATGCTGGAACGCCCCGGTGGCGACGTGTTCGAAGAGGGCGAGATGATCGAGCCTTCGGGCGGCATGCGCATCGTGCAGAACATTCTCGACTGCGCCCAGCCGATTGTCTGCGCCATCAACGGCGACTGCATCGGCCTGGGCGCCACCGTTGCGCTCTTCTGCGACATCACCGTGGCGGCCGAAGGCGCGCGCATCGCCGACCCGCATGTGAAGATCGGCCTGGTGGCAGGCGACGGCGGCGCGGTGATCTGGCCCTTGCTGGTGGGCCCGAACCGCGCCAAGGAGTTCCTCATGCGCGGCACCCTGATCAAGGGCATCGACGCCGCCCGCATGGGCCTGGTCAACCACGCCGTACCGGTCGAAGAGGTCTACACCAAGGCACGCGAGATCGCCGACGAGCTGGCCAACGGCCCCACCTGGGCGATTCGCTGGACCAAGCTTTCGGTCAACAAGCAGTTGAAGGCGCAACTCAACCTGATCCTCGACACCTCCTATGCGCTGGAGATGGTGACCTTCCAGACCGAAGACCACAAGGAAGCGGTGCGCGCCTTTGTCGAGAAACGCAAGCCGCAATACACCGGCCGTTAGGCTTGAGCGGCGCTACGATTCCGTCATGCCAAGAGCGCGCAGCGTGACCGAAGAAGCGTCGAGCGCCGCCGCGTTCGCGCCCATCCACACGCGCCGCGCATTCGAGGAGATCTGTCAGCGCATCCGCGATCAGCTCGACGCCGGCCTCCTCAAACCGGGCGACAAGCTGCCGGCCGAGCGTGACCTGGCGGCCCAGTTGGGCGTGGGCCGCAATGCCTTGCGCGAAGCCCTGCGCAGCCTGGAGATGGCCGGCATCGTGCGCCTGCAAAAGGGCGTCAAGGGCGGCGCCTTCATCCGCCACGGCAACAGCGGCCAGATGAACCAGGTGATGCAGGACATGCTCTCGCTGGGATCGATCACCGTCGAGGAGCTGACCGAGACCAGGCTGCATATCCAGGACCTGGTGGTGCGCCTGGCCTGCGCGCGCGCCACGCATGCCGATTTCGACGCACTTGCAGCCAACATCGAACGCACCGAGGCGATGACGCGCGCCGGCCGCTATCTCGACCGGGTCGAATGCTCGCGCGAGTTCTATCGCCTGCTGGTGGGCGCCACCCACAACCAGGTGCTGGCGATGATGGTGCATTCGCTGACCGAAATCCTGATGCACTTCGTCACCCTGCGTGTGGCCGCCGGCGGCAAGCCGCAGCCGCGGCTTACGGAAAAGCGCCGCGAGTTCGTGGCGGCCCTGCGCGCCCGCGATGCCGATCGCGCCTGTGCCCTGATGCACTCACATCTCGAATCGGTGCACCGGCTGCTCAAGGAAAGCCCCAAGGCCCTGCCCGCATCCGCCACCCGCCCGCGAACCAAGGCGCGCCGCCGCAGCATCGCCTGAGGCACGCCTGGCGACCTCTCTCACCTCTCCGACCTGACCAACACGCCGCCATGACTGCCGCAACAATAAAAACCGACGCCCTCGCCGGCCTTTGCGTACTCGACTTCACCAGCATGATCGCCGGCCCCTACGCCGCGCGCCTCCTGGCCGACGTCGGTGCCGATGTGATCAAGATCGAGTCGCCCGATGGCGACGACATGCGCCAGCGCGCGCCATTGCGCAATGGCCACGGCACCTATTTCGGCCAGCTCAACGCCGGCAAGAAGAGCCTCACGCTGGACCTGAAGAACCCCGCGGGCGTAGCCCTGGCCAAACGCATGGTCGAAAAAGCCGACGTGGTGCTGGAAAACTTCCGCCCCGGCGTGATGCGGCGATTAGGCCTTGACTACACCACGCTCGCCGCCATCAACCCGCGCCTGGTGTATTGCGCGATTTCCGGCTATGGCCAGAGCGGTCCGGATGCCGACAAGCCCGCCTATGCACCAGTGGTGCACGCCGGCAGCGGCTTTGACCGCGCCTTGATGCGCTACGCCGGCGATCGCGATCGCCCGGCCGCCGGCGCGGTGTTCATGGCCGACGTGCTGGGCGGCATCTACGCCTTCTCCGGCATTCAGACCGCGCTACTGCAACGCGCGCGTACCGGCCTTGGCCAGCAGATCGATGTGGCGCTGATGGACTGCATGCTCAATCTTCTGGTCTACGAATTGCAGGAGGCCCAGTTCCCGGTGCCGGGCAAACGCCACACCTACGGGCCGATCCGCGCCGCCGACACCGATTTGCTGATCGCGCCGATCACCCAGCGCAATTTCGTCGCCCTGTGTGACGCCATCGGCCAACCGGAACTGAAACAGGATGCGCGCTTTGCCACCGTTGCCGCGCGCAGCGCCAACTGGCCGGCGTTGATGGCAAGCGTCGAGGCCTGGGTCGGCAACCGCAGCGCTGGCCAATGCGTACAGGTGTTCGAAGCCGCCGGCGTGCCGTGCTCGCTCTATGCCGATCCCGCCGATGCCCTCGCCAATCCGCACCTGATCGCCCGCGGCCTGTTCACCCGCGTCACCGACGGCGCCGGCGAATTCATCGGCGTCAATCCACCGTATCGCATGTCGGGCACACCCTCGGAGTTGCGCTCGCCGGTGCCGCAGAAGGGGGAGCACAACGCGGCGACGCTGCGCGACATGCTGGGGATTGACGAGAAGGAACTTGAGCGCCTCACAGCCGCAGGCGTCTTGGGAAACTAATGTGCCGCTTGCAAGCAATCGGTTCTAGAATCCGCCTGCCACCAAGGAAACACTGAACAAGTCCGCAGGTCGAAAGCGTTGCTCTTGCAGGACGTTGAATCGAAACGACTCTACGTTTGCGGCTCCGAATTCCAGTGACTTGTTCAGCGTTTTCTCAAAACAGTCCGACACGCCGGGCCGCTGCGAAAATTGCGCGGTCACAAGCGTCGGCACCCAAGGAAAAGGGAGACCCTCATGCGCCGCGACGAATTCCTCAGAACCCTGCTCGCGGCTGCCGCGATAGGCAGCCTGCCGCGCGTCACTCTTGCGGCCGCGTCACTCAAGATGATGATCCCGGCCAACCCGGGCGGTGGCTGGGATGGCACCGGCCGCGCGCTGGGCCGGGCATTGACCGAAGCCCGGGTGTTCGACGCGGTGCAGTACGAGAACAAGGGCGGCGCAGCCGGGGTGATCGGCCTGGCGCAATTCATCAACAGCGCCAGGGGCGACCCCAACCAGTTGATCGTGATGGGCGCGGTGATGCTGGGCGGCATCATCACCGGCAAGCCGCCTGTCAACATCACCCAATGCACCCCGGTGGCGCGACTGACCAGCGAGTACAACGTCTTCGTGGTGCCGGCCGACTCGCCCATCAGGAATATCAAGGACATGACCGAGGCAATGAAGAAGGATCCGGGCAGTGTCAAGATCGGCGGCGGCTCGCGCGGCTCGACCGAACACATCGCCGCCAGCATGATGGCGCGCGCCATCGGGGTCGACCCCAAGCGCGTGAACTATGTGCCGTTCCGCGGCGGCGGCGAGGCCATCTCCGCCATCCTCGGTGGCAACGTCAGCGTGGGCGGCAGCGGTTACAGCGAGTTTGCCGAGCACATCAAATCCGGAAAAATGCGCGCCATCGGCGTCACCAGCGACAAGCGCCTCAAGGGCGTTGATGTACCCACCTTGAAGGAGCAAGGCTTCGACGTGGTGATGGGCAACTGGCGCGGCGTCTACGGTGCGCCCGGCATCACCACCGCGCAGCAGGCCGAACTGGTGAAGGCCGTCACGGCCGCCACCAGGACCCCGTTCTGGCAGGAAGCGCTGGAAAAAAACGGCTGGACCTCCGCCCTCTTGACCGCCAAGGCCTTTGGCGATTTTGTCGACAATGATTTCGCCAACCTGCGCGGCACGATGTATCAGGCCGGCATGCTCTAGAGCAATGGCGCAGCGATGGCCACCAAGCGCACCGAGACGGCGGTTGCCGCGGCTTGCCTGCTGCTGGGGGCGTTGTACGCATGGGGTGCGATCGCGATTTCCGGCGAGGCCGGATACGGCGGAATCGGCCCGAACTTTCTGCCCTGGCTGATCGCCGCAGGCCTGCTTGTGTGCGGCGCCCTGCTGCTCCGGCAGGCGCGCTGCGGCGGGTTTCGCGGGCGCGAGACTCCCGCCGGTGCCCGCAGCGGGCACTGGCTGCCGTTCGTGTGGGTCAGCGCCGCTTTACTGATAAACGCGCTCTTGATCACGCGAATCGGCTTTATCGGCAGTTGTACCCTTGCCTTTGTGCTGGCGGTGCGCGGCTTTCATATCGCCCAAGGGCGTGCGCGCCCGGGTCTGCGCCTGTGGATCGGCACTGCCGCGATCGGCGCGGCCATCAGCGCCCCGGTGTTTTGGCTGTTCACCAAGGTCCTGGGTGTCAGCCTGCCCGGTCTGACTGCCAGTGGCTGGCTCTGACGTCATGCCACGCACGCCGCCTGCGAACCCATGGATATCCTGAACGCCCTGATGGGGGGGTTTGCAACTGCGATCACGCCGGTCAACCTGATGTGGGCGTTTTTCGGCTGCGTGATCGGCACCGCAGTGGGTGTGCTGCCCGGCCTGGGCCCGGCGGTGGTGGTGGCGATGCTGCTGCCGATCACCGCGAAGGTCGAGGTGACCGCCTCGATGATTTTCTTCGCGGGCATTTACTACGGCGCCATGTATGGCGGCTCGACCACCTCGATCCTGATGAACACGCCCGGCGAAGCCGGCTCCCTCATCACCGCGATGGAAGGCAACAAAATGGCCAAGAACGGCCGCGCCGGCGCGGCCCTGGCGAGCGCCGCCATCGGCTCGTTCGTGGCAGGCACCATTGCCACCATTGTGGTCACGCTGGCCTCTCCCTTGATTGCCGAGCATGCCGTCAAGCTTGGTCCGCCAGAGTATTTTCTGCTGATGGTGCTGGCTTTTTGCGCGGTCAGCGCGGTACTTGGCGGCAGCGTCCTGCGCGGTGTCGTGGCGCTGCTGCTGGGGCTGGCCATGGGCCTGGTGGGGCTGGACCAGATTTCCGGACAAGCGCGCTACACCGCCGGCATGCCCGAACTGCTCGATGGCGTTGAGATCGTGCTGGTAGCCGTTGGCCTGTTTGCCATCGGCGAGGCGCTCTATCTGGCGCTGTATCAGGGCAGCGAGGCGCAAACCCGGAGCCCGCTCGGCAGGGTGCACATGACCAGGCAGGACTGGAAGCGCTCCTGGCCCGCCTGGCTGCGCGGCACGGCCATCGGTATCCCGTTCGGCACGATTCCCGCCGGCGGCAGCGAGATTCCCACTTTCTTGAGCTACGCCGCAGAACGCCGGCTCTCAAGAACCCCGGAAGAATTCGGCAACGGCGCGATCGAAGGCGTGGCGGGACCCGAAGCGGCCAACAACGCCGCCATCACAGCAACCCTGATTCCGCTGCTCACTCTGGGCATCCCCACATCGAACACCACAGCGGTGCTGATGGGCGCCTTCCAGAACTATGGCATCCAGCCAGGCCCGCAACTCTTCGCCACCTCTTCCACACTGGTATGGGCATTGATCGCTTCGCTGTATATCGGCAACGTGATGCTGTTGATCCTGAATTTGCCTCTGGTGGGCCTGTGGGTGAAGTTGCTCAGGATTCCCAAGGCCCATCTGTACGCCGGCATTCTGATCTTTGCCACCGTAGGGGTGTATGGCATGCGCCAGAGCTCTTTTGACCTGGTGCTGCTGTGGGGTATCGGCCTGCTTGGCCTCTTGATGCGCCGCTTCGATTTCCCTACCGCACCGGTGGTGATCGGCCTGATCCTCGGGCCGCTCGCCGAAACGCAATTGCGCAATGCCCTGTCGATCGGCGAAGGCAGGTGGTCGGTGTTCATCGAACGACCGGGCACTCTGTTTTTGCTGTGCGTGATCGCCCTGGTGCTGCTACTGCCACGCTTGTTGCGCAGGCGCATCGCGTGATTTGATTGACCCGGATTGCGGCCTTGCAATTTGGGTTGCGCGGCAAAACCGGCGCTGGCCAAACCATCCCATGGCTGGCCTGTCAGGTCGCACCGCGCCCGGCCAGCATGAACTGCGCCGCGCGCTCGCCGATCATCATGGCAGGCGCGCTGGTATTGCCGCCGACGATGTCCGGCATGATCGAGGCATCGGCGACGCGCAATCCTTCGATGCCGTGCACCCGCAGGCCGGCATCGACCACCGCCATCGGGTCACGCGCCGGCCCCATCTTGCAGGTGCCGGCCGGATGGTAGGTGGTGCCGGTGGTGGCACGGATGAATTTCGTCAGCCCGGCATCGTCATCGACCGCGCTCCCCGGGCCCCACTCCGCCCCCGCGTAGCGGGCCAGCGCCGGCATCGCGATGATGCGTCTGGCCTCGCGCACGCCGCGGATCAGCGTGTCGACATCGGCGCGATCATCCATGAAGCGCGGGCGCATCAGCGGGCGGGCGGTGGGGTCGGCGGAGACCAGTTCGAGGGTGCCGCGCGCGGCAGTGCGCAGGATGGCCACGTGCAGCACAAAGCCGTGCCGGCGCGGCAGGGTGCGGGCGTTTTCCTTCATGCCGACCATGAAGGTCATCTGCACGTCGGGTTTTGTGAGGCCGGGCCGGCTGTGGAAAAAGCCGCCCGCCTCTGCCGCGTTCGAGGCCAACATGCCCTGACGATTAAACAGGTAGCGCAGGGGCGCCATGGCCACCCGCGCCGCAGTGCGCCACGACAACGCGTACGACTCGGCGCCCGGATTTTCCATCGCGATCGACACTGAAGGGTGATCCTGCAGGTTGGCGCCGACCCCGGGCAGCGCGTGCGCCATCTTGATGCCGTGGCGTTCGAGCGCGGCAGCCGGCCCGATGCCCGAGAGCATCAGCAGTTGCGGCGAGTTCACCGCGCCCGCGCACAGCACCACCTCGACCGCAGCGTCGAGTTCAAGGCGCCCGTCCTTGTTGTGGATGGTGATGCCGGTGGCGCGCGCACCGCGCAGGTTGATCCGCTCGACCAGCGTGTCGGCGAACACCTGCAGATTCGGCCGCTGCATCACCGGGTGCAGGAAGGCGCGCGAATTGCTCAGGCGAACGCCATTGCGCTGGTTCAGATCGAACAGGCCGAAGCCTTCCTGACGCTCGCCGTTGAAATCCTCGTTGCGCGGGTGGCCGGCGGCGCAGGCGGCGTCGACAAAGGCGCGCGCCAGCGGGTTGCTGTCGGCCAGGCGCTGCACATCGAGTTCGCCGCCGCTGCCGTGCCAGGCCGATGCGCCTGCCGCATGATTCTCGTGGCGCTTGAACAGCGGCAGCACGTCGGCATAGCTCCAGCCCGGATTGCCCTGCGCCGCCCACTGCTCGTAATCATCGCGGTGGCCGCGCATGTAGACCGTGCCATTGACCGAGGTGCAGCCGCCGAACAACTTGCCGCGCGGGCAGGGAATGTCACGCTCGTCCACCCCCGGCCCGCCGCTGAACACATGCTGCCAGTTGTAGCGCGCATGCGGCAGCAGAAAAATGTTGCCGATCGGCAAGGTGGTTTTCAGATTGACCGGAAAGCGCCGGTCCGAGGGCCCGGCCTCTATCAGCGCTACGCGCAGCGACGGGTCGGCGGACAGGCGGTTGGCGATGATGCAACCGGCCGCGCCGGCGCCCACAATGATGAAATCGAAAGCCCGGGCTCCGCTCATGTCGCTGCGCTCACCATTGGCACACCGCCCGGCAGGTCAAACCGGACAGGCGAAGTGGATTTCATGAATCGATGCCCGTCATGGCTCGATGAACCGGTCTGGTTTGATGGAACGTGAATTGTCCGCTTTTTCGCTTGGCAGCCGAAGCCGGGCAGGCTGGAAGGAAAACGAGTTCTGCGCGCTTGCGCAGCGCAGGAACAAGCGCAGCGCAGCGCGGCCCGGTCCGCATCAGCAGACGCCCGGCGCGTTCAGACCCGGCCTTGTACCTTGTATATTCACAGCCGCAAAGCCTGGGCGACGGCACCCAAAAACCAGGTTGACAGAGGCACACCATGATTGAATTCTTCTTCGACATTTCCAGCCCCTGGACCTATCTTGCGTTCCACAATATCCAGCCACTGGCCGCCGAGGCGGGCGCCACCATCCGCTGGCGGCCGATCCTGGTCGGCGGCATTTTCAACAGCGTCAATCCGAGTGTGTATGCGGGGCGCCAGAACCCGCTGCCGGCCAAGGCGGCCTACCAGTTGAAAGACCTGCAGGACTGGGCGCGCCATGCCGGCATCAACGTCAAGTTTCCGCCCACGGTGTTTCCGGTCAACAGCGTCAAGGCGATGCGCGCCTGCCTGTTGCTCGAACCGGCGGGCAAACTACTGCCCTTTGCCAGCGCGGCCTTCGAAGCCTACTGGGGCGGCGACCGCGATATCTCGCAGGATGATGTGCTCGCCTGCTTGTGCCGGCAGGTTGGTGTCGACGCCGCGACCACCCTTGCCGGGATCACGCGCCAGGACATCAAGGACCAGTTGAAGGCCAATACCGAGGAACTGATTCGCCGCGGCGGCTTCGGCTCACCCACCATGTTTGTAGGCGACAACGACATGTACTTCGGCAACGACCGCCTGCCGCTGGTGCGTGCCGCGCTGCCGCGCACCGCCAACCCTTGAGGAAAGCATCATGAACCCATCTCGCATGAAGTCCCCCCTGCTGCTGATGGGCGTGCCGGGCTCGCCCTATACCCGCAAGATGCTGGCGCTGCTGCGTTACCGCCGCTTGCCGTATGAGTTGCTGTATCGCAACTCGCCACGCCTGAACGCGCTGCCCAGGCCCAAGGTCGAGTTGATCCCGATCTTCTACCTGCCCGACGATGACGGCGTGGTGCAGGCGGTCACCGATTCAACGCCCTTGATCCGCCGCTTCGAAAGCGGGTTTTCCGGGCGCCCTGTACGCCCGCATGATCCGGTGATCGCCTTCATCGACAGCGTGCTGGAGGACTATGGCGACGAATGGCTGACCAAGCCGATGTTCCACTATCGCTGGCATTACGCCGACGACATCCACAAGGCCGGGGAAATTCTGCCGCGTTGGCGCAATATCACCGGCCCCGAGGACGACGCACACGCGGCCTCGGCGCAATTCTCGCGCCGCCAGATCGACCGCCTGCGCTATGTCGGCTCCAGCCCCGCCACCGCAGCGGTGATCGAAAACAGTTACAAGCGCTTTCTCGACGTGTTCAGCGCGCACCTGCAGGTGCAACCCTTTTTGCTGGGCGCGCGCCCCGGCGCGGGCGACTTCGGCATCTACGGCCAGATGACGCAGCTCGCGCATTTCGACCCGACGCCCGCGGCCCTGACGCTCGCGCGCGCGCCGCGCGTCTATGCCTGGGTGGGCCTGGTTGACGACCTCTCCGGCCTGGCACCGACTGACGATCAATGGGTCACGCGCGATGCGTTGCCGCCGACGCTGATCGCCATCCTGGCCGAGGCTGCCCGCACCTATCTGCCGGTGATGCTGGCCAATGCGCGCGCGCTGATGGCGAAGTCGGACCAGGTGCGCACCACCATCGACGGCCAGCCCTGGGAGCAGAATGCCTTTCCCTATCAGGGCAAATGCCTGAAGTGGCTGCGCGAGGAATTCGCCGCACTCAAGCCCGCTGACCAGGAGGCTGCCACCCGGCTGCTCGATCAGGCCGGGCTCTGCGCGCTGGTGCATGAAAAGCTATAGCCAAGAGCTAGCCCGATACGCGCCATCGACTTCTACTTCGACTTCCTCTGTCCTTTCGCCTGACTGGCGCCGACTGACCGCTGATGGATTTTATGCGGCCGGCGCCACCGACACCCCGCGCACCCCGTTGCGCTCTATCGCCGCGGCCACCAGCCCTTCGGCCTTGATGTCCTCGACAAACTGGCACAGGTACTGCGCACCGGCGCGCCCGCCCACCGGGGTGCCGATGCCCTGTTGAACCGCGGTGAAGCGGCCTTCCAGAATGCGTGAACCGGGCAACCTGTCAGCATCCATGATCAGGCGCGGCTTCAAGCCCGATAGCGCCTCGAGCCCTTGATCGACAAACTGCTGGAACGATGCTTCGATCGTGGGCGCATGCACCAGTCGGGCATGCTTGAGCGTGCGCGCCAGATACAACTCATAGGCACTCTTGTGCATCGCCGAAATGCGTACCCCCGCGCGATCCACCTCGGCGATGCTGTTGAGCGGCGAACCTGCCGGCACCAGGTAGGTCGATTCGATCTCGATATAGGCGGCGCTGAAGTCGATGACATTCGCGCGTGCAGGTTCGACGCCGATGAATGCGGCGTTCCACACGCCGCTGCCGGCGGCCGCGGCGATCTCGCCCGGGGTTTCATAAGGGACGAAGCTGACCGCTACGCCCAGCCTGCGCCCCAGTTCGCGCGCCAGATCCGCCGCCACCCCGCCGGGTTCGCCGCCGGCCAGCGCCGGCTTGACCAACAGGAAATTCGACAAGTTGAGGGCGACGCGAAGCGTTCCCTCGGGGCAAAGTTCGTTGCGAGCGGAGGAGCTTGGTTCTGCGGGCATGGCGAGGTTTCCGTAGGTTGACATGCAAAGGGAAACACTGAACCAGTCCGCAGGTCGAGAAAGTCGCTCTTGCAAAACGTTGAATCGAAACGACTCTTCGTTCGCGGATCCGAATTCCAGGGACTTGCTCAGCGTTATCGAAGGTATGGCTCTGTACCAGGGGCTTTGGAATCAGCCGACGCGCAGCATGACACCAAACCCGGCGATCAGCTCGGGAATCGCCCGATACCAGCGTAGCCGCACGGTCAATGCGCGGCCACTGGCGGCGGCAAACGCGGCAATCCAGTTCCTGGTTTCATGCGCGGAGCCACCGCGCCCGGCCTGCAGCACGCGCGCCTGGCGCTGCGCAGATTGTTCTGGCGTGGCGGTCAGGCGCACGATGATGCGCTCGCGCATCGCGGGGTCCGGGTTGTCGAACGTTGGAATCGGCGGGTCATGCGACAAGGCCGAAACCGCGCACGGGGAAACGCTAGCGCGCATCGGCCCTGTGCGGGCACGCACCGACTGATTGCCTTGACAAACAAACCGAATGAACAAACAATTGATTGTCACCATTCCGAACATGATCCCGAGGAGCTTTTGATGCGTACAAGCAGGTTTTCCTTTTTGCGTTCCGCGCTGGCGGGCGTTGTGGGCCTGGCTTTGGTCGGCGCTGCCGTGGCGCAGCCCAAGTTCCAGTTGCGCTGGGGCCACTACCTGCCCGACGGCCCCTTCCTGCAGCTGGAAAAAGATTTTGCCGCCAAGATCGAAAAGCGCACCAACGGGCAAGTGAAGATCGACATCACCTTCGCCGGCGGCCTGGGCAAGGATACCGAGCTGTTGATGCTCACCGCCCGCGGCGCCATCGACATGACCGCCACCGCGCCGGGCTACAACCCGGATCAGCTGCGCTACTGGCGCGCCTTCCAGACGCCGATGTTGTTCACCTCCACCAAGCAGGTGATCGACCTGCTGGAGACGGTGGTGGCCGAGTTCCCGGCGTATCTGCAGGAAATGGACCGCATTGGCGTGGTGTGGCTGTTCCAGCAACCTTTGGGCGAGTATTTCCTGAGCGGCACCTCCAAGGAATGCGCCAGCGTCGCGAGCCTGCGCGGCAAGAAGGCGCGCAGCTTCGGCGCCGACATTCCCAAGGCGTTCACCGCCATCGGTGCGGTCCCTGTCACCGTGCCGCCGGTGGGCGTGTATGAAGCCATCAGAAGCGGCAACATTGATTATTCGTTCATCAACGCCGGCAATATCCAGTCACTCAAGCTCAACGAAGTCGCCAAGAATCATTGCGGGCCGGTGATGGCGATATCCGGTCACAACATCACCATCAGCAAACGCACCTGGGCGCGCCTGCCACCCGACATCCAGAAAATCTTTCAGGAAGAGGCGCGCGCCACCCAGCGCGAATACATGAACTGGATTCTCGACTTCGAGGCCAAGTCGCTGGTCAACATCAAGGCGCAAGGCGGTGCCGTCATTCCGATCCCGGCAGATGAGTTGAAGAAGTGGCGCGCCGCCGCCCCCGACTTCTTGAGCGATTGGGAAAAAGCCACCGCAGCGGCCACCAATGATGCGGACACACCCAAGAAAGTGGCAGCGCGCTGGCGCCAGCTTCTCGGGCTGTAGCCGCGTGACCGGAAAGCGCTGAACGGGTCGGCAAACAAGGGGTTGATTCAGCGCCTTTCCCAGAGTTGGTCAGAAGCTCATTCCCCCGGTGGGCATGAACTGCAGGCTACACTTTCAAGTACGCGCCACACCACTCTTTCCCGACCGGCAACCCAGGTCGGTCGGGAAGGAGTGGTCTCCTTTCTTTCAGGGCCCGCAAAGCATGAAGCAATTCAACGCGCGGATCGAGAAGCCGGCTTTGGGCCTGCTCCTGATGGGAGCGCTGGGCATGATCACCTCGATGCTGCTCGGCTTCGCCGACGTGGTAGGCACCAAGTTTTTTGGCTGGCCGGTTCCCGGCACACTTGAAATCACCGAGAGCACCATGGTGCTGATCGTATTCGGTGCGCTGGCCTACACCCAACGCCAGCGCGGTCACATTCGGGTGGAGATTTTCTATACCGATCGCGGTCCGCGGGTCAGGGCGTTGATGGATATCGTCACGCACACGGTTGCCATCGCGTATTTCGGTCTGATGGCATGGCAGGGGGTGCAGGAGGCAATCTACAGCCTGCAGATCAGCGAGGCCACCATGGGCACCATTCGCTTCCCGCTGTTTCCCGCACGCGCTCTGCTGGTGGCCGGCACCGCATTGCTGCTGCTGCAGTTGGTCATCGATGTACTGATCGACATTGGCCGCGTGATCCGCGGCGAGGAATCGTTGCCGGCCGCCACACCGCAACCCTTCCAGTAATCGAGCCAGGGCCTCAGATGACACTGCTTTCCCCCGAGACCACCGGCATCATCGTGGTCTCCCTGCTGGTGGTCTGGATGGTGCTCGGCGTGCATATCGGCGTGGCCCTGGGTCTGGCCGGGTTTCTCGGTATCTACCTGTCGGTCGGGCCCGATGCCGCTTTCGCACAAATCGCCGCCGTGCCATTCGGCACGATCAACTCGTTTTCCCTGGCAGTCATACCGCTTTTCATCCTGATGGGCTCGTTTGCCACCGCGTCTGGAATTACCACTGAACTTTTCAGAATGGCCTATGTATGGATCGGCGGCCTGCGTGGCGGCCTGGCGATGGCCACCGTGATGTCCTCGGCGGCCTTCGGCGCGGCTTCCGGCTCGACGATTGTCAACGCTGCCGTGTTCACCCGTATGGCGATGCCGGAAATGGCGCGCTTCGGCTATGACATCCGCCTGAATGCCGGCTGCATCGCCGCCGCCGGCACCCTGGCGGCGCTGATTCCGCCCAGCATCCTGATGGTGATTTACGCGGTGATCACCGAGCAATCGATCGGCAAGCTCCTGATCGCCGGTGTGGTGCCGGGCATTCTGACCGCGCTGATCTATTGCGGGGGCATCTACATCCTGGCGCGGGTGCGCCCCGATCTCGCGCCGCTGGCCAACCTCAAGTTCAGCTGGGCGGAAAGATTGCAATCGCTGCGGGGCGTCTACGGCATCATGATTCTCTTCGTGCTGGTGGTAGGCGGCATCTATGGCGGGTACTTCCCGGCCACTTATGCCGGTGCGGTGGGTGCGTTCGGCGCGTTCCTGATTGCACTCACCAGGCGGCGCCTGGGCTGGAAGTCCCTGATCGAAGTGCTGAAAGAGGCTGCGGTTACCACCTCGGTGATCTTCATCGTGGTGGTGGGCGGCATTCTGTTTGCGCGCTTTCTCACCTATTCGGGGCTGGTGACCACGATTTCCTCCGCGATGATCGGTCTGGGCCTGAGCAAGTACGCCTACCTGTTCGGCTTCGTGCTGCTGTTTACCATCCTGGGCTGCTTCATCGAACCGATCGCCATCATGGTGATGACTCTGCCCATCATGTTCCCGGTGATGAAGGAAGCGGGTTTCGACCCGATCTGGCTGGGCGTGATCGCCGTCAAACTGGCCGAGATCGGGGTGCTCACCCCGCCGGTCGGGCTGAATGTCTTTGTGGTCAAGAGCTCGTCGCCGATACCGGTCACGCTGGGGCAGGCCTTCGCCGGGGTGACGCCATTCATCCTGCTCGACTTTCTTTCGCTCGGGCTCTATGTGGCCTTCCCGGGAATGATCACCTGGTTGCCCAATCTGGTTGCACCCTGATGCCCGCGGTTCGCGCGGTGCCATCGATTGCGCGCGCGGGTTGGCGCACGGATTGTTGCTGACCCAAAAAGCATCACCCACCGCTACGAGGAGCGCCGGCATGAAACGCGGCTACGCCAACACCCCACTGGGACAGATTCACACCTACAGCCATGGCCGCGGTGCGCCGCTCCTGATGCTGCATGAAACGCCGCGTTCGGCCTGGAGCTTCGCGCCCCTGATGAAATCGATGGGGGCCAGGTTCAGTTGCCTGGCGCCCGATACCCTGGGCTTCGGCATGTCGGATGCACCGCCGCCCAAGGGCAAGATCGAGGACCTCGCCCGCAGCATGATTCACGTGCTCGATGAGCACGGCATCGAACGCACCCATGTGCTGGGTTTTCACACCGGCAACAAGATCGCCGCGGCCATGGCGGCGGCCTATCCGGAACGCATCTCGAAGGTGATCCTGGTTGGCATGACCCACAGCCTGGTGGTCTCGCGCAAGGAGCGCAACGCGGCCATCATGAACATCGTGCGCCGCCACATGGGCAACTACGCCGAGAATGCCGATGGCTCGCATCTGCTGCGCAACTGGGCCTCCGACTTCAATGCCTTGGCCGGCGTCTGGTGGAACCCGGCGATCATGACCGGGCGCCGCATCACCGACGCTGCGCTGCGCGGCCAGGAAGCGCGCATGAGCGAGATGATCCAGTGCCGACGCGCCATCGCGCAGGTGTATTCGATGAATTTCGATTTCGATTTCGCCGCCACCTTGCGCCGGGTCAAGGCGCCGACCCAGGTGATCGAATGCCGCGTGCCGGAAGAGGCCCACCTGGGCGCACAGGGCCCGAAGATGATGAAGCTTCTCAAGCACGGCGAACTGGTGTCGCTTGACAACGCCGGCTTTGACGCCACCGAGGCATATGCCGCCGAAATCGCCAAAGCGGGCAGCCGCTTTTTGCTCAAACCATAAGAGGCGAAGATGAAAATCTGGCACCAGAGTTACACCGACCTGACCGTCATGCCGCTTTATCAGAAGACCCTGACCGAACATGCGGCCAAGGTCATGGGCGGTGAAGCCACGGTGGTCGTGCACGGCTTGCGCCCGGGCACCTATGCACCGGGTTGCGCACCGATCGACGCCATCCGCCATCGCTACATCGCCACCATGCTTGAAACCCAGGTCTGCGATGCCGCCCTCATGGCCGAGCGCGAGGGCTTCGATGCGATGGCGATCGGCTGCTTTTTCGATCCGGCCCTGCGCTCCGCACGCTCGCTGGTGAACATCCCCGTGATGGGCCTGGGCGAGACCTGCGCATTGGTTGCCTGCTCCCTTGGCCGCAAGTTCGGCCTGGTCACGCTGTGCGCAGACCAGTCCGCCGACTACTCCGACCTGATGCACGCCTACGGACTCGATCGCCGCTTTGCCGGTGCCATTGCGCTCGACCCGGCGATCGACGAATTCGCACTCGAAGCCGATGAAGCCGCCGCGCAAGCCATCGACAAACGCTTCGATGAAGCCTGTGCCGCGGTGATCCGGCAAGGAGCCGACATCATCATTCCGGCCGATGGCGTGTTGAACGAATTCCTGGTGCGACGCGGCCGCCTCAAGGCGCATGGCGATGTGCCGGTGATGGATAGCCTGGGCGTGCTGTTCCAGCATGCGGCATTCTTCGCACGCATCGCCCGCAGCACCGGATCAGGCGTCAGCCGCCGTCAGCTCTACACCCAGCCATCCGCTGCGATGATCGACCATGTTCGAGGCTTCGCCGGCCAGCGCGATCTCGAAAACGACTTCTCCGGCAAGCCTTGACGCGCGGGCCCTGCCGCGCGACAGCGGCGATGCCTACGAAAGCAGCACCACCTTGCCGAAGATGTCGCGCGAACCCACCAGCCGATGCGCCTGGGCCGCCTGCGCCAAGGGAAAGGTGGCGTGAATCACGGGCGCAAGCCGGCCTTCGGCGACAAAGCGCATGACCGTCCTGATCTCGAACAAAGTGGCGTTGCGCGAACCCACCAACTTGAGCTGGCGGCGAAAGAAGGGAATGATGTCCAGCGGCACCACCTCCCCGGCATGCGCGCCCACGGTGACCATGGTGCCGTCGGTCTTCAGGCATTCGAGACTTTGGGTAAAGACCTTGCCGCCTATGTGCTCCATCACCAGATCGACGCCACGGCCGCCGGTCAGGGCCAGCACCTGGCCGGCGAAATTTTCGTCCAGGGTGTAGTTGATCAGATGGTCGGCGCCGAGCGCACGGGCACGCGCCAGTTTTTCTTCGCTGCCGGCCGTGGCCAATACGGTGGCACCGGCGAACTTGGCCACCTGCACCGCGGCGCTGCCGATGCCCGAGCCCGCCGCCTGGATCAGCACGGTCTGGCCGGCGCGCAGTCCACCGCGATTGAAAAGCACATGCCAGGCCGTGCCGAAAGCGATCTGGCTGGCCGCCGCAGACTCGAAGCTGACCTGCGCCGGCAGCGCGTGGATCGACGCGATCGGCACCTTCGCATACTCGGCGTAACCACCGGGCAACTGCATGCCGAAGAAAGCGCCGGTGGCGCAAAGATTGTCGCGGCCAGTCAGGCAGAACTCGCATTGGCCGCAGGCCAGCCGCGACTCGACCCAAACACGGTCGCCCTCCTTGTGCGTGCTGCCCGGGCTGCCGAGGGCCGCGACCTCACCGGCGAATTCGCGCCCGAGAATGTGCGGGAATGCGAGTGGAATGCGCGCCGTACCGGCCCGCACATCCAGATCCACATGATTGACGCCGACCGCACGCACCCGCACCAGCGCCTCGCCGGGCCCCGGTGTGGGCGCGCTGGTTTCCTCATACACCAGCACTTCCGGAGCGCCAAACTGGTGAAACCAGGCCGCTTTCATCAACATCGAATTCTTCCCTGTAAATGCTCGTACGAATGCAAAGCATCGTCCCCTGCACCGATTGTCTTTTGATACCAGGATTCACGCAACCTCTTCCCTCGAAACCAGGCGACATGCGCGAAAATCGCGCACGCCAACCAACCCCTGCCAAAGGAGCGCCATCGCATGACTGCCGAAACCAGGTTCGACCCGCGTGAACATCGCATGTGTGAAACGCGCTACTTCGACGACTTTGAAGTCGGCGAACGTTTCGTGCTGCCCTCGCGCACCATGACCGACGCCCTGTTCGCGGCGTTCTCGCTGGCCAGCGGCGACAATCATCCGCTGCACTACGACGTCGAGTATTGCCGCGCGCACGGCATGCCGCACATGCTGGCGCACGGCTTCCAGGTGGTGGCGCAAACCTGCCCGGGCGCGGGCATGTTCCCGCACATGGTGGAAGAGTCGCTCAAGGGCTTCATCGAGCAGAGCAGCCGTTTCCTTGGCAAGGTGTTCGTCGGCGACACGCTTTACTGCACCCTGACAATTGCCGAATTGCTGCCCAATCGCAGCACCGGCGTGCTCACCATGCGCTCGACCGTGCACAACCAGCGCGGCGCACTGGTGATGGAAGGCATGCAGAAGTATCTGCTGATGAAAAGGCCCGCGAGCTGAGCGGAAGCGCGACGATTGCAAGCAGGCCGGCGCATATCGACCGGTGGCAGGCGTTGGAATGCTTTTTTCATCGCTTGTCGCCCAGGATCATTCATGGTGTTGCTGCACACTTGCTAGCGCTTGCTCCACACCGGCTTGCGTTTCTCGACAAAGGCGCTGAGGCCTTCGCGCGAATCTTCGGTGGCCATCACCGCGCCGATCAGGTTGACCGCGCCGGCCACGCCGCGCCGGTAGTCCGAATCGATGGCATGCATGAAAGCCTGCCTTCCCATGCGCATCAATTGCGGCGACTTCGCCGCGAATTGCCGCGCCAGCGTTCTGGCCTCTTCCAGCAGGTTCGCTTCAGGTACCGAACGGCTGACAAGCCCGATGCGCATCGCTTCCTCGGCGCCGAAACTGCGGCCGGTGAACAGCAGGTCGAAGGCGCGATAGCGGCCGACAATGCGCGGCAGGTGGGTGTAGTGGATCGCCGGCACCAGGCCGATCGCAAGCTCCGGATAGCCGAAGCTGGCGTTGTCGGCCGCCACCATCATGTCGCACGAGATCGCAAGCGTCATGCCGCCGCCGCGCGCAGCGCCGCTGATCGCCGCGATCGACGGCTTGCCCAGGTTGAACTGGATGTCGCACAGCTGCGCATACAGGCTGTCGACCATCGCACGGGCTGCCGCCGGGGAGCTATCGAGATAGGTGTCGAGCGCAAGCCCTGCACAAAAGCGCCCCGGCACCGCACTGGCGATGATCACCGCGCCCACCTCGTTGTCGCGGCCGGCGCGCTGCAGGGTGGCCAGCAGATCGTCCATCAGCGCGCGATCGAGGGCATTGACCGGCGGGTTGTCGAGCAGGATTTCAGCGACCTGGTCGCGTACTGTGTAGCGGATGGCGCTCATGGGTTGGCTCATGCTCGAAAGGTTGAAGGGAGGCCGCAGCGATGGCGCAAGCGAGCGCGCGCGACGAGTCACTTTATTCTACAAAGGCGCGCGCACCATGGGCGCCTGTCCTATCCGAGTAGCGGTGCCGGCCCGAACGCCCTACTATGCATGATCCTTCGCCGCAAAAGCCGCACGTGCCCAACACCAGCCCCCTGCGTTCCCACGCCGCCATCCTGATCGGCGCCTCGCTCTTGCTTACCCTGGCAATGGGCATACGGCAAAGCCTGGGGCTGTTCATGCAGCCGGCAGTGAAGGACCTGTCGTTGGTGGTCGCCGATTTCACCCTCGCCATCGCGGTGCAAAACCTGGTGTGGGGTTTCGCCCAGCCGCTGGCCGGCGCCTGGGCGGTGCGTTACGGCTTTCGCGTGGTCATGACCGGCGGTGCCGTGCTGTACGTGCTGGGGCTCTTGCTGCTGGCCACCACCAGCAGCTATCTCGGCGTGATGCTGGGTGCCGGGGTGCTGATCGGCGTCGCGCTGGCGAGTGTGGGCTCGGGCATGGCGATGGCAGTAGCGTCGCGACCGGTGTCGGTGGCCCAGCGCAGTTTCGTGCTGGGCGTCGTTTCGGCGGCCGGTTCCCTGGGGCCGATGATCGCCGCGCCGATCGGCCAGGCGTTGAACGCCGAATACGGCTGGCGCGCCGGTGTCTACGGCTTTGTCGCACTGGCGATCATCATCATTCCTTCAGCATGGATTGCCGGCCGCGTCGATCGCGTGGCGATTGCGCCGGCGAGCGCCCACAGCACCGACAGCATTTCCGGCAAGGCCGCCTTGCTAAGCGCCTTCCGGCACGGCCCGTTCATGATCATGGCCACCGCGTATTTCGTGTGCGGCCTGCAACTGGTGTTCCTCACCACTCACCTGCCTTCGTACCTTGCGCTGTGCGGACTGGACCCGATGCTCTCGGCCAAGGCGCTGGCGACCATCGGCGGCTTCAACGTGCTGGGCAGCCTGTTCTTCGGCTGGGCCGGCGGCCGCTTCAGCAAGCCGATGCTGTTGGGCATGATCTACATCGTGCGTTCACTGGCGCTGATCTGGTACTTCGCCACACTGCCGACGCCGGATTCGACCATCCTCTTCGCCGCCATCATGGGCTTTCTGTGGCTCGGCGTGGCGCCCCTGGTCTCCGGCATGGTGGTGGAGATGTTCGGCCTGAAATGGCAGGCGATGATTGGCGGCATCGCCTTCATGAGCCACCAGCTCGGCAGCGCGCTGGGCGCCTTTGGCGGCGGCGCCCTGTTCGATCAGTATGGGTCGTACTCCCTGGCGGTGCAGTTGGGCGCAGGCCTGGGCTTGGCTGCCGGCGTGCTGCAGTTGTTGTCGGCGCTGCCGCGCTGGCCCGGGGCGCGGCCAGCGCCGGGATAAGTCGCGGCGCCATGGCTTGGGCGACTGGCCGCCAGGCGCCACTGGCGACGCCGCCTATTCCACCTTGATGTTGGCCGCGCGCACCACCGCGGCCCAGGTGGCGCCTTCGCTGCGAATCATGCTGCGCATCTGTTCGGATGCCACAACCGCGGGCGTCAGGCCGATTTTTTCCACGCGCTCGACGAAGTCGCGTTCGGCAACGATCGCCGCCACCTCGCGGTGCAGACGCTCGACAATCGGCATCGGCGTGCCGGCCGGTGCGATCAGGCCATACCAGTTCGAAGCCATCAGCTTGGGGTAGCCCAGCTCGAGCGAGGTGGGCACTTCGGGTATGAAGCGCGAGCGCTCGCGCGACATCACCGCCAGCGGCCGCAGCTTGCCGGCTTTCGCGTGCGCCAGCGTGCCGGGCAGGGCGCCGAAAAACATCTGCGTTTCACCGGCCACGATGCTCTGGCTTGCCGGTGCATTGCCCTTGTAGGGCACGTGGATCATCAGGTCCAGGCCGAGCTCGCGTTTGAACAGCTCGGCCACCATGTGGCCGGGCGAGCCCGGTCCTGCCGAGGCAAAGGCCAGGGGTTTCGATTTTGCCAGCGCGATCAATTCGGCGAGTGTCTTGACCGGCACCGACGGGTGCACCATCAGGGCCACGTCGCTGACGGCGAAGATGGCCACTGGCTGGATGTCGCGCTCGACGTCGTAGGGCATCTTCGGGTAGAGCGCGGGGTTTACCGTCAGGTTGAAATCGACCACCCAGGCCAGGGTGTAGCCGTCGGGCGGGGATTTCGCCATGGCATCGATGCCGATGTTGCCGGCGGCGCCGGGGCGGTTTTCAATCACGAAGGTCTGGCCCAGGCGCTGCGTCAGGCGCTCGCTGATCAGGCGCCCCATCACGTCGGACGGCCCGCCCGCCGCGAACGGGTTGATGCCCTTGACGGTGCGCGCGGGCCAGGCCTGCTGCGCCTGCGCCGCGGTGGCGAGCAAGGATGCAAATATCAGGGCCCAGGCCCTGCCGGCGCGCACTCTGTGCAGTTTCATCGTTGTCTCCTCAATGGCATGCTTGTTGGATCGCGATTGCGCAATGTTACATTCAGTCGTGGCCCGAACCTTCGATCCAGCGGCAGCCAGGCAACGATGAACGATCTTGTCATTCTGCGCCCGCAGGGCATGTATTGCCCGCCCGGCGACTTTTACATCGACCCCTGGCGCGCAGTCGATCGCGCCGTCATCACCCATGCCCACAGCGACCACGCGCGCGGCGGCCACCGCCACTATCTGGCGGCGGCGGCATCGGAACATGTGCTGCGCTCGCGGCTGGGCAACGCCATCACGCTACAGACGCTGGGTTACGGCGAGACGATCGCCATCAACGGGGTGCGGGTCTCGCTGCACCCGGCAGGCCATGTGTTGGGTTCGGCGCAGGTGCGCATCGAACACGGCGGCGCGGTATGGGTCGCCTCCGGCGACTACAAGGCGGCGCCGGATTTCGCGGCCGAAGACGCCACCTGCGCGCCGTTCGAGCCGGTGCGCTGCGACACCTTCATCAGCGAATCGACCTTCGGCCTGCCGGTGTATCGCTGGCGTGCGCAGGCCGACATCGCCGCCGAGATCAACGCCTGGTGGGCAGCCAATGCCGCCGCCGGCCGCGCCAGCGTGCTCCTCGCCTATTCGTTCGGCAAGGCGCAACGCATTCTTGCGATGGTCGATCCATCGATCGGCCCGATCGTCTGCCATGGCGCCACTGCGGCGCTCAACGCGGCCTATCGCGCCAGCGGCGTGAGTCTCCCCGCCACGCGCCTGGCCGGCGAGGCCAGCGAGCGCGCCAGCCACGCGCAAGCGCTGGTGCTGGCGCCACCTGCGACGCAAGGGTCGGCCTGGCTCAGGCGCTTCGGCGACTATGCCGATGCCTTTGCCTCGGGCTGGATGCAATTGCGCGGGGCGCGCCGCCGCCGTGCGGTCGATCGCGGCTTCGTGCTCTCGGACCACGCCGACTGGCCGGGGCTGATGCGCGCCATCGAGGCCAGCGGCGCCGCGCGCGTGATCGTGACCCATGGCCAGGTGCCGGTGATGGTGCGCGCGCTTGGCGAACGCGGGCTGGCCGCGCAAGCCTTCGAAACCGAATTCGGCGGCGATGACGCTGACGACATGGCGCAACCGGCCGCCGCCATCAGCGCCGCGACGCACGCCTGATCGACCCCGCGAGCGAACTTTCCCATGGCCCGCCAGATCCAGCAGCGCTTTGTACAGGAAGTGCTGCCGCGCCTGACCCGTCGCTGGCGCGAAGGTGTATGGATCGGCTGCGTGTTCCGCGCCGTGGCAGCCGGCGACAGTCTGCACGCACACTACATCGCCGCCGCCTGGGAACCACCGGCACCTAACGAACCACCGCTGATCGCGCGCCTGCCGGACGCCACCTACCTGGCGCCGCACGAAGGCGAGCGCGCCCTGCCGGGCCTGATCGAATCCATGCCCCGCGCCACCCTGTTGTGCCTGGCCGGCCCCAAGCACATCGACCCGGCACTGGTGACTCAGGTGGTGCTGTCGGCCGACCGCAACCTGACCGCCGCGCTCAAGGAAGCATTGGCCGCCTTCGTCGGCGCCGAACAGGCGCGCAACGAACACGCAATTCGCGAAACCTACACCGACCGCGACGCCGCCTTCGAAGAGTTCAAAAGGAAACTCTTCGGTGCAACGCCGGGCAACAAACCATCATGATCAACCGGCATCCCCACGCCCGCTCGAATGCGAGCAAAGCTGAGCGCTGCCTTTGCGTAGCCCTCAAACCAGGAAATTGGCCGGCCATGCCGGCGCTTTCCTGCCAATCAAGCCCCCCAGACGCAGGGTTTCACTTTTGTCGGAACCTCCCTTGATTCGCTTCGCCCGCCTCTATGCCGAACTCGACGCACAGACCGCCACCAACGCCAAGGTCAGCGCGCTGAAGGCGTATTTCGCCGATGCGGATGCCGCCGACGCCGCCTGGGCCGTGTATTTCTTGGCCGGCGGAAAGCCGCGCCAGACGGTGCAAACGCGCCTGCTGCGCGAGATCGCCACCCGCGCCGCCGGCCTGCCGGATTGGCTGTTCGAGGAAAGCTACCAGGCGGTGGGCGACCTGGCGGAAACCATTGCGCATGTGCTGCCCGCGGGTCAAGGTGATGATGCGACCGGCCTGGCCGAGTGGATCGAGCAACGGCTGCTGCCGCTGCGCGGCTTGGGGCCGGCCGAGATCGAAGCGCGCCTGCTGCGCTACTGGGGCGTGCTCGACTGGCAGGGCCGCTTCCTCCTGACCAAGCTGATCGGCGGCGGCTTCCGGGTGGGCGTATCGAAACTCCTGGTCACCCGCGCCCTGGCCGAACACGCCGGGCTCGACCCGAAAGTGGTGGCGCAACGCATGATGGGCTACACCGATGGCCGCATGGCGCCGACACCTGCGCACTTCGAGCGCCTCGTTGCAGAAGGCCACGATGGCCCGCTCGAGGCCGGTGCACCCTATCCGTTTTTTCTGGCGCACCAGTTGACCGATCTCGCGGTCTTGGGTGCACCCGGCGACTGGCAGGTCGAGTGGAAGTACGACGGCATTCGCGCCCAGGTGGTCCGACGCGCCGGGCAAAGCTGGATCTGGTCGCGCGGCGAAGAGCTGGTGACCGAGCGCTTCCCGGAGATCGTGGCCGCCTGCGCCTTCCTGCCGGACGGCAGCGTGCTCGACGGCGAAATACTGGTGTGGCGCTCGGACGCCGGCCACAACGGCGTGCCCGCCCCTTTCGCGTTGCTGCAACAGCGCATTGGCCGCAAGACTCTCACCACGAAAATCTTGACCGAAGCACCGGTCGCCTTCATGGCCTATGACCTGCTGGAGCTGGCCGCGGCGGACCTGCGATCGTGGCACCAATCGGAGCGTCGTGGCGCGCTGGAAAGCCTGCTGACGCGGCACCCCCATGCGGGCCTGTTGCTATCGCCCCTGGTGCACGCCGCCGACTGGTCCGGCTTCGCCAGCCTGCGCACACTGTCGCGCGCACGCGGTGTCGAAGGCCTGATGCTCAAGCACCGGCAGTCCACCTACGGCACCGGCCGCACCCGCGACAGCGGCCTGTGGTGGAAGTGGAAAGTCGATCCGCTCACGGTCGACTGCGTGCTGGTCTACGCGCAAGCCGGCCACGGCCGCCGCGCCAGTCTATTCACCGACTACACCTTCGCGGTGTGGAGCGGCAGCGGGGCCGAACGCAAACTACTGCCTTTCGCCAAGGCCTACTCGGGTCTTACCGATGCAGAGTTCCGCGCAGTCGACGCGGTGATCCGCAAGACCACCATCGAAAAATTCGGCCCGGTGCGCAGCGTCACCCCCAGCCTGGTATTCGAACTGGGTTTCGAAGGTATCCAGAAGAGCCCGCGCCACAAGAGCGGCATCGCGGTGCGCTTTCCGCGCATGCTGCGGATGCGTGGTGACAAGAACGTGGACGAGGCGGATACGCTGGAGCGCTTGCAGGAGTTGCTGGCGCTGACGGGCTGCTGATGCGGTATCGCGCACATTGCAGTGCTGCTTGGGGTGATCTGCTTTACCAAAGCACCGTAACAGGTTCTCTTTTCTGCCTGAGTTCCAGTCGCCAAAATAATCAGACGCCCGGAAGTATTGCCAGCTTGTGAACCTGCCCACGGTACCGGCACTTGCGATGGAGGATTGCAACTCGGCCTCGGTCGGAAAATTCTTCAGCACGCGATGCGCCGAGCCGTCCTTGATTTCGACATCCTGAGGCACGAACTGCGCCTGCCCGATGGCACCTGGGCTGCCTGCACGCTAAAGCAGGGTGAATTCGTCGTCAACCTGGGCCACATGATGGCGCGTTGGACCAACGAACGCTGGACCTCCAACCTGCACCGCGTGGCCAACCCGCCGTTGGCGCGCGCGCAAAGTAGGCGCCTGTCGATCGGCCAGTTCGTGCACCCCAACTACGACCAGGCCATCACCTGCGTGCCGACCTGCCTGGCGCCGGGAGAGACGCCGCGCTATCCGCTGATCAGCGCCGGCGAACACATCATGCGCAAGATCGAGAGCTGCCACGAAGCGGCCGGATGAACCGGTCGCGCGCTTGCGGCTAATATAGGGTATGCAACGCACCGGCAAAGCGCGCGCGCCCACCTTCGAGACCCTTGCCGAAGCGGCCGTCGACACCATCCGCAATCGCATTCTCGACATGACGCTCGAGCCCGGCAGCCGAGTCGACGCCCCGCTGCTGATGAAGCAGTTCAAGCTCTCGCGCACGCCGGCGCGCGAAGCGCTCAATCGGCTGGCTGCCGAAGGACTGGTGGTGCTGCATGCCAACCGCGGCGCCTACGTCCGGCGCCTCGATTTCGACGACATCCACGCGCTGTTCGACGTCTATTTCGTCGAGGAGCGCATGCTCGGGCACTTCTGCAATTTCGGCGACGCCGGCCTTACGGCCGACCTTGAGCGCATCCACCTCGCCCATCAGGAAGCGACGCGGGCGCGGCGCCATCTGGATGTCACGCTCTTGAACAGCGAGTTCCACCATCGCATCGCCGCCTCCAGCGCCAACGCCTACATACAGGAATTCGCGCACCGGATTCACAATCATTTCCGCCGGCTCGCGTTCTACACCTACCAACTGGAGGCGCGTATACCAGAGGTATTCGAAGGCCAATTCGAGCTCAAGATCGAGCGCATCACCGACGAACATGCGCAGATCATCGCGGCGATCCGCGGCAAAAATCGCGAACTGCTGATCGCGAAACTTGTCGGGCACGCCCAACGGGCGCAGGATCGGCTGCTGGCTATCATCAACGCATCCCAAGGTCGAGACTTCGTGCTTCCGCCTGCCAAGCCGCCCCAAGTCGCTAGCCGCGATTCCCGCCGTAAGCCTGGATGAACAGCGCTCCCTCGGCGACGCGGTCGTAGGACAGGCGCGCGAAGTCCGCGTTGGTGCGCCCATCGACGATCCATTCCGCCAGTTCGCGGCCGATCGCCGGTCCGATCTTGAAACCATGGCCGCTGCCGCCGCTGGCGTCGAAGTAGCCGTCCAGGCCCGCACGCGCGCCGACATAGGGATACCAGTCGAGCGCGACGTCGTACAAGGCGGCGTAGGCGCTCACCAGCCTGGCGCCCGCAAGCGGCGGAAAGCGCCTTTCCATGCGGCTCTGTACGTCGGCGATGAAGCTGTCGTCCGCGGTGAGTTTGTAGTTGTACGGATCGACGTCGTGGTACTCCTTGGGAAAACCACGTCCGATCACGAAGCGACGTTCGCTCAGGGTGCGCAGGTAGATCGCATCGACGCCGTTCGATACCGAGCCTACCGGCACCGGGCGCCCGGAGCGCGCTTCCCAGATGGTGTCCTGTTCGCGCACCGTTCTCATCGAGAGTTCGATTCCGGCGCTCGCCGCCAACGGTCCGGCCCATGGTCCGGCTGCATTGACCACGCTGCCGGCGCCGACTTCCTCCGCATCGAAGGCGACCCCGGTGATCCGGTCGCCCGAGCGCAAGAGTGCGCGCACCGGCGCCTTTTCGCGAAATTCGCCGCCCATGGCCAAGAACCCATGGACATAGGCTTCGGTGGACTGCACCGGGTCGGCGTAGCCACCGTCGGGCTCGTGAATCACGGCGGCCACGCCGTCACGGTTGAGCCACGGGCAAAGGCTGTCGATCTCGCCCGAGTCGAGGAAACGCGTGTCGACGCCGACGCCGCGCTGCATCGCGACATTGGCTTTGGCGCCCGCCATCATCTCCGCGTTCAGGACGAAGAAGTAGCCGGCGCGAACGTAGCCGCCGCTCTTGCCGATTTCCTGCGGCAGGGCGGCGAGCATGCCGATCGAGGACTTGGTCAGGCGCACCAGCAAAGGATTGGAGTAATGCTGGCGCATGATCGCGGCGCTCTTGCCGGTACCACCGGCAGCAGCGCCCTCGCGGTCCACCAGTAGTACGCGCGCAACGCCACGCTTCTTGAGATGGTAGGCGGTGCTGGCGCCGGTGATGCCGGCGCCGACGACGACGACGTCGTAGGAGGTCATGATCTATTTCTCCCCGTAGTGCTTGCGCATGTAGGCTTTCGAAAATTTTCCGCTGCGGGCATCCTCGGCGATCTTCTCGCGCGCGCGTTGTCGCGGCGGCCCGTAGCCGCCGGCCCCCGGTGTCTCGATGGCAACCACGGCACTCGGCGGCACCTCCAGCGAAGAGGGCTTGTTTGCCAGCCGCTGGTGTTTGCCGCTGTCATGGATCACTTCGATCTTCGAGCGTCCGCCGGGCTGGCCGCCGAACAGACCCCAGGGCGGGTGCACGCCGCGCTCGCCCTGGCCGCTGAAGGTCAGATCGTGCCCCAAGCCACGGTACACGCGGCGCAGCCCCATGCCACCGCGCCACTTGCCGGCGCCGCCCGAGTCCTCGATCAACTCATAGCGCTCGATGATCAGCGGGTACTCGTTCTCCAGCGCCTCGATCGGCAGGTTGGAGGTGTTGGTGATGTGCACCTGGACGCCGTCGGTGCCGTCCTTGTAGGCGCGCGCGCCGGCGCCGCCGCCTAGGGTCTCCATGTACAGGTAGTAGCGGCCGTCCGGGCCGGTGCCGGAGAAGGTCGCGACCCCGTTGGCGCCATTGCTGGCGGCGACCACGCGTTCCGGCACGGCCTTGGCGAGCGCGCCGAGGATCACATCGACCACGCGCTGGCAGGTCTGCGCGCGCGCTGCCGTGGCTGCCGGAAAGGAGGCATGGACCACACTGGACGGCGGCGCCACGATGTGCACCGGTTCGAGCATGCCGTGGTTGGTCGGGCCTTCGGGGTCGATCAGCACCTTGAGTGCGTACAGCGCCGAAGCCTGCAGGCCGGCGAAGCTGTTGTTCATGTTGCCGCGCACCTGCGGCGAGGTGCCGGCAAAGTCGAACCAGATCTCGTCGCCCTTGATGCGGATCGCCACCTTGACGGCGATATCGGTGGCGCCCATGCCGTCGTCGTCGAGCACGTCGGCGAACTTGTAGGTGCCGTCGGGCAAGCCCTTGATGCCGGCACGCATGCGGCGCGCGACCGAGTCGATGATGGCCTGGCAGCCGCGTTCGACCTGATCGGCGCTCCAGCGCCGGAACAGTTCGTCCAGGCGGCGCAGCCCGAGGCGGTTGCCGGCGATCTGCGCGTTGTAGTCGCCGCGCCGCTCGTGCGGCACGCGCACGTTGAGCAGGATCAGCTGCAGGACGTCGTCGACGATCTTGCCGTCGGCTACGATCCGGATCGGCGGAATGCGCAGGCCTTCCTGGTAGATCTCGGTCATGCCGCCGGCCATGCTGCCCGGCGCCATGCCGCCGATATCCGAATGGTGCGCGATGTTGGAGACGAAGAGCGCGAGCTTGCCGTCGCGGAACACTGGCGCCAGGATCGACACGTCGGGCAGGTGCGAGCCGCGCCCGACGAACGGATCGTTGGAGATGAACATGTCGCCGGGGCGAATGCCGTCGCGGCCGAAGCGCGCGAGCACCACTTCGACCAAGCCCAGCATGGAGGCCAGGTGCAGCGGCAGGCTCTCGCCCTGCACCACGACGCGGCCGGCCGCATCGAAGATCGCCGCGCTGTGGTCGTGGCGTTCCTTGATGTTGGTCGAGTAGGCGCTTTTCATGATCGCGGTATACATCTCGTCGCAGATGCCGGCCAAGCCGTTGCGCAGCAGTTCGACGTCGATCGGGCTCAAGCCTGCGGCCGCAACGGGTTTCTTGCGTGATGTCATGTCAGGCCGCCTGAGCAAGTTCGATGACGAGATTGCCCCATGGGTCCACCCGCAGACGGTCGCCGGGAAAGATCGGCGTGGTGCAATCCATCTGCTCGATGATGGCCGGCCCCTTGAGCGCCTGCCCGGGCGCCAGGTCGAGGCGCCGATACACCGGCGCATCGAGCCACGCGTTCTTGGCGAAGGCGACCTTGCGGCTTGCCACCGGTTTGCCGGGCACGCGCTTGCCCGGCTTCTGCAGCGCGGGTTTCTCCAGGATGCCCGCGAGCTTGATCCGCAGGCTGACGAACTCGATCGCCTCGCCGTCCTGGCGGAAGCCATAGGCCTGCTCGTGGGCGGCGTGAAACCGGCCGGCGATGCCGTCGAGGTCCTTGGCGACCAACGGCGGCACCGGACAGGGAACGGCGAGCTCGAAATTCTGCCCCGCGTAGCGCAGGTCGATCGACCAGGCGGCGCGGCGATCGGCGGCCGCGACCTTCTCGCGCTTGAACCATGCACTCGCGCGGCTGTTCAAGTCACGCCCCACCGCGTTGATGCGCGCGACCGATTCGCCGCCGAAAGGCGCCAGCGCGGTCTGCACAAAGTCCGCCACCAGGTCCGAATTGAGCAGGCCCTGGGCGCACAGGATTCCGGGGTTGGGCGGGATAATGACGCGCCGAATGCCCAGTTCGTGCGCCACCTCGCCCGCATGCAACGGTCCGGCGCCGCCGAAGGCGAACAGCGCGAAGCGGCTCGGATCGTGACCGCGCTCGATCGAAATGGTGCGGATGGCTTTCACCATGGTGGCCGCAACCAGGCGCACGATGCCGAACGCGGTCTCGAGCCGGTCCAGGCCGAGTCGCCTGGCCAGGCGATCGACCGCGGCTTCGGCCAGCTTGCGGCGGATCTTCATGCGCCCGTCGAGCAGCGCCAAGTCGTTGAGTCGCCCGAGCAGGACGTTGGCGTCGGTGACCGTCGCCTCGGTTCCGCCGACGTCGTAGCACGCCGGGCCGGGCACCGCACCGGCGCTCTGCGGGCCGACCTTGAGCAGACCGTCGACGTCGATCCAGGCGATCGAACCGCCGCCAGCGCCCACCGAGTTGACGTCGAGGGCCGGCAGGCGCAAGGGAAATCCGGCCAGCATGCGGCTGTGGACGAGATCGGGCTGGCCGCGCGTAAGCAGGGCGACATCGGCACTGGTGCCGCCCACGTCGAGCGTGATGACGTCGGTGAAGCCGGCACTGCGGGCGCGGAACGCGGCGCCGAGCGCGCCGGCAGCCGGACCGGAGAGCGCCGAACGGATCGGAAACGAGCGCGCCATGCCGATCGACATCAAGCCGCCGGCGCTCTGGCTGATGGTCGGTTCGGCCCTTATCCCGAGTTGCGCCACTTCTTGTGCGAAGCGTGCGAGGTAGGCGTCGATCACCGTGAGCAGCGCGCCGTTCAAGACGGTGGTCGAGAAGCGCTCGTATTCACGAAACTCCGGGTACACCGACGAGGAGGTGATCACCGCCACTTCGCGACCGAGAATGCTGCGCAGGATTTGCGCAGCGCGTTCCTCGTGACGCGGGTAGGCGTGCGCGTGCAGGAAGCACACCGCAACGCAATCCACCCGCTCCTTCGCGAGCTTGCGCCCAGCGGCCTCCACGCCTTTTTCGTCGAGCGGCTTGTGCACCTTGCCGTCGGCGCGCATGCGCTCGCATACCTCCAGGCGCAGCTCGCGCGGCACCAGGGCGCTCGGATGGTCGAGATGGATGTCGTACACCTGCGGCCGCATCTGCCGGCGAATCTCCAGCAGGTCGCGGAAGCCTTCGGTGGTCAAGACCGCCACCTTGCCGACACGGCGCTGGATCAACGCGTTGGTGCCCACCGTGGTGCCGTGCGCCAGGCGCACCACGCTGCCGGGAGCGATGCCGTGCTGCGCGATGATCTCGCGCAGGCCGGCGACGATGGCGCGGTCCGGCTCTGCGGGCGTCGACGGGATCTTGTGCAGGATCTCGCGTTTTTCGCCCGGCAGGCTCACCGAGAAATCGGTGAAGGTGCCGCCGACGTCGATGCCGATGAAGACTGTCATGTGACCTGGATCGCGGTAAAGTATATGCGTAGTATACTATACTGGTGCAACTGCGCGCATCAATCGACGATTGGCGTTTCTCGCAATCAACGCCACCCGCGTTGCGATGTCGCTGCTCAGGGGCAGGGACTCGCTCCCGCCAAGCGGCGCGCCATCTATGAGGCCAGCAAGGAGGGCGGCGGCGTGACGATCGTCGAATTCGATGTCCGCGAATGGCACCGCAAAGCCATCGACATTGGCCGCCGCCTGGAGGCGAAAGGGACCTGGGACAAGGGGCTTGTCGACCAGGTCCTGGCGTTGAAGCAGCTCCGCTAGCGCAGCGTCTCGATCTCGTCGATCAGCCCCGCGCGCCAGTAGCCGTCCTTCTGCCACTGACGGTTGCGCTCGGCGATGCGCTGCACGAAGGGGGCGCGGTTGACGGCATGGATCGTGGCGCCCGCTTTGGTGAGCTCGGCTTTCCATTTTTCGACCGAGGCCGCGAGCTGATCGTTGTACCAGTTGCCGGCATCGTCGATCGACTCGATCATCGCACGGCGCTGGGCATCGTTCAAGGCTTGCCATTTCTTCTCGGTGATGATCATCGGCATCACCTGCCAGTATTCGTCCCACAGCATGATGTGGTTGCCGACCTCGTGGAATTTCATCGGCTGGACCAGGTCGAAGGGCAGCGTCAGGCCGTCGACCACGCCCTGGCGCATGCCGACGTAGACGTCACCCAGGGGAATCACCGCCGCCGTCGCGCCCAGGCCGGTCTTGCCATAGAAACGCGTGATCACCTCCGACTGCCAGGCGCGCACGCGCATGTTGCCGAATTCTTCCAGCGTCAGGATCGGCTTTTTCGCCACCAGCACACGGAACGGCCCGCGCCGCCACATCACGCCGAGGTTGAACATGCGCATGTTGGCCTTGGAAAGGAGTTCGGCCTCGATCTTCTTGAAGGAGGCCGAGCGCACCCATTTTTCGAAATGCTCGCGGCTGGCGAAGGTGAAAGGCGTCTCGGCGATGCGCATGTCGTCCGAGAAGTCGGCGAGGAAGGTCATGCCGTCCATGAACATGTCCTGCACGCCGAGCTGGACGTTGCGCACCTGGTCCGGCGCCGCACCCAGTTGGGAGCCGTGGAAGCTGCGCACGTCGACGCCGACGTTGCGCTTCTTCATGTTGTCGGCGAAGCGGTCCATCGCCTGCGCCTGCACGCTGGTCGGCGCGACGATGCTTCCCATGCGCAGAACCTGCTGCGCATGGGAAGCACCGCAAAGCGTCAGGACCGCGAGAAATGCAATAACCGTTTTCATGGCGTTACCTCCTTCGAGTTGACCCGCGGCCGGTTGCCGCAGCGAAACCAGATCCAGCATCCTAGCGCTTCGACCAGGCTGGCGTAAAGAATCACGATAGCGGCCAGCGCCAGGGCGGAATGCTGGATTCCCAGCGGCAGGCGCAGCGACGGCGTGAGGACGCCGCGCTGGACCTGCATGAGTTTCAGGGTTTCCCACAGCACCACCGTCATGGTCGCGGCGATCGCCAGGTAGACCGTCAGGAGCCAGAGCGCCTGGGTCCTGCGGCCCGCCTTGAGGAAGAAATAGTCGATCGCAATGTCCTCGTTGCGCGCATAGAGCGCCGCGCCGCCGACGAGGTAGATGTAGATGAAGGCGATGATCGCGGCCTCGCCGATGTTCTGCAACGGATGGTTGAACCCGTAGCGCAGCACGATCTCGGCACCCAGCACGCCGAGCGCGGCGACGAAAAGCACCAGCGTCAGGCCCAGACACGCGGCGGTGAGGCCGCGCGTGCCCCTGGCCAGCAAGTGGAATAGCGTCAGCAGCGTCATTTCATCGGCAGCAGGAGGTTGGGCAGGAACAGGGTCACCTGCGGCACGTAGGTGATGAGCAGGAGGCAGGCGAAAAGCGGCAGAAGGAACGGCACACAGCCCTTGAAGACCTCTTCGACCTTGAGCCCGGTGATGTTTGACAAGATGAAAAGGCCCACCCCCATCGGCGGCGTGATGATGCCGATCAGCAGGTTGAAGATGAGGATGACCCCGAAGTGGATCGGGTCGAGGCCAAGCTGAGTCGCCAGCGGCAGCATCACCGGGATCAGGATCAACATGGCCGGGATGCCTTCGATCAGGCAGCCGACGAGCAGCAGGAACAGGTTGATCAGAAGAAGTTGCAGCCACACCTGGTCGGTCAGTTGCGACATCCAGCGCAGCAGTTCCAGCGCCGACTGCTCGCGCGTGACGATGAAGGACATCACCGACGCCGCCGCGATGATGAGCATGATCATGGCGGAGGCGAGTATCGAGCGCACCAGCGCGTCGCGCAGATGCGCAAGGGTCAGGCTGCGGTAATAGAAAGCCGCCACCAGCAGCGCGTAGACGCAGGCGGCGACGCCGGATTCGGTCGGCGTGATCACCCCGGCGACAATGCCCGTCAGGATGATGAACGGGGTGAACACCGCCGGCAGGCCGTCGCCGATGGCGTGCCAGAACTGCGCGCGCGTGGGCCGCGCCACCGGCGGGCAATGAAAGCGCCCGGTGCGCGCCATCCAGTCGACGGTGAGCATCAGGATCGCGGCCAGCAGCAGTCCGGGTCCGGCGCCGGCCAGGAGCATGCGCCCGACCGAGACTTCCGCGGTGATGGCGTAGATCACCGCCACCACCGAGGGCGGGATCAGCGGCCCGATAATGCAGGTAGCGATGGTGATGCCGGCCGAGAACTTGAGGTCGTAACCGGCCTTTTTCATCGCCTCGATCTCGACCCGGCCGAGGCCGGCGGCGTCGGCCACCGCGGTGCCCGAGATGCCGGCGAATATCACCGAACCGACGATGTTCACCTGCGCCAGGCCGCCGCGCATCCAGCCGATGAGCGCGGTGGCGAAGCGAAAGATCCGCTCGGTCATCCCGGAGGAATTCATCAGTTCGGCGGCGAGGATGAAGAACGGGATCGCCAGGAATTCGAACTTGTTGCAGGCCGCGATCATCACTTGCGGCACCACCACCAGCGGCACATCGACCACCGCGACCAGGACGATCAGCGACGCCATCAGCATCGAAGCGGCGACCGGCACCCGCAACAGGAACAGCGCCGCGAAAACCCCAAGGACTATGAACGTGGTCATGCAGTGTGTGCAGTGTGATGGCGGTTGCGAAGCCGTGACATTTTCGATAGTATGCACGAAATATACTTGTTCCGCGAAACGGTTTGCCGGCCGCGAAAGTTTCGAGCGGCGCTTGTCGGGCGTGCGCAAGCGCGCCGCACCTTGCCAAAAGGAGAGTCCGCAATGCCTCGCATTCTGGTGATCAACCCGTTTGGCGGCACCGAATTTCACGGTCGCGCCAATCTCGAACGGATCAAGCGCCCCGACACGCAATTCGAGATGGTGAATATCGGCGACACCTACCCGCTGCGCAACAACCAGTGGCTGTACTTCAAATATGCCTGCACCGATCCGACCCTGGAAAAAGTGCTGTGGGCCGAGCGCAACGGCTATGACGGCGTATTCCTCTGCTGCCAGCTCGACATCGGCCTGTACGAGGCGCGCAGCCTGGTCGACATTCCCGTCACCGGCACGCTGGAGTCGGCCGCGCTGATGGCCTACACCATGGGCAAGCATTTCACGCTGCTTTCGGTGGATTACCAAAATGGCGAGATCCAGCGCGACCTCCTGAGGGTCTACGGGCTGGAGCGCAATCTCGCCTCCATCATTCCGATTCACATCGACGCCAACGATCTCTATCCGGACCGCACCAGCGATTCGGCGGTGTTCGAGCGCGTGGTCGCCGCCGCCAAGACCGCGCGCGAGCGCGATGGCGCCGAAATGGTGATTCCCGGCTGCACCCTGTTCGGCTCGCTCCTGACGCACCACAAGGATCGCCTGGAGCGCGAAGTCGGCATCCCATCGGTCGACGGCATGGTGGCGGGATTCAAGCTCGCCGAGATGCGCGCCGAATTGTTCCGCCAGGGTGCAATGGCCGCAGTGTCGCGCGCCGGATACTTCACCAAACCACCGAACGCCGACTGGAACACCTTGCGCAAGTCGCAAGGGCGCGAATAATTCCGGCTACAGGCGTTGGTCCACCGCATTTCTCGACAGAGGTTGGAGGCGATCATGAAAACAAATCTGCTGCGCAATCTGTGTGGTTTCGCCGTTGGCCTGGCACTGGCGGCCGGCGTTGCCGCGCAGACCACTTTGAAGCTCGGTCACATCCTGCCGCCCACTTCGCCCGAGCACCAGGCCTTCCTATTCATGGCCGACAAGGTCAAGGAGAAGTCGGGCGGCAGCGTGGTGCTGCAGGTGTTCCCTTCGTCGCAACTGGGTGCGGTCAACGTGATGCTCGAGAGCCTGCAGGCCGGGCAGCTCGACATGATGGTCGAACTGCTCGAGTGGTACGGCAATTGGGACAAGCGCTTCGGCGTCTTCGGCCTGCCCTATGTATTCCGCGACCGCGAGCATCTGGCCAAGTTCCTCGCCACGCCGACCTTCAAGGAGATGCTGGCCGATCTGGAGAAGAGCCGCAACCTGGTCTACCTCAAGGAGCCGATCAACTGGTCGTTCATGTCGGACCGCACCTTGCTGGCGAAAAAGGCGATCAACACGCCGGCCGACATGAAAGGGGTGAAGCTGCGCATGTTCCAGGCGCGCGTGCCGGTGCTTTCCTGGCAGACATTGGGGGCGAACACCGTCATCATTCCCTGGGGCGAGGTCTACACCGCGCTCGCCACCGGCACGGTAGAGGCGGTCACCGCGCGGGTGGAAGCGCACTACCAGATGAAACAGACCGAGGTGGCCAAGTTCATGACCGTCACCAAGGAGTTTTTCCAGGTCTACATTCCGGTGATGAGCAAGAAGACCGTCGACCGCCTGAGCCCGCAGCAAATGACGGCCATCCGCGACGCCGCGCGGGAATCCGGCGAGTATTTCACCAAACTCTCGGCGGAAGCCGCGCGCGAATTCCAGGCCAAGGTGCGCACCGAGCACGGCGTCACCATCCTGGAGCCGCCGCTCGGGCCATGGCAGCAGGCGATGCAGCCGGCCTATGTGAAGTTCGAGGAAGAAGGCATCATTCCCAAAGGAATGATCAGGCAGATCATCGACCTCAAGTAGCAGGTCGATGCACAACGTTCGCCGCGCCCTGGCGGCATGGGGCATGGCCGAGATGTTCGTGGCCGCGGGCTGCCTGGTCGCGATCTCCTGTCTCAACGCGGCCGGCGTATTGATGCGTTACGGTTTCAATTCCTCGATCGTCTGGTCCGAAGAGATATCGCTGCTCCTGCTCAACGTGATGGTGTTTCTGGGGGCCGCAGTGATGTACAAGGCGCGCGCCTATGTGGTCCTGGAATATTTTTTCCGCAAGTTTTCCGCCCCGCTGCAGCACTGGCTCACCCTCGCCACCTGGGCGCTCGCCTGCACGTTCGCCGCCATCACGGCGTTCTACGGCGCCTCCCTCTATCCACTCCAGATCAATACGACCTCGTTCATTCTCGAGTTGCCGCGCTTCTACGCCACCATTCCCCTGATCATCGGTTGCGCCTCGATCGCCTGCGTCTCTGCCTTTTACCTCTGGCTTGAGTTGCGCCATCAGGAGGCAATCGCGATTCTGCCCGGGATCGAGTTGACCTGATGGCCAGCCTGATCGTCTTTTCCACTTTTCTGGTCCTGTTCGCGCTGCGGGTGCCGGTTACGACCGCCATCGGGGTCGGCTGCGTTGCCGCGCTGCTTGCCGGCGGCGGCTCGCTGCAGGAGATTCCGCGCCACATGATGGGCGGAATCGAGTCGTTCATCCTGCTCGCGATCCCGTTTTTCGTGCTGGCGGGCAATCTGTTCAACGCCGGCGGCGCGACTGCGCGCCTGTTCTCATTCTGCGAGGTGGTATTCGGCCGCATTCCGGGCGGCTTGGCCCAGGTGAGCGTGGCGGCCAACGTGGTGTTCTCCGGCATGTCCGGCGCGGCCCTCGCAGACCTCGCCGGTCTGGGCACGATGACAGTGAAGGCAATGCGCGAGGCCGGCTATCGCGAGCGCTTCGCGGCCGCCGTGGCGCTGGCGTCCTCGGTGCTCGGCCCGATCATCCCGCCTTCGATCATGTTCGTCATCTATGCCGCCTCCACCAGCACCTCGATCGGGCGCCTTTTCATGGCCGGAGTCGGGGCTGGACTCATGATCGCGCTGATCCTGATGGCGTATATCGCCATTGTCGTGCTGGCTGGATGGGAACCGTGCCCGCCAGCGCGCCGCCATACGCTAAAAGACGCGGCACGCCAGACCTGGATGGCCTTGCCGGCGCTGCTGGCGCCGGTAGTGATCCTCGGTGCGATGCGCGCCGGCGCGGTCACGGCTACCGAGGCCGGCGTCCTGGCCGTGTTCTACGCCGTCGTGCTGGGCGCGATCTACCGCGGATTCACGCGCCACAATCTCAAGACCGCGCTGGTCAGCTCCACGGTGATGTCGGCCTCGATCCTCTACCTGATCGCCATTTCGGGCGTGATGGGACACATACTCACCGCCGACCGGGTGGCGCACGCCGCCGCCGAGGCGATGACCAGCATCACCACCAACCCGCTCGTCGGCATGCTGATCCTTAACGTTGCCATGCTGGTGATCGGTTGCGTGCTCGAAACCACGCCCGCCCTCCTCATCACCGCGCCGATCCTGACCCCGATCGCAGCCGCCTATGGTGTCGATCCGGTGCATTTCGGCATCATCATGTGCCTGAACCTGATCATCGGCATCGTTCATCCGCCGATGGGCATCGGGCTATTCGTGATGTCCTCGGTGACCCGGGTCAGCATGGAAGAGATGACGCGCGCAACCCTGCCGTTCCTGATTCCGCTGCTGCTGTCGCTGCTGGTCATCACCTATGTGCCGGCGATCAGCATGTGGCTGCCGGACCTGGTATTCGGGAAAACGAAATGAAACTGGCAAATCGCCTCGCGCGGGTCAAGCCCTCGCCTTCACTCGCCGCCGCCGCTCGCGCGGCGGCGTTGGCCGCGCAGGGCAAGGACATCATCAGCCTGACCACCGGCGAGCCCGATTTCGACACGCCACAGCATATCAAGGACGCCGCGGTGCGCGCGATCGGGCAAGGCATCACAAAGTACACCGCGGTGGAAGGCACGGCGGCGTTGCGCCAGGCCATCTGCGCCAAGTTCGAGCGCGAGAACTCGCTCGGCTATACGCCGGACCAGGTGATCGTGGGCGTGGGCGTCAAGCAGGTGATCTACAACGCGCTTTTGGCGACCATCGATCCTGGCGACGAGGTGATCATTCCAGCACCCTACTGGGTTTCCTATCCCGACATGGTCGCACTCGCCGACGGCACGCCGGTATGCGTTCCCTGCGATCAAGCCGCCGGCTTCAAGCTGACGCCGGCGCAACTCGAGGCGGCGATCACGCCGCGCACGCGCTGGCTGATCTTCAATTCACCGTCCAATCCCAGCGGCGCGACCTACTCCGCGGCGGAACTCGGTGCCTTGGCCGGGGTGCTCCTGCGCCATCCGCAGGTTTGGGTGATGGCCGACGACATCTACGAGCACCTGCGCTACGGCGCAGAGCGCTTCGCCACCATCGCGCAGGTCGAGCCGGCGCTGATGGACCGCACGCTCACCATGAACGGCGTGTCGAAAGCGTATTGCATGACCGGCTGGCGCATCGGCTACGGCGCCGGACCGCGCGAGCTGATCCGCGCCATGACGATGGTGCAGTCGCAAAGCATCACCAGCACGCCGTCGATGTGCCAGGCGGCGGCGGTCGAGGCACTGAACGGCCCGCAGGAGTTCATCGCCACACTGGTGGCACGGTTCAAGGAGCGGCGCGACGCCGCGGCGGGCATCTTGAGCCAGGCGCCGGGGCTCACCTGCCCGCTACCCGACGGCGCCTTTTATCTGTATCCCTCCTGCGCCGCCTGGATCGGACGGCGCACCCCGGCCGGGGCCGTTCTGGCAAGCGACGGCGACGTCGTCGACTATCTGGTCGACAGCGTGGGGGTCGCCGCGGTGCCGGGTGCGGCATTCGGCTTGTCACCGCATTTCCGCATCACCTACGCGATCGCCACCGAGCGGCTGCTCGAGGCATGCCGCAGAATTCGCATGGCCGGAGACCGATTGTCCTGAGAGCCGTAGCCGATTCCGGACAGCGATCGCAAGACTGCCTGCGCTGCGGCTCGCCCGTCGCGTGAAATCATGCCTGCACTCTCGCGGGTGTAGTCCTCGATGATGGCCAGCAGGGCCGCATCGTCGATCGCACATTTTCCGGCATCCAGTCCGGTGGCCTCCAGTTTCCGCGCCACCAGGTAGCGGCGCGCGATCTGCTGCTTCTCCTGCGCGGTATAGCCGGGCAGCTGGATGATCTCCATGCGGTCGCGCAGCGGGCCCGGCATGGTGTCGAGCACGTTGGCGGTGCAAACGAACATCACCCCCGACAGATTGAGGGGCACACCCAGGTAGTTGTCGCGGAAAGTCGCGTTCTGCTCGAGGTCGAGCACCTCGAGCAAGGCTGCGGCCGGGTCGCCGTGGTAGCCACCCGCACCGAGCTTGTCGATCTCGTCCAACATCATCACGCAGTTGCGTGCACCGACCTTGCGCAGGTTCTGGATGATGGCGCCCGGCAAGGCGCCGATGTAAGTGCGGCGATGGCCGCGCATCTCGGCCTCGTCGTGTACCCCGCCCAGGCTCACCCGCACGAACTTGCGCCCGGCGGCCTTGGAGATGCTTTGGCCGAGCGAGGTCTTGCCCACGCCGGGCGGGCCGCTAAAGCACAGGATCGGGCTCGTCGCCGCTTTCCGCTTCGCTTTGCCTTCGATCTGCGGACTCTCTTGTCCGGCACCATGATCTTCCTGCGCCGCAGTAATGAGCGTGGCGAGGTTAATTTGCTCGGACGCACCTTCCCGGTTGCTGAGCAGTGGCTGCATCGCCTGGTGCGTTGTGAAGTCGACTTTACCCATGAGCAACTCCGCTTCCATGCCCTGCGTCGCCGCGAGCCTGACGACCAACCGCTCCTTTGCAAACTTCCTTATCCTCGTCCGCATAAACTCTTCAAAGGCCTTTCATGACTGTCCAACTAACGCTGAGACTTTGTCACACCAGTGTCAAAAAAGTGTCCAACTAACGCTGAGACTTGCTCCTTTATGTTTCATCTACGCGGCCACTGGCCGGAACTGGGGCGCACCGCGGACGGCCCGCCGTTCTGGCGTCAAGTCCTCGCCCGCCCGGGCCTGGCGCAGGCCATGGCCTGCCTGGATCGCGTAATGGCGGTGCCGTGATGTCCCGAGGTGCCGCGTTGCCGATCGAGCGTGGACCGTGTGGGGGGGCCTTCCGGGCGGCCCCCCACACACTTTGCCCACTGGCGGCGGCTGCAGTAAACCGGTTTCATCGAGGTTCCTGTTGACCACCACGAGGAGTCCTGAGATGTTGCCGAAGATTCACCCCATGGCGCTGTTTCGCCTGATGGTTCTGGGACCGCTACTGAGCCGCGAACACCTGGCGCGCGGCGATACGCAGCGCATCGTGCGCGAGTTGGCGCAGCGTTCCTACGACATTCCCGGATCGCGCCGCGACCATCTGAGCGAGAAGACGCTGTTGGCGTGGTATCACCAGTATCGGCGCGCGGGCATCGATGGCCTGGTGCCCAAGGAACGCACCGACCGCGGCCGATCCCGGCTCACCGAGGCGATCCAGCACGCCATTCTGGCCGCCAAGCGGGAACGGCCGGCGCGCTCGATTCGCCAGGTCTTGCGCCTCCTGCACGCACAGGGCCTGATCGGTGCGGGAACGGTGTCGCGCTCGGCCGTGCATCGCCTGTTGCAGCAGCACGGCCTGTCGCGCCCGCTCGGCGGCGCCGGCGCGCGCCCGAGGAGCGCCGCAGCTTCGTCGCCAGCCTCGCCTGTAGCCTGTGGTACGGCGACGTGATGCACGACCCGAGCGTGCCGGTCAACGGCCGGATGCGCAAGGCCTACCTGGTGAGCCTGCTCGACGATGCCTCGCGCCTGGTGACCCACAGCGCCTTCTCCCTGGGCGAAACCGCACTGGATGTCGAGGGCGTGCTCAAGCAGGCGCTACTCCGTCGCGGCGTGCCCAAGTAATCGCGAGCTCGCGATTACTTGGGTAATCAGCAGGATCAAATAATGCGCTGAAGGAGTAGGTTTTCGGCCCAACTACCATTGGCTTGATGATCCAAGAATGGTGATCAACATGGACGAGACAAAAAGGTGTTCCCGCTGGTGTGCCCCCTGTGTGGCGGCAATATGCGCAACATTGCATTCGTCACCGAGGGGGTGCAGATCAGTAAGATCCTGGCGCACATCCCTGCAGGCGTGCGACACGGAAACGGTGCCAGCGGCGGTAGTCGAGCGCGCGCGAGTCGATCGACCAGGCTGCCGCCACCGCCCGCATGCCGTCCAGGATCGGCATCGCCGCGTTCGCGCTCAGCGCCGATGCGTTGCCGCAGCATGGCCCCGACGACGCCGGTCTTGCGCCGACCAGAGGTCGGAGCTGCTGTTCGCCAGCCGGGTGCGCGCGGCTTCGAGTCCGACCGGCGTGCCTTCGTCCTCGCCCAGCGGCTGGCATTGCAGGCAGTAGCGCACCCCGGTCGAAGTCGGACGCTTGTGCAACTCCTTGTTGATGGCCTGCACCCCTGTCGATTCCACTCTCGCAGCCAGCCGTCGCGCCACCGACCGACGCAACCGACGAGCCGGGGCATCGCCAGGCAGCCCGCTACGTTTGGGCGCTGTTGCCGGCGCGCTGTGCATCTACGAGGTGCTGCCTCTGCTGTGTCCCAGGTGCGGTGGCGCGATGCGGATCATCGCCTTCATCACCGAAGCGGCGGTGATCCAGGCGATTCTCGGTCACCTGGGCGAGCCGACGCAAGCGCCGCGTCCGCGGCCGGCGCGGGGGCCGCCGCTGTGGGAGATGCAGGACCGTGGATCGGACGCAGTCAATCCGCAAGCGCAACTCATGCCGGGCAATGAGTTCGGTAAGCGCGTCGCGTGGTAGGGCACAAGACGACAAGGCTCGCTCGCCGGGGGCGACTCGTGCCTGTGGCCACCTGCGCCGCAAACTTCCGCCGCCCAGGTGGCCACAGGCACAGACAACGGATATGCCGGGGCGGGGTTTCAGGCGCGATCAGGCGTCTTTGGCGCCAAATCAACGATTGACGCTGACGGATATGGCCGGATTACTCCAGAAATGGCATTGAAATTTTTTATAGCAACCCAGCAATTGTCCAAGGGTTCGGTTCGAATTCAACGCTTCCAATCCGCAGGAATAAACGGGATCAAACCCTTGATGAAGGCTATCTCCTGCACATCTCTTGCAGCACGGCGAACGTCGATGGTCATGCCGTTGACCTGAATCATCCACACCAGGGGGTTGTCATACACGCGGCTCGGCAATGTCCAAACGGGGTCCATCTGATAAATCTTCAGCAACTTCCGGATCGCCTTGGCCATTGCCGTCCCGCTGCTTTGTCTGGTTCCGAAGTAGTGATCGATGTCAGTTGACCGCATATACGGTTTCTGACTCTTGTCGTGCAGGAAGTTAGCCCCGCCCACCGCGCGCACAATGCCACTGGCCCAGGCGTTTGGACTGCCTTGGAGCAGGGGCGAGGGCCGCTTACGCGCCAGCTTCTCGGCCAGTTTGCGGCAAAGCACGGCATATTCGTCGTTCAAATGCGCTTTGCAAAACGGGTCGATCAAGCCCATGATGACCTGTAAAGCTTCGTACTTATCCTCTTTCGACGGCGGTCTCGGCTCTGCAATGGTTTTCGGCGGCTTGGCCGGCAGCGGCTCCATCGACATCGGCAGTGAGGTGATGATGCCGTGGCGTGCCTTGGCCTCCTTGAAGTTCTCATTCATGGAGCGCCGGATGCCCGGGCCGAACGATACGTTGTAACTGTTCATCACGCCGTCGTAAACGATGCTGCCCATGAAGGGCAGCAGGACAGTCTGGGTCATGATCGGTAGTGCAGGCCCGATCAGGTAATCAAACGGATCGGCCAGCGCAAGCACACCGTAGGCAATGGCCGGATCGGTGGTCGAAAGAAACACCGTGTACTTTGACAGGTCGCGCAAGACGATGAACTTGCCATAAACAAAATGCCGCCAAGAGTGGACGATGTCGAGTTCATCAGATGTCAGTTCGGCCGGGTTTTCATCGACAAACGCCCCGATGAGGTCTATATGGCCAAGTAATGCATCGCGCAGATTGATATGAATCTGCGGAGAATAGTTGGCCAAATCTTCTGGGGCCGCGAGGTGGCCCGAAATGACATTGAAACGCTGGTTGACGAAAAACATCAAGGCCCGGTGCAACTTGAAGAACAGTGCGGCATTCTGAGGTTCGAGTAACATGATTTTGACTATTCAACTGTGGGGTGCGATTTCGAAATATTAGAGTTTAGCCGCCCAGGCACGCCGTCAGCACCCCTTGGTCGGAGCCGTTGCCCGCATAGGTGCGGTACAGCAAGGGGACCTGTTCCTTCTCGCTCACCAGCACGCCCAGCCCAACCACCCGCAGGTCGCTGCGCTTGCTCTTGGCGTGCCCCCGTCGCGCCAGTTTCCCCGGCGTAAGGGTCGCGATGTGAGTGTCGAAATTGGTGGTGTCGAACGCCAGCACATCGGTCGACAGATCGAATCGCGCCACTGCCGCCTTGGCCACGGCGATCTGCACCTGCTCCAACTGCTCTTCGGTGACTTGCTGCGCCACGCGATGAAATGCCTGGCCACTGAAGGCCGACACCGGCAGGCAGGACACGCGCGCCGCGCTGGTTTCCAGAAACTCCGCCAGGTCGCACTTCGGCCCCGGTGCGCAGGCGCGTTGGATCGCCACGCTCACCACCAGTTCGCCTACCGAGGGACCGTTCTTTGCCCCGAGGTCGCTGGCTAGGCGCCGGTTCTCGTTTGATCCTGCGCCTCGATGAATGCGCGACGAAAAGCCATGGGCTGCGAAATCCCGGGAATCGGTGCCTGCGGGTCTCCGGCGCCAGCGATGACGAGTGTTCCATAGTTGAAAATTCGACCAAGGACCCCTTGGTCAACCTGAATACTCTCGACCTTGTTGATATTGATCTCCACGGTTCGACGGCTGATAAAACCGAACTTCGCGATGACACGCTTGCTCGTGATGGCAAGCTCGGTGGTCTTGTAACGGACATAGGCCATGATCAGGAAGATCAGGCCAAGACCAAATGCTGGCAGCAGGATCACGCCAAGGCCAAACAGATGCGCCAGCGACCACAGGCTGATGTGCCCGACGTGGACAATCTTCTCGTCCTTGACCAACGCACCTTCGACGTAACTCGTCATTCCGCTTTCCTTCATTGATTCAATTGCGCAAGTCTAGCGCGCGGACGTGCGGCCCGTGGCCAACGTCGAAGCTGAGCTCGCGTCAATCGGCGCCGAAGGCTCGTGTTGACGCCCCACTCTAGTGCCGGCTTTGCAACATTCGAACTGCTGCAAAGCCCCAACCTGCCCAGTGGTGAAGCCGCCGCCACGCACGATGCCGCCGAGTGTAAACGCGTTGACGCGCTTATGTCATGCGAGCGTCAGGATACGCATACAACTGCCTGTCGACCGCAAAACAATGCCGCGCGCTGTTCCGCGTGCCTTCGTTTCAGTTGTCCCGGAATCTCAGGCGCCTCGCCATCGCGCGACTCGACATTAACGACCGGCACGGCTACCCGGGCTTCGAGGACATGGTGGCGCCGCAGGGCAAGGTCAATGGCGTCAAGTACGAAGGTTCATACGAGCTCGTCGCCACCGCGATCATGCGCAACCGCTCACCAGCCCTGAAGCTGGCGAAGTCGAGGCATTGGCCCGGCCTGACCATGCTGGAGAAATTCGCTCGTGAGCATTGCGACATCTCCAAACCGACCGAAGTGATCGAGGCGGTGTGGACGACGCATCAAGCTACCGCCTCGTGATTGAAGGAGCAGCCTGGAAACCGCTTCGTGCGATTCTCGAGGCTTTGGTTGTGGCGCTGCGGCAGATGCGGGTACCCTTCGTGCAATGCCTAGAACTACCAATGCCTCCACCTGCATCTACGGCGTCGACTTCACCAGCGCACCATCACGCACCAAGCGCATCGTCATCGCTGCCGGGCATTTGACGCAAGCTTCTTTTGCGCTCGAAAGCCTCGAATCCCTGACCGACTGGCATGCATTCGATGCCTGGCTCGCGCAGCCGGGTCCGTGGGTCGCCGGCTTCGATTTGCCCTTTGGCTTGCCGCGCGAACTCGTTGCGACACTGGATTGGCCGACACAGTGGCGGCCGCTGATGCAGCACTACGCGGCGCTGTCGCGAGTGGAAATTCGCGCCGCCTTCAAGGCGTTTTGCGACGCGCGACCGGCGCGGGCGAAGTTCGCGCATCGCGCTTGCGACATTCCGACGGGGTCGAGCCCTTCGATGAAATGGGTCAACCCGCCGGTGGCGTGGATGCTGCATGCGGGGGTGCCGCGGCTGATCGCCGCTGGTGTGCATATTCCAGTGCTGTGTGAAGGCGACCGTGCACGGGTGGCGCTGGAGGCTTACCCTGGCTTCGTCGCGCGCGCGCTGATCGGACGCGAGTCTTACAAGAGTGACGATCGGGCCAGGCAAACGCCGGCGCGGCGCGGCGCCAGACAGCGCATTGTCGGTGCGCTCGAAGCGGGCGAGTGCGAGTGGCTGCCGCGACTGGCCTTGCCGGCGCGGCTTGCGCGCACCTGCATCGATGACGCCAGCGGCGACAGCCTCGACGCGGTCTTGTGCGCTTTGCAGGCGGCCTGGGGACAACTGCGCCGCGATCACAATTTCGGCCTGCCGCCAGACACCGATGCGCTCGAAGGCTGGATCGTCGGGGTGCCGCGCGCCGCCTAAGGAAACACTGAACAAGTCCATAGGTCGCGAAAGTCGCTGTTGCAAGATGTTGAATCGAAGAGGTTCTTCGTTCGAGAATCCGCATTCCAGGGACTTGCTCAGCGTTTTCCCAAGGAAACACTGAACAAGTCCGTAGGTCGCGAAAGTCGCTGTTGCAAGATGTTGAGTCGAAGAGGTTCTTCGTTCGAGAATCCGCATTCCAGGGACTTGCTCAGCGTTTTCATAAAGGCTGGCCACGCTGGCGGCCGGTATCATGCGCGGCATGGACCCCTCTCTCATCGCCGCTTTCAAGACCGTATTCGTGGTGGTGGCCGCCTTGCTGCCGATCCTTGATCCGCCGGGCGCGGTGCAGATCCTGTGGAACGGCATGGCGGAATTGCTCGAGCCATGGAAGGCCGTGCGGCGCTAGGCGGATGCGACGCAGCAGCAAAGGCCACGGCCTGCCACCGGAAATCGCGGCGCTCGACCATCTGGGCAAGCAGCTCGATCGCAAGCGCGCGCAGGAGGCGCGCGCGACGCGTCTGTTACGCGCACAGCAGGCGCCGCTGGATTTTCATGCGCCCCTGGCCCGAGCAGATGAAGTCCCTGCCGGCGTACCGCTCACGATAGAGGAATGGTTCGCCGCGCGCGGCTGGCAGCCTTTTGCCTTCCAGCGCGAGGTGTGGGCGGAGATGGCGGCGGGTCAATCGGGTCTGCTGCACGCCAGCACCGGTACCGGCAAGACATACGCGGTGTGGTTCGGCGCCCTGCTTGCAATCGACGCCACTCTTGGGCGCACCCTCGCCGCTCTTCCTCAAGGAGGACGGGCGGTGTTGGGCGTGGATGGCGCGCCACACGCACCAGAGGCCGCGACCAAACCGCTCACCGTGCTGTGGATCACGCCGATGCGCGCGCTGGCCGCCGACACGGTGCGCGCCCTGAAGGCGCCGCTGGCCGCCATCGGCCTGGATTGCAGCATCGGCGCACGCACTGGCGACACCACCAGCGCTGAAAAAACCCGCCAGGCAGCCAAGCCGCCGGCGGCACTTGTGACCACACCCGAAAGCCTGACGCTGATGTTGGCGCGCGCCGACGCGCACGCACAGTTTCGCCACCTGCGCGCCATCATCGTCGATGAGTGGCATGAGCTGATCGGCAACAAGCGCGGCGTGCAGACGCAACTTGCGATCGCGCGCCTCAAGCAATGGCATCCCGATCTCCTTGTGTGGGGCCTGTCGGCAACGCTGGGCAATCTTCCGGTCGCGCTGGCCGCGCTGCACGGCGATGACGCCGGGCGCGCGCGCCTGGTGCGCGGGGTGGAGCCCAAGGAAGTCGTGATCGACACCCTGATCCCGGCGACCATGGAGCGCTTTCCCTGGGGCGGGCATATCGGCTTGAAGCTGCTGCCGGAGGTGGTGGCCGAGATCGAACGCCACGGCACAACACTGGTATTCACCAACGTGCGCTCGCAGGCCGAGATCTGGTATCAGGCGCTGCTGGCGGCGCGCCCCGACTGGGCCGGGCTGATCGCCCTGCATCACGGCTCACTCGACCGCGAGATTCGCGAGTGGGTCGAAGCCGGCCTGAAGCAGGGCACGTTGAAGGCAGTGGTAGCGACCTCCAGCCTGGACCTGGGCGTCGATTTCCTGCCTGTTGCGCGCGTGTTGCAGATCGGTTCGGCCAAGGGCATTGCGCGCCTGCTGCAGCGCGCCGGGCGCTCCGGTCACGCACCGGGCCGCACTTCGCGCATCACCCTGGTGCCCACCAACGCGATGGAGCTGGTTGAAGCCATCGCCGCGCGCGAAGCCGGCAACGCGCGCCGCGTCGAAGCGCGCAGCGCACCGGCCAAGCCGCTGGACGTGCTGGTGCAGCACCTGGTCACCATCGCTTTGGGCGGCGGTTTCGAGCCCGACGCCCTGTTCGCGGAAGTGCGCGGCGCCTACAGCTACCGCGATCTCACGCGCGCCGAATTCGACTGGGTGCTGGGTTTCGTATCCGATGGCGGCGCGCTCTCGGCCTACCCCGATTACCACCGCGTGGCGCCGGATGAAGCAGGGCAATTCCGCGTGCCCTCGCAGATGATCGCACGGCGCCATCGCATGTCGATCGGCACCATCGTCAGCGATTCGGCGATGAACGTGGCCTGGATGAGCGGCGGGCGCATCGGCACCATTGAAGAATCATTCATCGCGCGCCTGAAACGCGGCGATGCCTTCACCTTTGGCGGCCGCGTGCTGGAGCTGATCCGGGTGCAGGACATGACGGCCTATGTGAAAAAGGCCACGCGCAACAAGGGTGTGGTGCCGCAGTGGAGCGGCGCGCGCATGTCGTTTTCCGGTGAGTTGGGCCAGGCATCGCTGGAAGTGCTGGGCGAAATGCAGGCAGGCCGCTTCGATACTCCGGAAGCACGCGCCATCAAGCCCCTGATCGAACTGCAGCAGCGCTGGTCGGCCCTGCCGGGACCGGACCAGCTGCTGCTGGAATCGATCCGCTCGGCCGAAGGCCGGCACCTGTTCGTCTATCCGTTCGCCGGGCGCATGGTGCACATCGGCCTGGCATCGCTCCTGGCCTGGCGCGCGGCGCGCGATGCGCCCGGCACGTTTTCGATCTCGATGAACGATTACGGTTTCGAACTGTTGTCGCCCGACGCATTCGACTGGCCGGGCTTGATCGAGGCGGGGCTCTTCAACGAGGAACGGCTGCTCGAAGACGTGCTGGACAGCCTGAACGCATCGGAACTGGCGCAGCGCCGCTTTCGCGAAATCGCGCGCATCGCCGGGCTGGTGTTCCAGGGCTTCCCGGGCGCGCCGAAATCGACGCGCCAGGTGCAGGCTTCGTCGAGCCTGTTTTTCGAAGTGTTTCGCAAACACGATGCCGGCAACCTGCTCCTGGGCCAGGCCCAGACCGAAGCGCTGGAGCAGGAGCTGGAGATCGTGCGCCTGCGCGCGACGCTTGCCGAGATGCGCCGGCGCCGCTTGGTCTTCACGCAACCCAGGCGCTTCACGCCATTTTCATTTCCGCTGATGGTCGAGCGCCTGCGTGAGGCAGTGACCACCGAGAAGCTGGCGGATCGGGTGCAACGCTTGCTGAAGGAACTTGAGGCGGAAGCCGGGTAGCGAACACAATGAGCTTGCAGCAGCCAATCCGCAACTGTGCAAGAGTCGAGCAGCCACAATGGGTACTGCAGGCGCTGGCGCTCAAGGCTTGCGCATCCGCGGGTCTCGCCGACATCCCGGTCGGTCCGGTCAATCATACACATGGCGCGACAGAAAACCGCCAGCTTCGACAAGCGCGCCGACCCGCTTGCCGGATGCAGACTATCGTGCTGAGCAATGCTCCGCGCAAGCGCTGAAAAAAAACATGCAAATGAAAATCCAAACTGCCGGCGAGCAACTGCTGCTCGATCCCGAGCGCACCGCGTTCTGGCCACGCCGCCAAACGCTGCTGGTAGCCGACGCCCATTTCGGCAAAGCCGCCAGCTTTCGCGCCCGCGGAGTGCCCGTGCCGGAGGCCACCACTCTTGCCAATCTGGCCACGCTCGATGCGCTGCTCACGCGTCACGCTTGCCGCCGCATCGTGTTTCTGGGCGACTTCCTGCATTCGAAAGAGGCCCGCGCGCCGCAGACCGTAGCTGCGCTCGAAGCCTGGCGCACGCGCCATGCCGGGCTGGAACTGCAGTTGATCGAGGGCAATCACGACGCGCACGCCGGTGCGCCGCCGGCCTCGCTTGGCATCGAGCTTTTGCAGGAACCGCTGATCGACGGCCCGTTCGCGCTGTGCCACCACCCGATACCGGTAGCGGGCAGCTATGTGCTGGCCGGGCACCTGCATCCGGCTTATCGCCTGGCGGCCAAGCGCGATGCGTTGCGCCTGCCTTGTTTCTGGTTCGGCGGCAACGTCGGCGTGCTGCCGGCCTTCGGCGACTTCACCGGCGCTCATGCGATTACACCCAAGGTCGGCGACCGCGTATTCGTGGTGGCCGATGATCGGGTGTTGCAGGTACCGGGCGTGCGTGCCGCTTAGCCAGGGCATGGGTTGGCCATCGCAGCAGGCGCGCGGCCGCGCGTGGCAGCGCAGCACCTTCGACGCTCCGCCAGCACGAAAGCGGCGGCTGTTGCGATTTACAGAATGCCGTAGCGCGCGAACACGTCGGTGATGCGCTGCCCGGCCTTGAGGTCGCGCAGGGTGTTGCGCTCACCGCTGACCTTCTCGATCGCCAGGGCCATCACCCGCTCCTCAACCAAGGCGGGCACCACCACCACGCCGTCGGCGTCGCCAAACACCAGGTCGCCGGAACACACCTTGACACCCGCGCACTCGATGGGCACATCGATGGCCATGATCTGCCCGCGCCCCTTGGAATCCAGCGGCGCGATGCCGCCGTGAAACACCGGAAAACCCATGGCGCGAATCGCCCGGATGTCGCGCACGCAGCCGTCCATCAAGGCGCCGGCGGCACCGCGCACCTTGGCTGCGGTGGAAAGCAGTTCGCCCCAGGGGCCGATGCGCTGCGGGTTGGCGCAGGCAAACACCGGTATCTCGTCCGCAAGAAGGCTATCAATGAGCTGCAGCTCCAGTTCGTAGGGGTTCTTGTCCGGCTCGACCTGAAACACCTCCATGTAGGCGGCGGTGCGCGCACGGCCGACCATCACCGAGGCATCGTCCAGGGGGCGAATCCGCGCTGCCAGCGCCTGGTTGCGGTAGCCGGCGCTGTCCAGGCAGTCCGAGAGGATCGACGCGTTCAAACGCTGGCGGATGTCGGCAATGCTGAGCTTGCTCATGCTTGGATCTCCTTGAGAAGTGGAAGCAGGATTCTCTCATCGTAGTGCAATGCATGGTCGATGAGCGCGGCCAGCCAGTCAAGCGCCGCCACGCTGCTCACGTGCCGAGGCCAGTAGCCCGACGCCGCCGCACACCGTGATCACCACGATGCCGAACAAGGCCCAGCCGTCGGGCACATGGGCGAACACCAGCCAGCCGCCGATTGTGGCGAAGGCGATGTGCGAATACAGGTAGGGGGTGAGCGATGAGGCCGGCGCGCGGCTGTAGCCGATGATCAGGAAGTAATGACCCACCGTACCAAGCACCCCAAGGCCCAGCAATATGGCCCAGGTCAAGGCACTGTCGGGCGTGATCCAGAAAAAGGGCAGCGCCAGGGAGGACAAGACCAGACCCACCAGGCCGGTGATGAGGTGGGTGGTGCCGGCGGCGTCGCTGCGGGACAACTTGCTGGTGATGACCTGGAACGAGGCGTTCACCAGCACCAGCAGTAGCGGCAGCAGCATCGCCCAATTGAAGGCTTCGCTACCAGGGCGAATCACGATCATCGCGCCGACGAAGCCTCCGGACACCAGCGTCCAGCGCAGCATCGACACCGGTTCCTTGAGCGTGAGCGCCGACAGCAGCGTGACCAAAAGCGGGCTGATCATCACGATCGCAGTGAATTCGCCCACCGGCATGTGCTTCAAGCTCAGAAAGGCCAGCATGCTGCACACAATCAACAGCAGGCCGCGCACCACCTGCAGCAGCGGATGACGGGGGGCGAACGACGCGCCACCCTGGCGCGGCACCAGCACCGCACCGATGAAGACCATCTGCATCACATAGCGAATCCAGATCACCAGCATCATCGGCACCGTGGCGCTCACGTACTTGCTGCCGGTATCGAGTGCGGCGAAGCAGGCGCAGGCGGCGACCACCAGCACCACGCCGCCACCCTGGCGCTCCGCTGTCGTCATCGGCGACTCACGTTGTGGCCTGCGCAATGTTGATGCGGCCGCAAGGGGATGCCTCACTGCGCAGCACACGGGGATCGCGAGGGGCCATGGCCCGACTTTAACAAATCGCGCGGCCGCGCCCACCGCAGGGGTTGCCGGCGCGGTGCGGCAAGCAATCGGTTTCGCGTACCATCCAGATAGAACAGCGATCAGACGGAGGCGGGCGTGGTGGGCAAATCCGATTTCCTGCGGCGGCGCACCGCCGCCCTGACCGGGCCCCCGCCCGTGCCCGTGCCCGCAGCGGACCGGCGCCGCGCCCTGGCTTGCCTGGCCTTGGTCGCCTCATGTGCCCTCGCCGGCTGCGCCGGCTTCTCGCGCAGCGAAGGCACGCGCGCCCCCGACGTTCATTACGACCCGACCCCCGTCAGCATCGTGGCCCAAATGGTGGCCTTGGCCAAGGTGGGGCCGAATGACCTGGTCTACGACCTCGGTTGCGGCGACGGCCGCACCGTGATCGCCGCAGTCAAGGCCGGGGCGCGCGGCGTCTGCGTGGACATCGACCCGCAGCGGATCCGCGAAAGCCGCGCCAACGCGGCCGCCGCCGGTGTTTCCGCTCGCATCCGCTTTCTCGAGCAGGATCTCTTCACCACCGACTTCCGCGATGCCAGCGTGGTCATCCTGTTTCTCTGGCCCGATCTCAACCTGAAACTGCGGCCGCAACTTATGCGCGACCTCAGACCCGGCACCCGCGTGCTTTCCTACGTGCACGACATGGGCGACTGGAAACCGCGCCAGACCCTGCGTGTGCAGGGTGCGCATGGAGAGCGCAACCTGCATCTGTGGATCATCGAGGCCGCGGCCAGGTAGGCGTCGAAAGCAGTGAAGTTTCGCTCGAACACCGCGACACCCGAAAAAGGAGACAAGCATGGCTGACAAGGAAGCTTCGGACGAAGGCAAGATACCGCTGGAATATTTCTACCACTGGGAGCGCACCAGCCCCGAGCGCGTGTTCATGACGCAGCCCGTCGGAGGCGGCGCGGTGCGCGACATCACCTGGCGCGAAGCCGGCGACCAGTCGCGGCGCATGGCGACCTGGCTCAAGGCGCAAGGCTGGCCAACAGGCAGCAAGGTGGCGATTCTGGGCAAGAACAGTGCGCACTGGGTGCTGGCCGACCTGGCCATCATGATGTCGGGTTTCGTTTCGGTGCCGATGTATTCGACTTTCAATGCCGATGCATTGCGCTACATCCTCGAACACAGTGAAGCACGCGCCTGCTTCATCGGCAAGTTGGACGAAACGGCCAGCCTGAAAGACGGTGTGCCGGCCGGCATGCCGCTGATCGCGCTGCCGCTGGCGCCGCCGCTCGAGGCCCTGTCGTGGGATGCGCTGATTGCGGCATCCACAGCGCTGGCAGGCGAACCGGTGGCGCAGCCGCAAGACCTGTGGACCATTGTCTACACCTCCGGCACCACCGGACGACCCAAGGGCGTGATGCTCAGTTTCGCCGGGCTCAAATGGGCCGGCGGACCGGCCCTGCGGCGCATCAGTTTTTCCACCGAAGACCGCTTCATTTCCTATCTGCCGCTGGCGCACATCATGGAACGCGTGGTGCTCGAGATGACGGCGATCCACCACGGCTGCCGCATTTTTTTCGCCGAATCGCAGGACACCTTCCTCGCCGATTTGCAGCGCGCCCGCCCCACCATGTTTCTCTCGGTACCGCGCCTGTGGGTCAAGTTTCAGCAGGGCGTGCATTCCAAGCTGCCGCCGGAAAAGTTGCAGCGCCTGCTGAAGATCCCGCTGGTGGGCTACCTGGTGCGGCGCAAGATCCTGAAGGGCCTGGGGCTGGAACATTGCCGCTTCGCCGGCAGCGGCGCCGCGCCCCTGCCGGCCGACGTGCTGCGCTGGTATCGCAACCTCGGGCTGGACCTGCTCGAGGGCTATGGCATGACCGAGAACTTCGCCATCTCGCACGCCATCCTGCCCGGCACCAGCCATCCCGGTACGGTGGGCATACCCTACAACGGTGTCGAATCGCGCATCGACCCGGACACCGGCGAAGTGCAGATGCGCTCACCGGCGGTGATGGTCGGTTACTACAAGGATCCCGCAGGCACTGCGGCGGCATTCACCGCCGACGGCTGGCTGCGCACCGGCGACAAGGGCGTGGTCGATGGCAACGGCTGCCTGCGCATCACCGGCCGGGTGAAGGACATCTTCAAGACCAGCAAGGGCAAGTACGTGGCACCGGCACCGATCGAGGACCTGCTGGTGACCCATCCGGCGGTCGAGGCCTGTGTTGTGACCGGCGCCAATTTCGCCCAGCCCCTGGCGCTCCTGATGTTGTCGCTTGAAGCCATGGCCGCCGCCAAGGGAGATGGCCGCAAGGTGCTGGTGCAATCGCTCGAGGCGCATTTGAAAGCGGTCAATACCCAGCTCGACGCGCACGAAAAGCTGGATTGCGTGGCGCTGGTCACCACCATGTGGACGCCGGAAAACGGCTTCGTGACACCGACACTCAAGGTCAAGCGGGCGCGCATCGAAGAGGCCTACGCCGGCCATTACGAGGGCTGGATTCGCGAGCGCAAGACCGTGGTTTGGGCGCAGGTATGAGAGGCTGAGAATCTTTCTGCTGCACCCGCCGATCCCGGCGCGCTCGCAACGATTCGAAGCAGCGGCGCTTTCACAAGCGCACCACCATTGCGTTGCCGGCGGCCAGGCACATCGTGCCTCAAGGCCGGTTGTTCGTGCAATAGCCGGGATTGCCGGCCCCCTTCCCCGACACAAGCCTTTCCTGCACGCTGTCAGTCGATCACGCCCCGCGTCCTGGGTGTAGGAGCCGCAAGCTGCCAACTACTGCGGCGGGCACTGGCGGCCACCGGCGCCTATGCGGCGCGTTCCTGCGCGAGTGTCGGATAGTCGTTGTAGCCGTCCGCGCCACCGCCATAGAAACGCCGCGTCAGCGGCTTGATGGTGTACGGCCCGCCCAAACGAATCCGCTCAGGCAGATCGGGGTTGGCAATCCACAGCCGGCCGAAGGAAACGGCTTCGGCTTTTCCCTCGCGCACCAGGGCGTCGCCGGTGGCCGGGTCGATGCCGCCATTGACGATGATCGGGCCGTCAAACACCGGCCGCGCCAGTTGCAGCATGCTGTCGCGATCGAAGCGGCCGCTCCAGAAATTGGAATCAGCCAGTTCCAGCCAGCCCAGGCCGCGCCGGCCGAGTTCGCGCAGAAGAAAGGTGTAGGCCGGCAGCGGATCGGGATCGATCGCGCCGTTGAACGGCGCGAAGGGCGAAATGCGCAGGCCGACGCGGCCGCGCGCAAAGTGCGGCAGCATCGCCTCCACTACCTCCATAGCGAAACGCGCGCGTGCCTCGGGCGAGCCGCCATATTCGTCGCTGCGCCGGTTGAGGTGGGCCGACAGGAACTGGTGCGGCAAGTAGCCATTGGCCGCATGCAGTTGCACGGCATCGAAGCCAGCCGCGCGGGCGGCAGCGGCGGCGGCGCCGAAGGCTTCGATGGTGGAGCGCACCTCGTCAAGCGTCATCGCACGCGAGGGTGTGGCGGCAAGCTTGGCGAACTTGCCCTCCTCGTTGCGGCCCCAGACGGTGACCGCATCGAGATCATCGTTGACACCCGATGGCGAGAGCGGCACCGCGGCACCCTCCGCGCGCACCGCCGATACGCGGCCGCCGTGCCAGAGTTGCAGCGCGATGCGCCCGCCGGCGCGATGCACCGCGGCCGTAAGTTCGCGCCAGGCGTCGACCTGCTCCCCGGTGAAGATACCGGGCGTGCATTCCCATGCGTTGGACTGCGGCACCACGTTGGTCGCCTCGGCGATGATGAGGCCGGCCGAGGCGCGCTGCACGTAGTGTTCGGTCATCATCGGCGTGGGCACACGCAGGGGGGTGGCGCGCGAGCGTGTCAGCGGCGCCATCACGATACGATTGGGCAGCACAAGGTCGCCCAGGCAGAAGGGGGTAAACAGGTCCGTGGTCACACTTGCTCCGGGTTCGGTGTCGCTTGGCAGCTGGCGCGCGCCGCTGGGCGCGGCCGGCGGACAAGCGAATTCAGGCGCATGCGCATCGACACGCTACTGCGCCGGCACAGCCCAGGCGTCGACTTGCGCCGCGTCCGCCCGCAGCGCCTTGAGCGCAGCATACTGCGGCGAGTGCCAGAAGCCGTGCAGCGCTTCCATCGAGGGAAATTCGAATACCACCAGGCGGCGACCGTCGTGCGTGCCTTCGAGCACTTCGAGGTTGCCACCTGTGGCCCGCAGGCGGCCGCCGTGCGCGGCGATCAGCGGCTGCACCTGGGCCTGGTAGTCGCGATAGCGCTCACGCTGCCGGGAATCGCGCGAGACCGTCGCCTGGATGATGATGAATGCCGCCAAGATGCGCGTCCGTTTCAGTCGAGCGGCGCCGGGAAGCGGGCGATCAGCAGTTCCTTCAACCTGCCGCGCTCGACCTTGCCGGTGGGGTTGGCCGGAATCTCGTCAACGAAGAAATAGTGCCGCGGCCGCTTGAATGCGGCCAGGTCTGCACTGTTCAGACAGAAGTCGTCGAGCATCGCCGGCGTCAGGTTGGGGTCGCGGCGCACGATCGCCGCGCACACCGCCTGGCCCCATTTGGCACTGGGCAGGCCGAGCGCCGCGGCATTGGCAATGCCGGGGTGCTTGAACAACACGTTCTCGATCTCCGACGGATGAATGTTCTCGCCACCACTCTTGATGGTGTGGTCCATGCGCCCCATCACGGTGATGAAGCCTTCGTCATCGAGGAACGCCGCATCGCCGGAGCAGAACCAGCCCTGCGTGAAGGCCGCCGCGGTGCGCTCGGGCAGGCCGAGGTATTCGCTGAAGAGGCTGGGTCCGCGGGTGATCAGTTGCCCGATCTCGCCCGGCTTGCACAGGTCGTCGGGCTCGCGGCTGTCGCTACGGATCACCCGCACGTCCATGTTCACCGCAGCTCGGCCGACACTGCCAAGCTTGCCCGGATGCATGCGGTAATCGCAGGTGGTGACCGCCAGCGCCTCGGTCGAACCATAGATGTTGGCGAAGAACTGGGGGAACAGTGCCATGCACTTGCGCGTGACATCGTCGGCCAGCGTCTGCCCGCCGTAGAAGCCGCAGCGCAGGCTGGTGAGATCGTATTTCGACAAATCGGCCGCCGCCAGCATCACCATCTGGGTCGGCACGCCGTGCAGGGTGGTGATGCGCTCCTTGCCCACCAGCGACAGCGTCTCATCGACATCGAAACCGCGGGTCAACACATTGGTGCCGCCCAGCTGCACAAAGGGCACGAACTGGATCTGCAGCTGCGCGATGTGGAACAGGGGCTTGTTGTTGAGGATCACGTCCGCATGACGAAAGCCGCATTCGAGTGCCATCGACATGCTGCCCATGTTTTCGGCCAGGTGTGAGCGCACCACGCCCTTGGGCCGCCCGGTGGTGCCGGAGGTGTACATGATGAAGGCCGGGTCGAACCAGCCGACCTGGGCCTCGGGCTCGCCGTCCGACCCGGCTGCGATAAAGGTCTCGAACGGTATCTCGCCAGCCGCGGGCTCGTCGCCGATGTAGATCAGCTTCTCGACCGCCAGATCGGCCCTGATCACGGCCACTGGCGCACGCAAAGCCTCCTCGAACACCAGAATGCGCGCCTGTGAATCGTCAACGATGTACTTGACCTCGTTGGCCGCCAGCCGGTAATTGATCGGCACCGGCACCGCGCCGATTTTCATCAGCGCATAAAAGCCGGTGACCTGCTCGGGCAGGTTGTAGGTGAGAAAGGCGACGCGGTCACCCTTGCCAATGCCTGCCGCGCGGAACGCGTGCGCGGTCTTGTTGACCCTGCGGTTCCATTGCAGATACGTCCAGCGCCGCCCTTCGAACACCAGCGCGGTCTTGTGCGGCCACTTGAAGGCGGCTTGGGTGAGGTTGGCGGCGAGATTCATCTTGCGTTGCCCTGGCTTTTCATTTCATCGATCAGAGGAATTATAGGCAGGTCAACCGGGTACCTGTTGCCGCGGCTCAGCAGCGAACGCTGGTCGCTGTCGCACCATGAGGGTTCCGGCAATATGGGTGGCGCAATCAGCCGGTTCTCTCCATGACCATGCTTGATCCTGCAAGCACAGGGCTTCCTGCGCGGCCTCGGGCAGTACTGCCGGTTGCGCTTCGACGATCCAGGTCGAATGCTCCGGTCCGGCGCGCAGCAGGTGCATGCCAGGACCGGTTTCGGGCGCTGCACGCCAGTGCGCAAAATGCACCCCGGTGTCGAGTGCCGGAGTCGCTGCTGCGCCCGCCACCCAGCGCGGCGCCCCGCCGAACCAGGCGAATGCAAGGCAGCCACCCGCCGAACTCGAACCAGTGCGCACGCGCCGTGCCGGAATCCAGGCATAGCCGCCGCTCTTCCAGGTGATGCCGTTGAGACTCAAGTCGCCTGCAAGAATCAGAAATTCTTCCGCCACCGCGTAGTGACCGGCGCCGGGGCGTGCCCAGCCTGCGGGAAAGCGCACGAAGGCGCGAAAGGCCTGATCGTCCAGTTGCGGCAGGCGCGCCAGTTCGACCGGCCCGTTGCTGCCCGGCATCGGCGCGCCATGCCATGCGAGCGCGTCGAACGCGAGTACCGGCATGGCTTCAGGCGGCGGGCAGGCGCAACTCGGTGACGCAGTCGCAGGCGACGCGTTCGCCGTTCATCAGGCGTTGCGCCAGCACCACTACATGCCCGCCTTCGACTGCGCGAATCGCGGTGACTTCGCCCACAGCGCGCAGGGTATCGCCGGCGAAGGCCATCGATTTCATCTTGAACGACAACTTGGTGATGAAGGCGCGCGGGCCGGCCCAGTCTTGCGCGGCACGTGCCAACACTGCGCCGAAGGCCTGGCCGTCCACCAGGGTACCCGGCAGGTTTTTCGAGCGCGCGTATTCAAGATCGTAGTGCAGGCGATGCCAGTCCCAGGTGGCGGCGCCGTAGGCGACCAGATCAACCTGGGTAAAGCGCTTGTCGAGCACCGGCAAGGCCTCTCCGATCACGATAGTTGCGGCCACGCGGGTCGGCGCGATCATGCGGCCCCCAGCGGCTGGTAGACGATGGTTTCGCGGTTGATTGCCACGCTCGCGCCGGCGGCGTCGCGATAGGTCGCCACCGCGTTGACAAACAACTGGGTGCCGCCACGCGACGCATTGCGTTCGCTCATGCTGTCGAGTTTCCATGTCACCGAGATGCGGTCGCTCGGCAGGATCGGGCGCATGAATTCATATTCGTTGCCGGCGCGGATCATGCGGCTGTTCGGTACGGGCAGATGCCATTCGTGACCGATGTAGCCATCTTCGTCCGCTGGCCGATGCGCGTACTGGCAGGTCTCGCAAATCAGGGTGGGTGGCGCGATGATCGACGGGTAGCCGGCCGCGCGCGCGTACGCATCATCGACATACAGCGGGTTGGCGTCGCCCATGGCGAGTGCGAAGTAGCGAATCGACGCCTGCCCGAGTTCTTCGCGCGCGGGGTAGTGCACCTCGCGCCCGACCATTGCCTTGAGTTCATCGGTCAACAGTGCCATGACGATCAGTCCAGAATCGCCAGCGGGTCCACTTCAATGAGCATCTCGGGTCGCAGCAGCAGTTCGCAGACCAGCCCGGTGGAGGCCGGGAAGGGCTCGCGCAGCAGGCGCGCGCGCACCGCGGCCACCTCGCGATAGCGCGCCAGTCCGGCCGGGGTCACGTATTCGATGGTTTTCACCAGATGCTCCGGCCCGCCGCCGGCGGCCGCAAGCACCTTGAGAATGTTCTGGTAGGTGTACTCGGCCTGGGCGACGATATCGCCGTCAAACAGCATGCGCTCGGTCTCCGGGTCGAGCGCGCCCTGGCCCGACATGAACAGCATCTTGCCGGCCTTGACCGCCGGGCTGTAGGTGAGCTTCTGGTAGCGCGACCAGCCGGGGTTGATCGCCACCGGCGTTTCGCGTGAAGCGGTGAAGTCATACTGGATCAGCGCCTCGGGGTGCATGAGGCGCGGCATCAGGATGCCGGCTGCGCCCGGATAGACCGGCCCGAGATGTTCCTTGCGCACCCGACCGGTGTACTTGTAGTTGGCAAGCGCGGCCGGGGTGATGTAGTCGAGCGTCTTGACCAGATTGGAAAAACCCAGACCCAGCGCTGTGAGCATCTTGCCGGCTTTCTCGAACACCGCGCGGGTCTGCGCCACCACGTCGCCGGCGCCGATGATGTTGCCTTGATCGTCGGTCGCTTGCACCGAGGGCAGGAACACGACACCGGCCGACTCGCGTATCGCAGGCCCGGCGGTGACTTCGATTTCAATGAAGGCATCCGGCCGCAACAGCGCCTTGACCGGTACCGTATTGACCGTCGGCTGATGCGCGCCGAACACTTCGGCACGCACCGCGGCGGCCTCGGCATAGCGTTCGATGCCTTCGGGTTTCACATACTCGACGATGCGCACCACATCGCCGTAGCCGTAGCCGGCGGCCTCGAGAATCGCCCCGATCTTGGCGTAGGCGGTGCGTACCTGGTCAGTCATGCTGCCGCGCACCACCATGCGTTTGGTCAGCGGGTCGTGCTCCGAGGCGGTGTGGCCCGAGAGATAGGCGCCGCTAGCTGTCTTGAGCCCGAGCGAGAATGAGTAACGCGAATAGTCGAACCAGGGAAAGCTGGCAGGCTTGATTGCGGTGAAGGTCATGTGCGCCTCAATTGGAGAAAGAAGTCCGGATGGCTTGCGCGCGCGATTGCGCGCTGTCTTCGATGGCAATGCAGGCTGCGTCGGGCATGCCACCGCGCACTGCCGTCAGCAGATGCGCGAAGGTGTCTTCAGGCGCGGCCATCAGCAGCAGCGGGCAATTTACCGCGGCCAGCGCTTCACGCCATGCATATCCGAGGTTGGCGCGCCATGCCGGCTGGTAACTCGACGGCTGCTTCATCAGCTCGCGCACGCGTAGCGTCAGATGCGCCGGATCGATCTTCGACGGACCCGGCCGCACATTGCGGTGGCTGCGCTCGAACCACGGCCACCACAACTCGGAATCGCGTACATGGTGCCAGGCGCGTATCCAATGCGCGCCTTCCCAGCTGGGTTCGACCGCCGGCGCGTAGTCGGTGCCACAGCGTGCACGTTCGGCATCTTGCAAAAAAAACGGTGCGTCGAGCGCGATGCCCCGGACCCGATCGCCCAGACTCCTGGCGAGTTCAACCGCCACCGCCGCGCCGCCGTTGTGGCCATAGACATGCAGTTGCCTGATCGCCAGATGCGCAAGGACTTTGGTGGCGGTGGCGACCCAGGCGGCGATGGCCTGTGGATTGCCTGGCAGCGGGTCGGATTCGCCGTGGCCGGGCAGGTCGAAGGCCAGCACCGGGCGTGATTTTCCGATCTCGGCAACAAGGCTGTCGTACAACATCGATGAACCGGGCGCGTGGTGCACCACCAGCAGGGGCGCGGTCGCGCCGCCAACCTCGCCAACGCTGCGCACCAGCACCTGCGCGCCATCGACCTCGATGAAGTCGGTGGTGATGCGCCCGGGCAGTGCCGTGCAGCGCGGTGCCAGCGGCACCGAGCCACGCGCCGGGTACCGTTCGAGCAACGCGCGCTCGGCCAGCGTGGCCGCAGCGAATTCGCGCGGCAACACCTCGGACCACGCAGTCGATGGCACCAGCGACCGCGTCTTGTGCATGCTGTCGCCCGGCCGTGTGCCGAAACACACCGGCACCCGGAGGTCGGGGATCACGCCGAGCGCGCGGTGGCGGAACGGCGCGGCGTAGCCGATGCGGTAATCGTCGCCGGCTTCGAGCAGTTCGATCACGCCGCGCTGCAGGAAATCGAGATCCGGTATGTCGGTGTCCGAACGTCCGGCCGCGGTCTGGTTGTTCCACGGCCAGAACGCATGCTGGTCGCGGTAGCGGAACCACAGGTGCAGCAGGTGCGCACCGTCCCAGGTCGGGATGATCGGTTCCAGATAGGCATCCAGCTCGGCGTCGCTGTAGGCACGGGCGAATACGGCGAAGCCGTCCGCCAGCGCCATCGCGCAACGCTCTTGATGACGCGCGGCGAATTCGACCGCGATCGAGGCGCCGGTGTGCCTGCCGTAGGTGGCAACGTGATCGACACCGAGGGCGGCCAGGGTTTCCGCTAGCGCGTCGGCGAAGTCCTCGACCGAGGGCGCGGCGACGGCCAGCTTGTCGGACATGCCGAAACCGGGCGTGTCGAAGGCCAGGGCGGTGAAGCGCTCGCCAAACACTTCCATGATCGGGCGCAGTACCTTGGCCGAGCAGGGGGAGGAATGCAGGAGCGCGAGCGCCGGACCACTGCCGGCGCGCAGGTAGTGGACCCGGCGGCTGCCTACGCTGACAAAGTGCTTGGTGATCTTCATGGTGTGCTCCCGAGCGTTTATCCGACAGGGCTGGTGCGCTCAGTAGCTGCGCGCCAGGCCCAGGCGCTCACCGACAATGTTACGCACCATTTCATTCGAGATCGGGCTGAAGGGGCCGAGACGGGTGTCGCGGAACAGGCGCTCCATCGCGGTCTCTTCAACCAGGCCGTAAGCGCCGAGCACGCGCATGCAGCGGTCGGTGGCGCGCACCGCCGCCTCGGTCGCCGCCAGCTTGGCCATGCAGGCCTCCATCGAGCATTCGCGGCCGTTGCTCAAAAGCCAGGCGGCCTTGGCGGTCAACAGGCGAATCTGCTCCAGTTCGGTGGCGCAATCGGCCAGTGGATGCTGCACCGCCTGGAACGCGCCGATCGGTCGCCCGAACGCCTCGCGATCGCGCGCATACTGCAGCGCCTGGTCGAGCACCGCGCTGGTGATGCCGACATACATCGCCGCGCACAGGATGCGCTCTTCGTCGAGGGTAGCCAGCAGGTGATACCAGCCGCGGCCCTCCTGCCCGACCAGCGCATCGGCCGGCGCCCGCGCACCGTCCAAAAACACTTCGCAGGTACAGGCCGCGCGCATGCCCATCAGCTCCAGGCGCCGCACTTCCACCGCCGGCTGATTGCGCGGCGTCAGCACCAGCGACAAGCCGCGCGCGCGCTTGGCGCCCTCGCTCGCATCGGTACGGCACAACACCAGGATCGCATCGGCATCGTCGGCGAAGGAGGTGTAGAGCTTTTGCCCGCGCACCACCCATTCATCGCCTTCCAGCGCCGCGCGCGTCTTGAGCGCCAGCACATCGGTGCCGCCGCCCGGTTCGCTCATGCCGAAGCCCATCAGGAAATCGCCCGTGGCGAGCCGCGGCAAATACTCGGCCTGCTGCGCCGGCGAAGCCGCTTCCCGCAGAATGCGCGCGCTCATCGATACCAGAAGCCAATCGGTTGCCAGCGAAGGAAAGCGGCGTGCCAATTCCTCGCAAAACACCGCGCCGGTCATCACGTCGCTGCCGCTGCCGCCGAATTCGACCGGCACCGAAAGCCCCATCCAGCCGAGCTCGGCGAAGCGCTTCCACAATTCGCGCGGAATCTTGCGGGCGCGGTCCATTTCGCGGATCTTCTTCTCCGGCAGCTCGCGCTCGAAAAAACTGCGCACGCTGTCGCGCAACATCTCGTGCTCTTCGATACGGTCGAAATTCATCGGCACACTCCTTCACTGGTGATCGACTCACCCAGGTATACCTGCTGCACCAGCGGGTTTGCGCGCACCTGTGCCGGTGAGCCTTCGGCCAGTACCCGGCCCTGGTGCAGTACCGTGATGTTGGTGGCCACAGCGAACACCACCGCCATGTCGTGCTCGGTGAATACGCAAGACACCCCCAACTGCGTGGCCAAGCGATGCACCAGGCTGATCGACTCGATGCGCTCCTGCGCCGCCATGCCCGCAGTGGGCTCATCTAACAGCAGCAGGCGCGGTTCGCCGGCCAGCGCGATTGCAAGTTCCAGCCGCTTCTGGTCGCCATGCGCAAGGGTGCCCGCGGGCAGCCCGGCGTCCCCGGCCAGGCCAACCAGGTGCAGCAACTCATGGGCGCGTTCGGTATGCATCTGTCTGGCATACGGCCAGATGCTCCAGTTGCGGCGCGCATGCGCAAGCAGCGCCACCTGCAGGTTCTCCCGCACGCTCAAGTCGGGAAACATGCTGGTGATCTGGAACGTGCGTCCCATGCCCTGGCGCACCAGCAGATGGGGCGCGGTGCCGGCCACATCGCGCCCTTCGAAAATCACACGCCCCGAATCCGGCCGCAACAGGCCGGTGATGGTGTTGAAGAAGGTGCTCTTGCCTGCGCCATTGGGGCCGATGATGGCGCGGAATTCACCCGGCGCCACCGCCAGTTCGACCCCGCCCAGTGCCTGCAGCCCGCCGAAGCGCTTGGCCAGTGCAGTTACCTGCAGGATCGGAATGACCGCCGCGCTCATCATGTCCGTCGTGCGCGTGCCAGCCCGGTCAGGCCGGCCGGCATCAACAACACCAGCGCCAGGATGATCACACCCATTGCCAGCGGCCAATACTCGGTGCGGCCGCTGATCATCACTTCAAGCACCACATATACCGCAGCGCCCAGCGCCGGGCCGAGAAAGGTGCTCACGCCGCCCAAGACCGCCATCACGATCGGCGTGGCACTGGCGGTCCAGTTGAGCCAGCCGGGAAACACGTTGCCGCTGGACATCGCGAACAGCGCGCCGGCCAGGCCGGCGAACGCGCCGCTGATGACGAATGCTGCCAACTGGTGGGACCGCACATTGACACCGATGGTCTGAACGCGGCGCGGGTTCGAGCGCAAGGCGCGCAGGATGGTGCCGAAGGGCGAGCTGACCAGCCGATACAGCACATAGAGCGCAGGCACGGTGATGGCCAGCGCGAAGTAATAGTAGACCGCGGGCCGCGCGAAGGCGCCGGGCGGCTTCAGGCCGGTGATGCCGTCGTCGCCGCCGGTCAAGCCGGTGGCCTTGAGCGCGATCGTATAGAGCAGCATCTGGAAGGCGAAGGTAAGCATGCCAAAGTAAATGCCGGAACGGCGCACCGAGAAAAAACCGATGATGGCTGCGACCAGCGCGGCCGCCGCCATCGCCGCCAACGGGAAAAGCGCAAACGCCAGGCCGGGCGCCATGCCCGCCTTTTTCACCAGCAGGGCTGCGGCGTAGGCGCCGATGCCGAAAAAGGCCGCATGACCGAACGACAACATGCCGCCATACCCCAGCAGCACGTTGAAGCTCACCGCATAAAGGGCGAAGGCCAGCACCTCGATGGCGATGAAAATCCAGAAATCCGAAATCGCGAACGGCAGTGCCGCCAGCGCCAGCGCGCCACCAAGCGCGATTGGCACCTTGCGGCTCATTCCGGGCTCCCGAACAGGCCCCAGGGCCGCACGATCAGCACCACCGCCATGCAGGCGAAGGTCAGCACCACCGAGAGCCCGGGAAAGGCCAGGATGCCGAACGCATTGACCAGCCCAACCAGGAGCGAGGCGACGAACGCGCCCATCACGCTGCCCATGCCACCGATCACCACCACCACGAATGCATCGATGATCACCTGCACGTGCAGGCCAGGGCCGATCGAAACCACTGGAGCCGCCAGCGCACCGCCCAGGCCGGCAAGCGCCGCGCCCAGGGCGAACACGGTGGTGAACAGTACGCGAGTGTTGACGCCCAGCGCGCCCAACATGGCGCGATCCATGGTGGCGGCGCGCACGAAGATGCCCCAGCGGGTCTTGTGCAGCACCCACCACAGGCCGAGCGCGACCGCGATGCCGGCCGCGATCAGGAACAGGCGGTAGGTCGGAAAGGTCACTCCCAGTGCCTGGGTGCTGCCTACCAGGAGCGGCGGTGTCGCCACCGAGTGATCCTGGTTGCCCCAGATCAGCTTGACTGCATCGCCCAGAATGAATACCAGCGCGAAGGTCAGCAGCAGTTGAAACTCGTGCGGCGCGCGATAGATGCGTCGCAACAAGCCGCTTTCGATCGCCACCCCGATCACGGCCAGGCCGGCGGTGGCGCCGATCAGCATGGCGACAAAGCTGGCCGAACCGTCAGGCAGCCAGCCGGACAGGCTGACAGCAATGAAGGCACCGAGCATGAACAGGGCGCCGTGGGCGAAGTTGATGATGCGCAACACACCGAAAATCAGCGACAGGCCGGCCGCGATCAGGAACAGCAGCATGCCGTTGGAAATACCTGCCAGCGCCTGGCGCGCCACCACGACCGGGTTGTGCATCCAGGCGAAGTGCTGGGCGAAGGTTTCGAGCAGACTTTGCATGTGTCGGATGGGCAACGCGAAATTCAAGTATGCCAGATCAGGCTTGACAAAGCGAAGCAATTGTCCGGACAATTCTAAAGACACCATACCAAGGAGCGGGCCGCCATGCACAGATCCATTCGCCATGCACTCATTTCAGCCGGCGCACTTGCGCTCGGCATGCTTACAACCCAGGCGGCGGCGCAGACGCTGGCGCGCGGCGAGCCGGTCAAGCTCGGCTTGATCGACATCTACAGCGGCGGCTTCGCCTTCATCGCCGAATCGATCCGCACCGGCTTCCAGATCGCGCTCGACGAAGCCAATGCCGCCGGCGGCTTCAAGGGCCGGCCGTTCCAGCTGGTCACAGCCGACATGGGCACGCAGGTCGAAAAGGCGGTGACCGAGGGGCGTCGCATGATGCTCGAAGAGAAGATCAAGTTCGTCACCGTCGGCATCCACAGCGGCGCGGCGGTCGCGGTAGGCAATCTCGGCCGCGAACACAAGGCGCTGGTGGTCGGCGGCTTCGCCACTACCAAGCGCCTGACCGGCGAGGCCGGCCACCCCTACGTGGCGCGCGCCAACCTGTCGACCTACGAAATCGGCCAGGTGCTCGCCGAATACATCAAGAGCCGCCCGGAGGTCAAGCGCATCTCCACCATCGCGCCCGATTATGAATACGGCCAGCAGTTCATCGAGGACTTCAACCGCGCGCTGAAGGCGGCGCGCCCGGACATCACGGTGGTGCGCCAGGAATGGTCCAAGCTGGGTGCCACCGACTTCGCTGCCCATGTCACCGCGCTGCAGGCGCAGCCGGTCGACATGATCGTCAACGCCGGCTTCGGCGCCGACCTGGTCAACTTCCTCAAGGCGGCGCGCGATTTCGGCCTGTTCGCCGGCAAGATCCAGTTTCTCACCCATGGCGTCGATCTGGCCAAGATGGGCGCGCTCAAGGACGCCCTGCCGCCGAATACCGTAAGCACGGTATGGTTCCCCTACTACGCGCTCAAGGACACGCGCGCCAAGAGCTTCGCCGCCGAAGTGGAAAAGCGCCAGAAGACCTACGCCACCGGCCCGACCCCGGTCGGCTACGTCGCCGGGCGCATGCTGGTCGAAGCCATCAAGAAGGCCGGCAGCGCCGACGATGTCGAGAAGGTGCTGCAGGCGATGGGCACGGTCGCCTTCGAAGGCCCGACCGGCCCGGTCAAGGTGCGTTCCTGCGACAACATGGCGCTCTACAATTTCTATGTCGGCACGGTCAAGCGCGACGCCGCCTTTCCCGACGGCATCGGCATGGCCGACGTGAAGACCTATCCGGTCGAAAAATACGCCCGGCCCTGCATGGAGTTGCTCAAGGCCCGCGGCACCAGCTGAACCAGACAACCGCCACGCCCACATGCCGCTACTCGAGGTTCGCAACCTCGAAACCGCCTATGGCAGAAGCCAGGTCCTGTTCGGCATTTCGCTGGACGTGGGCGCGGGCGAGGTGGTCGCACTGCTCGGGCGTAACGGCGCCGGCAAGACCACCACCCTATCTTCGGTGATGGGCCTGGTGCCCGCCCGCGCCGGCAGCATCCGCTTCAAGGACGCCGAGATTCGCGGCGCCGAGCCTTACCAGACCTGCCGCGCCGGCCTGGGCTTCGTGCCGGAGGACTGCCGGCTCTTCACCGGCCTGACCGTGGCCGAGAACTTCGAGGCGGCGCGCCTGCCGGGGCGCAGCGGCGAGACCCGTTGGACCCTTGACCATGTGCTGGAACTGTTTCCCGACGTCAAGACCTTTCTCGACCGGCGCGCCGGCGCGCTTTCCGGCGGCCAGCAACGCATGGTGGCGATCGCCCGCACGCTGATGGGCAATCCCGAAATGATCCTGTTGGACGAACCCTCCGAAGGCCTGGCGCCGCTGGTGGTCGATGCGCTGTTGAAGCGCTTGAAAGCACTCAAGGCGGCTGGCCAGACGGTACTCATCAGCGAACAGAACCTGCGTTTCGCCACCGAACTGGCCGATCGGGTGTACATCATCGAGAAGGGCGAGATCCGTTTCGAGGGCACGCCGGCTGATCTGTCGGCGCAGCCGGAGTTGCGGCAAAAATATCTGATGGT
>ENA-ORBV01000791-ORBV01000791.1-microbial-mat-metagenome-genome-assembly--contig:-NODE-791-length-72065-cov-11.391329_pt1 | contig 72065 bp, 65 predicted proteins | sample MGYA00237777_ERZ505514 | MGnify/ENA primary metagenome ERZ505514 (study PRJEB26160, sample SAMN06269048) | microbial mat metagenome | isolation source: Oligotrophic lake microbial mat | place...
AACCCGCACAAAAGGCAGCCCCCAGGTCAGGTTCACGCCCTCCTCAAAGGCCACCAGTTTGAAAGGTATCAGGCCCTGGTCATGGTAAAGGCACAAAACTCCGTCCACCTTCCCCTGCAGGGCCGAAGAAAAAATGGCATCTGGCGAATGGGGTCCGGAGACAAGAGCCTTTCCGGAATGCCTTTTTCTCAGGGCAAGGATTCCGGGAGAAATTATTTTCCCTTCCTCATTCCCGAACAGACCCTCCTCCCCGGCATGGGGATTCAGTCCGCACACGGCAATACGTGGGTTTTTAACACCTTTGCATTTGAGCATTTCAATCAGACGTGTCCCATGAATCACAATACCTTTGGAGGAAACACGTCCGATTGCCTGTTTCAACGAACAATGAGTGCTGATTAAAGCCACATTCAACTTGTCGGAAACCATCATCATGGTGACCTGTTCCTCACGAAGCCGGAAAGAACGGGCATAAAACTCTGTCTGTCCCGGGTAGGCAAAACCAACCTTCTGTAAATGGGCTTTATGAACAGGCGCGTTCACCACCGCCTGGATTTGTCCGGTTTTCAGCAGTGCCACGGATTCTTCTAATGCCGCCAGAGCCTGCCTTGCTGATTTTGGAGTGGGCTTGCCGGGCCGGGCACCCCGGACATCCCCGATCAGGCGGAAAGTGGCGCCCAAGGATTTCCGGGACAAATGCTGGAGGGCTTTTTGAACGACCTCGGGACCAACCCCGGCTGGTTCACCCAGGGTGATGCCGATGACAGGAAGCGGTTTCACAGAGGCAAAACCTAGAAAAACATCTTGATGAAGGCCTTGGAGCGCAGACCGTCCAGCCACTCCTGCTGGAGGCGTTCTTTTTCCTGTTGCAGGAGGGTGCTTTCAATACGTTCCCGGACTTCCGCCATGGGAATCACCGTCGCCTTGCGCAGATCCTCCACCAGAACGATATGGAATCCATCACTGGTTTCAATGATTCCGCTGTTCTGTCCGGGCCGCAACTTGAAGGAGACACTGGACAGCTCAGGACGCAGACCGGAACCTGTCACCCAACCACGGCTTCCACCCTCCTTTTGCTGCAACCCTTCGGAATAACCTTTGGCCAGGCTGGCGAAATCGGAGCCGGCTTTGATCTTCTGCAAAATATCCTCCATAACCAGACGCTGGGGATCGTATTCCTCTTCCTTGCCGTCCCGGCCCATCCGCTTTTCCTTGGAAAAAGATTTCCTCATGAAAATTTCGCGCAACTTGACCTCATCCGGACGGACAAACTGCCGGACATTATCCTGGTAATACTGCTCGATCTGATAAGGGGAAACAATGACAGCTGATGCAACATTGCGGGTGCGCATGGCCTGGACGATGATCTGGTTGCGTAGTTGGTCTTTGAAGTTGCTGACGGAAATCCCCTGGGCCTGAAGGGTGCGGACCAGAGCGCGGCGATCCCCTTCATACTGTTCGGAGGTAATCTTGCGCACACGTTCTTCAATGATGTTCTCCGGAATGAAAAAACCCTTGGTGTTGAACTCCTGGATGATTAATTCGCGTTCGATCAGCGATTTCAGGGAATTCAGCCGGGCTTCTTTGACCTTATCCACCAGTTCAACCCCGGCAAAAAGGTCACGGTATTGGGCCTCGATCGGGTCGACTTCTTTTCGGACCTGGGAAAAGGTGATGACCTTGTCGTTAACTACGGCAGCCACACCGTCCACCACCTGCCCGTGGCTCTTAGGGGCAGGAAGGAGCAGGGCCAAGAGGCAGAGCACTATCAGCTTTTGAGCGAGTGAATCCATTTTTCTATTTCGAGTAGTCTGGCTTTGGTCCGGGTTTTTGTCAGCCTTGGGAACCTTCCCCCGATCATGACATAATCCCCGTTTCTTGTCATTATGAGCTTATCTGCTTTTGTTTCAATACTGGAAAGTTTGACCTGGGTAGCTCCTATTCTGGCACGGTTATAGATCAAGAGCAACTCCACGGGCTCCGGCCAACGACCGAAACGGTCTTTCCAGCGCTTCCGCAGTGCTTCCCAATCCTGAAGACTCTGGAGTTCAGCCAACTCGCGATAAGCACTGATCCTCCATTGGATCTCCGGCATGTAATCCGACGGCAGATAGGCCGAATCACCCTCCACTGGCCCTCCGCTCTCGCCAAGATGCATAAAATCCAGGCGAAGACGGGCCTCCGGGAGAATGGGTGCAGCCCCCGTCTTGAGGGATTCCACCGCCTTTTTCAGCAGGCGGCAATAAAGCTCAAAGCCAACCGCGATGATGTGTCCACTCTGGGCCGTGCCCAGAAGATTGCCCGCTCCGCGTATTTCCAGGTCACGCATGGCTATTTTGAAACCTGCCCCCAGATCGGAATATTGTTTGATGGCGCGAACCCTCTTGCCGGCATCCCCTCCCATCAAATCCCGGGGCAGCAGCAACATGGCATAGGCGCGGTTCTGACCCCGGCCCACCCGGCCCCGTAGTTGATAGAGATCGGCCAGCCCGAAGCGGTCCGCCCGGTCAATGATGATGGTGTTGGCGTTGGGGATATCGATCCCACTTTCAATGATGGTGGTGGAAACCAGGACATCGGAACGCCCTTCCACAAAACGCAGCATGACTTCTTCCAACTGATCTTCCTCCATCTGCCCATGCCCGTAATCCACCCTGGCACCAGGGACGAGGAAGTGCAGCCGCTCCACCACTTTTTCAATGCTTAGTATCCGGTTGTGCAGATAGAAAACCTGACCGCCCCGTTGGAGTTCACGCTGGATGGCCGCACGGATCATCCGCTCGTCATAAGAAGTCACAACGGTCTCGACCGGCAGACGGTTCTTGGGCGGGGTTTCAATCACGCTCATGTCCCGGGCACCCATCAGGGAAAGATAAAGCGTGCGGGGGATTGGCGTGGCCGAAAGCGTGAGAACATCCACGAGCCGGAAACGTTCCTTGAAATTTTCCTTCTGCTTCACCCCGAAGCGCTGTTCCTCGTCGATGATGACCAGCCCCAGATCCTTGAATCCCACATCGGCCGAAATTACCCGGTGCGTGCCCACCGCAATGTCAACCTCCCCAAGGGCCAGCTTGCGGATGGTTTCATTCTGCTCCTTGCGGCTGACAAAACGGCTCATCATGGAAACCTGGATGGGGTAATCAGCAAAACGCTCCTTCAGGGTGTTATAATGTTGTTGCGCTAGAACAGTGGTAGGGACAAGAAAAGCCACCTGTTTACCGCTCATCACGGCCTTGAAGGCCGCACGGATGGCCACCTCGGTTTTCCCGAAGCCAACATCTCCGCAGATCAGGCGGTCCATCGGTTGGGTGGATTCCATGTCACTCTTGGTGTCGACAATGGCTTTCAACTGGTCCTCCGTTTCCTCGTAAAGGAAGGAGTCCTCGAATTCTTTCTGCCAGGCCGTGTCGGGCGGACAGGAAAATCCCCCCAGCGTGTCGCGCTCTGCATGAATTTTCAGAAGCCTTGCCGCGTAATCCGCCACGGCTTTCTCAGCCTGCTTTTTGGCTTTTTCCCAGCGGTTGCCTCCCAAGGTGTCCAGGGTGGGGGTTCTCTTGCCCACGCCGACATACTTCGAAACCAAAAAAGCCTGCTCGAGAGGGACATAAAGTTTGGCCTGGCCGAAAAATTCCAGCACCAACACCTGGCGGGTCGTTCCCTTTTCCCCGCTTTCGTCGTCCGGGATTTCCTGCATGCCGCAATACAGCGCGATACCGTATTCCAAATGCACCACGTAGTCGCCATCCTCGAATTCGCCAAAATTCACCCCCTGATGTTTGAGACGTGCCATGCCCAGGCGATCCAGGCGGCGGAGGGAGCGCAGGGTCTGGTAACGCCCGAAAATTTCCGCATCAGTCAGTATCACCAGCCGGTCTTCCGGCCAGACAAAACCTTTGAGCAGGGCCGAGCGGAAGAAGCGGATCTTACCCAGAATCTCCCGGGCACGGGATTCTTTCAGGCCGGATTCCGTCTGGAGCCACTCACGGAAGCGTTGCTCTTCTCCCTCGTTATTGCAGGACAGCCAGAGTCTCCACTCACCGTCGATCCAATCCTCCAGGTTCCGGCAAAGCAGACGCTTCCTGTTTTCCTGAAGCACGGGGTCGCGGTGAAGGGAGTGGAGGAAGTCGTGGCCGGAGAAATCGAGGGAAGCATTTCCCGCAGCGGTTTTTTCCTCATCCAAGGGTTCAGCTGATAGGCAACGGATGATGTGACACCCCCGGGGAAGATAATCCGACAGATTTCCCTGGCCGACGGAGTCCAACCCGTTCCCTGTGGAACCTGATAGCAGGATGTCCGCATGTTCCAGAATCCGGACGGAAAGTTGTTCGGCGGGATCAAACTCCCGGATGGATTCCACGTCGTCCCCGAACCATTCCATGCGTATCGGATAGGCCGAGTGCCAGGAAAACACATCAAGAATACCGCCCCTCCGGGCCATCTGACCCCGCTGGGAAGCCAGGCTTTCCATCACGTAGCCGCTGCGCTGCAATTGATCCAGAACGGAGGCCATCGGCATGTTGCTGCCCACCTTGAACACCAGGCGGTTGGATTTCAGGGTTTCAGGGAGAGGAACAGGTTGCTCCCAGGATTTGGCCGTCACCAAAACCACCGGGGCCGGATGTTCCATTAATTGGTGCAGGACTCCCAGTTTTTCCGCCTGTAGATCCGGATCCGGCAGGATCGAATCATCCAGTTCCTCCAGTTCCGGATAAACCAGCACCTCAAGTCCCCATGCCTGGCAATCGGAGGCCAGTTCTTCCTGATGCCGGGAATCGGACAAAACCACCAGCAAGGCCTTTTCCTTTTTCCGCTGAAGGGCCGCGAGAAGAAAAGCCCGGGCGCTGGAAGGTATCCCCTGCCAGGAAAGATCAGGGGAAGCCAAGGCCTCGCCGATAAAAGTCGACAAGGCGTTGCCCGCCAATAATTCCGTTGGAATAGTGGGTTGCATCGCTGGTTTTTGGGAAAAAAACTTCTCTACGCAAAAAGGTAACCGGAAAAGATCTTAACGCAAAGACGCCAAGTCGCTAAGAACTTAAGTCAGAGAAAACACGTTGTTTTCTACGGGATCAAAAATCAAAATCCCCACTTTCTTGTTGGCACCTTAAACTCTTTGCGTCTTTGCGTTAAATTGCCTTTTTGTCTCAGAGCATAGAGGCCACAAAACCGCGCTCTTCCACCAGTTCTTTGTTGGTGGCTGCAATTTTGGACTTGGCAAAGTCATCCATGGCATAGCCTTCAATGACTTCATAACTGCCGGGAGCGGTTGTTTTGACCGGCAGACCCGCCCAGATATTCGGGTCAAAGCCATAGGCTCCTTTGGATTTCACGGCGATGGAGTGAATCGCACCGACGGTCACGAGCGAGCGGACATGATCCGTCAGCGCGTTGGCGGCGGAAGCGGCGGATGAGGCCCCACGGGCCGCGATGATGGCGGCACCACGTTTGCCTACTGTTTCGCAGAAAGCTCCTTTGAGCCAGGCGTCGTCCTGGATGACATCCGATGCGGGTTTGCCGCCGATGGTGGCGTGGGCAAAGGCGGGGAACATGGTGGGGCTGTGGTTGCCGTAGATGAAAATGTTTTTCACCTCGGTCAAATCCACACCAGCCTTGATGGCTAGTTGACTCTGGGCTCGGTTCTGGTCGAGGCGGACCATGGCGGTGAAACGCTCGGAGGGAAGACGTTTGGCCTGGCTGGCCGCGATCATGCAGTTGGTGTTGGCGGGATTGCCGACCACGGCGATACGGGCATCGTCCGCTGCGACTTCGTCGATGATCTTTCCCTGACCGATAAAGATCTGTCCGTTGTCCTTGAGAAGATCGGCGCGCTCCATACCGGGTCCGCGGGGCTTGGCCCCGATGAGCAGGCACCAATTGGCATCCCTGAATCCCACCTTGGGATCGCTGGTCAGAACCATGCCTTTGAGAAGAGGAAACGCACAGTCGTCCAATTCCATGGCCACTCCTTCAAGGGCTTTGAGGGCTTTCTCAACGGGAGCCTCAATAAGCTGGAGAATCACCGGCTGCTCAGAGCCGAACATTGCTCCGGAAGCAATGCGGAAAAGGAGAGCATAACCAATCTGACCGGCGGCACCGGTTACTGCAACGCGAATGGGTGTTTTCATAGTGGATCAAGGGTAAGTTTTATTAATTGAATTACAATGCTGTATTAGTTTCTAACTATTTTAGAAGAATTGCAAACGTGACAGAAAGAAACGCTGATAGCGAGTTGAATTGGACCGTGGAATTCCTGAGCCGGCTCTGGTTTCCTGTATCCCACAGAATCAAGTTCAGGACACTAGGTAACGACCCCCAAAGAGCGTGCAACGGCCGCCGCCAGATCCGGTGTGGAAATTGGCTTTGTCATCATTTCCTTGATCCCTTTTTCACTTAGTTGCTCCTGGGTCCAGCTTCCGCTGTAGCCGGTGACCAACAGAACAGGAAGGTCGGGACGGATTTGGTGGATTTTTTCAGCCAATTGAATTCCTGTCAAACCCGGCATGGTGAGATCCGTAATGACCAGATCCCAGTTTTTTGGATCCTTTTCAATCATATCCCAGGCCTGCACCGGACGGATCAATGATTCCGTCCAGTAGCCGAGCCTATCCAAAATACGTGAAAGGGAAAGGCATATTTTGATCTCATCATCCACGATCAATATTTTTTGACCCTTCCCCCGCGGGATCTTGGATTCCATCGCAGCCGCCAGTTCCTCCGCACCAAATACAGCCGGAAAATACAATTCAAAGGTGGTGCCTTCCCCCTCCTTGCTCCTCACCTCAATAACACCCTGATGGGCTTTGACGATCCCATGGACAACGGAAAGACCCAGCCCTGTTCCCTCACCAGGCGCTTTGGTGGTGAAAAACGGCTCGAAAATTCTCTTGGTTGTTTCCTCATCCATGCCCACCCCGTTATCCGATACTCTTAAAAGGACGTAACTTCCCGGGTTGAGTTGGTGTTTCTCCGCCAGGGAAGGCTGGGTAAAATCCCTGCCCGCCAGATACAAGTCAATCTGACCGCCCTCTTTGCACAGTGCCTGGGCTGAATTGGTGCAAAGATTGAGGACGACCTGCTGCATCTGGGTCGGGTCTGCCAGAATGGCCGGCAGACCCTCCTCGCAGTCCAATTTGATCTCAATCTGGGATGAAAGCGCAGCCTTCAACAATTTGCGGGCTTCCTGGGCGACGAGATTCAGTCGTACCGGACGCGTCTCCTGTCTTGTCTGACGGCTGAAGGCGAGGATCTGTTTGACCAGCTCACGAGCCCGGTCTGCCGCATCCAGAATATGTCTGATGTTTTCCAATTGCGCGGGATGGGATTCGGCCTCAAATTCAGCCAATTCCCCATAGGAAATAATCGCCATCAGAATGTTATTGAAATCATGGGCAATTCCACCCGCCATGGTTCCGATGGCCTCCATCTTCTGTGACTGGCGCAGCTGTTCCTCCAACCTGGTCTGGCGTTTCTCCGATTCCCGTTGCTCGGTGATGTCAAGACAGGTTCCTATCCAGCTTTGTACAACCCCCTTCGAATCCCTGGACGGCACCGCGCGCGCAAACATCAGGCGGTAAACACCGTCTTTCCTTCTGAGTCGATATTCGCACTCATAAATCATCCCGGTTCTCACGCTACTGAGCCAGGTCTCCTGCATGTTGGGAAAATCCTCCGGGTGAATGGGTTGAACCCAGCCGTTGTCGGCCAAATCCTCCATGCTTTGGCCGGTAAAATTCAGCCAGGATTTGAGGTCGAGCACCTTCTGCCCCTGGGCGTCCACCATCCATATCAAGTGACTGGAAGCCTCAGCCAGCGAACGGTAAAGCTCCTCGCTCCGTCGCAGGGCCTCTTGGGACTCGATCCGTGAGGTCACATCCGACATCACCCCCAACATGCGGGCCGCCCTGCCCTCCGCGTTTTTTAAAAAGATGCCGTGATCCTCAACGTAGATATAGGAAGCGTTTTTGCGGCGGAAACGGTATTCGATCTGAAAAGGTGAGCAGGCTTCCAGGGCCGCATGCATGGTTTCCACCACCACCAGGCGGTCTTCGGGATGGATCATCTCCTCCCACTCCAGAATTCCCACTTTTTGAAATTCTTCCAGGGCATAACCTGTAATACTCTCCACCGCTCCTGCCCATTCGATCGTGCCCTTGGCCACCCGGTAATCATAAACCAACTGGCCGGTCTGCTCCACGATGATGCGGAAGCGTTCCTCACTGGATTCCAAATCTTTCTGGATCCGCGCTTTGTGCGTGGCAGTAAATTCAGGGGGTGGCATGAGTCGTTTCCCTAAAATAAACACAGGAAAGCAAAGCGCAATCTTTTGCTTGGATTCACCTGCTGCAACAGGCATTCTCTTGCCATGACACGCCTGCTGATTACGGCTTTGTACACAATGACTGTTTTTACAGCCCAGGCCGGCCTTCCTGCCTTTGACCAGGAAGCCCTCAACGCGTTTTGGGATCAGAATGCTTCCCCGGAAAAATGGGAGGCTGCCCTCACCCAACTTGATCAACAACTCGAAGACACCCACAGGAATGAAGGGGTCAAGTCCTTCACCGACAATCCTCATTTCACACCCTGGCTGTATACACAGGCATGGCTCCGTCTCGGAGTAACCAACAAAATCATCCGCAATAATGCGGAGTTGGCCGGAGCCTTCGTAGCCCTCGGAAAAATACCCCAGGCTTCCCACCTCCTGGTTCGCCATCTCCGTCCCGGCGATAACGCCGCAAAAGCCACGGAAATTCTGACACGTATTCATCTTACACTTCCCGAAAAAACCAAAGATTACTCTTCCCTCGCGGTGGCATACGCCATCGTCTTCGATCAGGAATTCCCGAAAACCTGGCCCCATCACCAGGTCAAAGCAGAAGCTGTCCCGGTCGGAAACACCGATCCGTCCGAACGTTATCGCTTCTACATCGAATCAAACGAATCCAAGCAACTCGACCTGGATTTAAGGGAACTCGGCCCCACCGAATTGAAATTCATGGTGGACTCCCTCATCTCTCTGGACGAATTGCGATACGCCCAGAAATCCAAGTTTAGCCGCTCGAAGCTGGACAAGGCATTCTCTTCCATCATTTATGACACACCGCGGGTCAAAACGAACCGTTACACCTGGACCCACCCTTCTTACAAGTTGCAGGACATCGAACAAAACGGAGGCATTTGCGTGGATCAGGCCTATTATGGGACGGCGATCGGTAAAGGAAGGGGTGTCCCTACACTTTACTTCTCCGGCCAGGGTTCGGATGGTGGCCACGCCTGGTTCGGCTTCATGGCCCGCCAAGGAAAATGGGAACTGGATTGTGGTCGTTATGAAAGTCAGAACTATCCCATTGGCTACGCCACAGATCCGCAGAACTGGCGCCCAATCAATGACGCGGAGCTGGAATATCTTTTTCGTGATCTTGGAAAAAATCCAAACGAACAGGCCAGCCAGGCCGCCCTGGTCTGGGCCTTTCAAAAAAGCAACAACCAGCAGGATCTCTCCACCATTCTGTCCTATTACGAGAACGCCCGCAACCTGGCCCCGGAAAACCCTGAATTATGGAAATACCAGAGATTCTTCCTGGACAAACTGAATCCAGAACCGGAACGTCTCAGGACTTTTTACGAATCCTGGATCCAGCAGTTTGCCAAGAATTCAGACATGAAGGTGGAAGGCCAGAACCATCTTCTTGAAGTGCTCACCCGCGCCCAGGATCCTCTAGCAGCCGACCTCAAAAAGGATATCATCCGCGAAAACCGCCGCAAACGCTTCGATCTCGGCATAGGTGTCGGAGCGGGCACGATTTTCGAGCAACTCGAAGCTAAAAACTGGGTGGAAGCGGAAAAAGAATTCAAGAAAATGGTCAGGAAGTTCGATGACAAGGGAGGAGGGAATCTTTTTTACCAGATTATCGAACCCTATGTGACGGCTTGCCTGGAAGAAGGACAGAAAGATATGGCTGAAGATGCCCTGAAATACGCCGACAAAAAAATAGACCGGGATCAGGGCAGCATCCTGGATAAGGAATTTGAAAAATTGTACACCGCTGTCGACCGCGAAAAGAAATAAACACCCCGCCTCTCCCTTTGCACTTGGCACGTGACTGAAAACACCGAAGCTGATCAGCTTATGCCCGAATGGTTGCAGACCGTCATCTACGGAATCGTTGAAGGAATCACCGAATTCCTTCCCATCTCCTCCACCGGACATCTCATCATTGTCCAATATTTTTTCGGGGAAACGCGCAGTGAGTTCTTTAATGTGGGTATCCAGTCGGGAGCAGTCCTGGCGGTAATCCTCATCTATTGGAAAAAAATTATGCTCCTGCTCCATGGTTGGAGGGATCCTGAAAATTTCGATTACCTGATTAAAGGTGCCGCCGCTTTCGCCATAACCGTGATCCTGGCTCTGATTTGCAAAAAAGCCGGGTTAAAATTGCCTTCCGATCCGGCTCCCATTGCCTGGGCGGTTTTCGTGGGTGCCCTCCTCATTTTTGCTGCGGAATATCATTTGAAGAGACATCAGCCACATGAAAAAATCAGCTGGTTGATTGCCATTGTGGTCGGGCTGGCCCAGGTTGTCGCAGCTGTATTTCCCGGAAGTTCACGATCCGCCTCAACCATCATCGCCGCCATGTTGTTGGGAACTTCACGGATAGCCGCAACAGAATTCTCCTTCCTGCTCGGTATTCCCACTCTGCTGGCAGCCAGCGCCTACAGCCTTTATTCCGAGCTCCACGAACATGGCTCCATGCCACCGGGTGAAGTGGGTCAGTTTCTGCTCGGCTTTGTTGTCTCCACCATTGTCGCCTTCATCGCGGTCAAATGGCTCCTGGGTTTCATCCGAAACAACAGCTTCATTCCTTTTGCATGGTATCGGCTGGTATTGGGTCTGGGACTACTGGGATGGCTGTGGTTCCGAGATTGAAATTTCGCGGCACGACCAGGCCGCCGGAAACCACCATTTTCCAGGCATCCTCATATTTCAAGTCTGTTTTCACGACATCTTTTTCCTCAAAAACCAGTACAAATCCCGTAATGGGGTTCGGAGCTGTGGGAAGGAAAACGGTGACCATGGCCCTGCCTTCATTGCCCCGGAACCGGCCGGTTTGAAATCCGATCAGGTAACCTTTGACACCCGGATAGGGAAGAAAAACCACCGGCTTGCGGGTTTCTTCCGTTTGTGTGCCTCCAATTTCCTTCAGGGAATCCATGACCTGCTTGGCCACGGGATAAATCAGATTGACCAAAGGCACCCGGAGCAGCCCCGCTTCCAGCCATCCCACGATTTTTTTCCCTAATATATTGGTGGCCAAAAGACCAACTCCGACAACAGCCGACAGGGTGATCAGTAAAGAAGCAAAAGGGATGGTTCCATCCACAATAATAAAGCGGGGGATCAGAGGCTCGTAGATCACAACTAATGTCTGAACAAGTTTTTCGGCAAAACCGCTCATGACCCGGTAAAGAAATTTCAGAATCCAGAAAGTGGCAAACAGGGGGATGACGACACACAGGCCGGTCAAAAAGTTATTTCTGATCCAGACAAACGGAGCCGATTCTTTCTTTTTGATACCGTCCATTTTCAGAGGTCATTCAAGGTCAAAGACGCGATGGCGTCCATGGATAAAACGAATGAAAGCAGAACTGTCACAGGTTGTCAGCCATCCGGAATAAACCCGCAGTCATTGTGTAACCATGAATGAAGTTCTGTCCGGCCACGGGGCCCACTTCCCCGTTACAAAAAAAGCCCGCGCTGGGATGTCTCCCCAAATACTTGGCCAGCATGCCGGGATCATAATTTTCCTGACCGAAAAAAGAGGCTCCTCTTCCGATACAGCTAAAGACCAGGGAGGCCATCGGCCTGGGCTTCCCTTTCCTTTCCACCAACAAATGCTCCATCTCCTTCATAGCTGACGAACAGTCCCTCATCTGATATTGTAACGTCTGCCCCAATCGGGGCAGCGACCCGATGACCACGCCGCCACTTTCGGGATCAGCCCCCAGGATATTCCGCACCAGAAAATCGCCCTGCTTGTAATCGTCCAGATATTCCGACGTGGCCAATCCGGCAAAAACATTCCCTTTGGCCCTTGCCCGTTCTTCATCGGTCATTTCCGAGATGACAGTGTTCAAGACTTCGAAAGCTGATTTACCTCCGAGTTGGTAAACCACATTCCTGTCGACCTGGGTGATGGTAAAGGGCTCCCCGATGGGGCGACAGCCTTGGCTGACCAGAGGCTCGCAAATCGTCGCCCCCGACAGTCCCACCAGTAAACCACCTTCAACCACATCCTCATTATGAAACACGCTGATTCCCTCAGTCCGAAGACTGCTGCTGGCCAGGCCTCCAAGGCAGGGCACTCCGGGATAAGCCTTGTTCCAGAAGGAAAGCCAACCCTCAATGTTAATGACCAAAGGATTGACGAAGGCGAGCCAGCTATTCACTTTGTCCACTTCCACCCCGGCCCAGGATTTCCAGTCATTGGCCTCATTAAAATTTTTCACTTCCTCCCGCCCAAAGGTGCGGACATGTAACCGGGTGTCGGGCAAGCTCAACAGGAGAACGGAAAAACCAGGGCCTTCCTCATGCTCGATTTCCGACCCGATCACCCCTCTTCCAGTGCAACCGAATACTTCAGGAATATGGCCGTACAGCCGCAGGGTTTCGATAAAGTCTTCCAGATGATCAGCATAATCCACAGAGGCGAAAACAAAAGCACAGGTCGCCGGCACTGCCAGTTCCTGCCTCAGTCGGGCGGCAACATCTCTCACCACCTCTTCATCATAGGTTCCTCTGATACAAACCGAGGCTGCCGTTACTTCCATGGGGATCAACGTACTCAAAATTCATACCAAGGCAATGTCTCATCGCATGGCTGCCCATTATTTGGTTTTCCAGTCAGGACACGAACAACTCAGGAAACTTTTCCTGTGCGATCCTCAGGCTTTCCGGCATGAGCTGGTAACCCACATGCCCCTGCCTGAATTCCGCATAGTGGGATCCCTGCCATTTCCGGCTCAACTCCCGGATGGTTTCAGGGCGGGCGATCCGGTCAAAGGTTCCTGCCAACAAAAGAATCCTCTCCGCAGGTATCAAAGGTTTCTGATGGCCGGGGCATACTTTGGATGTGTGAAAACGCACCATCTCACGACTGATCCCCCGCTCCCTGAGTTGTCTTCTCAGAACAATGGTGGCAGGTGATTCCCAGATAGCCCAATCCACATCCGTGATCGGTTCCAGCAACCAGGCCGTGCTCAGACTTTTTTCCAAAGAAACCAACAGGCCCGCAATCCATCCGCCATAACTCGTAGCCCATAGTCCGATGTTAGGGCAGCCCCGTTTTTGCAAAAGTTGTGAAACCGCCCTCAACTCCACCACGGCCTGCTGGATGCCTGTGGAAGTCCTGATCAGGTTGGAGGTAAGAGCCATCTCACCGCTGAGCACCCCCTTGGGCCGGCGTCCATAATGATAAGGCAGATGAAAAAACACGGCGGTCCAACCCAGCTTGTTCAGTTTGGACGCCCACAGGCGGTAACCCACATCGCTGACCGACATGTGTCCATGCAACATGAACATTGCAGGGGATCTCCAACCCTTGGGCCCCAGCCAGATGTCCATGTGCAGACGGTCGTTCTCCTCACAGCCTGTCGTCAGTGGACTGGCACACGAAAAAGCCCCCCGCTCCGGCAGCCCTTCCAACTGCGGACACTCCGGAACTGCATAAAACTCCTCAAACGAAACATCCTGCCATTTACGAAAATACCTCTCAAAGTCATCCACTCCATGGCTCCCGGCTTTCCCCCTCAATTGAAGGGCGTTGATCATGCCGAAAGAAACCCCGTCCAGCGTCTTGGCCCAGGAATCCTGAAAAAACTTTTTCATGAAGAAATCCCCTTCCCGGCCTTCATTTCCGCCTCGGTCCAACGCATTTGCGCCGTCCGTGGAACCAGCCCTTCATGAAACAACGCCAACTTCTGCGCCACTGCATAGAGCCCCCTCAAAGAATGTTCAATCCTGGTATTCAGATCATCGCGGGACGCCCTCCCCCGCAGCTCCGGACGGGAGACAATTTCTTCCCCCAGTATCATCACCAGATCAATTCTTTCCCAAAACTTCCAGCTGTAGTAACGGTCCGTGCCCAGCACCAGGCAGGCCCGCACCGGAACCGCCGCCATCTCTGCCAAAATCGTGGCGCCGGTCTTCAGCGGGCTTCCTTCCAGAACCGAATCCTTCCCCGTTCTCAGGCCGCCTTCAGGAAAAATGCAGACAATACGTTCCCATTCAAGCCGTTGCAGGGTGACCCTCACGGCATCCATGTCGGTTTTTCCACGGCTGACCGGAAACATGTCGGCCATGCGGAAAATGAAACCCAGCACGGGATTCTTGAACAAATCACGCATCGCCATAAAATCCAGTTTCCGGGGGAAAAACGAAGCCACAAAGGGAGGATCAAAATGACTGATATGATTACAAACCAACAGGTAGGGTCCTCGCGGCACTTTTTTCAGCCCGATCAATGTAATACGCGCGGTCAGCAGGAAAAGGATCTTGGCGATCAGGCAGAGAAATTGATTAAATAGCGTATGGAACATCGGTAACACGGGAAATGCCTGAAGAATATTCTTGTTTTACAGCCGTTACACCAGTCTTATCTTTGGGAGGTCTGTGAAATTATCCCATCAACCCAGAGTTCTCGTCATCGGAGCCGGCCTTGCAGGTCTCGCCTCAGCTCTCCGCCTGCAACAGGCCGGAGCCCAGGTCACGGTCCTGGAAAAAAACAGCCACCCCGGCGGTAAACTCCAGGAACACCGGGCAAACGGTTTCCGCTGGGATATGGGACCCTCCCTGCTCACTATGCCTTTCATCCTGGATGAACTTTTCGAGAATCTGGGCCTGAAACGCGAAGACCACCTCAAGCTCAAAAAGGTCGATCCAGTCTGCCGCTATTTCTGGGATGACGGCTTTAGCCTGGACGAAGACGAACACTTTTTCCGCCGGGCCGACGTCTCCAAATTCCTTAAATACTGCTCTGGAATCTACGACCTGTCCGCCGAAGCCTTCCTCATGCACCCGCCGGAGGATTTCTGGAAAGCTTTGCAACCTTCCCAGTGGCACAAACTCAAACACCTGCCCAAAGTCGCCACCTTCCAATCCCTTGCCACCAAAGTCAACGCCCACTTCTCCGACCCCCGCCTCCGCCAGATCTTCCAGCGCTTTGCCACCTACAACGGCAGCAGCCCCTATCTCGCTCCCGCCACCTTCAACGTCATTCCCTACGTCGAAGCCCGCTTTGGCGGCTGGTATGTCGAGGGTGGAATGGCACGGATTCCGGAAATCCTCAACAACCTGGCCCGTGAACGGGGTATCACGTTTCACTACAATACCGAAGTCATCCGTTATGACGAAAAAGGCGCGCAGACCCGGGATGGGCTAACCCACCAGGCTGACATCGTCATCGTCAACGGCGACGTCATCCGTGCCTACCGGGATTGGATTCGTGTGCCCGGCCACCGGAAACAATCCCTCCGCATGTCGCGCCAGGAACTCTCCCTTTCAGGTTTTGTCATGTTGCTGGGGGTCAAACGCCGCTATCCCCAACTGGGCCATCACAACCTCTTTTTCAGCAGGGATTATCCCCGCGAATTCGCCCAGCTTTTCGAGGACAAAACTTTTCCCGACGATCCCACCATTTACATCAGTATAACCTCCCGCAGCGACACAGACCATGCACCTGAGGGCTGCGATAATTTTTTCGTCCTGGTCAATGCGCCCGCCAACACACGCAGCATTGATTGGAAAAAACAGGGTCCAGGTTTCGCCGATGCCGTAGTCCGGCGTCTTGAACAACATGGACTACATGACCTCGCCCAAAACATCACCTGCCGCCACCTTTTTACTCCGGCAGATTTCGCCGCGCGCGATGTCAGCACGGAAGGCGCCCTCTACGGCTGGGCCTCACACTCCCCCCTGACCGCCCTCTGGCGTCCCCCGCTGCAATCCCCTGATCATGCCAATCTCTATTTTGCCGGAGGCACCACCCATCCGGGCGGAGGCATCCCTCTTGTTCTCCTCAGCGCACGTATGACCGCTGAAAAAATTATTAAAAACAACCTTCATGACTAAACTGCCCCCGGTCGAAAATAAACTATGGTGGCTGTTCCTGATCTGGTCTGCCATCGGGCTGATCGCCATTGTCACACAAACCGAGGCCGACACGATCCAGCGCCTTGTTTCCCAGCCCCAACTCCGCTTTTTTTTCATGTCCTGCCTTGCCTGGGGTGATTTCATTTTCCACGTTTTCGCGGCAGTCAACCTCCTCTTTGCCGTTTCCTCCTGGCTGGGCTGGCGCCGGACCTGGATCAGCTTTGCCGTGATCGCAATCCTTTCCTCCGTGGTCGAAACCCTTGGAGCCACCACCGGATTTCCTTTCGGCTCCTATTTTTATACCGAACGGATGGGACCCATGCTGGGCAATACCCTCCCCCTGGCCATTCCTCTGGCCTGGTGGAACATTCTTGGCTCTTTTTTTATGTTAACCAGATACGCCTTCCCGCGTCTGAACTCCCGCTTGACCTGCCTGATTGTCGCGGGGCTGGCCACGGCACTTGATTGGGTCATGGAACCCTTCGCCTGGAAAATCCGGGGGTATTGGATCTGGGAGAGTGCCCAAATTCCCTTGCAAAATTATGTCAGCTGGTTCGTTCTCAGCTTCATCCTTTGCCGGATCAGTCCCCTCCACAGTCCCTATCGCCCGGAACTGGACAAGCGCGCCTTGGCCATCCCCGCGCTGATGCTGGCTTTTTTTGTCAGTGCCCGACTCTTGCATGGCATCTAGGTTCTGTTAGGGGAGAACCCGGATGCCCTGACTTGTTGAGGCTCGCACAGGGGAGTTACATCCGCCCTTCCCAAGGAGCGCAGGCATCTTGCCTGCTCCTTTCCGGCATCTCGTAGAATCGCCTCAGGAGACTTGCCGGAAGGTCTTCTCCCGTGTCTCTTTCACTCTGTTATGCAAAGCCCAATAAGATGTTTCCCCCGCTGAATATTACTTCAGCCCCCGTAGGTTCTGCCCTTCCAGGTCACCTCTCCTTTAGCCGTTTTCAGCCAGGAGTTGCAGGCAATGGCCAAGACAAACAATTGCCCAAACGGATGCAGAAGAACCGAAAACAGCGGCTGTCTGCACTTCAAGGCCAAGGCAAGCCTCAAGACCAGAACCACCAGGATCTGAAAGCAGACCCAGGGCAGAATCTGCGGGGCATAGGGGACAAGAGCCAGCATCACGAAAGGAAGAAAAAGAACGACGGTCTGGATGCCAAAAAGAAAGAGAAATCCGGCCAGCGATCCTTCACAGCCAGCTCTCAGGTTCTTGGTGAATCCCTCCCAAAGTTGTCCAGCATTCTCATACATGCGGCACTCCACCAGATCCGATCCATCCAGATTTGCCAGGCGAAGTCCCCTCACTTTCATTTCCCGGGCCAGCGCCACATCATCGACCAAATGGCCCTTCACCGCCTCATGTCCCCCTATCTCCCGGTAAGACTTACGTTTAAATAATAGAAACTGTCCGTTCGCGGCCCCCAGGCTGCGTGAACGTCCCGGCATCCAGTGCGGTAAAAAAAACAACAGCAACACGTGCACAAAAGGAATAACCATGATCTCGGACCAGGTCAGGGCCAGTTGCCGGGGCCAGAGCGACAACAAATCCCTGCGCCCCTGCACCGCCTCATGCAAGGCGGAAGCCACGGCCAAAGGCGCATGCCGGGTATCCGCATCTGTGAAAAGCAGCCATTCGCCCCTTGCCTGGTCTCCCAGTTGTTGGCAGGCCCAGCCCTTGCCGGTCCAACCCTCCGGAAGTGCCTTTCCCTGGATAACACACACACGACTGTCCCTCGCGGCAAGATCCCGCACGACCGCTTCTGTTCCGTCGGTGGAATGATCGTTCAACACCAGCACCTCGATTGCGGTATGACTTTGGGCGAGCAGGGATCCAATACAGACACCGATTCTGTGTTCCTCATTCCGTGCCGGAATCAGAATGGAAACCAGCGGCCCTTCCTCCTTCCCCCGGGCCAGACCAGGGCCGGGTTTCCGGAACCAAAACCAATTGATAACAAAATTGGCGGCAAGCACCAAAAGAGCGGACGTCAGCAGAAACTGGAAAATGACCATACAGGCGGTCAGTTCCGATCCTGATAATCCCCGCCCCTGCCCCGCAATTTAAGCCAGAACCATTCCCAGCGCTTGTTGATCGAGGGGCGCGGTTTCATCAGAGTCTGGTATCCCTCCAAGGTTCCCTTCCGACAGTCGTCCAGCACCTGGTCTGTCAGGGCCTGGAGCCTGGCCTGCACGAATTCAGTTGTCGCATCGACGTTGCTTATGGGGTCGCCAAAACGGATCAGCACCTGCGGCTTCTGCTCCCGGAAAAACTCGTAGGCAAAGGCCACTGGCAGGATCAGTGCATCGTTGGAATGCTTGGCCAGGTACTCAATGCCGGGCTGGATCATGATCTTCTCGTAGCGGCCGGTCTGAACGCCCTGCGGAAAAAGCCACATAATCGTTTTGTTCCGTCTTAGAAGCTTGGACGCATAACGCACCGCCGCCGCCGCCCGTATGCCGTTGGACGAATCCACGGAAAAAGCCCCCAGCCATGTGAAAAACGGGTAGTGTTTCAACTGCTTCTCATCCATCATGCAGTAAAATTCCTTGTCCCGGCGGAACCGCGTAAGATAAAAAATGATCAGTCCATCCCACCAACAACTGTGATTGGCCACGGCGATGACAGGTCTCGATTTTGCCAGACTCTGGAAATGCTCAAACCCAGCCGCCTCCACCGAGTAAAAATCACTCCTCAAACTGAACTGCAGATACAGATACAGCAGAGAATCAAGGAAAGGATCTTTGTTGGCGGCAATCATAAAAGCGACCTTCCAGCCTAGCGAATCCCGGCCAGCACCTGCAAGGCGATTGCACACTTCCTTGGAAAAGAGACAAACACCCGTCTTTCCAGATTCCGGTAATCCGCCTTTTCCAGTTCATCCAGAATGCCCGCATAAATCCTGCGCATGAGCCAGACTGTGCGCTGCGAACCATCGTCAGGCAATGCCTGTATGCCTATTTCAGAGCGGTTATAATAATCCCGGGCGCGCCCGATCTGGAAATCCATGAATTCTTTCCAGCGGGAAGCGTAACGCCCGTCCTTCAGATCCTCCTCCGTGATACCATACTGTTCCAATTCCGCCCGGGGCAGATAGATGCGGTCCTTCGCCATGTCCTCGCCCACATCCCTCAGAATATTGGTTAGTTGCATGGCAGTCCCCAGTTCCAGTGCCTGCGTTTCAAAGCGCCGGTCCGCCAGCCCGAAAACACGCGTCATCATCAAGCCCACCACTCCAGCCACCAGATAACAATATCGATCAAGTTCCTCCCATGTCTGCAGCCTTACCCGGCCCTGATCCAGTTCCACCCCGGTCAAAAGATCCTGGAAAGTCGATTCAGGAATCTCACAGGTTCGGACGGTATCCAGAAAAGCCTCCAACCAGGGATGTTCAAGGTGGTCTCCGGACGAACTCTGATCAGAAAAGATACGCCCTGTCAGCGCGCGCAATGCAGTCAGGGCCTGGTCCAGTTTTTGGGATTCTACCGCTTCGTCCACCACATCATCAAGATAACGGCAGTAGGCATAAACGGCATAGGCTCTCCGCCTTTTCACTGCAGGCAGGGTAAACGAGGAAAAATAAAAACTCTTGGCGTGATGCCGGGTCACCGCTCTGGCGGCCTGGTAGGATGCTGGGATAGAGTAAGGGGAAGCCACGCGGCCAAAACTGCCGGAGATTTAGTACCACGTCAAACCATGCAATTAGAGTCTCTTTGTGAAAGACTTTGCGACTTTTGCGTCTTTGCGCGGGGCAAAATTCTTCAGGCTACCTGCCGCACCTGCTGGCGCACGATGGCCAGAGACCCCCGCAGGGAAGTCGACTCTTCGGGACTGAAGACGCCCGAATCAATCGCGGCTTCCGATTCCAAAAACAATTGCTCACAGCGGGATTGCAACAGGGCAACCGCCCCGGATTTGTCGATCAGTTCCTTGATTTTCAACAGAGCCGACTCCCGACGCGCCACGGAGCTCAGGCACATCTGTAAAAAGGATCTTTCGACTTCATCCAAAGCCACAAAAGCCTGCTTGAGCAGCAGGGTTTTTTTGCCTTCCAACAGATCTGCGGAACAAAGTGGCTCGGAAGGATCCAATGATTTATACTCCATCAAATCATTCTGGATCTGAAAGGCCAATCCCAGAGGACGTGTGATCCTGCGGATAGCCTCCAGTTTTTCCTCGCCTGCCCCGGCCAGCAGAGCCCCCATCACACAGGGCGCTTCAAATGTATAACGTGTGGTTTTGAGGTGGTACATTTCCTCGATCTGTTCCAATTTCACCCGCGCGACATCCTGGCAACCCAGAAGAATATCCAGAATTTCACCACTTCCTGTGTCCACGGTGTATTGCAGGAATTGGCTCATGACACGATCCCGGACTTCCGGACAGAAATCGGCTTCGTGCAGCGTCTGGATTGCTATGGCAAACACCATGTCGCCCATGACCATGGCAATGTTTTCCCCGATACGGTCTCGGTCTTCGGATATGACCAACCGCCCCGCACAGAGTTTGTGAAATGTCGGCAGCCCGCGCCGCTTCTCCGAACGGTCGATAACGTCATCATGCATCAGTACAAACGTATGCAGGAGCTCCAGTGCTGTGGCCGAACGGAGCAGGGACGGATCGCTCAGGGATTTCTTTCCCTGGAACGCCCGGTAACTAAGCATCAACATCAGAGGGCGGATCCGTTTGCCTTTTCGACCGGTGAACTCACAGAGATCGAAATACAAGGGTTCGAACCAATCCCCATAGTTGAACCGCTCTTTCTGGGCGGAAAAATGCTCTTGGATAAAGCATTCCAACGCGGATTGAGCCTGCTCAAGATCAGTGGTGGAATTCAAGAACATAGGCTAACGTAATGGGAAGTGATCCGATTGCAAACTACAACTTGTGCCTAGATAACATAATTGAACATCAGGCCCCCATCCGCCCCTCCAATTCCGGATTGGTTTTTGGGCTTCACCAAAACTGCACCTTCCTCGTAATAGACAAGACTGCGCTCAGGCACACTGTGCAACAAAAATACATTCCCGCCGATGGTGCTACCCTTGCCGATGGTTGTCTCCCCGCCCAAAATGGTGGCTCCGGGATAGATCGTCACGCCGTCCTCAATGGTGGGATGACGTTTGATCTGCCGCAGTTGCTGACCACCAGAGGTCGATCTCGCCCCCAGGGTCACCCCATGATAGATTTTGACCTGGTCGCCGATCACACAGGTTTCCCCGATAACCACTCCCGTGCCGTGGTCGATGAAAAAGGATTCGCCAATCTTGGCGCCCGGATGAATATCGATCCCCGTTCTGGCATGCACCCATTCCGTCATCATGCGCGGGATCAATGCTACTCCGAGTCCGGAAAGTTCATGCGCCAATCTCTGGACGGCGATCGCCTCCAGGCCGGGATAAGCCAGTATGATTTCCTCCATACTCGAAGCCGCCGGATCACCGTCCAGCGCTGCCTGGACGTCCTTGCTGAGCACTTCGCGGATCCTTGGCAGATAGTTCATCAACTTGCATGTGATATCGGACGCCGCCTGGGAATAATTCTTCATCGCCAAGCCCTGGGGCGGAGCATACTCAAGGCTCTTGGCCACTTCCTGGCCCAGATTCTGGCAAACATCCCCCAACAGCCCCCGCGTCGCGCGGGCAAAGTCCTCGCCGCTAAGATTGTTTTTGTTGAAAAAACCGGGAAAAAGCAGTTCCAGAAGTTGACGCGTGATAATGTTGACTGTCTGCTTGTCAGGCAGGTTCACACCTTCCTGGTGGTTGATCCCCCCCACTTCCGCATAGGAGTCGAGCAGCTTTGACGTAAGTTGATCCAGAGATTCTGACACCCAGAGACCTTAGACCAAATCTTCTCGCTTGAAACTGAAAACTTAAGGCAGAATACTCACCTATGACCCAAGTTATCTCCCCCTCCGAACTCTCCTCCCTGGACTCCTCCACTCCTCTTTACGGAGTCATCGGTTATCCCGTCGCCCATTCCCTCTCCCCTTCCATGCAACTGGCCGCCTTCGAGGCCTGCCATCTCTCAGCCCGCTATCTCCGGGTGGAAATTGCTCCGGATGACCTCACCGCTGCCATCCAGCACATGAAACAACTCCCCTTCTCCGGCTGGAACTGCACCATCCCACACAAGCTCGAGCTGGCCGGCCTGGTGGATGAACTGGCCGAAAGCGCCCGGCAACTCGGCGGGGTCAACACCGTACTCAACGACAACGGAAAGCTCATCGGATTCAACACCGACGGCCAGGGCTGGGTTCGGGCCATCCGCGAAAGCTTCTCCCTCGATGTCCGCGACCTGCGCATTCTCATTCTCGGCATCGGCGGGGCCGGCCAGGCCATCGCACGTCAGGCCGCATTGGAACGCTGCGAACGGCTTGTCCTGATCAACCGCGACGCCCAAAAAGCCCACGATCTGGCGGAAACCCTGACACCCTATTTTCAGGGCACCCGGCTTCTGGGAGCGGAGGACCGTCTCAAAGCCCTTCCTTGGGACGAAGACTTGATCGCCTATGAACTGAACACCATTGATCTCGTCGTCAACGCCAGTTCCCTCGGGCACAAAACCTCCGATCCCTCTGCACTAAGTCCCCGGATTCTGCAACCCCACCTTTGCATTTACGACACCATCTACCGGCCCACCAAGCTGATCGACTCGGCCCGCTCGGTCGGTGCCCGTTGCGCCAACGGGCTGAGCATGCTCCTTCACCAGGGGGCTCTGTCCTTCGAAATCTGGACGGGCCAACCTGCTCCGCTTGAATCCATGCGCAGCGCACTCCTCAAAGCAGCCCACCCTGCCCCCTGATTTTTCTATATATGAGTGAACCCTATCTTGGAAATTGGAACCTTCCACTGGTTCTTTTGCAAATAGTCGCACCCTTTGCCTTTGGTGCCTGCATCGGCTCATTCCTCAACGTCTGCATTTACCGCATGCCCCTGGGCCGCTCCGTGGTGCATCCCGGCTCCCATTGCGCCGCCTGCGGCAGCGCCCTCCCCTGGCAGGTTAATCTTCCCATCATCGGCTGGCTTCGTCTAAAGGGACGCTCTGCCTGTTGCTCAACCAAAATCAGCCCCCGCTACGCAGTGGTCGAGCTTCTCACCGCTCTGCTTACCGTCTGGATCTGGAACCTTTACCCTTCCCTTCTGGGTCTGGCCTATCTTGTCTTCACCTACGGGCTCATCATCGCCACCTTCATCGACATCGACCACTTCATCATCCCCGACGAAATCTCACTCGGCGGCTGCGTGGCGGGGCTGATTTTATCCGGACTCATTCCCCAACTTCAAGAAACCTCCAATCCCTGGCAGGCCCTGATCAATTCCCTGCTGGGCCTCGTATTTGGCGGAGGCCTCTTGTTGGTCATTGCCCTGGTGGGCAGCTTTATCCTTAGAAAAGAAGCCATGGGCATGGGCGACATCAAACTGGTCGCAGGCATGGGGGCATTTTTGGGCTGGCAGGCACCGTTGTTCATCATCGCCGTTTCTTCCGTCCTGGGCTCCGTCATAGGGATTGGCATGATGATCCGAAAGCAAAAGCGCTGGGGCTTGAAAATGCCCTTCGGACCCTTCCTGGCCATGGCGGCTGTCATCTGGATACTGGGCGGGCACGTCTGGATGGCCCGCTATATGGCCGTCTTCGATACCACCCCTTAAAGAACGACCCATCAATAACGGGCAACCGATTTTGGGTCACGAAAAGGAACCCAGGCACAGAGCAACAAACTTTTCAGACTCTTGAGCTTTTTCGCGGCTGAAACCTGCTTTTATGATTTGGTTATACTTTTTCCGAGTTTTTTCTTCTAGCCCTTCCTGAAAACCTTCGATAAGGTTTCAACTCCCATTCGGGGCAGGTGGCAGAGTGGTCTAATGCGCACGCTTGGAAAGCGTGTGTACAGCAATGTACCGGGGGTTCGAATCCCCCCCTGCCCGCGCTTACGCGGGCACCCGTGAAAACGGGAGTCGTTAATAGATTCGAACCAAAGGTTCGTTTGGCCGTCGCTTCAGCGACTTTCTTTACTGACGAAGTCACACCCCAACTTTCCGTCCCAACGGAAACATCCCCCCTGCCCGCCACTCTTACAAGTCCGCAAGCTGCAAAAGTTTGCGCCGGGTAATGGTGGCTTCAAGGGGCAAAGTGTCAGACAAACTGTCAGTGAAAGACAGTTTCTTTCAGGGATTTTCCAGAACTCAGCCACTATCCGGGCACTACTCGTTCACTGCCCGCTAACGGTTCTAGTGTCCTAACGCCAAGGTATTTCGGGTTGGTTACGTGCAAAACAAATCCCGATCTTGCACGTTGGCTGGGTGCACCGACACCAGTAAGATCAACCCGGGCGTATCCACGAGAATGTGTCTTTTTCTGCCCACAAGCCGTTTGCCTGCATCATAGCCACGCTCTCCGGAGTGATCAGTTGTTTTAACACTCTGCGAGTCGATAATCGCAGCGGTTGGGGCTTTTTTTACCCGCATGCACTCGGGCCTGATCCCGTAAGGCCTGATGGATCTTTTCCCAAACCCCTTGCTGATTCCACGTCATGAAATAGTAGTAACAAATTTTCCAGGGCGGCAGATCATGGGCCATCATGCGCCAGGAGCATCCGCTACGAACCAGATAAAAGATGGCGTTAACGATCTCACGCCTGGTGTATTTGGGCGGGCGACCCAGCACGCTCGCACCCGGAATTAAGGGCTCCAGAATCTTCCATTCTTTGTCAGTCAAATCACTCGGATAGTTGTCTCGCATCCAGAACTTATCAACCTCTCAGAACACTTCGTACAGCCCTTTCAGTCCTCAATTATGACTTTTTAGACGCCCCCTCAGGTTAACAAAGCCTCAAATTGGGATCGACGTCGAGTTCCGAAGCACTTCTTTCCCCAGCAGCCAACCGCAAAAGCCCTGCCGCTCCAATCATGGCGGCATTGTCTGTGCTTAGAACCGGTGATGCCACATGCAAGGTCAGTCCCTCCTTCACCGCCATCTGCGCCATGGCCTCACGCAATGCCTTGTTGCAGCTTACACCCCCACTGATGGTGAAAACTTTCAGCCCATGCGTCCGTGCAGCTTTTTGCGTTTTGAAAACCAGGACTTCGATCACCGCCGCCTGAAAAGACGCAGAGAGGTCGGCCAGTCCCTGGGGGGAATCGGGGATGCCGGGATTTTTTTCCAACAACACACGGACCGCTGTTTTTAATCCGCTGAAACTGAAATTCAAATCGCCCGACTCCATCATGCTGCGGGGAAGATCAAAGGCCTGCGGATTACCTTTACCGGCCAAAACCTCCACCTGCGGGCCACCGGGATAGGGAAGTCCCAACATCTTGGCCACCTTGTCAAAGGCCTCCCCGGCCGCATCATCAAGAGTCGAACCCAGGCGTTCATAGTGACCGACAGCACGGACAGCCACCAGTTGGGTATGGCCCCCGCTCACAATCAATCCCAGGTGGGGGAAAACCGGAGCGGTTCCCGCTTCCAAAAAAGGTGAATAAAGGTGTCCCTCCAGATGATTCACTCCAATCCATGGTTTACCGGAAGCAAAAGCCAGTCCTTTGATATAGCTGAGCCCTATCAGAAGGGACGAGGCCAGGCCGGGCCCCCGCGTCACAGCAAATCCGTCCAGTTCATTTAGGGAGCAACCTGTCAGGGAAAGGGCCTCTTCCACCATCGGATCCAATCGCAGGAGATGCTGCCGCGTGGCCAATTCCGGCACCACACCTCCAAAGGGGCGGTGCTGCTCGATCTGGGAAGAAATCTGGTGACACAAAAGATTGAAACGTCCGTCTTCCAATTGGAGGACGGCGACAGAGGTCTCGTCGCAGGAGCTTTCGACAGCCAGCAGTCGCATGGCGTTGATGAGCGTTTACTGGGCGGAAAGAACACCCAGGCGGCGTTCCGCAAAGTAACGGATTCCTTTGAGTACAGCCACTGCACGATCCAACTGGCTGTCGTTGATGTTTTCCAGTTCTGCCTGTTCGGCCTTGCTCAGCATGTGCCAGTTCTGGCGGCGTAGAATGGCCTGCTCTTCTTCCAGGCTGACAAAGGCTTCGATGTCAGGAGGAATACCCACTTTGTGGATCGGTTTACGGCTGGGTGTGTAATAATGCGCGGTGGTCAGACGCACCGCCACCGGCTTGTCCAGGGAGACTTCCAAAGGCTGAACCGTCTGCACCGAACCCTTGCCATAGGTGGTTTCACCCACCAGCACAGCCCGGCCCAGATCCTTCAGGGCTCCGGCCACAATTTCCGCCCCGCTCGCACTGTGACGGTTGACCAGGATGACAATGGACAATTGCGGGTAGTGATCGCGGCCCCTGGCCTGATAAACAGCCCGCTCCGAAGCCCCATACCGTCCCTCGGTGGAAACAATAGGCGTGCCCTCCGCCGTAAAACGGCCCGCCACCTGAACGGCCATATCAAGCAGCCCTCCTGGATTGTTCCTTAAATCAAGAACCAGGGCATTCATTCCCGAGGCCATCAATTGCTTCATGGATTTGTCAAAATCATCCAGGGTTTTTTCTCCAAATTGGCTGATGCGGATGTAGCCGATTTTGTCCGAAACTTTTTCATCAGGGTTCAGAATTCGGGTTCCCCGGATGGTCGGGATGCTGACAATTTCCCTAACTAACACAAACTCATGGGTCTCTTTGGTGGATGCACGGTAGATCAACAGTTTGATCGACTCTCCCACTTTGCCCCTGAGGAGACGGATTGCCTTATTCAGACTTAATCCCTTGGTCGGTATGTCATTGACGCGGATAATGGTGTCACCCGGCATCATGCCCGCGCGGAAAGCCGGTGTCCCTTCGATCGGCATATTGATGACGAGGTTCCGGCTGTCCTGCATTCCCACATAGATGCCCAGCCCACCGAACTCCCCCTCCGTCTCGCTTTTCATCTCGATGTAACGCTGCGGATCGAGGAATTCGCAATAGGGGTCCAGGGAATTCAACATTCCCTCCAGCGAGGCATAGGTCAGCTTGGAATAATCGGCCTGTTCCGATTCCACATATTCTTCCTTCACCATCTCCAGGACATTGGCAAAAAGAAGCGAACTCTTATAGCGCAGGTCATCGTTGGTGTTGGGAGTCTGAGCGGAAAGATCCGGAGACAAGACCAGAAACACTCCCAGGCAGTGGCACAGTGATGAACCGGTCAGAAATGGGAATGAGGCTTTCACAGGCAGACAGGCTGAGGATCACTCCTTGTCGATTCTTCCTTTGAAATACTCGATGGTTTTAGTCAGGCCTTCTTCCAGCCCAACTTGTGGTTCCCACTTCAACAGGGCCTTTGCCTTGGTAATATCAGGACGCCGCTGCTTGGGGTCATCAACCGGAAGAGGTTTGTAATCGATGCTGCTCTTGCTACCCGTGGCCTTGATGATCTGTTCGGCAAACTGCTTGATCGTCATTTCATTGGGGTTCCCGATGTTGACCGGTTCATGATAATCCGATTGGGACAGACGATAGATCCCTTCAATCAGATCCGAGACGTAACAGAAACTGCGGGTCTGGGCACCATCGCCGAAAACCGTCAGAGGTTCGCCTTTCAGGGCCTGGCTGACAAAAGCCGGGACAACACGCCCGTCCCGCAGGCGCATGCGTGGGCCGTAGGTGTTGAAAATCCGGACAATGTGGGTGTCCACCCCGTGGGTCCGGTAATAGGCCATCGTCATGGCTTCGGCAAAACGCTTGGCTTCGTCATAGACCCCGCGTGGTCCGATCGGGTTGACGTTGCCCCAGTAATCTTCTTTTTGCGGGTGAACCAAAGGATCCCCGTAACACTCGGAGGTCGAGGCCAGCAAAAAGCGGGCCTTTTTGGCTTTGGCCAGGCCAAGTGTCTTGTGCGTTCCCAATGAGCCGACTTTCAAGGTTTGGATCGGCAGTTCCAGATAATCAATCGGGCTGGCCGGGGAGGCAAAATGGAAGATGTAGTCGATTTCACCGGGGATATAGAGGTATTCCGTCACATCCTGTTTGATGAAGCTGTAGTTCGAATTGCCCACAAGGTGCTCGATATTGCGGGTATTACCGGTCAGCAGGCTGTCAATCCCGATGACCTTGTGGCCCTCGGACAAAAGTTTGTCCGTCAAATGAGATCCCAAAAAACCAGCTCCGCCAGTGACAATTGATGTAGGCATAGTTCTTCATTAGCGTGCCCCGCCTGATTGGCAAATTGAAAGAAAAGGACTGTTTCTCCCTCAGCATCTACACATTTGATTTTTCTCTCTTTCGGAGTGCCAATTTCCACCTGGGCCGCGGGCGACACCACGACTAAATAACAGGGCAGGTGGGAAGTCGTCCTCCCAGAAGAAGACGGATTTTCCTCTAATTTAACTGAGTTCGCCCTGCACCCTCTTACCCACTCCCTTGACAGTCCCCATAAGCAGTGCTAACAGTTTTCCATACCAAATTTCAGCATGTCCATTCTGCGCCCGCTTCTCAGGGCGGCCGTGCTGATCCTATTCCTCCTGCAATCCATCATCTGCCAGGCGGAACATGCCGGGCTTTTGGGTGAAACTTCCCGCCACGTAAACGCAGACAGCTGTTGCGGTTCAACCCCTGCTTCCGACAGCCAAAGCCCGGATTGCCACAGCGTTTGCCGTCAACCGCTTTCCCTCAGTGATACTTTTTCGGCGGTGGGCAATCTTGAATTCAAGAAAGCCCCCTCCTACCTTAAGAGCAACGACCGTTGCCCGGACAACCTCCTTCCCTGAGATCGAAAGTTCTAAAATGATTCTCCAAGGACTCATCCAAAACCTGTCCCTGAAAGTCCATGTTCTGGAACTGGAAAAAGTCCTGCGTGAAGTCAGCGCCGCCCGGCTGGAGTCTGCCCCCGATTTTTCCGTCGGTCCCTTTTTCAGCCAGGATAAGGCGGGAGAACGGGAAGAAAATGCCGACATTATCCTCTCCACCACCCTGCCGCTCTGGAACTGGAATCAGGGTAACATCACCACCGCAAATGCCCGCCGCAAACAGGCGGATTCCCTGCTGCTTGACGCCCGGCGCAAGGTGGAACGCGAAATCGCCCGCCGCTGCCGCGCCTAGATGATGTCGCGAAAACTCCTGCAGGAATCTAGATTATATCCAACAATTTCTAAGGCGTATTGACTTACAGGAGGCTTAAATCAGGCGAGGGTAACACTCCAACCACCAAAGAAAGCTAGCTAAACCAATGAAAACAAAAATAAAAACAGCATCCTACGCCACAATCATGACGCTTGTATTATGTGCAGCAGCCACCACCCAAGCCTCCACCCACAAGGACGGCGGCAGAGGTTCCCGTCTGACAACATCCAGTAATGCGACCGTTGAAGGCAAGCGACTGACGACTATGTCCGATTTCGAGAACCTGAAACACGGCGATAAAGTGGCCGCCTGGTGTCCGATGATGAAAAGAACCTATATGACCACCGTTCACAACCCCGACGGCAGAGGTCGTGTCAACTTCACAAAAACCAAACACGGAATGAAAATGGATGGCTGTAACATCGTCCTCCACCGCAAAGCAGGATCAAGGAAAATTCAGTCCATGATGGTGTGTCCCGATGGAACCTTGACTCCGATCCATTGCAGTAAAATTTAAGCACCTGCAAGTTTGCCCGGGAGGTAATCCTGCCTACCGAAACCCACTTTTCTGTCATTTTTAAATGTAAGTATAACATTTCCCACTTGAATTTGATTTCTATCTGCACTAGGCTGAATCCATGCGAATTAACAAGGCAAAAACGAAACCAGCGTTTATTCGTTTTACTACATGTGAATTTTAATTAGGCGCCACGGGCAGGGCGCCCAAGGCAGCAGGCAAGATGACTGCGCTTCTTCAAGACAACAAAACAAACACCACCTTCTGCATCGTTCTATTGTAAATCGGCACAATCCGTCTGCTCCATTATCCCTATCACGCGGTTCAATTCTTCAAAAGCACTTGCCCCATGAACCACGAAACCCACTCCAAAAACTGTTGTAATCCACAGTCGGCCAAACACGACTCTCATGCAGAGCCGGGAACGTCTTCCACTTCCGCTTCCAACGCCAAATACATCTGCCCGATGTGTCCCGGCGTGGAATCCGACAAACCCGGAGCCTGCCCGAAATGTGGAATGGCCCTGGAATTGAACCCTATCTGGAAATCGACCAAAACATCGGTTTACACCTGCCCGATGCATCCCGAAATTCGGCAGGATCATCCGGGAACGTGCCCTATCTGTGGCATGGCCTTGGAGTTATTGGCTTCAGCCGATGACGGCGCTGAAGACCTGGGCGAACTTCACGGCATGCAGCACCGCTTTTGGGCAGGACTGGCCTTGTCCGTTCCTTTATTGGTTCTGACCATGGGTGAAAAACTCCCTGGGATTCGTGACATACCCGGATCCACCTCCATCTGGGTCCAGTTCTTTCTTAGCACGCCGGTAGTGCTTTGGGCCGGGTGGCCTTTTTTCGTCCGGGGCTGGAATTCACTGCGCCATCGCAGCCTGAACATGTTCACCCTGATCTCCATGGGGACAGGAGCAGCCTACCTCTACAGCCTGGTGGCCGTTTTTTTTCCGGGTCTGTTTCCCCAAAGCTTTCAACACAATGGAGCGGTCGGCGTTTATTTTGAAGCGGCTGCGGTTATCATCGTCCTGGTTTTGTTGGGGCAGGTTTTGGAGCTCAAAGCCCGGGCCGGCACCAGTGCGGCCATGAAAGCCCTGATGGGACTGGCCCCAAAAACGGCCCGCCGCTTAAACAATGGTCAAGAGGAAGAAATTCCCCTCGACCAGGTGCAACCCGGAGATCTGCTACGGGTCAAACCAGGTGAAAAAGTTCCGGTGGATGGAGTCGTTCAGGAAGGCGGCAGTGCGGTGGATGAATCCATGCTGACCGGAGAACCCATCCCCTCCGCCAAAGAGGCTGGCAGCAAGGTGACAGGCGGAACGGTCAATGGCACCGGCAGTTTTGTTATGAAGGCCGAACGTGTGGGCCATGAAACCATGCTGGCCCAGATCGTCGAGATGGTGGCCACGGCCCAGCGCAGCCGGGCGCCGATCCAGCGGCTTGCCGATGCTGTTTCCGGCTGGTTCGTTCCTGCTGTTGTGGGCATTGCCTGTGTGACTTTTGCAGTCTGGTTCTTCTTCGGGCCGGAGCCGCGCCTGGCTTATGCCCTGATTAATGCGGTGGCGGTGCTCATTATTGCCTGTCCCTGCGCCCTGGGTTTGGCCACACCCATGTCGATCATGGTGGGTATCGGACGGGGAGCCCGGGCCGGTGTTCTGATCAAAAATGCGGAAGCACTGGAAACCCTCGAAAAAGTGGACGTGCTCATTGTGGACAAGACCGGAACTCTCACCGAGGGCAAACCTTCCGTGACGGACATCCATCCCGCGACTGGTTGGGAATCCAATGCGGTATTATCCTTGGCAGCCGCTGTAGAAAGCCAAAGTGAACATCCTTTGGCTGGGGCCGTGCTCCGCTCGGCAAAGACCCAAAAACTGAACATCCCCCCAGTCGGGGAATTCAAATCCATCACTGGAGGAGGCGTGCAGGGGATTGCCGAAGGCAAAAAAATCTTCGTCGGCCAAGCTTCATGGCTACGTGATTTGTCCATGACCGGAATCGAAGACCTTGAGAAGGATGCCGGGGCTTTACGTGAAGCAGGCAAAACGGTGATTTTTGTCGCCGTCGATGGGAAAGCGGCAGGATTACTGGCTCTTTCCGATCCCTTGAAACCGACAACGGTGGAGGCGATTTCATCCCTGCACCATCTGGGCCTAAAAATAGTGATGCTGACCGGGGACAATGAAAAGACCGCACGCAGAATCGCCTCCGAGTTGGGGATTGATGAAGTGCTGGCCGGAGTCAGCCCCAAGGACAAGCACGGGAAAGTGCAATCGCTCAAGGCTGCCGGATCCCGGGTGGCCATGGCAGGGGATGGGGTCAACGACGCGCCTGCCTTGGCGGAGGCGGATGTCGGTATTGCCATGGGAACCGGAACCGATGTGGCCATGGAAAGTGCCGGGATTACGCTGGTCAAAGGCGACCTTCGGGGAATCGTGCAGGCCATCTCTCTGAGCCGCGCCACTATGCGGAATATCCGCCAGAACCTGGTTTTTGCCTTTCTCTACAACAGTCTGGGTATTCCTCTGGCGGCCGGAGTTCTCTATCCGTTCTTTGGAATTCTGCTCAGCCCCATGGCAGCCAGCGCAGCCATGGCCCTCAGTAGTGTATCCGTCATCGGAAACGCCCTGCGGCTGGGACGGTGGCAACAGCCTGCTGGCACCCAGCCTTTAAACAATAACCTGAAACAATGAGGGATAGCCCGATGATTGCCGTTAAACATGTATGAACTATAAAATCCTAACTGTAACTTTCGCAGCCCTTTCACTGTTTGCCCTCAATCCTACCCATGCAGCGGAGGGCAAAGTTCCCGCCCCCTTACAAAAGGCTCTGAATGAATACTCCATTATCCAAGTGGCCTTGGCGGCAGATTCTCTGAAAGGTGTAGCGAAAGCCTCCACAGCACTGGCCAAAACGGTGCAGGAGGATAAAACCAACCTTCTGCCCAAGGATCTGGAAGCGCAAGCCCTGGCCTTAAGCAAAGCCACGGATCTGAAGGCTGCCCGTGACACATTCAAACCCCTGAGCGCAACCTTGATTAATGTATTATCCGCCCAATCAACCAAAACTGGACGCTATTTCAAGGCCAGTTGCCCCATGGCGGGTGCCAGTTGGATACAAACCGAAAAGCCGATCAAAAATCCCTATTACGGATCCTCAATGCTGACTTGTGGAACTATTGATCAGGAGCTTTGAAGGCAAATCTTGTTGTCATCCTTCATCCGCCTGAGGCGGATGAAGGACCCACACGACTTTTCGGAGGACATCAACTGCATCAACAGACCAAGCCGCACTTGAGATTTTGTCTTTGGAGGCCTGACTCATTAGGGCCTGTTAGCGAATAAAAAGGAGGGATTTTTGCCCCCTGTTCGTTTAACCTAAAGTTGCAGATCAACCGATCGTTCCTCTATGTCGAAAATAAACAGCTCATGGTCCTTCTGGCTACTACCCGTGCTCGGGGCTTTAATGGTTTCCCAGGCCCGGGCCCAGAACACCAAAGACGTAGAATCCTGGCTCACCACGAGCATCTCTCAACGTTTCGATTATGGACTGGAATTTATGCTGGAAACTGAACAACGCTTTTCCACCGGCGCTCAAGTCTATCAGCGTTACGAACTCATGCCCCAACTGATCTGGCACTACTCCCCCCGCTATGACTTCAGCCTGGGCTACGAAGAAAACCGGCAATGGATGGAAGATGGCGAGGATATCGCTGGGCATGAAGGATTCGCCACGGTCACCCTGAAATTTCCCCTCAAGCAATGGCTGCTGACCAGCCGCCAACGTCTTCAGGGCGGGATCAACGACGAAGACAAGAGCATGGTGATCTTCCGCCAGCAGACCCGTCTTTCCTACGAACTGCCCCGCCTGCCTTTTCGCCTGAAGCCTTTCCTTCAGGACGAATGGTTTGTCGATCTGATCGATGGCAATGGCGTCACCGAAAATCGTATTCAACTCGGCCTAAGTTATGAAATCAACCGTGCCTGGCGCGCGGAAATCTACGGGATGCGGGTGGACCAGTGGGACATGATGGGTGTTCACAGCACCACACCCGTTGTCGGCCTCAATCTTAACCTCGCCTTTTGAAACTGAAAAACAACTCTATGAAAATCAACAGCCCTTACCTCCTGCCCATTTTTCTGGCTTTAATCTTCCTGCCTATCGGCTGTTCCAAAAAGAACGAAGATAAATCCCATGATCATACCGTTTACACCTGTTCCATGCATCCGCAAATCAAACAGGATAAACCCGGAAACTGCCCGATCTGTGGCATGACTCTTACTCCCGTCCCTGCCGCTACAACTCCGGCTCCGGCAGTAAAATCAAAAGAAAAAGCCACCACCTACACCTGTTCCATGCATCCTCAAATCAGACAGGATAAACCCGGTAATTGTCCCATCTGCGGCATGACCCTGACCCCTGTTCCTGAAACGCCCGCACCCGGTGAAGCGACAGGGGCCTCCGGCGAGCATCCTGTGATTCAATTGATGCCAGCCCAAAATTCGGTCGGAAGCATCCGAACCGAACCGGCCATTGAAAAAGTCATCTCCCGACAATTACAACTGTTTGGAGATATCAAGTACATTTCGGACAATCACCTTGATCTGACGTCCTTTTACCCGGGACGTGTCGAGCATGTTCATATCTCCTACAACACCAACGAAGTCCGCAAGGGCGACCCGCTCCTGGATCTGTACTCCGAAGAAGCCATCGCCGATCAGGAAAAATATCTCCAGGCTCTGCGCGACCGTTATATGACAACGTTCTATGAACGTAGAATCGCCACTGCCCAGATTGAAACCGTCCGGATCCGCCTGCTCAAAGCCGGATTCACAGAAGCGGACCTGGAGGCTCTGGTTAAAAAAGGAAAGGTCAAACGTCTTATCACGGTTCGCGCCGCCAGCAGCGGCTCCATTGTCGGAACCATGCCCCACATCGGCGAACGAATGACCCAGGAGGAGGTTCTCTTTCACATCGCTCCTCTGAGCAAAGTCTGGTTTGCCGCCCGTGTCTTTGAACAGGACATGGCTTCGTTAAAAATCGGACAATCCGCTGAGATCCGCAGCAAAGCCAACCCCTCCACCGTCTACCCGGCAAAACTGGTCTTTATCGACCGCATTCTGGACCCCATGACACGAACGATACTTGCCCGTTTCGAAGTTGAGAATCCCAAGAAGGAACTGCTCCCCGAAATGTCAGCAACTGCAACCGTCGAAATCACCCGGGCAGAAGGCAAGGCGGTTCTCGTCGTGCCGGAGTCCGCCGTGATCGATACCGGGAAACGCAAAATCGTTTACGTTAAAACCGAAGACAACACTTATGAACAACGCGAAGTCACCGTGGAAGGCCAAGGCGCCACGGTCGGAGACAAAGGCCAGAACCTCATCGAAATCAAAAGTGGCATCAAGGCTGGCGAAGCCGTTGTAACCTCCGGCGCTTTTCTGATTGATGCGGAAGCCCAGTTCCGGGGAGTCGGTGCCACAGAGGAACACCGGCATTAGTGATTACGTAACTGGGTGATTGAGTTATGAAAACAGAACGACCTCATAAAAAATTGCTGGCATGGCAGAAGAGTATGGATCTTGAGGTCCTGATTTATTCTTTGACCGAATCCTTTCCCAGGCATGAAATATACGGGCTTACTGGTCAGATGCGCCGTGCGGCTGTCCCAGTGCCTTCCAACAGTGCAGAGGGATCGGCAGGAAGATCAAAGGACCAATTTAGAAACCATTTGTTTATTGCATTGGGCTCCTTGAGCGAGTTGGAGACGCAACTGGAAATCGCCTGCTGCATAGGCTATCTCCCACAAGCCAGGTTCGAAACAACAGTACAACAATCGACTGAGTGCACAGCCTTGATTGCAGGCTTAAAAAACTCAATCACCTAATCCCCCAATCACTTAATCACCTTCTCCCCATGATCTCCTTCATTGTCAACTGGTGCCTGAAAAACCGTTTTCTTGTCATTGCCGCCTATCTCGGCGTCACCCTCTGGGGTATTTTCTCCATGTTCCACACTCCGGTGGATGCCATCCCGGACTTGAGTGAAAACCAGGTTATTGTCTTCACGGAATGGATGGGTCGGTCAGCCCAGGAAATCGAGGATCAGGTCACCTACCCTCTCTCCACCTCATTGCAGGGTCTGGCCGGAGTCAAAACTGTTCGCGCCAGCTCGGCCTTTGGTTTCTCCATGCTGACCGTTATCTTCGAAGACAAGATCGATGTCTATTTCGCCCGGGCCCGCGTTCTGGAAAGACTTAACTCCCTTCCCTTCAAACTACCGGAGGGAGTCATCCCTTCTCTAGGTCCAGACGCCACCGGACTGGGCTGGGTCTATCAATATTATCTGGATGATACCGCCGCAGCCCAGGCGGGTAAACCCCTCGACCTCGCCGAACTGCGGACGCTGCAGGACTGGCTCATCCGCTATCAACTCAATTCCATTCCCGGTGTGGCGGAAGTCGCCAGCATCGGCGGCTTTGTCCGCCAATACCAGGTGGATGTTGATCCGGATAAACTACGCGCCTACAATCTGAATCTCGCCCAGGTCAGCCAGGCTGTTGCAGGGGGAAACCGGAATGTCGGCGGGGGCGTGATGGAGCAGGGAGGTCGCGAATTCACGCTGCGCGGTTTGGCCCTGGTCGAAACCCTGGACGACCTGCGGCAACTCGTGGTGGGCTACGCCAACAGCCAACCCATCCGCCTGGAACAGGTCGCCACGGTCGCCTTCGGACCAGCAGAGCGGCGCGGTGTTCTCGATATCGGCGGAAAAGAAGTGGTCGGCGGTGTCATCGTCATGCGTTATGGCGAAAGCACCATTGACGTCATAAAACGCGTCAAAGCCAAGATCGAAGAAATCCAGCCGGCTCTGCCTGAAGGCATCGTCATACGCCCTTTTTATGACCGCAGTGAGTTGATCGAACGGGCCATCTCCACTCTCAAAATCACTTTGATCGAAGCCATCATCCTGGTGACCTTGGCCCATGTGGTCTTCCTCTGGCATTTCCGCAGCATCCTTATCGTCACAGTCCCCTTGCCTCTTTCCATCCTCATTGCTTTTATCTGCATGAGGGAGTTTGGAGTCACCTCCAACATCATGTCCCTTTCTGGAATCGCCATCGCCATCGGGGTTCTGGTCGATGCGGGCATCGTCATCACCGAAGCCGTATTAAGAGAGGCACGTCAGGTTCAGGAAGGCAAAGTTCCCGGACTACGTTACCCGGAAGATGTGATGGAAATTGTCCGGCGCGCCACCTCCACCGTTGGACGGCCCATTTTTTATTCCATGGCGATCATCGTGCTGGCTTTTGTGCCTGTCTTCGCCCTCAGCGGCCAGGAGGGAAAATTATTTCATCCTCTGGCCTTCACCAAAACCTTTGCCATGATCGGCTCCGTTCTGCTGGCCATGACCTTGGTGCCGGTCCTCTGCTCCTTTTTTGTCCGGGGCCATCTGCACGACGAAAACGACAACATTATCATGCGTTTTCTCCTCAAGATTTATATGCCCGTCCTACACTGGGCCTTGGGACACAGGACCTTCGTGCTCTCAGTGGCTGCAGCCATCCTCGGCCTGGCCATCTGGACAGCCTCGCACTTCGGAAAGGAGTTCATGCCTCCTCTCAATGAACGGGCTTTTCTTTTCATGCCGACCACGCTTCCCAGTGCCTCCGTTCCGGAAATCAACCGCACCATGGCGGCTCAGGATAAGGTGCTGTCCGCTATCCCCGAGGTGGCATTGGTCGCCGGAAAACTGGGCCGGGCGGAAACCGCCACCGACCCGGCTCCGACTTCGATGCTGGAAACCACCATCACCCTGAAAGATCCAAAGGAGTGGAGGCCGGGCATGACTCTGGACAAACTCCGTTTGGAAATCGTTGCCGCCATGCAACAGTTCCCCGGCTTCATCCCCGCCGTTCTTCAACCCATCGAAAACCGTGTGCTCATGCTCTCCACCGGCATACGCACCCAGGTGGGAATCAAAATCTTCGGAGATAATCTCGATACGCTGCAAGCCCTCGCCCTGGAAGTGGAAAAAGCGCTGGGCAGTGTCCCGGGAGTGACGGATCTTTACGCGGAACGCGTCACGGGCTCTCCCTATCTGGAAATAAGTGTGCGGCGAGAGGATGCCGCGCGTTACGGTGTTCCCGTGGGTGAAATCACCGAGGTGATCGAAACCGCCATTGGTGGTAAAACGCTCAGCATCGCCATCGAAGGACGTCAGCGCATTCCGATCCGCTTACGCTACGCCCGCGAATTGCGGAACACCCCGGAGGCACTCCGTCAGGTTCTGGTTAATTCCATGGACAACCAGCCTGTTCCTCTGGGCAAGGTGGCTGACATACGACTCGTCATGGGCCCGGCCATGATCTCCAGTGAAAACGGCCTGCTTCGCATCTATGTCCAGGCCAACGTGCGGGACAGGGATCTGGGCGGGTTTGTGGAAGAGGGAAAAAAAGTGGTTTCTGAAAAGGTCAAGTTACCGCCGGGCTACTACCTATCATGGAGCGGCCAATATGAAAACCAGATCCGGGCCAAGAATACCCTGATGCTGGTTTTCCCCATCGTTCTTTGCATCATTTTTCTGATGCTTTATCTCTGCTACCGCTCCGTCATTGAAGCTGCGCATGTCTTGCTGGCTGTTCCCTTCGCCCTGAGCGGCGGCATCTTTTTACAATATTTGATGGGCTACCATTTCAGTGTCGCGGTCTGGGTCGGTTACATCGCCCTCTTCGGCACAGCCGTCCAAACCGGCGTGGTCATGGTCCTGTATCTGGAAGAAGCCGTGAAAAATAAACAAGCAGAACTGGGCACCTCCTTCAGCCTTGCAGACCTGCGCCAGGCCGTCATCGAAGGAGCTGCCCTGCGCCTTCGTCCCAAAGTCATGACGGTCTCCACCATCCTGGCCAGCCTGACCTTTATCATGATTCCAGCCCTGAGCGGGGATCGCACCGGCATCGAAATCATGCGTCCCATCGCCGTTCCGGTCATGGGTGGCATGGTGAGCAGCCTCCTGCACATCCTCATTGTGACACCGGTAATCTTCCTTTCCCTGCGCGAATGGGAATGGCGGAAAGCACACAAAAACCTTAACAAATCCTGAGGGATATCGCCTCCCCTTTCGTTAAACTACAAAGAATCACCATGAAGAATAACAACATCGACCAACTCCTTCAGGAAATGGGCAGAACGGCTGTTCCAGATCTCCCCTCCAACTTCCAACAGGATGTCTGGAGAGAAATCCGTCACCGCAAAGCCATCCAGTCTCCAGATTGGGGAAATACCCTGGATCTCTGGCTCTCACGGCTCCTGCAACCTGTTCCCATCAGCGCCAGCCTTGTTCTGGCACTCCTCATTGGAATGTTCGGAGCCATGACTTTGCAGAATAAAACAACCGCAGTTCTGGATCTCTACGCTTTTAATCCCAGTTCCGTCAGCATCCACTTCCCCGTAAAACCCTGATCAATGAAATCACGAATTTTCCTTTTCCTAAGCCTGCTGGCTGTTGTTGCCGCAGTTGCAGCGATCAGTTGTTTCGTCACCGAACGCTGGATGAATCGCTGCCTCTGCGAACGTCAGGAGGAGGGCCATGACTGGATTCATGAAAAACTGGGACTAACCCCGGAGCAGGGAAAAAAACTCGAGCCCATCGAAAGTCGCTTTGCCGAGGAAAAGCGCCACCACGAGGAACTGATGAGAATGGCCAATCGCGAATTGGCGAGCACCATCCTGGAGGAAAAGCAGGATTCAGAAAAGGTTCGTGAGGCCGTGGATAAAGTCCATCATGCTACGGGGGCCCTGCAAAAAACAACCATCAACCATCTCTTTGAAATGAAAAACGTCTTGAGCGCGGAACAATACGAGCAGCTTCTCCAGATGACCGCTCAAGGCCTTAACGAACTCAGCACCCCGGGCAAGTAACACTGCACATGCCGGAAGAAGATCCAGACTTAATCCTGGTGCAGGCTTTGCAGTCAGGGGAGGACACGGCCCTGAACGAACTGATGGGCCGTCATCAACAAAAGATTTTTCACTTTATCCTCCGGCACGTGTCTAACGAAGCGGACGCTGTGGAACTTGCACAGGAAACCTTCGTCAGAGCCTACTTCAACATCAACCGCTTCAAACCCTCAGCGCGATTCAGCACCTGGTTGCATCAGATTGCCCTGAACCTTTGCCGCGACCATGTCCGCAGCAAACAGTGGAGAAACCGTCAGCAAACCGATTCTCTGACCGTTTCAAATGAGGACCTACGACAGGACGGCCTGGAAAAGGAATTGAAAGACAACGCCTCCACACCGGAGCAGAGCCTGTTACTAAGTGAACAGTTGCGGGAGCTTCAGCGGGAGTTGGACCGGCTTCCCATCGAACTGAAGGGCCCGCTTCTGCTGACAGCGGTCGATGGGTTTTCGCACCAGGAAGCAGCCCGGAAACTTGGTTTGAGCCCTAAAGCTGTCGAAGTCAAAATATACCGCGCGAGAAAAATTCTGGGCGAGCTGCTTTCCCGGAGAGGCTGACTTTTCAGGTAGAGGATTCCCCGGTTCCGCAATTCTCCGAAATCAGCTCTTTGGCTCTTTTCAACGAATCGTCAAAGGTTGCGCAAAAATTGTTTTGCCCGATCACATCGATAAAGCCCGCCTTGCGCAGCATCTGTAACGGTTGCTGATGGATACCACTCAGAATCACCGTGCTGCCACGATTTCTTATGCGTTCCACAATACTCTCCAAAGCATTCAGTCCTGTGGCATCAATGGCAGTGACCAGATGTAGCCGGAGAATCAGAACTATGGGCAATTCATCCACGCGGGCCAAAGCGTCCTCCATCTTTTCCGCTGCGCCAAAAAGGAAGGGACCGAAAATCCGGTAAACCAGCACCCCGTCGGGTATTTCTTTACCCTGCGCGATGTGTTCGGTTCTTTCTAACATGTCATCACTTGTCACACGGCTGACCTCGGTTGTCTCCGAAACCCGTTTGATAAACAATACCGCCGCCAGCACCATTCCGACCTCGACCGCAATCACGAGATCAAAAACCACGGTCAGACCAAACGTGGTGAAGAGAACGAGGGCATCACTGAGCGGCATTTTCCGGAAGCGGGTCAGTTCATGCCATTCGCCCATACGTATTGCCACCACTACCAGAACCGCCGACATGGCTGCCATAGGAATATAGACGGCCCATTTCGCTGCAAGTAGGATGACGGCAAGAAGGGTCAGGGCATGGACAATGCCCGCGATGGGTGTTTTCCCACCGTTGTTGATATTGGCCGAAGTCCGGGCAATGGCTCCTGTGGCAGGAAGGCCTCCGAAGAAGGGACAGACGATGTTCGCCACACCTTGGGCTATTAATTCGGTGTTACTATCATGCCGGTCTCCGGTCAGGCCATCCGCCACCACGGCCGACAAAAGCGATTCGATGGCACCCAGCACCGCGATGGCTGTGGCCGGACCGATGAGGCTGCGGATCATCTGCCAATCAAAAACAGGAAAAGAAGGCATGGGAAGTCCGGAGGGAATGGCCTGGGGCCCGAATTGACTTCCAACCGTGGCCACGCCATGACTTTCACCCCACCCACTTAGCGCAACAAACACGGTAGCCCCCACCATGGCCACAATGGAACCCGGAAGGAAACGTATCTTGAACCTGGGCCAGTAGTAAATGATGGCAAAACAGACCAGAGCCAGGCTCAGTGTGGCGAAATTGACTGTAGGAATATGTTCCCAGAGCCAGGGGATTTTTTCAACAAACTCACGCGGAACCCCTCCCTCCGCCTTTATTCCGGAAAAATCGACGATTTGCGTAAGCATGATGGCAACGGCAATGCCCGTGGTGAATCCGCTGGTGACAGGCCACGGTATATATTTAATGAGCGCACCCATCTTCGTCACGCCCATCAAAACCAGAATGATTCCCGCCATGATGGTGGCGACCATAAGTCCCACGTAACCGTGTTCGATGACAATTAGCAGGATGATAGGGACAAACGCAGCCGTCGGCCCTCCGATCTGCACCCGGCTTCCTCCGAGCACGCTGATGATCAATCCTGCGACGATGGCCGTAAAAATTCCCAAAGCCGGCGCAGGCATGGGCGTGGCGGCACCGGAGGGGATACTGGCAATACCCAGAGCCAGAGCCAAGGGAAGGGCAATGAGACCGACGGTAACACCCGCGAGGATTTCATTCGACCAGGAAAACTTAAGCCGCTTTTTCCCAAAAAACTCAAGAGTTCGTGGAGAAAAAGGAATTTTTCGATCTTGGCGCCGAGGGAAGGAGGTTTTCAAGTAAAAGCCCTATCAAACTCTAGACCTATCATGGACCGTTACAGGACTGCCGTCCATCCTAAGGATCGATATATATATCGCAGGCTTGTAGCAACTTAATCCATCTGAGGGCAGGTGGATCGTGCAGTCTCACGGAGGATTCTACAGTTTTCACCTTGGGTGGAGCCTGGATGAATATAATGGGGAATGGTTTACTCTGGAACCTCCTTATATTGACGTATTTATGAACTAAGCTTCGTAGATCTATATGGAGACGACCTCGGATCTGAATGATTCTTTGCATGCCCAAGCCAAGAGCGGGGCCGCACGCCTGCACATTCCACTGACACGTTTTATGGAGCAAGCGCTCAGACGCCAGTTGAAAGCCGCCGCCGTCTCACCTCCTTCTTCCAAGCCGATCGTGCTTCCTGTTTTTCGCCTGGGTCTTAAACCGGCTTGTCATTGCATTAGTCTGAACCGATTTTACGACCAGCTGGAAGCGGAAACCCAACATGATTCTGCCCCACGTCAACATTCTGATCCATGCTCATGATCAGGATGCACCATTCCATACTCCGGCCCGAGCAAAGCGTCTTAATACTAAAATTCACCGGCGCAAAAAACCTATTTTTAAAATGCCTAAGATTTGAATTTATTTCGATATTCGATATTCGAACTTGGATCTTTGTATCCCAGATCCCGCATCCCGTTCCAATTCCTTCAGACTTCCGACTTATCGCTGCTACTGCTGTTGCTGTTGTTGCTGCACTTGTTTTTGAATCTGGATTTCCTGCTCCAGGTCGGTCTGTTGATAGAAAATGTAGGATTCAAAAAGAGCCCCGCCAATTTCACTGAGTTTCAATTGGATGTTATCCAGATAGGCATGCAGGCCGATTTCAAAAACCTCATCAATGGTGGTGTAACTCAATTCCGCCGCCAGGCGGCCTGAAAGTTTCTCGGCTTCATTGGTGAAATAACCCGGGGAACTTCCGGTCATTTTCCGCAGGAAATGGTCGAAGGTCCTGACGCAGAAACGCAGGGAACGGGGAAAGGTGTCGGCCAGGAGTAGAAGCTCTGCGACTCTTTTCGGCACCACTTCCGAGGCATACAAATGTTGGTAGGCTTCGTAGGCACTGGACGACCGCAGAACCGCGGCGCATTGGATGATGGTCTGGTTGGCTTCAAGAGCCTCTTCTCCTGCCACCTCACCCTGCAGGGTCTTGTATTTCACATCCAGAATACGGCTGGTCATGTCGGCACGCTCCAGAAAACGGCCCATCATGATGAATTCCAGACCTTCATCGTGAACCGTGGTGGCACTGGTCAAGCCCTGGAGCTTGTAGGAGGTCTGTTTGACTTCCCGATAAAAATCGTAGGGATTTTCCTGCCAGAGTTTTTTCGTTTCTTTCGAGCGGATGAACAAATAGAGGCGGTTGATCTCTTCCCACATTTCCAGGGAAATCTGGTCGCGGACGGAGCGGGCATTGTGCCGGGCAGAAACGATGCTGGACAAAATGGAGTTAGGGTTTTTGTCGTTGAAAGTCAGAAATTCGGTCACGCTGCGGCTGTCGGCTTTCTTATACAGTTTGGCAAAGAGTTCGTCGTCTCCCAGGGTATTGACCAGGGGATCCCACTGTTCTTTGAGCCGCTTGTCGTCGAGGGTTTTGTAATCAAGCAGGGACTGCAGATTGACATCCACAATACGTGAAATGTTTTCTGCGCGCTCGAGGTAGCGGCTCATCCAGAACAGAGAGTTGGCAACGCGGGAAAGCATTTAATTCGAAGTTGGAAATTGGAAATTGGAACGTTTCATCCTATTCGTCCCCATACAATACCCAGGTGTCCTTGCTGCCGCCGCCCTGGGATGAGTTGACGACCAGAGAACCTTTTTTGAGGGCCACACGGGTCAGGCCCCCGGGCATGATACGTATCTTGTCCCCGTAAAGGATGTAGGGGCGAAAATCGATGTGGCGTCCCTCCATCTGACTGAGATCGGTGTAGGTCGGATGGCGGGAAAGGGAGATGGTCGGCTGGGCGACAAAGTTACGGGGCTCCGCTTTGATCATTTTCTGGAACTCTTTGATTTCAGCCGAGGTTGCTTTGGGTCCGATCAACATGCCATAACCGCCCGCCTCGTTGGCCGATTTGACCACGAGCTTGGCGGTGTTTTCCATGATATATTTGTAGTCCTCTTTTTCGGAGGCCAGATAGGTGGGAACGCTGGGAATGATCGGCTCCTGGTCGAGGTAGAACTTGATCATGCGCGGGACGAAATAATACATGACCTTGTCATCGGCCACGCCGGTTCCGATGGAATTGGCCAGACTGACATTACCGGCCCGATAGGCATTGACCAAACCCGGAACACCCAGGGCGGAGTCCTCACGGAAAACGCAGGGATCGAGGAAGTCATCATCTATGCGGCGGTAAATCACGTCCACCTGTTGAAGTCCGCGTGTCGTGCGCATGTAAACCTTGGAGTCCCTAACCAGAAGGTCACCTCCCTCCACAATATGAACCCCCATTTCCTTGGCCAGAAAGGAGTGTTCAAAATACGCACTGTTGTAAATACCAGGGGTCAGGACTGCGATGGTCGGATTGTCTTTCCCGTGGGGAGCCACGTAACGCAAAGTGTTAAGAAGATCCGTGGCGTAGTTGTCCACCGGACGGACGCCCGCCCGCTCAAACAGGCTGGGGAAAGCCCGTTTCATGGCCTGCCTGTTTTCCAACACGTAGGAGACACCGGAGGGGCAGCGTCCGTTGTCTTCCAGAATCAGATATTCCCCTTTTTCATCACGGATGAGATCCGTTCCGCAAATGTGGATGTAAATATCCCTGGGAACCTTGCAGTGCATGAATTCAGGGCGGAAATGCTTGGCCGACAAAACATACGAGGCCGGGATGACACCTTCCTTCAGGATGCGCTGTTCGTGGTAGATATCATGAAGAAACATGTTCAGCGCCGTGATCCGCTGTTCCAACCCGCGCTGCAGATACTCCCACTCCTTGTTCGGAATGATGCGCGGATTCAAATCAAATGGGAAAATGCGTTCCGTTCCTTCGCTGTCACCATAAACAGTAAAGGTAATGCCCATCCGCATGAAGCTCAGATCGACCGCCTCCCGTTTTTGATCAAACTCTTTGACATTCAGCTCATCAAAGCGGGTTTTGAGGCTTTGGTAGTGCGGACGAACCTTGCCGTCAGCGGTAAACATCTCATCGAAGAATCCTTCGGTTTGATATTTACGAAACAACATAGATGTAGAAGACAAGGACTTCTGTCATAAGACAAGGAAATTAGGATTCAGAGGTTCCGGACTGACCGGAGACTGACTCCTCCCACCCGGACTGGCTGGGGAACGGACCAAAAAGTCAGGGAATGAGGAAAGTGATTGGACCCACCCAACCATGCCTTAAGGACAACCAGGGTGGTTTTTTTAGAGCTCTTTTTGAAGACCTTCTTTTTATCCTGCTTTTTCATACAATACCAAAAAGCAGGAAACGGGCCTACTTGCGCCAAAACAAGGATTTTTTTATTCCACAGATTTTATGAAGCAAAAATACAGCAACCTTCAGCTGAAGGCCTCAAAAGCTGATGAAAAAACTAAACCCTTTCCGGGGCTTGCAGGCCGGTGGCCAAACCCCCTCCCTTTACGCTGCTTCAAGCAAGCTCAGCCAACCAGGTTTTAAGCGTCTCCGCATCCCTTAAAAAGGCCTCTAAGTCATCACCCGTCACGAATTCAAGCAAGGCAAAGCGGTCTCCTTCCTTTTCCGCAATCCGTTTCAAGTAGGGAACCCAACGCTCCCGCCCGTCCAACAAAGGCAAACGTTTGGAAGCATCCGGCCACCAATGAAAGACATGCACATTGGTCAACCATGGGTAAATGCCATCCAGGCTTTCCTGGCAGACCGACAGGCCGAATCCGTTGGGAGGTTGCCACAACGAATAAAAATTCGGATGATTCACTTCCCGCATCAATTGGATGGCCGAGTTGTTTTTATCAGTCAAGGTTCCTCCATGATACTCGCAGGCCACTTGGATTCCCCGTTCCAATGCCAGGCCTGAAACCCTGCGGCACTCCTCAGTCACCCACTTGCGATAAGAACTGTCCGCCTGCTGGGACGCATGGATGCCCGCCCAGACACGGATCAAGGGAGCGTTCAGGGCTACAGCCGTTTTCAAAACGTTTTCAAAGCTCAGCCCGTCGTTTTCACTGTTTCCCACCCTGTAGTAAGAACCATAGGCTGCCACCTCCAGACCGGCTGCCGTCGTCATTGCCGCCACCCGGCCCGCTTCCTCCAGATTACCGTGGGGAACATGCAGATCTCCCCCCCATTCGATACCTGCGAACCCTGCCTGACGAACCAGATCTACCACTCCCTGGGCAGAAAGTTGACGGAAAGTAATGGAAACCAGACCTGGTCGTATCTTGCCCATGCAGGAATCTTAAGCCTGCTTTTCGGAAAAAAGCAATAGACCGGGGATTGGCCCGTCCATAATCTGGTTGTCCGCAACAATTCTTTGCTTTTAGATAGATAGCGTTCTTTTCCCGACAGATGACCAATCCAGCCCAACTTATACGAAGCCAGCTCCAGGACCTCAAAGCGATCTGGTCCATTTACGCGGAAATCACGAAACTCCGGCTGACGCTGCTCGTGCTTTTCTCCGCAATCGTGGGTTTCCTTTTCGGCCATCAAGGACCGGCTTTCCCGTGGCTGACGTTCTTCAACATGATTCTGGGAACCTACGCCGTCGCCTCAGGAGCGGCCGCACTCAATCAACTTGTTGAACTCCAGGCCGATGCCCGCATGACGCGGACCAAAGGCCGCCCTCTGCCCACCCAGCGCTGGGAGAAACGCGATGCCCTGGCCTTGGGCACTTTTCTTTCCGGAGTCGGCCTGGCCTACCTCATCGTGGGGGTGAACCTGACTTCGGCCCTGGTCGCAGCAGTAACCCTGGTGGTCTATATCGCCATCTATACACCGCTGAAACGCCTGACCTCTTGGAACACGCTGGTCGGGGCCATCCCCGGAGCTCTTCCCCCACTCATCGGCTGGAGTGCTGTACGATCCGACTGGACCTGGGATGCCTGGGCCCTCTTTGGCATTCTCTTCTTTTGGCAGATGCCCCATTTCCTGGCCATTGCCTGGCTCTACCGCGAAGACTATGCGCGGGGCGGATTCAAAATGTTGACTCTGGAAGACAAAACCGGACGCAGCACCGCGATCAAAAGTTGTCTCTACGCCACCCTGCTGATCCCGGTCAGCCTGATTCCCTATTTCACAGGATCCGCCGGCTGGATTTACCTGGTGGCCGCCTGTGTTCTGGGATCTTCCTACCTCGGCTGTGCCGTCCGCTGTGTTCGCAACCCGGACAAGAAACACACCAGAACCCTTTTCCTCGCCTCCTTGCTCTATCTGCCCTGCGTCCAGATCATCCTGCTGCTGGACAAGCAGTGATCAGATAAAAATCAAAATCACCGCGGAAAGTATCAACACGGCACCGGTGATCCGTCCCAACATGACACCACCGCCCTGATGCCTCTCCGTGTTGGCAAAATGGTGACCGACAAACCAGACCAGCAATACACTCCACAGTCCACGGCTGGCGTAGACGATATTGGTTCCAGCCGCATCCTGGAAAATCCCGATGGATATGGCAATCCCCAGAGCCTGCAATGAGAGCAGAACCAGTCCTCCCCAGACCATCGAAGCAGCTCCCTTTGGCAGTTTCCAAAGCGACCCGTTGAAAAAAGGAATCAGGGTCAATGACAACAGCATGGTCACGGCGGCTGAGACCGAAACATAACGTGTGAATCCTATACCAGGACACCAGCCCTTCATGACCACATCGGCAAGCGCGAAAGCAGCCGCGCTGGTAAGTGCCAGCAGCACCGTCCTGATCGTATTTCCACGCTGCGCAACAGGACTTCCCAACTGCAACAGGGCAATTCCCAACGTGGCCAGAAAAGCCGCCACCCAGACGGAAAGATCAATGGAATCTCCCAGAATTACCACCAGAAAAAAAGCAACCAGGATGACCTTGGATCCAAGCACCGGTGTCGCGATGGATACGTCTCCCTGGGTCAACGAAAGAAAGGTAAAGATCTGTCCCACAAAAAAGAGCGCCCCTCCGGCCACCGGCGGCCACCACGGCTGGAACTCCCAGGATCCGCCGACCAGAAAGGCCATCGGGCCGAAGACAATAAACATCAGTGCATTGGAAAGGAACGTCATCCGCCAGGGACCCATGCCAAGTTGGATGGAACGCTTGATACACAGAGCTGAAACGGCGTAAAGGCAGGCCGAAAACAGGGGGATGATCAAATAAAGACGCTCCATGAAAGCAGAAGCATCCACACTTTTATACGGGTTGCAATACCCCGGGATGGATCATCCCTGTAGTTCGCGCATCAAACGTTTACCGTGCGGAGAGAACGGCGGCGGATACGCGGTTTGGCCGGAAGTTCAACGGAAAGATCCGTCAGACGCACATCACCGACCCAGTTTCTTTGGACATGGACCGCCCCCAACTGAAAACCCGACTGGGGAAAAGTCGTGGGCATTTCAAGAAGGCAGATTTCCCTAAGACCAAAACCGGCATCCTTGATGTCACGCAGGCGGGCCTTGGTCCAGATATGGTTGATGGTCAGCAGAAAAACCACATCGTCCGAGCAGATCATGGCCTTCTGGAGAAAAGGACGGATCTTACTCCAGGGTGGGTTGGTAATGATCCAGTCAACCTTCTTGTCCCATTCCATGAAGTCGCGCCCTTCTTTCAATTCACACCATTCCGCCCCCGGCAGGAACTGATAAAAATGACCCTGTCCACGGCATGGCTCCAAAACACGGCCTTGGGGTTTGAAGTGCCGAACCAGACGTTCGGCCATCTCGACCGGGGTCTGAACCACATCGTCACTGACATAATTTCGATTGGGCTGTAATCGCATGAAGTTCAACTATTTATCTATAAATAGATAAAAACTCAACCTATTTTACGTATTTATACGTAAAATATTCATTTGGTCGTTCTTTAGCGATTTTACCCCTTTTCGTCCTGATCTTAAAAACTTTCAAGTTACCCAGCTTACAGCCACTCTACGCCATGCCCTCCCTTCAAACCGCAGCTTTCTTAAAACAACTGGGCATGCTCGTCAAAGCAGGGGTTCCTCTCCACCAAGGACTCAGCCACCTGATCCCCTCCCAGGCCAAAAATCTCCAACCTCTTTCCAAGGCTCTTGTAGCCGAACTGGAAGCGGGCAAGAGCCTGAGCGAAGCCTGTCGGCTGCATCACAAGGGACGTTTTATTGAAACCCAGCTCACCTGTATTGAAGCCGCCGAGGAAAGCGGACAACTGGAATCCATCCTGGGTGCCCTGGCCCAGGAAGAAGAAAGTGACTATCAGCTTCAGCAAAAGTTGATGACACGACTGGCCTACCCCGTGGTTCTGATCCATGCCGCCGCACTCATCCCGTCCTTCATCACCTTCGTTCAACAATCTTTTCTGCTGGCGGCCCTTGAAACAGCTCTCTGGCTTTCTCCTTTTTATGTGATAGGTATTTCCCTGTATGTTCTGACACGGGACGGCTCGCTTGACGCGTTTCTTCTGCGTGTTCCTTTTTATGGCAATTATCTGCGCTGCAGCGGGGCCTCGCGATTCTGCCGGAACCTGGCGGCTCTGCTCCGATCCGGAACACGGGTGGAAAAGGCCTATCTCACGGCATCCGGCGCCACCGGAAACACCCACATGACGTCCAGACTCGTCGCCCAGGTTTCGGCGTTGGAGCAGGGCGAGTCTATTTCCACCATTCTCAAGCGGGCCGATGTTTTCCCCCAGGCCTCCATCAACCTGCTCGCCGCGGGCGATGTCAGCGGAACCCTCGATCAAACCCTGGACTATCTGGCAGAGCAGCTTCGTATGGAGGCGGTCACCTCATCAGACAGGCTGGGATTATTTTTACCTGGAATAAGTTATGCCATTGCCGTTTTCATGATCGTGTGCCGGATCTTTCAGATACTGTCCCCCTTATTCAAGACCTTCAGCGATATTGAAAAGATGACACAGTAAAGAGGCCCACTTCAGTTTCGGAATAAGAACAACTAACTTCTGACACCCGCCACCCGGAACCCCGCCTCTAGCAGGAAGGCGCAGATTTTCGCTGGTTGATCCCCTTGGATCTCTATTTCCCTTTCCCGCACGGTTCCCCCACAACCACAGGCTTTACGGAGTTCTCTGGCCAGTTCTTCAATTTCCTCATCCGGGATCTGCTCTTCAAAATCCCCGGCCACTACCACCACTTTGCCGCCGCGTTGTGCCGTTTCACGGCGTAGAACCACCCGGCCTTTTTTGGATGAAACAGGTGTTATTTCAGACTTGGAAGCCAACACTTCGGGCCCTGCTGGCAAGCCCTCGGAACTCAATGTCGCAAAGGGATTCGCCAATGCGGAACTCTGCGCGGATGTGTCCACTTTCGTCGCCGAATTCTTTTTCGCCATTCCCTTTTTTAAACTTAAAACTTCAGACTTAAAACTTAAAACTTAAAACTACATCCGTTTCCAAACGGAGGTCTGTGCCACAGTCCACTGGAACTTGCGGGCATGTTCGCGGATAAGGAAAGGCTCTTCACCGACCTGCTCCAGATCGAAGGCCCCCGATAAAACCTCCTGAACTCCCTGCAAAGTGGCTACAGGCTTGCCGTCCTTGAGGTAGCCTCCCAGCCATTTGTTCTTCGGAGTAAACTCTTCCATCCAGGTGCAGGGCGTCGTAAGCACAAGAACACCGCCCGTTTTCACCAGGCTTTTGGCCCGCTCCAGACAAACACGCGGCTCCGGCAGCCGACACAAGAGATTCGCCATCAGGACCGCATCAAAAAGTCCAAGCCCTTCTGGAAGGTCACAGGCATCTCCCGTTTGAAATGTCGCACGACCGGGCACCACTCCGGAAGGAAGCAGCGCCTGCAGCTCCGTAGTCAAAGACCCTTCATCCACCCGCCGATACGATAAGGCTCCCTTTTCTTTCAACGTTTGTGCGGCGCGGATAAACGAAGCGGAAAAATCAATGCCGACTACTTCTCCAAAGCCCCGTGTCAGTTCAAAGGTGGAACGTCCCACAGCACAACCCAGATCCAAAGCCCGTCCGTCCGGAAGGATCTTGTTTTTCAGCATCCAACCAGCGCAGCGCAGAGGAAAGTCCAAAGCACTGCGGGGACCATCAGGATAGGGCAGGATTTCTTCCTCCGACCCGTAATGGAACAAAAGGTATTCCCCCAGGATCTTCTCCGATTCGTAGATGTTCATAACAAGATCTGAATATGGCCACGAAAAGGCGCAGAAGGCAGAGAATAATAAAATTTTTTACGCTTTATATGCTTTTTCGCGGCAAACTTTGGGGGTTCTTCTGCCTGTAAAAAGGATCACTTCGCCAGCAGCTCGTTCATGTAATCCGCCGGCTCATAATTGCGTATCAAAACGTTGGTCACCCCATGACGAAACATCCGGACTTCCGGCAATCCGATCTCAGGCGTCTTATGTGGCGCGAAGAGGATGTCATCATGCGTGGCATTCTTTGCCTCAAGAAACTTGTCAGGTGTCAGGTGTCCACCCAGATGGTCGCTCCGTCCGGTTGCCACATGCACGGTGCCCCGGACTTTTTCGTCCTGAATGTCGCGCCCGGACCAGGGCAGAAGCTGGGTGCCAAAGCCCAGTTCCCCGATTTCTCCCGTCACCGGATCGGCGATGATTTTGTTCTGGTGGTCGCTGATGGTTTGAAGGTTGCCCGAGATCCTGGAAACATTCACGATGCGACCGCCTTGGACTTTCATCAGCCCGATGGTTCCATCTTCGTATTTCATGGGAAACTCACCCTCCGCTCCGGTGGGGACGTAATAAATTTCTCCAGCCGGGAGGTTGGCCACATCCGGCTTTTTTCCACGACACAGTCCGTGACTTTTCTGGGCTTCCTGCCCGCCCAGTTCCAGCTTGAGTGTGTATTTCGTGCCCTGCACGACAAAGTCAATTTCCACCTCATCCGCTTTCGTCATACCAATTCTGAGCTTCTCAGCTTCAATGCTGACCTCGTTGTAATCCACGCAAAGACCACTGTTCAGGATGACTTCGTTCACCCCGTGCAGGGTGGCACCGCGGAACCCGTATTTTTTGGCAAAAGCCGTCAACGGAGCCGTGGCGGAATAGGTGCTGATGCAAAGGATGATGTCGTAATTGGTATAAATGTCTTTTTCCAGACTGAACTGCTTACCTTCCGGGGACCATGCCTCGTCCGGAAGATCGAGATTGCTGCCGCCCGTGATTTCGTAGGCATAAAAATCTCCGCCCTTGAGATTCAAGGCCGCGAGAGTCTCATTCTTCAATCCCAGCCAAAAAACATCGTGGGCATAACGCTGGATGGTCAGAGCCGGATCTTTTAAAAAGGCGAAATCTTTGACATCGCGGGGATTTTTTAAATCAATCAGGATCGCGACCCGCTCGCCCCCATCCGGCTGGAAGACCGTTGTCAGGAGTTTCTTCAGATTAAAAGCGGGAAACTGGGTTGGAATAATGTTCATGGCAATTTGTGGTTTGAGGTGGATGATTTTTCTAGTAGGTTCAGGAGATAAGTATTATTCCGATTTCCACAAAAGCAAACGACTTTGACCGAATTATTCCTATGATTGAACAACGTCACCTCAACGATCTTCTGGCCCTGCTCCGTTTTGCCAGTGTCTCCACCGACCCATCCTTCAAGCCGCAGATGAAACTCTGTGCCGAGTGGATCACGCTCAAGTTTGTCAGTATGGGATTGGAGTGCGACACTCACAAGACACCCGGACACCCCATCGTTATGGCACGCACCAAACACGACCCGGCGAAAAAAACCGTCATGATTTACGGACACTACGATGTCCAACCCGTCGATCCGCTGAATCTCTGGACACATCCTCCTTTTGAGCCGCACCTGGATAACAAAGTCGTCTTTGCTCGCGGTGCGACCGACAATAAAGGCCAATTCCTCGCCCACATCCTCGGCGTCCAGGAAACCCTGAAGTCAGGACAGGAACTACCGGTCAATCTTATCTTTCTCATCGAAGGTGAGGAGGAAATAGGCAGCCCTAACCTGGGGCCTTTCATTGAAGCCCACAAAAAAGAACTCTCCTGCGACATCGTGGTCATTTCCGATACCGGAATGTTGGCTCCCGGAGTTCCAACCTTCACTTACGGATTACGTGGTATCGCCGCCCTGGAAATCACGCTCAAAGGCCCTGGCAAAGATCTGCACTCGGGGATTTATGGAGGAGCCGTTGCCAATCCCCTCGCCGAACTTTGCCGCCTGATTGCCGGAATGCACGATGCCTCGGCTCGTGTCGCCGTGGAGGGCTTTTATGATGAAGTCCGCGACCTGGAGGGCTGGGAGCGCGAGGCTTGGAGCAAACTTCCCATCACCGACGCCCAGCTTCTGGAACTGACCGGTTCGCCTTCGCTTGTCGGAGAAAAAGGATATACCGCGGTTGAACGGACCTGGGCCCGCCCGACCGCAGAACTCAACGGGCTGACTGGAGGCTATCAGGGCGACGGAACCAAAACTGTTCTGCCTTCCAAAGCCTCGGCCAAGCTGACCTTCCGCCTGGTTCCGGATCAGGAACCGCAGGTTGTTCTGAACCGGGTGATCGACCATCTCAAAAAACACTGTCCCTCCTCCGTCACCATGGAAATCAAACAGGGCCACAGTGGACGACCTTACCTCGTCGATCCGAAAAGCTCCTACGGTGTCGCCGCCCAGCGCGCTCTAAGCAATGCCTTCGGAGGCGCGCCCTGCTCCATGATCCGCGAGGGTGGAAGCATCCCCATCGTCGCTTCCTTCAAAGAAATCCTGGGAGTGGATACCCTGCTTCTGGGACTGGCCCTGCCGGACTGCTGCGCCCATTCCCCGAACGAAAATTTTCCGCTCGAAAATTTCGAAGCCGGCATACGCCTGAATCAGGAACTACTCAGGGAACTGGCCTCATAACAGCCAACCCCTTCCCCTTGAAATGAACCCACTTCCTCAGGAAACAATTTTTAACCGCCTGCGGCTTATCGCTGAGCAGCAAAAACTTTCCTTCCTGATTGTGGGTGGGAACGCGGTCAATGCCCACGGCTATCAACGCACCACATTCGATATCGATGTTGCCATACCCGAAACTGAAAGAAACACCTGGCAATCCGAATTGGAAGCCATCGGTTATCGAATATATTTCGAGACAGAATCCTTTCTCCGCTTCAAAGCAAAAGATGGCGACTTTTTTTTTCCGGTGGATCTCATGATGCTTAACACCGATACCTACTCAAAACTTGAAAAATCCAGCGAAATGAGAAGCTTCGGCAACATCGATTTGCCGGTTCCATCCCCACTGCATCTCATCGCCATGAAGCTCCATGCGCTGCGTCAACCAGCCAGGGCTCTTGAAGGAAAAGATCTTCCAGATATTTTCGGCCTGATCCGGACAAGAGGAATCGACGTGCAATCGGAAGAATTCCAGCTTATCCTTGAGAAGTATGGAAACGAAGAAACACGCACCGCCATCCACCAATTCTTCCGCAAGGATCCGTGAAGTGCCTCCTTCACTGGCTTTGGATCTAAAGTTCCCCGATTGGTCCCACGGCACCGACACCGATTCACAGGATAATTCCCGATTGGCCTTGGCTCATGCCGCAGCCCTTCTGCCGTCTGTCTTGGATCAGGTTTTAGAGGGCCGCAACTTTCTGATGAATCCTAACCGATTCATCCTGTGATCCGGCAGGGGTTCAGTGACCCTGCACAGTCTCTTTGAGCCGGATGCTGAAACTTCCGTATTTAAATTTGATCCTCGCAGCCAAGGGCAGTTTATCCGCATCCGCAGTCATCCAAATTTTAAGCCAGCCGTTGTTCTTAGGCTTGCCCTCCTTGTCCAGCTCCTGCGCCTCAATCAAAAACGTTTCACGTAGGACGCCCGCCGTATCGGGGATCCGCTCTTTTCGAACGAAACTGGCTTTCCCATATTTCGTTTTCAGACGATCCTGCAGGACAAAATTCCAGACAGGCTCCTTTTCCCATGGGTGCCTGCGGATACAAAAAAGCATCGAAATCATGTCCTGCACAGAATCATCCTCAAGGGGCAATACCCGCGACTCGCCCTTTAAAAGATCCTCATAGGTCGCCTCTTTTTTCCGGTAATCCCGCGAGATCGTGTTCTTTTCCCTGTCTTCACCTTCCTTCCTATCCTCGGAAAAAGCCAGGGAACGCATTATTTTGGCATCGGTGCGGGAAGAAAAAACGCTGCGGATAGGAAAGGTTGTTTCGACCATCCCCCTCGATTTCAAATCAAGCCTAAAGCTGAAGCCCTCCTTTATCTTTTCACCACTGAAGGTGGCTTCAGCCGCCACCAGAATCCCCCAGTGGATTTCGTAGGTCCATTTCTCCCCGCTCTTCCAGGTAAGAGGTTCCTGCGCCTTCAGGACAGAGCCCATTGACACACAGAAAAAAAAGGCCGCTGTCTGGATGGCTCTGGTCACAGTTCACATTAAGTCAGAATCGCACCCCGCTTCCAGAAAAGCTTTTTCAACCTGTTCCCGCCGCCTCCCCGCAAATTTGAAAATAATCGTTTTCTTTTCCCCCCGGACACCTATTTTCAAACTTGTGAGTTACCAGGTCTTAGCGCGCAAATACCGTCCCCAAAGTTTCAAGGATGTCGTGGGACAGGATCACGTTGTTCAGACCCTGACCAACGCCATCACTACCGGCCGCATCGCCCACGCCTTCCTTTTTGTCGGACCCCGCGGCATCGGAAAAACCTCCACCGCCCGCATTCTGGCCAAAGCCCTCAACTGTCCCGGTGGCCCCAAAGCCGACTTCGATCCCAATGACCCCGTCTGCCAGGAAATCGCCGAAGGCCGCTGCATGGACGTCCTGGAAATCGACGGTGCCTCCAACAACAGCGTCGAACAGATTCGCGAACTCCGCGAAAACGTCCAATACGCCCCCACCAGCGGCAAATACAAAATCTATATCATCGACGAAGTCCACATGCTGACCTCGGCAGCCTTCAACGCCCTTCTCAAAACGCTGGAAGAACCGCCGGCCCACGTGAAGTTCATCTTCGCCACCACCGAAGCCCACAAAGTCCTTCCCACCATCCTCTCCCGCTGCCAACGCTTCGATCTCAAGCGCATCTCCGAACATGATATCGTCAAGCAGCTCAAGCTGATTGCCGGAAGCGAAGGTATCAGCGTCAGCAACGACGCCCTGAAACTCCTGGCCCGCAATGCCGAGGGCGGAATGCGCGACGCGGAATCTTCCTTCGACCAGCTCATCAGCTTCTGCGGCAGCAAGATTGAAGAAAAAGATGTCTTGGAAATTTTCGGCCTGACCGGCTCCCAGGAAATCTGGGATCTGGCCATGGCCATCCAGATCAGCGAGGCCGAGCCAGCGCTGCAACAGGTTCGTTCCCTTGTCGCGCGGGGCAAAGACCTCACCCGCCTGACCCAGGAACTCCTGCGTCATTTCCGTAATCTTCTCGTCTTTGTCATTTCCCCAAAAATGTCGGCCGAGGAACTCGACGCCGATGACCTGCACCATTTTGAGAATATGCAGCCTCTCCCTTCGGACTCGCTGATCCTGGCCTTCATCGAAGAGCTTGTCCGCGTGGAAGAGAAAATCCGCTATGCCCTGGTCAAGGATGTTCTCTTTGAAATCTCGGTCATTCGCCTCTGCCAACAACGCCAGAAAGTTTCCATCGAGGAAGTCCTCAAACAACTCACCGGAGGCGCACCCGCTGCAAAATCCGCTCCGCTGGTGGTTTCCAAACCCGCACTCACCCGCTCGGAAGCAACAGTTTCCGCCGTCTCCCCTGAGGTTCCTGCGACCGTCCGACCTGCACCCCAGCCCGAAACCCGAAACCCCAAAGCCTCAACTCCTGTTCCCGCTCCTGCCCCGGACAAAGTCAGCGATGAAGAGCTTTGGAACCTGGCCAGTTCCACTGTCAAAAAAGCTGAATTTCTTCTGGCCCGCCCCTTGGAATGTTGTGATTTCGTCAGCCGCAAAGGTTCTGTTATCTCAGTGCGGATGACAGCGGAAAAACGGATCCACGATTTATTGACCAGACCCGAATCCATCAAACTGCTCGATCAGGCTGTACAAAAAAGTTTCGGGCCAGGCACCAAAGTGGAAATCATTTTCAACGAGCGCCCTCCTGAGTCCGCACAGGAGGAAACCCGCTCCACCCCTTCCCAGCCCCGCGAAAGCACTGTTTCCCCGTCCGGTTCCAAAGCCAAAACCCAAAACCCAAAACCTGAAACTTCCGCTCCCTCCACTTTTTCCAAGGCGGATTTCGAAAACGATCCTCTGATCAAAGAGGCCCTTGAAATCTTCAAGGGCCGGATTGTCTCCATCAAAGACAATTGACCTCCCTCAACACCTAACTACTAAATTCCAACCACACTACCATTTATGAATATCGCCAAAATGATGAAACAAGCCCAGAAAATGCAGGGGGACATGCAACGCATCCAGGAAGACCTGGCCCTGCGCAGCTACGAGGCCACTGCCGCTGCCGGAGCCGTCAAAGCCACAGTCGGAGGTGATGGCGAACTTAAATCCCTCCACCTCTCCCCCGACCTGCTCAAAGAAGGCGATGCAGAAATGCTGCAGGATCTGATCGTCACGGCCGTTCGGGAAGCCGGCAGCAAAGCCAAGGAGGAAGCCGCCAAAGAAATGGGCAAGCTCACAGCAGGCCTTGGCATCCCCGGACTGGGCTAAAAAAAGGGGTCTGGCCGCTTTTTTATTGTTATTGAGATTTACACAGTTGAATGACGTTTTAGTGCTTCAGGAGCGCAGGCGTCCCACCTGCTGTTTACGGCATCCTTCCGGAAACCTTCTTTTGCGTATATAACCCTCTTCTACAAGTCTCCATCTATGTTGGATTACCCACCAGCCGTCCGGAAACTCATCGCGGCCCTCCGCCAGCTTCCCACCATCGGCCCGCGTAGCGCGGAGCGGCTGGCCCTGCACATCCTGCAGCAGGAAGAATCTTACGCCTTGTCCATCGCCGATTCCATCCGCGAAGCCCGTGCCAGAATCAAATCCTGTCCGGTTTGCGGATTTTACTGCGAAATAGATCTTTGCGAAATCTGCTCTGACAAAAAACGGGATCACCGGACAATCTGTGTGGTGGAACGTCCTGCTGATGTCATTTCCCTGGAGCGCAGCGGCACCTATCATGGACTCTATCATGTGTTGGGCGGCACTCTCTCACCCCTGGACGGCATCGGCCCGGAACAGTTGAACATCCCTTCCCTGCTCAGGCGTTGCGCGGGATTGGAGGTCTCGGAGATCGTTCTGGCCCTGGGCCACGACGTGAAAGGCGAGACCACCTCCCTTTACCTTTCCGGAGAACTCAAGACAGCGTCCCTTCGTGTCACCCGACTGGCCACCGGCCTGTCCGTCGGCGGCTCCCTCGAATACGCCGACCCCCAGACCCTCGTTCATGCCCTGCAGGGCAGAAAAGAGATCTGATGGAAATCAGGGCCTGTTAACGGGCAAAGTTTCAGCGACGAAGAATCAGAAAAATACCAGCGGCTATGGCCAGTCCAGCCATGATCAGAGGCAGGCCCTGAAAGCTGAGATTGATGAGGGGGATAATGCCAGTGGCAATGAGCCAGATTCCGGTCAGGAGAAGTCCGATGTTTTTCATTGAACCCAACCTATCGGTAAACCGGGGCGTGGCCAGTCAAGGTTTCCAGCACGAAAACGTCCCGGACGGCCAAAATACGGATTGAGTCCGGACTTGAAGTGCTTATTTTATAAAAAGTCTGATCACCCCCATGAAAATTTCGACCATTTTTTTTGACCTGGGAAAAGTCCTCGTGGACTACGATTTCAACATCGCCCTGCACCGTGTCGCCGCCCAATCCCCGCTTGATCTCAGTCACCTGGAAAACAGGGTTTATTCGGATTACCCTCTGATTGATGACTATGAACACGGACGCATCAATACCGTTGATTTTTTCACCGAAATGAAAAAACATTTTCAATTCCAGGGAAACATTGAGGAGCTGGAAAATATCTGGTGTGACGTCTTTACCCCCATGCAGGAGCATATCCAATGTGCCCGCATCCTGGCTGAATTCTATCCCCTGGCCATCATCTCCAATACCTCCGACTCCCACATCCGCTTTCTGGAAAACGCCTACGATTTTTTTCCCGTTTTCCGCAAACGCATCTATTCCCATGAAGTCGGACTCATGAAGCCGGCTGCGGCCATTTACGAACACGCCCTGGCCGAGATGAAGGCAGATAAATACGAAAGCCTCTTCATCGATGATCGCGAAGAGAATGTAGTGGGGGCCTCGCTACTCGGCTGGCAAACCATCCACCTCCGCCCGGATGTTGATCTGAGACTGGCCCTGCAGAGCTACGAGCTGACGGGTCTTTGATTTTCATCCAATCGACACGCTTCCTTGCTTGAGCCTGGGGCCGGGTGCCTTATAGTTACGAAATGCCCACAATATTTTCCCCCGGTAAATGGATCTGGCTGCTGTGTGTAACTGCTCTTTTAACCCTGGCTGCCTGTGTGCAACTTCAGGAATCAGGAAAAAGCGCCTTTATCCTGACCTCACCTGAACAGGAGGCCAGCCTGGGTGCGGAATCCTTCAATCAATTGAAACAGGCTGGCAAAGTTTCCAGCGACCCCGTGGCCAATGAACAGGTCCAGCGTGTCGCCCAGAACCTCATACGCCAGGTCAACGTCCCCAACGCCAAATGGGAAATCGTGGTTTTCGATGATCCCACTCCAAATGCCTTCGCGCTGCCCGGCGGAAAAATCGGTGTGCACACCGGTATTCTTGTCCTGACACAAAACGATGCAGGTCTGGCGGCCGTTCTCGGGCATGAACTGGCCCACGTCACTCTGCGCCACGGTGGCCAACGTATCTCCCAGCAAATGGCCATCAGCATCAGCGCAGCCGCCATAGACACCGGCCTGGCCATGAAAGATGTCGAGCAACGCAGCGCCATCATGAGCGCACTGGGGCTCGGGGCCAACCTCGGTGCCATTCTCCCGTTCAGCCGCAGCAATGAGTACGAAGCCGATCGCTATGGAATGCTCTACATGGCGCGGGCCGGTTATGATCCCAGCGAAGCCATCGCCTTCTGGCAGCGCATGAAGACTGCATCCGAGGCTTCCGGTGGCAAGCCTCCCGAGTGGCTCAGCACGCACCCTGCCGACGAAAACCGGATCAAGCAGCTCCAAGGTCTTCTTCCCCAGTCCCAAGCGGAGTATCAGCGAAACCGCTTATGAGTTTTTCCTTTCTCAAAACCCTGTTCCTATTCCTAAGCCTTCTCCTCCTTCACGCCTGTCAGCCCAAAGTTACCGCCCCGGCAGGGCGTCTCCTCTCCGGCCCCATGCCCGGATACAGCAGTCATCGTGAAGTGGAGATCGTCCTTCAAGCAGAAAATTCCCGCTCGGCTTCCATCACTTTCCATCCGGAAAAAGACCTTGCTAACACCAGAACCATCCACCTTGAAGCACCCCCGGCCACTCCGATTGGGCACCAGCTCTATCACTTCCGGCCCACTCTTCTGATCCCCGGAACCACTTACGTTTACAACGTCTCCCTCGACAATACCCCCCTCCTGCCGGGCGAAACTCTCCGTTTTCAGACAATTGCCGACTGGCAATTCCGCGCAGGTCCTCCGGACTTCCGTTTCATCACCGGCTCCTGCAATTATCTGAATGACCAGCCGTTTGACCGTCCGGGCAAACCCTATGGACAGGGCATACACATCCTCGAGCATATGGCGGCATCAGGTGCGGATTTCATGCTCTGGCTGGGCGATAATGTCTACTACCGCCCGGCGGAATACTCCTCGGCCAGTGGGATGTGGTATCGTTACCATAAAGATTTTTCAGCTCCGGAAATGCAGCCCCTTCTCCGGGCCATGCACCACTACGCCATCTGGGACGACCATGACTATGGCCCGAATGATTCCAACCGCAGCTTCATCCACAAACGGGCAGCCCTTGAAGTCTTCAAAGCCCATTGGGGCAATCCCGGCTACGGAGAAGAAAACAATCCTGGCATTTACACCAATACGATCTGGAGTGACTGTGCCTTCTTTCTTCTCGATGGCCGGACCTACCGTGACCACCCGGCTCTCGATGCCAAAGACCATCCCGGCAAGTCCATCTTTGGACCTGAACAGATGGATTGGCTGAAGCAATCGCTTATCACCCAATCGAAAGCCACCTTCAAATTCATCGTGATGGGAGGACAGTTTTTACACGACCACAACTTTGAATCCTTCAAAGAATATCCGGAGGAGCGGAAGGAGCTTCTGGATTTTATCGCCAAACACCGGATCAGTGGCGTGATTTTTATCAGCGGCGACCGGCATTTCACCGAGCTCACCAAAATGCCCCGCCCTGGAGATTATCCTCTCTACGATCTGACCAGTTCCCCCATCAACAGCGGGATTGCCTCGATCATTCTCAAAGGTGGAGAAACCAATCCTTTCCGTGTCGAAGGCACGCTGGTGACAACCCAGAATTATTGCTCCTTGGAAGTCAGCGGCCAAAAAGAAGAACGGAAAGTCACCATGCGCAGTTTTGACAAGGAAAACAATCTCCGCTGGACCCATGAGATCTATGCCAGGGATCTTGTCTCCAAGGCCGCAAAGTAGGCGCAGTCGGCTCAGGATACCTAATAGATTCGCTGGCGAATAAAAGGGAGTGCTTTTTGCCCCAGAAGGATCGAAGGACCCTAGTTCTTGATCTTTCCTGAAGCAATATCCGAGAGCAAGGTCAGGTTTTTTCCCAGGCCGAAACTTGCCGCCCGATTCTTGGCCACCGGGATTTTTTCTGACGGAGCCAACAAGGGCTTTTGGGCCTGGGCCAACTCCGTTCCATATTTCGAAGCCATTTCCTTCAAACGTGGAAAATTCTGCCTGAGATCCTCGATATTCTGCGCCGTGCCTTCGGTGAAAAAGAATGCCGTCAAGGGACCTATGCCGAACAAGTCCCCCTCATCCAGCCGGGCACTCTTCACCCGCTTGCCGTTGACGGAACAACCATTGCGGGACTCCATATCCTCCAGAAACCATACCCCACCCTGCTTAACCAGCTTGGCATGCAGACGGCTGACCGTGGGGGAATCCAATTCAATATCAGTGTCTTCCGCACGCCCGATCTCATACGCGGCCTTGTCCAACTGGATGTAGCCCCCCTCATTCCCCTCGGGATTTAAAATCAACACCGCAATGGCCATAAAAGAAGTTTAGTCAGAAAATCAGTGGAGTCAAAGGATTGAATCCGTTCCTCCCATGCAGGGCCGGACATCAGGGTTTGATCTCATAGTCTTTGTTAACGAGCCAAAGCTGGGGCTGATAATCATCCTTTTTGTAGGTGCGCACAGAACCATCGGCAAAGTAGAAGTTGGCTTTGTTGTTGTACGTTATCCAATCCAAGACCGTATTGTGATCCCCCCCACCCTCGTCCACATCCATATAATAGTCCCCGCGGGCCACATACTTTTTTCCCATCAGGATCGTGTTGCTCTGATCAGGGATGCGGAGCAGGCTTACCGAAAGGGCCGGGTCCGAGAGTGTTCCCAGATCGTTGAAGCCGTTGATTAAGTAACTGGATTTGTTGGAACCTGTTCCCGAAATAATATCACTTTCAGTCAGCCTGTAGTTTGCCGCATCGACCGGATCCAGATAGGCCTGCGGATTATTTAGGTATTCATAAATCAGTGCGGGCCATTTTTCACTACGCTGATTGGAGGAAACTCTGGGGGGCAAACTGTAATTGTTTTCCCCGCCGTACAGTTGCAAGGCCAGGCCCATCTGCCTGAGATTACTCAGGGATTTGGTCAATTTGGCCCGCTGCAAAGCTGTTCCGATGGCAGGAACCGCCAGGCCGACCAGCAATCCGATAACGGTAATAACCACCAGCAATTCAATCAGTGTAAAAGCCCTGTTGGAAAACCTTACCACCGTAGAAGTATGCGGAGATTGGCAACAATGGCAACCTTCGGGTAACGGGCTTGTTTGATTGGCTGTAGCCGAGGTTTACCAACCATGGGGCTACATCCGGCCTACATGATCCCGGAGACCCCGGCTACAATTCCGGGTTCGAGCAAACGGATCCACTATCAAGCTCCGTACCGATTAAAGATACTGGTCTGTCGGGTAAAGCTTTTTGAAACCCTCAACCTGAGTCTTGACCTTCGCCGAGACCTTGGAAAGATCCACACGACCTAAAATTTCATGCAGAACGCGGGCCTCATCATCATCGATCACGCCGTCTTTCAGGGCGATTTTTTTCAAAAAATCCAACTCATGGGAATGAAGTACCCCCTCACTGTCCACGGCGTGGAGGTAGGTATAGGCAATAATTTCCTTGGCTCTGGAGTCGCATGCAGCGTGTTCAATACTCATTCCGCATGATGTCTGGAGATCCTCTAAAAATCAACCTGTGGAATGTGACGATTTGGAGGCGAGTTTTCCCAGCAGAAATCCCGGTTGAAGGCCTTTTCCCAAGCCCCACGATTCCTAAAATCTCTATTGTCAACTGACGAAGGGTAGGTTGGATCTCCCTTAAAATAAGCCAAAGAGCATGAAAAAACCTTGCCCAGACCGTTCAATCTTGCTTTGATCACCATTCCACTATTCCGAAGTAGCTCAGTGGTAGAGCGGTCGGCTGTTAACCGATTGGTCGTAGGTTCGAGCCCTACCTTCGGAGCCAAGCTTCGCTTGGCGAAGAACCCTTCTTTTGACATCGTCTCACTAAAGCCCCGGCCTATGTCGGGGCTACCTTCGGAGCCAAGCTTCGCTTGGCGAAGAACCCTTCTTTTCACATCGTCTCACTAAAGCCCCGGCCTATGTCGGGGCTACCTTCGGAGCCAAGCTTCGCTTGGCGCAGAACCCTTCTTTTCACATCGTCTCACCAAAGCCCCGGCCCCTGTCGGGGCTACCTTCGGAGCCAAGCTTCGCTTGGCGAAGAACCCTTCTTTTCACATCGTCTTACTAAAGCCCCGGCCTATGTCGGGGCTACCTTTGGAGCCAAGCTTCGCTTGGCGCAGAACCCTTCTTTTCACATCGTCTCACTAAAGCCCCGGCCCCTGTCGGGGCTACCTTCGGAGCCATTTTTCCAAAATCCGTTCAGGGTCACGTCTCAACATTCAACATTTTGGCGAGGTTTTCCCATTTCCTTTTCAACTTCTGGTTCGTTTTAAGCCTTGTTCCCAAGCGTTTCAAAGCCACTGAAACCGCAGGGTAGTCCAATCCACCGGCTTTCTCTCCCAATTCCCTCAATCCCAACCCTCCCCGCACGCGACCCGCCAGCAATCCCAGGTCACGACCCGGGTTTCCATGTGCTCCGCACAACTCGGACCATCCCTTTCCTTCCAGCCGTTCCACGGTTTTCACGATTTTTTCCCAAGGTATCGCACCCTGCAATTGCCGGAGGCCTTTCTGCTCCCGGCGATTGCCTCGAAGTTTCTCTCTCAGTTTTTCCAAAGCCTCCCGGCTTCCCAGATAGCCCTCTATGACTGTTTCCTCACAAGGATTGGAAGGCATTCCCAGGCGGATCCCTTGTTCGACATAGTCCCGATACCCTTTCCGCCCAAACGCCTTGCTCAAACGTGTGTCCAGCCAGTCCGGAGCCTTCTCCAATCCTATGGTGGATCGATAGGAACTCCAGCGGAACTGCCTTAGATAGTGGATAGCCGAGCGCACGGCTTGGGCATCCAGAGCTTGTCCCGCCCCCTTTTCTTTGGCTTTGCGGGAACGTGTTTCAAGGCCGAAACGCTTGATCCTAACTGGGTTCAAATGCAGGTAACGGGTGATTTCGTTCAATTGGGATTCTTCCGCGATCAGGACGCTTTTAAAACGGCCTTGGAAAACAGAACCCGAACGGCGGTATTTCAAATTGAACCAAATACTATACCCGACATTGAGCCATTGAATGGCCTGACTCAGGTTCAGGCCCCTGGGCTGGAGTAACAGATGGTAATGATTGCCCATGAGCACATAGCCATGAACAACAATCCCGAATCTCCCCGGCAACTCCGAGAGCCGTTCCAAAAAATTCCGCCGACTTTCTACCCCTGAATAAATCTCCCCCCCCTCTTGGCCCCGCGAGAGAACATGGTAATAGGCCCCGGCCTGATCAATCCTCAATGGTCGCGCCATCTGTCTTGATTAATCGCTCCCGTTAGCTGTGTAAATGTTGAATGTTGAGATGCGGCCCCAATTTGTTTTTAATGAATTGGTAAATTTGAGCACGAAATGAAGTGTTACATTTCCGCAGATTATTCCTAACGGTGAAATGTCACACTTTCGTCCACTGATTATCTTTGTTTGACCTTATTGTTATTTAGTGGTATATTCACTAATCAATGACCTATAGTCCATCACTTGTGAGGCTTCGAAGAGGGAAGTCCCGAGGATTTTCCCTGATTGAAATGCTATTAGTGCTTTCGATCATGATTTCCCTGAGCGCGGGTGCAATGTTCGGATTGGGCAGCCTGCTGCGTTCCACTAATTTCAATCACTCGGTTGGACTTTTAGGCCTGGCCATAGAGCAGTCCCAGAATTATGCGCGTGCCCACAACACTCACGTGTGGGTCGCTTTGCGAAAGGTGCCGCAAGGACTGGAATTGGCCAGCTTTTACAGTTTAACGGGTAGTAAGGAAGATTTCAGCGACCAATCCACCCCTCGCCCCCTGCACCCGTTAAGTAAGGCGACCATTTACCAGGGAATCGACATCCTTGGAACATTTCCTGGATTCACGCCTGGTACCAATTCGAGGATGCTTGAAGAGCAGCAGGCCGGGCTGAAATGGACCCGTGCGGGCCAAGTCGTGGAATACAAATGGATCCTCCGTTTTTCACCAGACAGCTCAGTCGTTGTTGAGCCGGAAGGTACAGCTTTGTCGTCCTCGGTCTATTTGGCCATGGCACCCGCGGGTGTGGATTCTTCCATGGTATCAGCGCGTGGTGTCTTGTTAGTCATTCCCGGGCTCGGTGGTAATACCCACATCAACAGGGCGCAGATAGTGGCCAGGCCTGCTTCCGCCCGGTGAGCAGGTAAATCTCCGGAATAACCCATAAAAATAGTTGACAATGTATTTACATTTACTAGGCTTTGTTTATGGCTTTGCGATGTAATAAGGGCTTTAATTTGGTGGAAGTTGTTTTGGCGATGGCAATCGCGACCCTCGCCATTATCACGACCCTGGCTTTGATGCCCGTAGGCATTAAAGCCAATCAGGAGAGCATCCAGGAAACACTGGGTACATCCGTCCTGCGTTCTCTTGGCACAGATATTCAGCTGAGCTATCGCAGCCAGACAAGCGGCCAATACGGTTTCGTGTGGGAGGGATGGAACGGCGATGCGATCCTCACCCATTTTGACAGTGCCGGCAGTAAAATCGAATCTGGCAACTTGGATAACGCCGCGTTCTGTTCGCGCATCCGGCTGCTGAATCCTGAAACCGTGCATGTGATTGTCTGGTGGCCCGGCCATCAGCCGCTCAGCAATGCCGAGCAGTGGGTGGAAAGCTCCATTGGCCTGCCCCCGGAGGTTGTGCCATGAATCGGCAGAATCACGGATTCACCCTGATCGAAATGCTGACCGCACTGGCGGTCACCACCATCCTGTTAGCTTTTTTGTTCAGCAGTTTGGATTTGATGTCACGGGCGGTGCGTGAAAGCGAGCGCCCTGTGAATGGAATCGCCCAGGCCCGACTGGCGCTGGACCGCATGAATCAGGATCTGGCCTCCCGTCCTGCCGGGAGCGACCTGCCCCAGCTGTTGCAAAAAAACGTAATGGATAACGACGTGTTGGGTTTCTTCTCCGGTCAACGTTCATCCACCGGTGACCGGGGATTGAGTGCGGTGGTGTACAGGCTGGCCGATGGCACCTCCGAGCTGTTGCGCTTGTCCAAAGGCCATTCCTTTCTTGCGGACCCAAAAGTCCCCTTTGGTCAACCCGATTTCCCCCCAATTGCGGACCTGGAGCCCACCACTCTGGCCCGATCCATCATCCGGATGGAATTCAGCTTTGTGCGTAAAGACGGCACAGTAGGGGCCTCCGGAACGCTGAACCCAAATGACTACGCAGCAGTTATTGCAACGGTCGCGGCGGTGGACGAAAGAACACGCAACATCATCGGAGCCCCAACTCTTGCCCAGTTGGCAACCTATTTGCCGGATTCGCAAGATAACCAGAACACCAACGCTAACTGGCGGGAACAACTGGATGCCCAGAGCGCACCCGGATTTCCCCACAGCTCACGGTTGGTGGTCTTCCAGAGGTCGTTTCCGTTGCAGAGCCCCGATATTTCCATCGATCCTGAGCCGGTTGTGGGGGCAATACCATGAGCATCCTCATGAAACGGATGCGCGGTCGTGACGGTTACGCCCTGATCATGACACTGGCGTTGATGCTCTTGATCGTGCTGGCAGTGATCGCATTCCTGGCCCGCGCCATGACGAACCGACAGATCGCCTTCGGCAGTGCCGCGCTGATCCGCACCGAGATGGCTGCAGACCTGGCCTTGCAGCGCACTCTGGCCGACCTCCAGTTGGAAATCAAGGCTGGTAACGTGGTGGATGCGACCAACACACTGGCCGACTATCCTCGTCAGCGCAGAACCATGGTGGCATGGCGCGACAACGACCTGATCAACAACACAACAACCGCCAGCCCCCTGTTGCGGACCAGCCGCAGCGGGCAGGGATTTTGGGAGGGTGATAGTAGCACCTACGACCCCACCATCGTGCCCCCAGCACGGGCCTCCGCTGTCTCCACGTTGACAGCATCGGCCAATGGACGAAGACTGACTTGGAAACGATGGTTGCGTCCCGCCTATCTTAAGGAAACGGAGGCAACCCCGTTCGAGAATGCGGGCGCTCCCGACTGGATCTATGTCCTGCGCGATGGTGTGGCGGAAGATGGAGCCCTGATGCCGTCCATGGAAAAGTTGGTGGACAAGGATGCGGACAATCCCGACTTTGCCATCGCCCGTTATGCCTTTACGCTTTACGATGTGGGTGGACTGGTGGACGTCAATGCCGCAGGTAACCGGCTTCCTGATTCTGACAACGCGCTGCGCAGACGTCCCAATCAAATCCGCCTCTCAAATCTCCCGCTGGCACATGATACCCCAGGACACGCCAGCAATGTCACAGCCGCAAACGCATTACTCAACTGGCGCAACCCCACCCATGCTGCCAATGCAGCGTGGATGCTTGAGTCTCCCCAATCGTTCATTGAAGTCGCGTCCGGTGCGGATGACCAGCGCTTCATCAGCCGTCAGGACCTGATCCAGTTCTCCCAGAACCAACCGGGTATCATCCGCGCCTCCGCCCTTCCGCTTTTGACAACCTTCAGCCGTTCGATCAACCAACCCAGTTTTATCCACGACCCCGACCGGCCCAAAGTTCAACCGGCCGCGCCGAAAACGGCGCCAGAGGATGAAAGGGATTACCCGACCCAGAACCACTATGGCAATTCGCAAACCACCGGCCGTGATGAGGAATTCAATCCACCCTTGATGCGTTTGCAGGATACCAACGGAAGCTCTTTGATCAAGGAACGCTTCCCGCTTTCCAGACTTGCCTGGCTGACGCACAACGGACCGGCGGCGGGCGCCAGTGAAGCGGATATCCTAACTTACTTCGGGCTGCGCTGGAACAACGCCCAGGGGCATTGGGATTACACCTCCCCCGACCACTCGTCCCGGCGCGACCGCATCAACCGGCCCGACCAGATCCCCGTCGCACGGGCAGCGTCCACGGGCCCGGATTTCTTCGAACTGCTGATGTCCGGTATCCATCTGGGCAGCCTGGGAAGAAGCGGTGGAAGGCCGGCCGCCTTCTTTGTCAACGCCGAGGAAGGACCTGCCAGCGATCACGATGCCTTTGACGAAAACATCTATTACCAAATTTTGAGGATCGGCGCGAACATCATCGACCAATACGACGAGGATTACTTCCCTGCGGTCATTGGCATCGATAACGCAGCTGGAAGTCTGGTCACCGTGGCGGGGATTGAAGATCTGCCCTATGTCTCAAAAATAACCGGGCGCATGGGGCTGGACAAAGCGCGCAACCTACCGCTCAACATCGGTGACCAGGTGCATGGATTCTGGCAATTTGTTTTATTTAATCCAAACAGTGACCGCAATCGGATACTGTCGGCAGCACCCTCTCTGGTCCCCTCGCGGGTGCGCATCCGCGCCGAGGGTTTCGGCCAGGTCTTGATATCCTCGCCGGGTGCTCCCGTGGGGCCCTCCACGGACATGAGCTCCAAGCCTGCCATCCCGTTCGATCCCAGGCACTCTGATTTCCGCAGAAACAACTACATTCTCCTTACCCAAGGCAACATCGCCACCGGCGATCTCGCTCCCGGGGTTTTGGATGACATCACTCACACCCCGGTTGATGCCGATGAACAAGTGCCCATTTTGGGCATACCCATAGATCCCCTTGTCATCCCCAACACAATGCCCAACGGCAATCCTTGGGGCTCCGGAGCCCTTCGCATGTGGCCATCGCCCCGTGTCACTTTCATCCTGGAGTATCGGCATTCCTCCGGCCAGTGGAGGCCCTACATGCACTACCGCCAACTCAGCGGCTGGACCACGGGAGGATACGGCACCATCGCATATTTTCAGATCATTGATCCGCGCTGCATCAGTAGCGGATTTTCGCTGGATCAGGCGGGCGTGACGGGTGCTTCCAGCGATTTTACCAACATGAGCCGCAATGACATCGACGGCCGCCGCCTGCGCAACCACTATCCCCGCCGTAGCCACGGATTCGGATACCAAGGGGGATTGCCACACACGGTGTCGCCAAGACCCGGCGTTGGCCCGAGCCAGTCGTGGGCCTTTAGCAACATCACCCAGGGCACCCTGGGTGACAACTCCTACAGCGGAACCACCCTCAACGGAATCACCCAGATTCCCAAGCATTCGCGCATGTTTAATTTTGATCCAGACGGGATTCCCCGTCCCGCAATGGGAGGCGCCCGACCCAACGATAACTGGCCTCCCAATAACATGGGAATTCCAACCAACATCGACCAGGCTGCGGTTTACAACGTGAGCCGCACCCACCAACTGAACCGCCCCTTCCGGAACCTGGGCGAGTTGGGGAATGTCTCACGTGACCAGCCATGGAAGAACCTTGATTTCTTCTCCCCTTTCTCGGGAGATACCGCCCTGCTGGATCTCTTTACCCTTGAGGAAACCGCCATGAGTGCAGGCCGCATCAACCCCAATCGTGCACGTCCGGAGACCATCCGCGCCGCCCTGGCCGGCTCCGCCCTGGACATGAGTGGAACCACCCTGCAGACCAATCCGGGCATCCTCGACTTTTACGCTCAGATGGTCCACGACCGGATTGTGCGGGACAACCAACCCTTGCTGCACCGCGGGGAAATGAATCGTATTTTCAATCAGAGATTGGGCGATCAATACGATGCCACCTGGATGCGGCCAACCGGCACGAGTCAATGGCTTCCAAACAACGTGCTCACCGCTCGAAAATCCACCTTTATGGGCAACCTGATCGAGAACACCGACGTTCGGGTCTGGAACCTGTGCCTGGATCTGGTGGTGCAGAGCGGCAGATTCCCTTCCAACACCCCGGCCAATCGTATGGACCTCTTTCAAGTTCACGGGGAACGTCGTTACTGGGTGCATCTCGCCATTGATCGGCTGACCGGACGGGTGCTCGATATACAACGGGAAGTCGTTTATGAATAAGCGCAGACTCCTTTCATTCCTCTGTATGGTCGCGGCCATCGGGCTACCGGCCCTGACTGCGGGGGAACCAGCGGTTTCGCCGTTGCCCCCCGATCCGGTCATTCAAGAGGTGCCCGCCCGCAGTTCCTGGAACTTAAACCTGCTTTCTCCCCCGCAGGCGCCTACGCCTACGCCTGCGGCTGCGGCTGCAGCCGGGCCTGCAGCCCCGCCCGCAGCGGGCAGTGAAGAACCCCCACCCAAGGCCCGCTACGCGACGGAAATCCGCGTGGTGCGGTATGATGAGGTGATGTTCATCGACCAGCGTTACAGCGATGGCATGCGTCAGCAGCTCTGGGCGATCAACGGAGTGATTGTCCAGAATGTTCCAGGCGGCGGCATTGCGGTGAGCGATCCCCAGAGGGATCCCGTCCGCTTGAACCTGGCCGATCCCCGGTTCGCTGAACTGTTCTGGGTCGGCACCAAAACCTATCGCGGCAATGAACAGGTGGACGGAAAACCAGCCTACCATTTTGTGGCCGATGGAGCCAACATCGTCCTGCCTCCGGAACCCGCTGTGGAATTGGAAGCACCGATGTATGGGGAATACGACCGTCGCATCTCAGCGGCGGATGAGGCATGGATCGACGTGGTGACCCGTTGGCCGGTGAAAATCCGGCGCGATGGTGCGTTGTACAAACTGCAATTTAACAGCCCACCCACCCAAAAGCCGCAGATGCCCCAGAACCTGCGTGATTTTTATAACCGTTATCAGGCAATGTTGAAGGCCGACCAGGATCATCGCATGCCCTGAACATTGCCAGACAGGCAGTTTCGCGCGCCCAATCCCTCAGTTCATGAACCGCTTTAGGGCCTGTTATCGAATAAAACTGTCGCGGGTGTTTTCAGAATCCTTCCTATCAAGGGAAGTGGCTCCGTCTGCGGAGACGGAAGGTGTCCTGATGGAATTAGGTCAGTGTTCGAACCCAGGACATCCCATGTCCCCTCATTGAAATTTCTTTAGTAAGAATCCTCAAGGAGCGGTCCGAAAGCTTTCGGGGCTGTATCCGATATCTCATGATCCTGCCTTGGGTCCCGCCTTCCGTTGGGCAAGTCTCATGGAGGCGCCTCTGGAGACGTGCCCAGGCTACGAGGGGAACGGGGGAACGGCCCAGACGGAGCTGGGCCCTCCGATGGGGGGGAAAAGGGATGGTGATTATCCGATCCGAGGGTCTGAGCGGAAGCTGTCTCTTATACACATCTCCGAGCCCACGAGACTAAGGCGAATCTCGTATGCCGTCTTCTGCTTGAAA
>ENA-ORBV01000794-ORBV01000794.1-microbial-mat-metagenome-genome-assembly--contig:-NODE-794-length-71944-cov-27.424687_pt1 | contig 71944 bp, 68 predicted proteins | sample MGYA00237777_ERZ505514 | MGnify/ENA primary metagenome ERZ505514 (study PRJEB26160, sample SAMN06269048) | microbial mat metagenome | isolation source: Oligotrophic lake microbial mat | place...
TTTGGCAACCGCTGCATGATGTCACTGGAAGTGCCATTCATATCTAGCTCCACACCATCGGGCGTTGTGGCTTTGAGGGTCCATTCATCTAGCCATGCTGCAATCTCGCCTGTTTCAAACGACACGCTGCGCTGAGCCTGTAAATCTGGTCTCATTGCGCATAACAATTCCAAGGCCTTGCGTATTTCAGACTTGCCTTTGACGAAATTTCCGGGTTGGGAAACATATACGGCATCGTCATGAAAGGAGCTTAGAGCGCCCTCAATATCGCCGTTGCGGACACAGTTTTGAAAATACCGTGCTGTCCCGAGAATTGTCGTTCTATCAAATATTGCGCTCATTTTGTTCTCCTTGATTTGGACTGGCATTTTGGCTGTGGTGGCTTGGGATCTCACGTCCTTAACGCAAAATTGTGCGGCGAGCGCGGCACGTCCGAACGAATGCCGGGTTGAACGAATGCCGGGTTGGACGAAGCCGCTACGTGGAGGAAACACAACCGACGGTCTCGCGAATTAATCTGCACGTTCACTCCCCGATATCCGAGGCAGCGATTGTGCAACCATTCGCGAGGAAACGCCACCATGACCACCGCAGCCAACACGGCATCGAAAGCCCACTTCGAGCGGCAGTACCAAACCCATCTCAAGCACCTCAAGCGGAAGGGCGTGCAATCGAAGACCATCGACGCCTACTCTCGCGCCATTCGCCGTATCGGCGTGCATTTCGATCGCGAGATCGACAGCCTGACCGAAGCGCAACTGACCGACTGCTTCAGCGAGCTGATCGCGATGGACGCAGTGGCGGCTGCTGGCCTGGGCGCATCAACGGGTGATCTACGACCTGCTACTGCGCTGCGCTTGGGAAACCCTGCACACATTCAGCCGCAACGACCGACAACTGCAGGGCCCCCCCGGCGGCATCGCGGTATTGCATACCAGTACGCGCCGGTTGGACTATCACCCACATGCCCATCTCGTCGTGGCGACGGCGGCGCTCGACGCCGAGCGCAAGCGATGGCGCACCAAACGGCGCAGGAAGAGGTCGGGCAGCGCGGTTGGCAAGGCAGATAGCGGTGGCACCGGCAGCTATCTGTTCAACCACAAGGCGCTGGCCAACGTGTTCCGGGCGAAGATGCTGGCGGCCATCGCCGTCGCCGGCTTGGCCTTGCCTTGCCGCACGCAGAAACAATGGGTGGTCGATTGCAAGTCGGTCGGCAGCGGCACTTCTGCCCTCGTCTATCTGGGGCGCTATCTTTACCGCGGCGTGATCCAGGAGAAGGATATCGTCGCCCGCAAGGACGGGCAGGTGACGTTCCGGTATCGCGATGCGAAGTCTGGCAAGCATGAGCACCGGACTGTGCCCGGCGCGCAGTTCCACTGGTTGGTGCTGCAGCACGTGCTGACCAAGGGTTTCCGGCGTGCGCGCAACTTCGGGTTTCTGCGTCCGAACTGCAAACGCCTGATCGCGCTGTTGCAGGTGCTGCTGAGGTGATGAAAATCGTGCGGACACGAATCGCAGCGGCAATCGTCAGAGAACCCTTCGCACCGCTTGCCGCCGGAGGCGCGTGCTGATCAGGTGAGCGAGGCGTCATCGACGGTTGGCGGGACGTCAGTGTCCATGAGTTGAGGGCGCGGCTCGCCAACAGATGACGTGGATCGATGCGCGATCGCCGGATTCCGGCCTGGCTTGCCGCAATGGTGAGCGTGTGGTGCGCGATTGGGCGCATGCTCAACCCGGAGAGGCGTTTTTCCAGGGAAGTTTCACGGATGTAGTTGCTACGGCCCGCTGAGCTTCGCGGCGCCTGGACGGGGCTCGCCCAACAATCGGTTCGGATCGTGGCTTCGCATGATCTACCCTTGGTCGTTGGGCCTCAGTGCGACTGGCCTTGGTAAATTGTGTACCGCGATAACGAGAGGTACACACCGTGCGAACCAACATTGAGATTGACGACAAGCTACTGAAAGATGCGCTGCGCTACACAGGCGCGAAGACAAAACGTGAGGCTGTGGAACTCGGTTTGTTGAAACTGGTGCAGTTGGGCAAGCAGATTGAAGTACGAAAGATGCGAGGTAAGCTTCAGTGGGAAGGCGATCTTGAGGCGATGCGGACTGACAAGTGATTCTTGTTGACTCAAGCGTCTGGATAGACTTCTTCCGTGGCAAAGACACCCCACAGGTTGAGCATCTTGACGCACTCTTTGCGCAGGAGCGAATCGCGGTGGGTGATCTCATTGCGGCGGAAGTTCTGCAGGGCTTTCGCTCGGAGCGCGACTTCAACCAAGCTAGGAGGACGCTCGAGACGTTCGAGTTTGTTGATCTGGGCGGTAGCGATATTGCAATCAAGGCTGCGAAGAACTTCAGAGCACTTCAAGCGCTTGGGTTCACGGTTCCCAAGACCATCGACACAATCATTGCCACCAAGTGTATTGATGCTGGGTACGCGTTGCTTCACGCCGACCGCGACTTTGAGCCCTTCCATGAACACCTGGGGCTTAGGGTAGCGTTTTCTGAGGCCTAACTTGAAAGCTGTGCGGCTGGGCGCCGCGGGCGGCCAGTCCGAACGTGCGCCGGGTTGGGCCTACCGGTGCTTGAAAAACTCGTCGATAGTGAGACCGATTTCTTTGGCGATCTGCCGGAGTAGCGTAGGTGCGATATCGCGCCTTTGATCGAAGGGGATACCCACCTGACCGACCAGACCAAGCATCACGCGATTGAACGCATCAATGGCTTGATGGATGGCTTCGCCATCACCTGGGGCGAAGTCAAATGATCCGCCTGGCCTCAATGATCGACACCTTCTCGACGGGCTTCCTCGCGCAAGACCGGGACAAGCGGACGTCCGGCCATAGGCAGGCACTGGCGGCGCTGCCGCACCGCGGCCAGCGCGAAGATGCAGGTGCAGTGCACCGGATGTGCGCATCAAACCCGCCTGATCGCGCTCTTGCAGGTGCTGCTGAAGTCCGTTCCCGTTCGCGCGTCGGACTGGATCAGGCCGCGCGCTGCAATGCTGTGTACCTGCTGCGGGGCGGTGATGAAGATCGTGCGCACGCGAATCGCGGCGTCGTTCGCCGGGGGCCTGCCGATCCCGCTTGCGGTTCAGGAAGCCAACTGATCATGTGAGCGCAAGACCTTCGATGGTTGGCCGGACTTCAGCGTTCACAAGCTGAGGGCGAGGCTCGCCGGTGGTTGGCGTGAATCAGTGCGCTATCGGCGGATTCGAGCTTGGTCTGCCGCAATGGCGGGCTTGCGGTGCGCGTTCTGGCGTACCTTGAACTCGAAGAAGCGTTTCTTCGGGTGGATTTCTCGGATGTATTTTCTACGGGGCGGTGCGAGCGCGCGCTCCGGGACCGGGCTCGTTCAACAATCGGTTCAGATCGTGCCTTCGCACAATCTGACCTTGGTCGTTATGCGACGTTCTGCATCTTGTTGGCGTAGTCGCGACCTGACGTTGGGGGCGGCAGTAACTTGCCGTCTTGGTGGTAAAGAGCGATTGTTTCTTCAACGATTTGGCACAGCTGTTCGAAAACGGCCTTTTCATCCGGACCGTGGCAACCACCGTAGATTAGACCCGGTGAGCTTCCGACAAAGCACTGATCCTCGGCTGACCACTCGACAATTTTTGCGTACCTTGTGCTTTCGTTCATGGCTTTGACTCCTCGATGCTGCGTTTTACAGCGCGGATTTGGTATTGCTTTGCATCCTCGCCAAGTGCTCCCGATCTTGTGATCGGTTTCGAAAGTCTCGGGTGGACAAAGTTCCGGTGGCTGCCTCTTCCGCCGCGATTGACGAAACCGGCGCGTTCGAGTTCAGCGACAAGTTCTTTTATCTTCTGAGGCACGAAATCTCCGTTGAATGATTAGTCGCATAACGTTGGCGCTCAGCGGACGGACAAAGCGCAGCTTTGGCCGATCCGCTTGAGCGAGCGGTTGGACGAAGCCGCTACGCGGAGGAAACCCAACCGGCGGTCACGCGAATTATTCTGCACCCTCACTCCCCGACTTTCCAGGAATTGATTGTGCAACCATTCGCGAGGAAACGCCACCATGACTGCATCAACCGCCGCACCCGTATCGACCGCACACTTCGACCAGCAATACCAAACCCATCTCAAGCACCTCAAGCGGAAAGGCCTGCAACCGAAGACCATCGACGCCTACTCGCGCGCCATCCGGCGCATCGGTTTGCGTTTCGACTACCAGATCGACAGTCTGACTGAGGTGCAACTGACCGACTACTTCACCGAACTGATCGCGTCGCACTCCTGGAGCGCAGTCAAGCTCGACCTGTATGGACTGAAGTTCTTCACCATGCATGTCCTGCGCAAACCCTGGGTGGCGCCGGGGCTGATCAAGCCGCCGCGCGCCCCGCGCTTGCCCGACGTCATCACCATCGAGGAAGCGCGGCGCATCTTCACCGCCACCTGCGTGCTCAGCTACCGGATGTTCTTCTTCACCCTCTATAGCCTCGGCCTGCGCCTGGGCGAAGGTCTGCGCCTGCAACTAGTCGATAGCGACGCCGCGCACGCGCGCGTGCACATCCGCGACGCCAAAGGCAACAAGTATCGCTTCGTTCCGCTGCCGCAAGCGACGCTCGATCTTCTGCGGCGCTTCTGGCAAACCCATCGCAACCCGGCGTTGCTGTTCCCGAACCGCCATGCCGGTGTGAAGGGCGCGGCCACTGCGAACACGCCTCTGGATCGCGGCGGCGTGCAAATCACCTTGCGCAAGGTGGCCGCGGCCTGCGGCGTAAAAAAAAGATCACCCCGCACTGCCTTCGCCACAGCTACGCCACTCATCTGACCCTGGCCGGGGTCGATCTGATCGAGGTGCAGAAGTATCTCGGCCATCACTCGATTCTCACCACCGTCCGCTATACCCACCTGACCGACCAGACCAAGCATTACGCAATCGAACGCATCAACGGCCTGATGGACGGCTTCGCCATCTCCTGGGGACGGGTCAGATGATGCGGCTGGCCTCGGTAATCGACACCTTCGCGGCCGACTTCCGCACGCAATACGGCAGCCAGTTGTCGTCCGCACATCTACAGGCACTCGCAGCGATGCGGCGCTGCCGCACGCAGGCCAGCGCGAAGATGCAGGTGCGCTGCACCGGCTGTGCGCATCAAACCCTGGTGCCGCACTCCTGCGGCTTTTCGCCACTGCCCGCATTGCCAGCACCACGAGAGCCAACAGTGGCTGGAACGGCAACTCAAGCGGCTGGTGCCTGCCGAGTATTTCCTGGTCACGTTCACGTAGCCGGCGGAGTGGCGGCCGCTGGCCTGGGCGCATCAGCGGGTGGTCTACGACCTGTTGCTGCGCTGCGGCTGGGAGACGCTACGCACGTTCAGCCGCAACGACCGGCAACTGCAGGGCACGCCCGGCGCCATCGCGGTATTGCATACCAGTACGCGCCGGCTGGAGTACCACCCGCATGCCCATTTCGTCGTGCCGGCAGCGGACTGGGTCAGGCCGCGCCCGCTGATCCTGTGTACCTGCTGTGGAGGGGTGATGAAGATCGTACGGACACGAATCGCTGCGACGATCGTCGGAGAACCCGTCGCACCGCTTGCTGTCGGGGGCGCATGCTGATCATGTGAGCGACGCGTCATCGATGGTTGGCGGAACGTCAGTATCCATGAGCTGAGGGCGAGACTCGCCTGCGGTTGGCGTGGATCGATGCGCGATTGCCGGATTCCGGCTTGGCTTGCCGCAATGGTGAGCGTGCGGTGCGCGATTGAGCGCATGCCCACCCCGGAGAGGCATTTTTCCGCGGGGATTTCACGGATGTATTTTCTACGGCCCGCTTAGCTTCGCGGCGCTTCGACCGGGCTCGTCCAACAATCGGTTCGGATCGTGGCTTCGCACGATTTAACCTTGGTCGTTGGGCGTCAGCTTCGCGCCGCTGTGCTAGCGCTGCCGCAAGCTCGCTGGACGGCACGCGCGACTACTTCTTGGTTGCCAAATAGCAGCCACCCTCGTAGGCGCCGAGGCCAACCGCGATGGCGGCGCCAGCAACAATGACTGGCGTCGATATTAGTACTGCACCGATAGTGCCTATTGCACCGGCCGTCCCAGCAAGAATGCCTGTTGTTCCGGCAGCCGAAGCCCCCGCGGCCGTCGACCCTAGCATCCATGCCCCGGTAACGGCGTTCTGGATCGCGTAGAGGCCGGCGGCCTTTATGCCAATTCCGCTCGCGGCTGTCGCTGCGGCTCCTGCACCGGCGGCGGTTGCGGATGCATTGCCGACAAACTTGCTCGGCGCGTAATCGCAGACGTCAGCCGCGTAAACAGGCACCGCAACAAGTGAAGCGAATGCTGCGAACAAGGACGCGATGGCACTATTGCTCAACATGGTGGCTCCCAGATGTGATGGATGATCGTAGCGTTGCGCCGAGCAGAGGGCAACTGCCTGGCGCCCAAGTCCGCGTTGAAGGGCGCGCGGCCTTATGCGCGGCCCTTCGAACGCGCGGTTAGCCCTCAGGTTCGCGACTGCCACCGCTTTGGATTGCGACGACCGCGCATGCATGCGACGACGATTATTAGTTGTGGATATTCTCTGAAAAAGACGCCATAGGGGAATCGCTTCAACAACGCCCGGCGCGTCCCACGATGAATAACTTGATAGAGCTGAGGATTCTCCGCAATCTTGTTTAGAGTAGATCGGAGCGCCTCGCGAAATTCCTCGCCCAAGCCAAAACGTTGGGTTTGATACCAACCGAAAGCGTCTTCGATATCGGCTGCCGCAGCCGGCCGAACGAGAATGGGTTTCACGCACGCCGAGCGTGCAGGCGACTCAACACCTCGTCGGCGGGAATCCCGACCGGGCCTTCGCGGTCAAGCTCATCAAGCCGTCGATCGAGTTCTTCGCGCTGCCCATCAGTGAGCGAAATTGCTTCTGGGGTCAACGACAGCCTGTCCCAGAGATCTTCAAGGAGTTGAAGCTGCTCTTCTCGGCTAAGCGTGGTGATATCGATCATTGTGCCCTCCTAGAAGCCAAAAAATAGTTTACTCCCTCCCCAAGGTCCGTGCTTCCCGAGGGCTAACGTTCGGCGTCAGCCGCGGCCGCTCGCGGCCGTCGGCTGCACGTCGTGGTTGGACTCCATGCTGGACGGATACCTGTTTGATTTTATAAACAAACTCCGGCTCATTGACGTATTGCATGGCCTTGTCCCACAGTGGGTTTGTACGGTCGTAAAGATTCTTAGCAAGAGCCTTTATCTCCGGTGGCGCATCATCTCGAAAATAGCCTCTGTTGTCTCGATTTTTATCGTAGCTCACGCCTGTTATCTTGAATTTCAACGCCACCACTTTCTTTGACTTCTGCTGCTCTATGTCCTTGTGTGCTGTTTCCCATGTTACGGCTCGTATCATCAAGTAATACCGGCGCTCATCAAATTTGCCATCAATGGTGAATGCGGATTTGGATGGATACTGCGGTTGTATTTTTCTCCTATACAGGCCGCCACGGCCTGCTTTATGGCGGCGGCTTGCGCGTGCTGGAGGCTTTGCGTCTGCGCGTGAAAGATGTCGAGTTCACCCGCAACGAGATCATCGTGCGCGAGGGCAAGGGGTTCAAAGACCGGGTGACGATGCTGCCGCGTGCTGTGGCGGATGGTCTGCGTACCCATCTCGATGCGGTACGGGCCTTGCATGTGCAAGACCTTGCCGCCGGTTATGGCGATGTGTACTTGCCGCACGCGCTTGACCGCAAGTACCCGAACGCCGGGCGTGAATGGGGCTGGCAATATGTGTTTCCGGCGGCAGATCGCCCGGTTGATCCACGCTCTGGCGTGATGCGCCGCCATCATGTGGGCGATCAGGCGATCCAGCGTGCGATGCGCCAGGCAGTGCGTGATGCCGGCATCGCCAAGCCCGCGACGCCGCACAGTTTTCGGCATTCATTCGCCACCCATCTGCTCGAAAGCGGTTACGACATCCGCACCGTGCAGGAGCTGCTCGGCAATTCGGATGTGTCGACGACGATGATCTACACCCATGTGCTCAACCGGGGCGGGCGCGGGGTGGCCAGCCCGCTTGATGGGTTGATGCGTGCGCAGCCGGCGAATGCTGCGGTCAATGCGGCGCTTGCAGCGTATCGCGCCGCAGGCCACCCGCAAGCGGCAGGCCTCTAGCTGAACATCACCGGTTTGTTGCCCGGTGGCGGCGAATAGCGGAAGGTGCCGCGCTTGAAAATCGCCGCGCGCCCGCCCACTGCGGCGATCCTGGCTTCCTGGTCGGCGCGTGCCGCGCGGTCCGCCGCTTCCGGGTCGACCACGCTGCGCAATTTCGCGGCGCACTCGGCCACCACCTTGGCATAGTCGGGGTGTTGCCCGAGGTCGCGCAATTCCTCGGGGTCGGCCTGCAAGTCAAACAGCATCGGCGGCAGGCCCACGTAGTGCACGTATTTGTACTGGCGGTGGCGAATCATGTAGGTGGCGGCGATCGCTGCGGCCGCGTGGTATTCGGCGAGGATCACGCGCTCGCGGGCGGCGCCGTTGGCGATTTCCAGCAGCGACTGGCCGGGCAGGTCGGCATCGTCCGGGTGCGGCCTGGCACCGACGCCCTGCACGATGGTCTGGAACATGTCGACGAGTGTCACCGGCACGTCCGAGACCTGGCCTGCGGGCACGCCGGCGCCGGCCACGATCAGCGGGATGCCGGCCGATTCCTCGAACATGGTCGATTTTCCCCACATGCCGCGCGCGCCCAGGTTGTCGCCGTGGTCGGAGCTGTAGACCACGCGCGTCTGATCCATCAGGCCGGCTTCCTCGAGCGCGGCCAACACGCGCCCGATGTTGTGGTCCAGAAAGCTCACCAGGCCGAAATAGGCGGTGATCGCGCGCCGCACCATGGCTTCATCGGTGAAGCCGGCGTCGTATTGCATGCAGTTGCGCATGGCATCCAGAAACGGATGGCGCGGCCGTTCGCCCTGCGCGTACTGGCTGGGCCAGGGCACGGCTGCCTCGGCATACATGTCGAAGAACTCCGGCGGCGCCACCAGCGGAAAATGCGGCGCCACGTAGCCCACATACAGCACCCAGGGCTTGTCGCGATGGCGGCCCGCTTCTTCCTTGAGCCAGCGCACCGCAGCCTCGGTGATGGCGCGATCGTAGGCGGTGTATTCCGATTCGCCGCGCGCCGCTTCGGGGCCCAGCTTGCGCGAGCCTACGCGCACCGGCAACTCGTCGCGAATCAGGCCCAGCAGGTCGCCCAGGCCATCGACGATATGCAGCGGCAGGATTTCCTCATCGAACCCGTTGCTCAGCGGTGTGTTGCGCGTGTAGTGCAGCTTGCCGATCGATACCGCGCGATGCCCTTCATCCATCAGGCGGTGGCCCCAGGCGGGCGGCGTGCCATTGTAGGCAATGGCGTTGTCCCAGCATTTCACATCGTGCACATGACGGCCGGTGGCAAGCGAGGCACGCGCCGGCACGCAGATCGGGCAGTTGGTATAGGCCGAGGTGAAACGGGTGCCGCGCGCGGCCAGGCGGTCCAGATTGGGGGTCCTGATCATCGTGTGGCCGTAGGCCCCGGTGACCTTCTTGTTGTGCTCGTCGGACAGGATGAACAGCAGATTCTGTGGCTTCACTTGCATGCGCTCCGGTTGGATGGTGCGATCTTGCGATCAAGGCTGATGCGCGCCAAACGTCGCAGTTTAGTCAAAGCCGGCGCCGGCCACCACCGCGGCATCTCCCGCCCGCTCCGCTCACGCCGGCAGGCCGCCGTGCTCACGCCACACCCTGCAATAGCCGTTGGGCGACAATGGCAGCATGAAAACACCCAAGCGCCTGCAATCGCTGCAGGAAGAAGGCCTGATCGATGCGGTCGTGCGCCAGTTGATGAGCGGCAAGGAAGCCACGGTCTATGTGGTGCGCAGCGGCGAGCAGATCCTGTGCGCCAAGGTCTACAAGGAAGCCACGCAACGCAGCTTTCGCCAGGCCGTGGACTACACCGAGAACCGCAAGGTCAAGAACAGCCGCCAGGCGCGCGCCATGGCCAAGGGCACGCGCTTCGGCCGCCAGGCGCAGGAACAAGCCTGGCAAAGCGCCGAGGTCGACGCGCTGTACCGCCTGGCGGCGGCCGGCGTGCGGGTGCCGGCACCGCAGAATTTTTTCGAAGGCGTGCTGCTGATGGAACTGGTCACCGACGCACACGGTGACGCCGCACCGCGCCTGAACGATGTGCTGTTCGAGCCGAACCAGGCACTGGCGCAGCATGCCCTGCTGATCACCGAAGTGGTGCGCATGCTGTGCGCCGGCGTGGTGCATGGCGACCTCTCGGAATTCAACATCCTCCTGGCCGCAGACGGCCCGGTGATCATCGACCTGCCGCAGGCGGTGGATGCGGCGGGCAACAACCATGCCGGCCGCATGCTTTTGCGCGACGTGCGCAACCTGCGCGATTTTTTCGGGCGCTTCGCCCCGCAACTTCTCACCACCGACTTCGGCGCCGAAATCTGGAGCCTGTACCAGGGTGGCAAGCTCACCCCCGATACCCGCTTGACCGGCTTTTTCGAGCAGCAGACCGGCGCGGTCGATGTCGGCGATATCATGAGCGTGATCGAAGACGCCAATGCCGAAGAAGCCGCACGCAGGCTTCGCATGCAATCGAACTGACAGGCCGCACACAAGGGGCCTGCCACCGGCAGCCCCCCTCACATCTTTTCGTTTCGGAGAACCAGGCATGCAGCGCACGATGCACCGCGTGACACACAGCGCCGCCGTTGCCATTTTCTCGCTCATGGTCGCGGGCAGCGCCCTCGCACAGGCGTATCCGGCTCGCGCCATCACCTTCATCTACCCCTACCCGCCCGGCTCCGCCAGCGACAACGCCTATCGCAGCATCGTGCTGGAAACCGCCAGGCGTCTGGGCCAGCCGATCGTCTACGAGAACCGGCCGGGTGCCACCGGACGCATCGGCGTCGATCTGATCCAGCGCGCCGCCACCGACGGCTACACCATCGGCATGCTCAACAACGTTCTGGGCGTGAGCCTGCCGCTGATCGACCCCAAGACCGCCATCGAGCCGGGCCGGGACTACACGCCGATCGTGCTGGCGGTCGAATCCTATTTGCTGATGGTGGCACGCGCGGGCGAACCCTACCGCGATCTCAAGGGCGTGCTCGATTACGCCAAGGCCAACCCCGGAAAGCTCAACATGTCCACCCCCGGCTCGGCCACCGGTGCCCACCTGGTGCTGGCCCTGCTGTCGGCGCGCAGCGGTTTGAGCATCGCGCACATTCCCTACAAGGGCACGGCGCCGGCGACGCAGGCCATCCTGGCCGGTGAAGTCAACCTGACCGTGACCGACACCACCGTCAAGCCGCATGTCGACAGCGGCAAGTTGCTGGCTCTGGCCACCACCGGTGCGCAGCGCTGGGCCAGCTTTCCCAACGTGCCGACCTTCGAAGAGCAGGGCCTCAAGGGTGTCACCTACAGCTCCTGGTCCGGCATCATCGGGCCGCCCGGCATGCCCCGACCGATCGTGCTGCAGTTGAACCGCGCTTTCATTGAAGCGCTCAACACGCCCGAGGTCAAAAGCAGGCTGGATAGCGCCGGCCTGAGCGCGCGCGGCGGCACGCCGGAAGACTGGGGAACCCTGGTGAAGGCGGATCTGGCGCAGTGGCGCCCGGTGATTTTGGGTGCCAACATCAAGCTCGACCAGTAAACCCGCAGCGCCGGCTGTGCCCGGCACGCAGAGGGCCCAAGCACAAACGGTGGCGGCTAGCAACTGCTGGAATGAGGACATGGTTCGGGCAGGTTGGAAGGGGCGCACCTTGCCGGTTCGCACGCGAGTCATGACACATGCCCGTGCCTGCAATCGCTGGAGCAGCAGCCCAAATCCTTGCGTTCGGCCGGCATTTGACGCGTCCTGGCCAGTCGAGGACAGTCGCGCCACGCCCGCTCCTGCATTCGAGTCGGGCCGCGCGGGCAGATTGTCAAGCCAGGCCGGTCCTGCCTGAATCGCACATGCGTCGCACTGCAAAGCCTGCGAATATCAACTGGCGGCCATGCTCGAACTTCATTAACATCAAGCACCCAAGCAAGCCATGCCATAGCCCGCCCCCATGCGCACCATCTTCGTCCTGTTCGACTCGCTCAACCGGCGCGCCCTGGCGCCTTACGGCGGGAGCAGCGTCGCGACGCCGAATTTCAGCCGTCTGGCCGCGCGCAGCGTCACTTTCGACAATCACTATGTCGGCAGCCTGCCGTGCATGCCGGCGCGGCGCGACCTGCATGCCGGGCGCCTGAATTTCCTGCACCGCGGCTGGGGCCCGCTGGAACCTTTCGACCATTCGTTTCCGGCGCTCTTGCACAAGAAAGGCATCTATTCGCACCTGATCTCCGATCACTTCCACTACTGGGGCGATGGCGGCGCCACTTATCACAACCGTTACGACACCTATGATTTCATCCGCGGCCAGGAAGGCGACCCCTGGAAGGCGATGGTCCAGCCGCCCTGGCAGCGCTTGCGCGAGATGTACCACCCGCACCAGTTCACCGAGCAGCGGCGCCACAAGCTGTCGCGCCACATGATCAACCGCGAGTTCGTGCGCGAATACAAGGATTTTCCGTCGGTGCGCTGTTTCGATGCCGGGCTCGAGTTCCTGCGCGGCAACGGCGCCGCCGGCGATTGGCTGCTGCATCTGGAAACCTTCGATCCGCATGAGCCTTTTCACGCGCCGGCCGAGTTCCGTAAGCCCTATCCCACCAGCTACCGTGGCCCGATCTTCGACTGGCCGCCCTATGCGCGGGTTACCGAAGGGCCGCAGGAGTGCGACGAGATCCGCGCCAACTACGCCGCCATCATGGCCCTGTGCGACCATGAGCTGGGGCGCCTGCTCGACCACATGGACGCGCAGGCGATGTGGGACGACACCGCGCTGATCGTCGCCACCGACCACGGTTTCCTCCTGGGCGAGCACGACTGGTGGGCCAAGAACGTGATGCCCTGCTACAACGAGGTGGCGCATATCCCGCTGTTCGTGTATCACCCGGATTACACGTCGCAGGCCGGGGGCCGCAGCCAGGCGCTGACCCAGACCATGGACCTGATGCCGACCCTGCTGGCGATCCACGGCGCGGAGATCCCGCCGGATGTCAGGGGCCGCTCGCTGTTGCGCGTGCTGGCGGGCGACACGGCCGGTCGCGAGGCCGTCATCTACGGCGTGTTCGGCAGCGCGGTCAACGTGACTGACGGCCGCTACACCTATTTCATCTACCCGCCCGACCTGCATGGCGGCGACCTGTTCCAATACACCCTTATTCCCGTGCACATGAAAGAGATGTTCAGCCTGGCCGAACTGGCCGAAGCGCAACTGGTGGGGCCCAGCGCCTTTTCGCGCGGTGCGCCCATGCTGCGCGTACCGGCCACGCCGAAATCGCCGTTCTACAACCACCAGGGGCCGGGTGTGCAGCACGATGCGAAAACTGTGCTGTTCGATCTGCAAAGCGACCCCGACCAGTTGCACCCGCTGCAAGATGCGGCCATCGAGGCGCGCATGCGCGAGTTGGCGATCGCCCAGATGCGCCATGCCGGAGCGCCGCCCGAATACTTTCGCCGGCTGGGCCTGGCCGCTGCAGCGTGAAAAGACCGCGCGAGCAGGGGTCACGTTCAGGCCGCCCCGATTGACCACAAGAACCTGACACAAGGAGGAGGAACGCCCATGAAACCCTGCCTGCATTTCATCTTCGCCTTAGCGGCGTTCGCAGCCTGTCCGCCAAGCGCCACTGCGCAAGCCTTCCCGACGCGCCCGATCACCATGGTCGTGCCGGTACCGGCCGGCGGCCCCACTGACGCGATCGCCCGTGTCCTCACCGGTTACCTGCCGCAACCACTGGGCCAGCCGGTGGTGATCGAAAATATTCCCGGCGCCGGCGGCAGCGTAGGCACCGGCCAGGTGGCGCGCGCCGCACCTGACGGCTACCGCATCGGCATCGGACTGCTCGGCACGCACGTCATGAACGGCGCCATCTACAAGCTGCCCTACGATCTGCTGAAGGATTTCGAGCCGGTAGCGATGATCGCCAGCAGCCCGCAGTTGATCGTCTCGCGGATGTCCATTCCGGCCAAGGACTTAAAGGAGCTCATCGCCTGGGTCAAGGCCACCGAGGCCAAGGCAACCATGAGCACCGCAGGCATCGGCACCGCCGGCCACATCAGCAGCGTCTACTTCCAGAACGTCACGGCCAGCAAGCCCCTGATCGTGCACTATCGTGGCGGCGCGCCGGCGCTGCAGGACCTCCTGGCCGGCAATGTCGACATGATGATCGCGCTGGCATCCAACTTCCTGCCGCAGGTGCAGTCCGGCAAGCTGCGGGCCTACGCGGTGACCGCGAAGACCCGCATGGCCGCGGCGCCCGACATACCGACGGTTGACGAAGCGGGCTTGCCGAATTTCCACATGCCGGTGTGGCACGCCATCTGGGCGCCGCGCGCCACGCCCAAGCCGATTATCGACCGGCTCAACGCCGCCATCGTGGAGGCGCTGGCCAACCAGGGCGTGCGCGAACGCCTGGCCGCCCAGGGCCAGGAGATTCCGCCGCGCGAACAGCAGACGCCGGCGGCACTGGGTGCCCTGCAGAAGGCGGAAATCGAAAAATGGTGGCCGCTGATCAAGAGCGCGGGTATCACGGCGGACCAATAGAAGATGCAGAAGATGCAGAAGATGCAGACGCCGCAGCCGTCGCACCTTGACAGCGTCTCTGCCGCGAGGCCAAGCACATACCTGCGGCCACCATGATGCGAACTTCCGCTCCGCTCACGCTGCGCGCCGGCGCGTACTCGGCCAGCGTGCTGCCGCACGCCGGTGCGCGTCTGGCAAGCCTTACCTGGTGTGACGGCACACGCAACTTGGATCTGATCGTACCGATCCCTGCGGGCAGCGCGTTCGACCCGCACCAGTGGCCCGCCGGCGGCGCCTTTCCGATGGCGCCATATTCCAACCGGCTGGGCGGCGCCACCTTCACTTGGGGCGAGCGGCGCATCCATCTGACCACAGCGCCCGGCGCGACCTATGCACTGCTGGGTTTTGCGCATCGCGCCGTCTGGGAGGTGCAGTCACGCGCACCCTCTGAAACGGTATTGCGCTATGTGCATCGCGCCGACCACGAAGGCTGGCCCTGGCCGTTCGAACTGGCCATGCAGGTCGCGCTCGATGCGGGCGGCGCCATGTTGCGCCTGCGCATCACCAACCAGTCGGAAGAACCGATGCCGGCAGGTCTGGGCTGGCATCCCTACCACCCGGCGCACGCTCTGACCACGCAGCCGCTAGCGCAAGTGCTGTTGGCAGCGCATGCCCGCCGCGATGTCGGCCTCGACGGCCTGGCGCGCCTGCCGCCGCACGCGGGACCAGGCGACGCCACACCCTTCGCTTTCACCAGCACCGATTTGCACCACCAAACCTGCGTGTTCGAAGACTGGTCGGGTGAAGCGTCGCTGCCGCTTGCGCCTGGTTTGCGGATTGCGCTGCAAACCACCGGCGCGCATCACCTGGTGCTGCATGCGGCCAGGGAACTGGCCCATGTTTGCCTGGAGCCGGTCACCTTGTTGCCGGGTGCATTGCAGGTATACGATGCCCAACAGTCGGCCGCGATGATCGCGCTTGCGCCACAATGCTCAAGGGAGATCACCTGGCGCTGCGCGGTGGTGCCGGGACAATAAGCTTGCCCGCGCCCGGCTTCCGGCGGGTTCGCAAACGGGCACTTTCAGGAGGAGTCATGCACCACAATCGAGATACGCCAGCCACCGGAAGGCGGCTGTTGGGAATTGCGCTTGCCTTCATTTGCATGGCCTTGGCCATGCCTGCATTGGCCCAGGACTTCCCGGCCCGGCGCGTGCGCTTCCTCATCGGCCAGCCACCGGGCGGTGGCTCGGACGTGCTGGCGCGCCTGTTGGGCGACAAGCTCGCACAGATCTGGCGCCAGCCCTTCGTGGTCGAAAGCCTGCCGGGCGCCAGCGGCTCGATCGCGATGAACGCGCTGATCCGCGCAGCCGCCGACGGCTACACCCTGGGTTTGCTCAATTTCAACAATGTTGTGTTCGAGGAACTGGCGAAGAATCCGCCCTACGCGCTGGAAAAGGATGTCACGCCGATCATTTCGGTGGCGCGGCAAAGCAATGTGCTGGTGCTGAGCCCGGCGGTTCCAGCCGGCAACGTGACCGAAATGCTGGCCTACATTCGCGCCAATCCGGGTAAGGTGAGCTTCGCCTCGGGCGGTGCAGGATCGCCTGCGCATCTGGCGGGCGAATTGTTCAAGCTGCAAACCGGGGTCGACATGGTGCACATTCCCTACAAGGGCGCCGGCCCGGCGATTCAGGATGTGCTGGCCGGCAACGTCACATTGATGTTCGCCGCCGCACCGGCGGCGCTGCCGCTGGTGCGCGCCGGCAAGCTGCGCGCGCTGGCGGTCACCAGTGATACGCGATCGGCGCAAACCCCGGAGATTCCCAGCCTGGCCGAGAGCGGCATCCAGTTCGATGTGCGCGATTTCCAGGGCATCGTGGGCCCGGCAGGCATGCCGGCTGCGCTGCTCGCGCGCATTCACTCCGACCTGCAGCAGGTACTCGAGATGGCGGACGTGCGCGCGCGCATCGCACAGCTCGGCGGCGAAACCACCGGCGGCACGCCGGCCGCTTTCGCCGCCCAGATCAGGAGCGAAGCGGCGAAGTGGAAACGCGTGGTCAGGGAAGCGAAACTGTCGGTCGAATAGGCTGGCGCAGCGCGCTCGGCAATGCCGGGACTGCAGCGCAAGAATCAACAAAACGGAGACACTCATGTCGATCAAGGAATTGTCAAAGGCGCTCCTGCCGGCTGCGCTGCTCATGGCCGCCGCCGCACCGGCCATCGCGGCCTACCCCGAGAAGTCCATCCGCTTCGTGGTGCCGTGGCCGGCCGGAGGCGGGTCGGATGCGGTCTCGCGCATCGTCGCGCGCCACCTGCAGGAGCGGCTCAAGCAGCAGGTGTTGGTCGACAACAAGCCCGGTGCGGCCGGCAATATCGGCACCGAGATCGTCGCCCGCGCCGCGCCCGACGGTTACACGCTGCTGCTTTCCTCCGGACCTTTCTCGGTCAACCCCAGCCTTTTCAAGAGCCTGCCGTTCGACACCGCGCGCGACTTCGCGCCGATCACGCAATTCGCCTTGAGCCCCACCGCGCTGGTGGTGTTGCCGGGCTTTCCCGCACGCAGCATGGCTGAATTCATGGCTTTGGCGCGCGACCCGGCCAAGCCACTGGTGGTGGCCTCGCCCGGCAACGGCTCGGCGCAGCACCTGGCGATGGAACTGCTGCGCAAGAAGGCCGGGCTGTCGCTGTTGCATGTGCCCTACAAGGGCGGCGCACCGGCCTTGAATGATCTGCTGGGCGGCCAGGTGCCGGTGATGATCTCCGGCTATCCAGAAGTATCAGGGCACCTGAAGGCCGGCAAATTGCGCGCGCTGGCGGTGACCACGCCCAATCGCCTGGGGCTGCTGCCGGAGGTACCCACCCTGATGGAACTGGGCCTGGCCGACGCCGCCAGCGCCGGCTGGACCGGCCTGCATGCGCCCGCCGGCACGCCAACCGAGGTGATCAACCGCCTCAACGCCGAAGTGGTGGCCATTCTCGGGCAGGCGGATGTGCGCGAGCAGTTTGCCAACCTGGGCCTGGAAGTGCGCCGCTCGACGCCGGCGGAATTCGCCGCCTTCGTGGCTCAGCAGATCGCCAGCTGGAAGATTGCCGTGGAATTGTCCGGCGCCAAGGTCGATTGAAGCGGCGCGTCAACCAAAGGAGGATCAAGCATGAGCAGCACCGCACCTGCAGCTTTCAAGACACGGCGCGAGTTTCTGATCGCCGCGGGCGCCGCCCTGGTACCCGGCGCGACCCTGGCACAGGAATATCCCTCCAAGACCATCCGCATCGTCTCGCCCTTCTCGCCCGGCGCCACCTCCGACCTGGTGGCGCGCGCCATCGGGCCGGCGCTGGCTGCGGCCTGGGGAGTCGCGGTGGTGGCCGAGAACAAGCCCGGCGGCGGTGGCATCGTCGGCGCGGATTTCGTCGCCAAGGCGGCGCCGGACGGGCATACGCTGCTGGTGGCGGCGGCGGCCATCGGCGTGATTCCGGCCTTGCACGCCAAGCTGCCGTTCGAGCTCTATCGCGACCTGCAGCCGATCACCCTGGTCGGCACCGTGCCGTTCATGATGCTGGTGCACCCCTCGGTTCCGGCCAGGACGGTGCAGGAGTTCGTAGCCTATGCGAAGGCCAATCCGGCCAAGGTCAATTTCAGTTCGGGCGGCAACGGCACCATCCCGCACATGGGTGGCGCATTGCTCAACCTGCGCGCCGGACTCGCCATGCCGCATGTGCCTTTCAAGGGCGGTGCCGATTCGCTCACCGCGCTTCTGGGCGGCCAGGTGCAGATGACCATCGACGGCGGCCCGCACGTGCTGGGCCACATTCGCTCAGGCGCTCTGCGCATGCTGGCGGTGGCTACGCCGCAACGCCTGGCGGAATTTGCCGACACCCCGACGATTGCCGAATCCGGCTTTGCCGGCTTCGAGAGCAACGCCTGGCAATCGATGTGGGTGACCGGCGGCACCGCGCCGGCGACGGCACGCAAGATCGCCACCGAGGTCATGCGCATCATCCGCACGCCCGAAATGAGCGAGCGCCTGAAGGCCATGGGCATGCAGCCGATCGGCAGCACCGCGGAGGAAGCGGAGAAGTTCATCCGCGCCGAGACCGCCAAGTGGGGCGCGGTGATCAAGGCCTCGGGCGCCAAGGCGGAGTGAAGACGAGCATGGCCATGGCGCGCCGCCCCCTGGGCCAGTCGGGCATCAGCATGCCCCTGTTGGCCTTCGGCGCCAGTGGTCTGGGCAAGACCACGCCCGCGGCCGCCATCGAAACCGTGCACGCTGCACTCGCCGCCGGCATCGATCACATCGACACCGCGCCCTTCTATGGCCTGGGCGGGAGCGAGCGACGGCTGCGCCCGGCGCTGGCGCAGACAACGCTGCCGTTCACCCTGTCAACCAAGGTCGGACGCTTGCTGCGGCCCGGCAGCGACGGCCAGATGCAGCCGATCTACGACTACTCCCGTGCTGGCGCCGAGCGCTCGCTCGACGAAAGTTGCGTGCGCCTGGGCCGCGATCGGGTCGACCTGGCGATCCTGCACGATGTGAGCCGGCGCTTTCACGGCGCGCGCACCGACGCGGTGTTCGATGAGGCCATGGCCGGTGCCTACCGCGCAATGGACGACTGGCGCCGCGCCGGCACGGTCAAGGCCATTGGCATCGGCGTCAACGACTGCGCGACCTGCCTGCGCGCCCTGCGCGAAGCCGACTTCGACTTCCTGCTGCTGGCCGGACGCATCACCCTGCTTGACCAGGAAGGCTTCGACCAGGTGCTGCCGGAGGCGCAGGGGCGCGGAGTCGGCGTGATCGCTGCGGCACCATTCAACTCCGGCATTCTGGCCATTGGTGCGCGGCCAGGTGCCACCTACTTCTACGAGCCGGCGTCGCCCGAGATCATGGAGCGCACGCGGCGCATTGAAGCGGTGTGCGCGCGCCATCATGTGCCATTGCCGGCGGCGGCTCTGCAGCTACCCTTGCTGCATCCGGCGGTCAGCAGCGTTCTGGCCGGCTATCGCAGCGTGGAAGAAGTGCAGCAGAACGTCACGAATGCGCGGCACGCGATCCCCGCTGCGTTCTGGCAGGACCTGCGCGCTGCGGAGTTGCTTACCGGGTCGGTGACCTTGCCGGGTGGCTAGCCGACCGGGTGATACTGGCGCAAAGCCGGGGATGGTTGCATCAGTCAGCGATGCAAGAACCTTCTGAGCACCTCGACAAGCATGGCAGCGCCGCTGCGGCTCTCGCGCACCTATGTTCACAAACGCCGTGAGTCAGCCATCGAGCGACGCTATTTGACTTTGTAGCGCAGCAACTCTTCGCGCACAGCCAGGCGCACTTCCGCAACGACGTTTGCACCCTCAACGAATCGGCGCAAGGTGTCGTTGATCAAGGTCTGGTAGCCGCGCTCGCCCGCTGCGGCCTTGAAATGTTCAATGATCGGCGCGTCGAGCATGATGCTGATGCGTCGCTTGCCCACCTGTGCCCGCACTGCCGCCTGCCATTGGGCCTTGGTGGCGCTTTTGCCCGCGACCCGGTAGGTGGCGCGTTTAAAGTCCGCCGCCGTCAGCTTGGGGGCATCGTCAGAAATAGCCGGCGCTTTGGAAGTAGAGGTTCGTTTCATGGTTATCCGCCTTGCGCATGGAAATGATGTGGATGATTGCACCCGATTCCACGTGGACTACCAACACCACCAACTCAGCGAGCAGGCCGATGCCGATCATGCGTTGTTCGCCGTAGTCTGATCGTTGATCCTCGAACAACACCATCGGGCCGGCGAATACTTTCTTCGCAGCGGCGAAATCCAGCCCATGCTTGGCGAGATTGATGCGGCGCTTGGTTTCGGTCCAGGTGAATCGCATGTCGCATTATACATATAATAATATGCATATCAGGGGAAAGCAACAGCCCTGCGCGATGCGGCATGCCGCGGCGATTCCGGCGGTTTTGGTATTGCATCCGACGCCTTGCCCGACAGCACAAGGGCCCGCTTCCAGACCAGGTTATGGGCATCGCCGAATGCCGTGTTCAAGCCCGGCGCGCTGACCGGCGGATGGCGATGCGCGGCGTCACCGGCGAGCAATGCGCGACCTTCGCGGTAGCGTCGCGCCACTACGCCTTCGACATCCCAGCGGCCGATCTTGTGGATCTTGAGTTCAATCCCGGGCAGGCGCAGCAGTTCGTGATGAAAGCGCACGCTGCCCGGCGCGCGCGCTTCAGCCACGCCACGCAAAAGCGGTTCCAGCTGCATCAGCGGCAGGTTGGTGGCGCGGCAGGCGCTGTCGGCTTCGTAGCGCACGCGCAGTGCGCCGCCGCCATAGCCGTCGATGTCGCCGATCAGGCGGCGGTCGAGCGGGCCGTCGCCGCCCAGCGAGGTGCGAAAGCTGATGCGTTCCATCATCGCCGCCGGCGTGCCCTGGCGATACACCTCGTCGGCCAGGCCGTGCTGGCGGAAGATCTCCATGGTGCGCTGGTTGAGGATGTGGGCGCGCGGATGGTCGGTGGTGGTCTGGTTGCGCTCGACGGCCAGCGCGGCGACGCCGTAGTCGGCGCAAAGGATCGAAAGGCACAGGCCGCAACCGCCACCACCGACGATCAAAACCGGTATTTCAATGCTTTCCATCTTGTCTCCGGAACTTTTTTGTCAACACGGCAAGCGCAAGATTCATCGCTGCGTGCAGGCCGAAGAGGCTAGCACGGGCACGCCGGGCTTGCCGTTGCATACAAGGTTCGGACCAGTTCGGCAATCGAACCTGCGCTGCGTGCCGGGCGCACGCGAAGCCGTATACACTCGAACCACAAAGAGCCGGCACATGCTTTTCAGGCTCGCCCACTGGCACAACCAGGAGAAGACGATGTCGCGATGCAAGCGGGCGATTGTGGCGGGCGTACTCATCGCTTTTGGCCCGGCGCTGGTGCAGGTATGTGCGGCGCAAGGCTACCCGGCCAAGCCGATCCGCATCATCGTGCCGTTTCCGCCGGGCGCGCCGGAGGATTTCGTCACCCGCGTGATGAGCGAGCGCCTGCAGGCGAACCTCAGGCAGTCGCTGATCATCGAGAACAAGCCGGGTGCCGGCGGCAACATCGGCGCGGAGATCGTCGCCAAGGCGCCGCCTGACGGCTACACCCTCATGGCCTCGATCGATACCGTGGTGACCATCAATCCGCACGTCTACAAGAAGCTTTCGTTCAAGCCGGAGGCCGATTTCGTGCCGGTGGTCTACCTGGCCAATACCGCGCAGACATTGGTGTGCCACCCCTCGGTGCCGGCCAGGACGCTGGCCGAATTCGTGGCCCATGCGAAGGCCAGCAATCTCAACTATGCCTCCGGCGGCCAGGGCGTGCCCGGCCATATGGCGATGGAGCTGTTTCTGGCGGCAAGCGGGCTCAGGATGACGCATATTCCCTACAAGGGCCCGGGCCCGGCCACCCAGGACGTGCTGGCCGGCCAGGTGCCATGCGGCTTTCTGGCAACACCTGTGGTGATTCCGCATGTGAAGTCCGGCAAGCTCACCGGCTTGGCCGTCAGCCAGACCAGGCGCTCGCCGATCGCACCGGAACTGCCGACCGTGGCCGAGGCGGGCTTTGCCGGTTTCGACGCCGGCTTCGGCTTGTTGCTGCAGGCGCCGCGCGGCACGCCGGAGGCGATCGTTCGCACGCTGGCCGAGGAAGTCGCCAAGGTGCTGGCCCTGCCCGAGGTGCGCGAGCGCATGCTTGCTGCCGACCTCGAATATGTGCCCGGAACGCCGGCCAGCGCGGCGGCGCGAGTGGCGAGCGATGCGGCCAAATGGCGCACGGTTGTCGAGCGCATCAAGCTGCAGGTCGATTGAAGCGCCCGCAGGTCCGAAGGCTTTCCCCGACTCATCTTCTACAGGCATCCAAGCGTGGCAAAAGTCAAGAACATCCTTTTCATCATGTGCGACCAGCTGCGCCAGGACTACCTGTCCTGCTATGGCCACAAGCACCTGTCGACGCCGCACATCGATGCACTGGCCGCGCGCGGCACGCGCTTCACGCGTGCCTATGTGCAGGCGCCGGTGTGCGGGCCGTCGCGCATGTCCTACTACACCGGGCGCTACACGCTGTCGCACGGCGCCACCTGGAACTTCGTGCCCCTGCCGGTGGGTGAACGCACCCTCGGCGACTACCTGCGCCCGGCCGGCCTGCGGGTGGCGGTGGTCGGCAAGACCCACCATGAGCCCGATGTGGAAGGCATGCAGTGGCTAGGCTTGTCGCCCACCGAAGGCATCGGCAAGCTGATCGCCGCTGGCGGCTTCGAGGATTACGCTCGTGACGACGGCATTCACCCCGATCACCGCACGCCGCCCGACCTGCCCTACAACCAGTATCTGCGCGCCAACGGCTTCGCCAGCCCCAACCCGTGGCACGAATGGGCCAATGCCGGCACCGACGAGGCCGGCGAAATCGCCAGTGGCTGGCTGCTGCGCAACGCGCATCGCCCGACCCGCCTGCCGGAACAATTCTCCGAGACCGCCTACACCACCGAGCGGGCCATGGACTTCATCACCGAGCAGGGCGAAAAGCCCTGGTGCCTGCACCTGTCCTACATCAAGCCGCATTGGCCCTACATCGCGCCGGCGCCGTATCACGACATGTACGGCCGCGAAGACTGCCAGGCGCCGGTGCGCTCCGATGATGAGCGCAGCGATGCGGCCAATCCGGTCTTTCGCGGCTTCCAGGAGCATCCCGAATCAGTGTCGTTCTCGAAAGACGAAGTGCGGATGAACGTGCTGCCGGCCTACATGGGTCTGGTCAAGCAGATCGACGACCACCTCGGGCGCCTCACCGCGTTTCTGCAAAAGGCCGGACGCCTGGAGGACACCCTGATCGTCTTCTCAGCCGACCACGGCGACTACATGGGCGACCACTGGCAGGGCGAGAAGGAGTTCATGTACGAGCAGGGCGTGCAGGTGCCCTTCATCATCGTTGACCCATCCGCAGAAGCCAAACGTGGCGCGGTGTGCGACGAGCTGGTCGAGGCGATCGACCTGGTGCCCACCTTTCTCGATGCACTGGGCCAGCCGATTCCGACCCACATTCTCGAAGGCCACTCGCTGCTGCCGCTATTGCACGGCACCGGCGCCGCTGTGCGCGAGGCGGCATTCTCCGAGCTGGATTTCGACATTTATCCGACCGCGCGCAAGCTGGGGCTCAAGTCGCGCGAAGCGCGCATGGTGATGACCTGCAGCAAGCGCTGGAAGCTGGTGCACTTCGGGCCCGCGTTTCCACCGCAACTGTTCGATTTGCACGAGGATCGGCTCGAACTGCACGACCGCGGCCGCGATCCCGGCGCCCCCTATGCCGCCGCGCGCGACCAGTTGTATCACCTGATGTTCGACTGGATGCGCGCGCGTCGCAACCGCATCGCCATGACTGACGACACCGTCCAGCGCCGGCCCAGCCCGTCGGCCGCCGGTGGCGTGAAGATCGGTATCTGGTAAGCGCCATGGCCGGCATCATCGACAGCATCAAGGTCACCGACCGGGTGGTGATGATCAGCGGCGCCGGACAAGGCATCGGCCGCACTTACGCACTCGAATTCGCACGCGCCGGCGCCAGGGTCGGCATCGCCGAGCTCAACGCGGACAAGGCACACGCGGTTGCGGCCGAGATCGCCGCCGAAGGCGGCCAGGCGTTCGCGGTGGCCACCGATGTCGGAGCACCCGATTCGGTGCAGGCCGCGGTGGCCGCGATCGAAGCCGCGCTCGGGCCGATCGAGGTGCTGATAAACAACGCCGCCATCTTCACCCCGCTCGGCCGCCAGGCGTTTGACGCGATTCCCTTCGACGAATGGCAGAGCGTGATGCAGGTCAACGTCACCGGCAGCTGGCTGTGCGCCAGCGCGGTGGCAGCCGCAATGCGCCGCGCCGGCTGGGGCCGCATCATCAACATATCGTCGTCCACCGTGCCGTTGGGCCTGCCGATGTTCACCCATTACGTGACTTCGAAAGCCGCGATCATCGGCATGACGCGCGCGATGGCCACCGAACTGGGGCCACACGGGGTAACGGTCAACTGCATCCTGCCGGGCCTGACCGAAACCGAGGTCGCCAACCCCGGGCGCAGCGACGCCATGCGCGCAAAGGTGATCGACATGCAGTGCGTCAAGCGCCTCGAGGTGCCCGAAGATCTGGTCGGCATGCTGCTGTTTCTCGCTTCACCGGCGAGCGCCTTCATCACCGGCCAGTCGCTGGCGGTCGAGGGCGGATCGGCGTTTCTTTAGGGAAACACTGAACAAGTCCGCAGGTCCAAAAGGTCGCTCTTCCAAGCGTTGAATCGAAACGACTCTTCGTTCGCGGATCCGAATTCCAGGGACTTGTTCAGCGTTTTCTTCGCACCATGTTCTTGCGCAACGCCTGGTATGTCGCCGCGCTCACCCACGAACCGGGCGACCAACCCCTGCAACGCTTGATCCTGGGCGAACCGCTGGCCCTGTATCGCACCGCTTCCGGACGCGCCGATGAAGCGCTACTGCCCGACTATCACTGGACGAGCGACCCCGCCTGGGCCGGCCGCAGCGAAACCCTTGGCGCTCGACGCCAACTATTGCCTGGTACGCGACAACCTGCTCGACCTGACCCACGCGCGCTTCGTGCACAGGAAGACGCTGGGCACCGCGGCGCTCACCGATCACCCGATTCGCACTGTGGCGAAACTGCTGGCAGGTGAACGCCCAAGCAGCGTCGGTGGCCACTTGACGCGGCGCATCCTGCGGCACCACACGAATTTCAAGCTGTCATCAGGTCGATGTAGTGATTCTCCATGTGATGCAGGGCCTCTTCGAGCGGCGCCATCGGCCCCGGCTCGAAGAATCGCGAAGCGGCCGCGTTCTGCAGTGACTCGACCATCACCGAATCCTCGGCTACGATTTGCTCGACAAACCTGCTGTATTTTGCCATCTCGAGATCGAAATCAGGGATGCCGAAGGCCGCCTCGGGAAACAGCAGGTAGCAGGCCACCCGCGTGGTGCCGGGCGTTTGCGGCCACACATGCCACATGCGCAGGCTGTCGGCGCGCAGCGAGATGTTGAGGTTGGGATAAATCCCCGCCTTGCAGGCGATGCCGGGCGATTCCGCCGCAAGCCATGGCAGCGTGGGGAACACCTGTGTGCCCGAACTCGAATGGGGTCGCGCCTCGTAACGGGTGTGCCAGCCACCATTTCTCTCAAGCACATAGTCGATGCGGGCGCCTTTGACAAAGCCGCCGAAGGTGCTGCGGTGAATCACGCCGACGTGGTACATGTCGATCAGGTTCTCGACCAAAAACTTCCAGTTGCACTTGACATCGATTTCCACCACGCCGGCCAGTCGGCACTGGTCGCTCTGGAACCACCAGAGCGCCTTCTCGAAAGGGGCGATGAACTGCTCGAACGGCTCGGGCTGTTGCGCGCAGTTGACGAAAATCCAGCCGCGCCACAAGCGCACCTGCAGGCGCTTCATGCCGAAGTCGGCCAGGTCAACCTCGGATTCCTTCATGCCGGGGGCGGCGACAAGCCGGCCGCCGGTATCGTATAACCATGCGTGATACGGGCAGCTGAAATCCCGGGCGTTGCCGCGGCCGACGGCCACTGCAACGCCGCGATGCAGGCACATGTTGACGAAACACACGATCTCGCCGACGCTGTGGCGGGCGATCACCAGCGGCTCATCCATCACCTTGATCGTCATGTAGTCGCCGACATCGGGAAGTTGCTCGACCCGCCCCACCGACAGCCAGGAACGCATGAAGATGCGCTCCTTCTCCAGGGCATAGATCGCGGGCGAGCTGTAAACCTCGCCCGGCAGGTGGCGCGAGCGCAACAGCGTTGCGCGCGTGGCCTCGAAGCCGGGCTGCAGGTCCTGCAGTTGCCGGGTTGCCGCACTGGTGATGCTTGTCATCCGCTGACCTCCGTCATTGCGCGCGCCGGGCGCCGGGTAGAATTCCCCGGATTCTATTGCAAGCGGTTTGAGGCTGAGCGTGCGCTCCACACAGCAGATCGAAACGCCCGTATTGATCGCCGGTGGCGGCCCGGTCGGCCTCGCCATGGCCATCGAACTGGGCTGGCGCGGCATCGGCTGCGTGCTGGTCGACGAAGGCGATGGCGAGCTTGTGCATCCGCGCACCGGGCTGATCGCCATCCGCACCATGGAGATGCTGCGGCGCTACGGCCTGGCACAGCGCATGCGCGCATGCGGCTTTCCCGACGACTACGCGCTGTCGATGGTGTTTTGCACCTCGCTCAACGGACTGCTGCTGGAGCGCGCGCCCTACCCTTCGATGCGCGCCGCGCCGACGCCACCGCAGACGCCGGAGAAGAAGCAACGCTGCCCGCAGATCTGGATGCAACCGATTCTGGCTGATGCGGTGCGCGCCAACCCGCACACGCAGCTGCGCCTTCTGCATCGTCTTGAGAGTTTTGAAGACACCGGCGCGGATGTGATGGCGCAGGTGAGCGCGCGCGCGACCGATGCCCGGCTGACGATCCGCGCGCGCTACCTGATCGGCTGCGACGGCGCGGCCAGCGGTGTGCGCGAACGCCTGGGCATCGCCACCAGCGGGCGCGCGCTGGGTTACTCGATCAACATTCTGTTCCGCGCCGCGGGTCTCACGCGCCGGCACCGCATGGGCGAAGCCGAGCGCTATCTGTTGGTCGGCCCCGAAGGCACCTGGGGCAATGTCACTGTCATCGACGGCGACGCGCTGTGGCGCCTGACCGTGCTCGGTTCGGAGCAAAAGCTTGACCTTGCAAGCTTCGATGCCCGCGCCTGGGTGCGGCGCGCGCTCGGCACCGATGCCGCCGGCAGCGCCGCGATCGATTTCGAGGTGTTGTCGGTGGCGCCGTGGCGGCGCAGTGAAATGCTGGCCGAGCGCTTTTCGGCCGGACGCGTGATGCTGGCCGGCGACGCCTGCCACAGCATGTCGCCCACCGGCGGCATGGGCATGAATACCGGCATGCAGGAGGTGTTCGACCTGGGCTGGAAGCTCGAGGCCGCGCTGGCCGGCTGGGCCGGGCCGCATTTGTTGCCAAGCTACACAGCCGAACGCCTGCCGGTGGCACGCCGCAATATCGGCTTTTCCACCCAGAACTACCGGGCCTGGCGCGACACACCCGACGCCCACGCAGTCTGCGACGACTCGCCTGCGGGCGCTGCGGTGCGCGCGGTGCTCGGGGCGCGGCTGCGCGAATCGACGCGCGTCGAGTGGGAATCGACCGGCCTGCAAATCGGTTACCGCTACGACGCTTCGCCGATCTGCGTACCCGATGGCACGCCGGCACCGGCGGACGACTACTCGCTCTATCAACCGAGCACGCGCCCCGGCGCACGCGCGCCGCACGCCTGGCTTGCCGACGGCCGCTCGACCCTCGACCTGTTCGGCCGCAGCTTTGTCCTGCTGCAATTTGGCGGCGACACTGCGCAGGACGGCATGCGCGACGCTTTTGCAAGGCGCCGCATTCCCTTGACCTTGCAGAAGCTGGACGAACCGCAGGTAGCCGCCCTGTACGAGCGCGCCCTGGTGCTGGTACGGCCGGATGGCCATGTGGCCTGGCGCGGCAATTCCCTGGATAATCCGCAACGTATCGCCGATATTGTGAGCGGCGCCATGCAGGCCTGACCATTGAGCACTACATTATTCATGACAAAACCTTGCCTCGCGAGGCTGTCATGTTTTTGCCAACGATCGACAGGAACCCATCACCATGCAAAAAAATCGCAGAGTTCTGCTAGCCGCGACGGCGGGCATCCTGCTCGCACCCCGGCTGCGTGCGCAAACAGCATCCTGGCCGACGCGGCCGGTGAAGCTGATCGTGCCGTTCACCCCGGGCGGCAGCAACGATGTACTGGGCCGCATCGTCGGTCAAAAGCTTTCGGACTACTGGGGCCAGCCGGTGCTGGTGGAAAACCGCCCGGGCGTCGGTGGCAACCTTGGCGCGAGCCTTGTCGCCAAGGCGCCTGCCGACGGCTATACCTTGCTGGTGGCGCCGGGCAACCTTCTGACCATCAATCCGTTTCTGTACGAAAAAGACAAGGTCGGCTACGACCCGATCAAGGATCTCGACCCGATTTCATTCATGGGGGTCGCACCGATCGTGCTGGCGGTCAATTCCAGGGTGCCGGCGCAAAGCGTGCGTGAGCTGATCGCGCTGGCCGGCGCCAAGGCCGGCGCGGTCAATTACGCATCGGCCGGAATCGGTACTCCGCAGCATCTTTCAGCCGAACTGTTCGCCTCGATGGCGGGGGTGCGCCTGACCCACATACCCTACAAGGGCGCGGTGCCGGCGATCACCGACCTGGTCGGCGGGCAGGTGCAAATGATGTTCGGCATCATCAACTCGCTGTTGCCGTTCATCAGGAATGGCGCGGTGCGCGCCATCGGCGTCGGCGGCAGGCAAAGCCTGCCGGCCCTGCCCGGCGTGCCGCCGGTGGCCGATACACTGCCCGGCTTCCTGACCGATTCATGGACCGGCCTTATGGCACCGGCCGGCACGCCGCGCGAGGTGATTGCCAAGGTGGGCCAGGGCATCGCGCGCGCACTGGGCGAGCCCGAGGTGCGCGAGAAGCTCATTGCGCAAGGCATCGAGCCGAGCGCCAATTCACCGGCCGAGTTTGCCGCCATCATCGGCACCGAGACCGTGCGCTGGGCGAAAGTGATCAAGGAAACCGGCGCACGGGCGGAGTAGGCCGATGCGCCGGCGGCCCGCCGGGGCCGCTCGCATGATGGTGTAACGATCCGCCGCCGGCGCTGGTGCAGCGGCGCGCACGAGCTCACGGACCGGCGTCGAACTGCTGCGCGTTCTTGCCCTTGAACGGCGCGTAGAACGCCTTGATTTCTTCCATGTCGCGCTCGATGTCGCCGCTGGGCAGGAAGATCGGCCCCAGCCCGCTGCGCTTGTTGGCATAGTCCATGTAAGCCATCACGATTGGCACGCCGGCACCGACGGCGATGTAGTAGAAGCCGGTTTTCCAGCAGCGCGTCTTGCTGCGCGTGGCCTCCGGCGGCACCACCAGTTGCAGCGGCGGCGCGGCGGCCTTGATCGCCGCAATCGAAGCGGCAACCAGATTGGTGGATGTTTCGCGATTCACCGGTATCCCGCCCAGCCACATCATCAGGCCGCGAAACGGCGGCCGAAAGATCGATTCCTTGCCCATCCAGTAAATGTTCAGGCGTAGCGTAAAGGCCACCATCAGGGTATAGGGCAGGTCCCAGTTGCTGGTGTGCGGCGCGGCGATGAATACGCTCTTGGCGGCAGCCGGCGGCAGCGTGCCTTCGATGGTCCAGCCGCTGACCTTGAGGAACAGGAGCGAGCCGGCGCGCAATACGGTATTGACAACCGGTGTGTCGAAGATGGTGCGATGCAAGCAAGCCGGCCCTCCCCGGCCGGCACGTATTCTAAGGCCGCGCCGGCACGCGGTACGATCGATCATGCCGACGCGCCTGCGAAGTGATGACCACGCACCTGCCAGCGGGCGGACAGGTACACTGATCGCAGCGCAGCCAACAATCACAATCAGGGAGACCCGCATGTCCGCAGTCATGGCTGACCCGACCCCGTCATTGCCGCCCGGCCCGATCGGCGGTGCGGCCGCCTGGACCGGCCCTGAAATGGCTGCACGGCGCGACTGGATTCATCACTTGAGCGCCGCCGAACTGGTGGAAATCGACGCCGCCGTGCGCAGCCATGTGGCCACAGGCCGCGCCTTGGGGGATATCTCGCCGGCGACCTTTGAACTGCCGACGCTCAAGAAAACCCTGGCCGATCTGCTGGGCCATGTGCTGCACGGCCGCGGTTTCGTGATGCTGCGCGGTTTCCCGGCGGCGCGCTACGGCAATGCCGAGAGCGCCATCGCCTATCTCGGCATCGGCGCGCACCTGGGCAGCTTTCGTTCGCAAAACGCCAAGGGTCACCTGCTGGGCCATGTCTACGATCTCGGTCTGGACATCGGCAAGCCGAGCACGCGCTATTACCAGACCAACCGCGAACTGGAGTACCACACCGATTCCTGCGATATCGTCGGTTTGCTGTGCCTGAAAACCTCGAAGGCCGGCGGCGCGAGCCGGCTGGTGAGTTCGGTGACATTGCACGACACCATGCTCGCGCGCCGGCCGGACCTGTGGTGCGCGCTGTTCAAGCCGTTTCCGACCGACCGCCGTGGTGAGGTGCCGCCCGGCGCATTGCCCTGGTTCGAGCTGCCGGTGTTCAACTGGCACAAGGGCTGGCTGTCGACGATTTATTCGGGCCAGTACATCCGTTCGGCACAAGTCAATTTCCCGGCGGCGCGACGCCTGAGCGCCCTGGAACACGAGGCGCTCGACTACTTCGACGCGCTGTCGAACGACCCCGCGCTCAACCTGACCATGGAATTCAAGCCGGGCGACATGCAGTTCGTGCACAACCATCAGGTTCTGCACAGCCGCACCGATTTCGAAGACTGGCCCGAGCCGGAAAAGCGGCGTCACCTGCTGCGCCTGTGGCTGGCGCCGCCCGGCGCACGCGATTTGCCGCCGGCCTATGCGCAACGCTATGGCTCGATCGTGCCGGGCGAGCGTGGCGGCATCATCACCAGCCACACCCGGCTCAGCTTCGTTCTGGAGCCGCAATAATGACCACACGCATATCGGCGGCAGCGCCGCTTTCGCAGCAGGTGTCGCCCAGGCGCCGCACCCTGATCGCAGCAGCGCCGGCGGCGGCGCTGCTGGCGGCGCGCGGCGCGGCTGCGCAAACCCAGGCCTACCCGAACAAGCGGGTGCGCATTCTGGTCGGCTTCGCACCCGGCGGCATCGTCGACGTGCTGGCACGTCTGTTGGCCGATCGCCTGCAGCGTTCCATGGGCCAGCCCTTCGTGATCGAGAACCGCCCCGGGGCCGGTGGCAACCTGGCCACCGGCCTCTTGGCACGCGCCAGGGGCGACCCTTACACATTGCAATTGGGCAGCAGCGGCCCCTTGGCGGTGAGCCCGACGATGGAGGCCAACCTCGGCTACGACCCGGTGACCGACCTGATGCCGATCAGCCTGATCGCCAAGACGCCACTGGTACTGGTGGTGCCGAGCACCTCGCCGCACCAGGACATGCAGGGCCTGATGCAGGTCCTGAAGAAATCGACGCAGGAGGTGCTGTACCCCACGCCCGGCCTGGGCTCGCCGCAGTTGCTGGCGCAGGAAGCCTTTCGCCAGCGCGCCGGCTTTCCGGCGGCACCGGTGCATTACCCCGGCAGCGCGCAGGTGGTGCTCGCATTGCTGGCCGGCGAGTTCGGCTTCACCATCGAGAACCCCCTGCTGGTGCTGCCGCATATCCGCGCCGGCAAGTTGCGCGCCCTGGCGGTCACTGCCAGGGCGCGCACGCCCCTGCTGCCGGAGGTGCCCACGGTGTCCGAAGCGGGACTCGAAGGCTTCGAAGCCGGCGGCTGGTACGGGCTGGTGGCAGCGGCGGGAATTGCCCCTGAAATCGTCACGCAACTGCACAGCGAAACGGTGGCCGCGCTCAAGGAACCGGAGATGGCACGCCGCATCGCCGAGATGGCCTCGCCCAACATCTGGAGCACACCCGACGAATTTCGTGCCTTCATCGCCAGCGAAACGCAGAAATGGCGCTCGGTGCTGCAGGCCTTGAAGCCGGCGCGTTGAGCAGGCGCCAGGCGAGCGCAACACGATATCCCGGGGAGACCGATCGATGATCGAACGCATTGCCGAACTCGTCAACACCGACCCCGCCATCATGCGCTGGGGCCGGCACCTGAACGATGCCTTCATGGTCGAAGTTGGCGGCGACCAGTACTTGCTGACGGTGCGCGCCGGCCGCGTGGAAGCGGTCGAGAAGGGCCCGTTGGTGCAGCGCGCCTGGCGCTTCGCGATTCGCGCCCGCGCCGATTGCTGGGAGAAATTCTGGCAGAAGGTGCCGGCGCCCGGCTGGCATGACCTGTTCGCTCTATTGCGCCGCGGCGACGTCGCTTTCGAGGGCGATCAGCGCGTGCTGATGTCGCACCTGATGTACCTGAAGCTGCTGCTGGCTTCCCCGCGAAAGCTGGCGCCATGAGCACGCGTATCGAAGGCATCGTCGGGCGCTATGCCCACATCGAGATCGACGGCAAGCCGCATCGCCTGTATTTCGAAGAGGCCGGGCAGGGCATTCCGCTGTTGTGCCTGCATACCGCCGGCTCGGACGGTCGCCAGTTCCGCGCCGTGCTCAATGATCCGCTGATCACGCGGCATTTCCGCGTGCTCGCCTTCGACATGCCATGGCACGGCAAGTCGTCGCCGCCCGCGGGCTGGGAAAAAGAGGACTACAAGCTGACCACCGGCGCCTACACCGACCAGATCATGACGGTAGCGCGAGCGCTGGGCCTGGAACGCCCGGTGGTGATGGGCTGCTCGATCGGCGGGCGCATCGTGCTCGACCTCGCTCTGAAGCACGCCGCTGACCTGCGCGCACTGGTCGGCCTGCAGTCGGCGGCGTACGTGGAGCGCTATTACGAGTCGGCCTGGCTCAACCATGCCGAGGTGCACGGCGGCCAGGCCTGCGGTGCGATCGCCTACGGCCTGATGTCGCCCTTGAGCCCGGATGTCGATCGCTGGGAGACCGTGTGGCACTACATGCAGGGCGGCCCGGGGGTATTTACCGGCGACCTGTTCTTCTATCAGGTGGAAGGCGACATTCGCGCGCGCATCGGCGCCATCGACACCGCGGTGTGCCCGCTCTACATGCTCACCGGCGAATACGATTATTCCGCTGCGCCCCATGACACCGAAGCCGCGGCAGCGCGCATCAAGGGCGCCAGGGTCACCATCATGCAGGGACTGGGGCACTTTCCGATGAGCGAGAACCCGGACGCGTTTCTCGACTACCTGCGGCCGGTGTTGGAAGAGATTCGCAGCAGCACGAAGTAGGTTGCAGGAAGCTGGGCCGGCACTTGGGGCGCCGCCGCGGTCGCGCAACGACACGCCCGCGCCGACGACCGCTTGTCAGATCGGCTCCCAGGTTTAGATGCCTCTCGTTGAAACGCACGTGGAACACCTCAGCATCCGGTCAAGCCTCGCCGCAACCGCCGCAAGCCCGATCACCTCGGTGTAATCGCGCAGGTGGCGCGGCCGCATGTCGCGCCACCTGCGCTCCCATAACGACGTCGCGCAGCGCCTACCCGGACACGCGAAGATCATGCCGCAGTCCGCGCACGCTGCCGCCGCGTGACTTGTCGTTTATGCTTGCGCCAGCAGGACACATCATGCGCCTACCCTGCGGCCTGGAGCATCTGCAGGGCGCAATGCCAACGTCCCGCATCGCCGCTCTCGACCACATCGGAGGCTGGATGCGCGAGGAGACAATCAACGTGAACCAAACCATCAACAGAAACGGCATCGCCCCGACAGCGCCGCCCGCACCCGAGCGCGGCGACGCCTACGTTCCCGCCGCCAGCGCGAGCGAACAGGTACCCGCCGCACCGATCGACGAAGAGGAATGGAAGTTGCGCCAGCGCCTGGCCGCGGCCTACCGCGCCATCGATCACTTCGGCTGGTCGGAGTTGACGGCCAACCATCTCACTCTGCGCGTGAAACAGGACCCGCCCGAATTCCTGATCAACCCTTACGGGCTGCTCTATTCGGAGGTGACCGCATCGAACCTGGTGCGCATCGATCTGGCCGGCAATGTGCTCACGCCCACCGAGTATCCGATCAACCCGGCCGGCTTCAACATCCACGCCGCGATCCACGCCGCGCGGCCCGACGCCCATTGCGTCATGCATGTGCACACAGTGGCCGGCATGACCGTTGCGTGCCTGCGCGACGGCCTCCTGCCCCTGACACTCGAAGGCACCGACTTCCACAACCGCATCGGCTATCACGACTTCGAGGGCCCGAGCCTGGCGGTGGACGAACGCGCGCGCCTGGCGGCGTCCCTTGGCGACAACATCGCACTGATCCTGCGCAACCATGGCCTCATGACCATCGGCGAGACCGTCGACTCGGCGTTCCTGCGCATGTACCGGCTGATCCTCGCCTGCGAAGTGCAATTGAAAGCGATGATGACCGGGCAGGCGCTGACGCGCATTGCAGATGACATCCTGGAGAAGTCGGCGCAGCGGCATGACTGGTTTTTCCGCATCGGTCCGGGTGGCCGCCAGGTCGGACACGGCGAGCTCGACTTTTCAGCGGTGATGCGCCTGATGGCGAAGCGTGACCCGACTTGTCTGACCTGACGCTTGCCGCAAAGCGCTAGAAATACCCGCCCTTTTTCACGATTTCGCTGGGGCTGTTGCCTGCGTCCACCCACCGCTTGATGTCTGTCTCGAAACCGATCACCTGCTCGGTGCGGCGCAGCACAGCGCAAGCGATGCGCCGTGGCACCACCAGCGCCCTGTGAATATCCGCGACGATGATGTCGCCCGGGAACACCATGGTCTCGCCGATGAATACCGGAATCTGGTGCGCCACCACGCGCGCGCGGCCCAGCATGCCGCTGGAGGAGTGGAAGCGGTAGAAGATCGGAAAATCCTCGGCCGCGATCTGACGGGTATCGCGAATACCGCCGTCGACGATAGCGCCACGTACGCCGCGCTTTTTGACCGCGGCGGTCATCATGCCGCCCCAGTGAGCGGCGCCATCGTCGTCGCTGGTGTCCCACACGCACACCGCGTTGGCCGGAATCGCCTCCAGCAGTTGCGCGCGCTGGCGCATTTCACCATCGAGATCAACGCCCGGATCGCGCACTGAACGAATGGTGAAAGCGACGCCCGCCAAAACCAGTTCCGGCCGCAGGGGCTTAAGGGTGGTTGGCAAGGTCTGGTTCATCAGCATGAACTCGCGCAAGACGTCGTTGATGGCGCCGGTGTAGGTGCACCCGTAGCGCTCGCACAATTCGCGTTCATCGATTTCCAGCGGCAGCGCCGGGGCCGGCGCACGCGACGCGGCGAGCTGACTCAAGTCCATGAAGTTCGCCATGGCAGGCTCCCTGGTGTGGCGGCCGAGCGCTCGCCCGCGCCCGCCGTGGTTTTTCGAGCGGCCTTATTGCGCCGTGATCTGATTCTTCTTGATGAACCGGCCCCAGTGCTCAAGCTCTGCGAGGTAGAAATTCTGAAACACCTCTGGCGTGCTGTTGCTGACCAACTCCAGGCCGAGTTGGTCGATCTTCGCCTTGAATCCGGGCGCCGCCACCGCAGCGGCGATCGCCATCGAAAGCTTCTGCACCACCGCCGGCGGCGTGCCCGAGCGTACCGCGATCCCCTGCCAGCCGCGCAGGGGCACTTCAAGAGTGAGGCCGAACTCGGGCGCGCTCTTGATGTCGGAGATTGCTGCCACGCGATTGCCCTGCATGATCGAAACGATGCGCAAGCGCCCGGACTTGACCAGCCCCTGCAGCACGCCGGAGGCCTGATCGAACATCATGTCGATCTCGCCGCCGACCAGACCCTGCAGACCCGGCGCGCCCCCCTTGAACGGCACATGCACCACCTGCACACCGAGGGCACTGCCGAGCATGAGCGCGCCGAAGTGCCCGGTGGTGCCAACTCCGCCTGAACCGACCGACACGCCATTGCCGTTCTTCCTGGCCAGTACAACGATGTCGCGGGCGTCCTTGATCGGGCTGTCGGCGCGTACCAGCAGCAGTACCGGTGCCGCCGAAACCTGCGCCACCATGGTCAGGTCGGTCTGCGGGTTGTAGCTGATTTTTTGCAGGTGCGGTCCGGTGCCCAGCTGCAGGCCGGCGGTCAACAGGGTGTAACCGTCGGCCGGCGCGGCCACCACGGCCTGGGTGGCAATGCTGCCGCCGGCGCCTGCCTTGTTGTCCACAGTAAAGCGCTGGCCCAAGGTTTTCGACAGTTCTTCGGCGAGGGCACGCATGACCACATCAAAGGTCCCGCCCGGCGGAAAACCCACCACGATGGTCACCGGTTTTTCGGGATAGCCTTGCGCTGCGGACAGGCTGCAACCAAGCGCCAGAAGAAGCACAAACGTGAGGCTGGACAGTTGCTTCAGTAGCGGGGCCAGGCAATGCGTGGGTTTCATGTTGCTCTCCTTGGATTGATCAAACTTGTGCTGCATGGATACCTGGTTCTGCCAATCGCGGCGACAGGCTCGACCCCGCGCGCCGCCAGGTTGCGTTAAGAAAACGCAGAATACGTTTCTGGATTGCAGGCTATCGAACCGACGTTTCTTTCAACTCAACCAGTTGTAAAAGTGGCTTTCTCAACCTGCGGACCTGTTCAGCGCTTCCCTATGCAGCGCCGCCGGCACAGGCCGCGGCGTAACGCTGCAAGGTCTCCTCATCGGGCGGATAAACACCCTTGATCGGCCGACCCGACTCGATCTCGCGAAACAGGAAGCGCTCGCGCCGCTCCATTTCAGCCGCATCGGCAGCCACTTCGACGGCCAGATGGCGCGGCATCACGACCACCGCTTCGGCGTCGCCGAAGATGATGTCACCCGGGTAAATGACCACGCCACCGCATGCGATCGGCACGTTCAGGTCGGCCGCGTGGTGCCCGACATAGTTGGGCGGCACCGCCGGGCCGGCGCAATAGACCGGCAGGTCGAGCTGCGCCATCGACCGCGTGTCCCGCACACCGCCATCAAGCAGCACGCCGGCGACGCCGCGCGCCTGCAGGCGCCGACACAGGATCGAACCGATGCCGGCAATGTCGGTGGCGCCGCGGCAATCGAGCGCAAACACGCTGCCCGCCGGCACCTGCTCGATCGCCTGGCGTTGCAGGTTGGCAGGGTCGCCCCCGGAACCGTATTTGTCCAGATCCTCGCGCGCCGGCACATAGCGCAGGGTGAACGCCGGGCCGATCATCGGCGGCGCATCCGCACGCACCGGCGCCACGCCACGCACCGCGACGTTGCGCAGGCCGCGCTTTATCAGTTGGGTGCTGATGCTGGCGGCTGAACACAATGCAAGCGTGGCGCGCAGTTCCTGATCAATTTCGTGAAGGTTCATGACGGTTTCCGGGCGCTGCGTTGGTTGAGGGCGATGAGCGCAAGCAGTCGAACGGAGGCGACGGCTATTGCGGCTACGAAAAAGCACTGGACCAAATAAATTATACATTTTATAAAATATTAAGTGTAGAATTATTTCATGCAAGCCATCAACACTCCCACCTACCTGCGGCTGCGCGAGCAGATCCGCAGCGATATCGTCGCCGGCATATGGAAGCTGGGCAGCCACATCACCCTGGCCGAGTTGAGCAGCCACTACGGCGTGAGCGCCAACCCGGTGCGTGAAGCCCTGCTGCAGTTGCAGGGCGAGGGGGTGATCGACATGCGCATGAATCGCGGCGCGGTGATCCCCGCCGTTGACGCGCGCTATATCGACAACATCTACAAGCTGCGTAGCGCCGTGCAGATGATGCTGGCGCGCGAGGCCGCGCTGCGCGCCACGCCCGCGCAGGTCAGGCAATTGCAGGCGTTGGCCGAAGCGCACGAAAACGCCGCCGCTGCCGGCGACGTCGGCGCCAGCGTGGCGGCGAACCGCGCCCTGCATCACCATCTGGATAGCCTGGCCGACAACCCGCCGGCGCTGGCAATGCTTGGCTCCTGCGCCAGCCTGGTTGACGCTTTCCGCTGCGCCCACGGCTACGGCATCGGCCGACTCGACGCGGTGATCGCCCAGCACCGCAAGCTGGTGCGCGCGATCGCACGCGGCGACGCCGAGCGCGCGGCCCGGGCATCGTTCGAGCACACCGATGCCTCGCGCCTGGATTTGCTCAGGCTGGTGCAAAAGGCTGCTTGAAGCAAGCCCGCCAGGCAATGCCTGATTCGTGCAACCGCCAGCCCCAGTCTTGCGCCCCATGCCGACTCCGCCCCGCCTGCTGCAACGCCATGCCTATTGCGCGGTGATCGATGGCAAACAGGTTGATCTCTACGCGCTACGCAACAGCAACGGCTGGGTGGCGCACCTCACCAATCACGGCGCCCGCCTGGTGCAGTTGCTGGTGCCGGACCGCAATGGCAGGTTTGCCGATGTGGTGCTCGGCTACGACTCGATCGAACAGACCATCGGCGGGCAGCCGAGCGCCGGCGCCACCATCGGGCGCTTTGCGGGCCGCATTCGCAATGCCGTGCTTGCGCTTGACGGCAAGATCTGGCACCTGACGCCCAACGATGGGCCACATCACCTGCATGGCGGTACGCGCGGCAGCCGTTGCGTGGTATTCGCAGCGGAACAACTCGCTCCCGATGAAGTGCGCTTTTCCTACACCTTCGCCGACGGCGAAGAAGGCTACCCGGGAAACTGCTGCCTGGACGTCACCTACACACTGACCGATGACGGCGCCTTGCAGATCGCCACCACGGCCACCACCGACAAGCCGACGGTGGTCAACTTCACCAATCACGCCTTCTGGAACTTGGGCTGCGACGGCGACATTCTCGGTCACCGCTTGACCATCCACGCCGAGCGCTTCGCGCCGCACGACGCGGCGATGATTCCCACCGGAGAAGTCCTGGAAGTCGCCGGCACGCCGCTCGACTTCCGCCACGGCGACAGCATCGGGCGACGCATCGACTGCGAACATCCGCAACTGCGCCACGGTGGTGGCTATGGCACCAACTACCTGCTGGGCGCGCCAGCAAGCTCGCCCCGCCATGCGGCAACCGTGATCGAGCCTGCGAGCGGCCGCGTGATGGAGTTGCACACCACCGAGCCCAGCTTGCTGTTTTTCTCGGGCAACAATTTTTGCGGCAACGATCCGCGCGATATCGGCAAGGGCGGCATGCCCTATCGTCGTCATGCCGGATTCGCGCTCGAAGCTCAGCACCTGCCCGATTCGCCCAACCTTCCCGCGTTTGCGTCGACCCGGCTCGATCCGGGCCAGCGCTTCAGTTCCATCACCATCCACCGGTTCTCGACCCTGCCATGAAAATCACAGACATTCGCTGCCACCTGATGCAGGCCGGGCCGCCGCCCCACACCGGCTGGACCGCGACGGGCAAGAGCGCGCTCGCCGGCAGCCGCAACTGGCTGTTTGTCACCATTCATACCGAATCGGGCCTCGTCGGCACCGGCGAGGGATCGGGCTGGCCGCGCCTGGTGGCTGCCGCCATCGAAGATCTGCGCCATCTGCTGCTGGGTGAAGATGCCGGCGCCATCGAGCGGCTGGGCCAGAAACTGCGGGTGGCGATGATGGGCCACGGGCAGACCGGGGTGGTTGGCATGGGCGCCCTTGCAGCCATCGACACCGCGCTGTGGGACTTGAAGGGTCAGGCCCTGGCTACGCCGGTGGCCAACCTGCTGGGCGGCATCACGCGTGCGCGCATACCCTACTACACCCATGCGGCGGACGTCGCCACCGCGCGCGCTGCTGTGGCGCGCGGCGTGTGCGCCGTCAAGGTCGGCGGCATCGCGGGGGTGGTCGAACGCGCGCATGCCATCCGCGCGGCCATCGGGCCGGACATCGATCTGATGGTGGACCTGCACGGCCCGCCGTGGCTCAACGCAGCCGATGCGGCCGCCATCGGGCGCGCGCTCGAACCGCTAAACCTGTTGTTCCTCGAAGAGGCGGTGGCGCCGGACAACCTGGACGGCTGGCGGCGCGTGCGCGATCAGGTGGCGCTGCCGCTGGCGGCCGGCGAACGCCTGGCGACCCTGGCCGAGATGCGCCCCTTCATCGAAGAGCGCCTGCTCGACGTGTTGCAGCCGGACAGCGGCCGCTTCGGCGGCCTGACGCAAATGAAGAAACTGGCCGGTCTGGCCGAAATGCACGGCTTGTTGCTGGCGCCGCATTCGGGCTCGCTCGGACCGGTGGCCGAATTCGCCGCAGTGCATTTGATGGCCGCCATTCCCAACGCCCTCATGCTGGAGCGCATGGAGCCGGACTGGAGTGGCCGCGCCGAAACCACGCGCGGTGCACTGGCGGCGGCCGCGGGGCATTTGTCAGTCCCCACTGTCCCCGGCCTGGGCGTTGCGATCAATCCGGACTTCGTCGCCGCCCATCCGAGTCAGCGCAACGCCGACCTCGCCCGCGGCGGCTGGAATCCGGGTACCGAGGGCGAGACCCTTTATCTCCAGGCGCGGCGCCAGCGTGCGCGCATCACACTTTCAAAGGCAGAAGATACAGATGACTGAAATGTCCACCCTGAAACGTGCATCGCAGCGTTGCGCACGGATCCACACCGTTCAATCGAGCGAAACCGCCATGCCGGCTCTGGCATGAGCCGCATCCTCATCACCGGTGCAGCCGGTAATGTGGCGCGCCAGGTACGCCCCTACCTTGCCCGCGACGGCAGGGAACTGCGCCTGACCGACCGTCTGCCGTTCGCCGCGGCGCATCCCGATGAAACCGTACATGTGGGCGAACTGGCCGACCAGGCACTCTTGTCCGAACTGCTTGAAGGCGTTGATGCGGTGGTGCACTTCGCCGGCTATCCGCGCGAAGCCGCGTGGGACACGCTGATCGATGCCAATATCCTGCCGGTGGTACGGCTGTGGGAAGCAGCAGTCGCCGCCGGCGTGAAGCGCATCATCCATGCCAGCTCCAATCATGCGGTTGGCTACTACCCGCGCGAGCGGCGCATCGACAGCGATGCGCCGATGCGCCCGGACTCGCGCTATGGCGTCACCAAGGTCTTCATGGAAGCGCTGGCACGCATGCACGCCGACAAGCACGGTCTGAAGGCGCTGGGCGTGCGCATCGGCTACTGCGGGCCGGCGCCGCTTGAAGCGCGCATGCTGTCGCACTGGGTGCATCCGCAGGACCTGGCCGCCCTGATCGAACTGGGCCTGACTGCCGATTACCACTGCGAGATCGTCTACGGCGTGTCCAACAACAGCGCCACCTGGTACGACAACCGGCGCGCCGAAGCGCTCGGCTATCGACCGCGCCACAGCGCCGATGCGCACGCAGCGGCATTGGCATCGGTGCGCAGCAATCTGCCGGTGGCCGAACGCTACCAGGGCGGAAAATTCGCCGCCGACGGGCATTTAGGCGACCCGGACCGTGCCGCACGCTAAGCCCGGCGGCTTGCTTCACCCAGCCGCGCGGCAAGACCTGGCACGCGAAAGGTCAGGCCTCCCGCCGGCGCTGCACCTGGGTGTGCAACAACTAAGCGTCTTGAAACTCAAGCGCCGGCAACGCGACGCGAGCGGGAAGGTTTGGGCGGCGACTTGGGCGGCGACTTGGGAGGCGCGCTTGGCTTGACCACCGTCAAGCGCGGCTTGCCACGCGCCGGCTTGGCTGGCGCCGCCGGCGCTAGCGCCGCGGCAACCGGCGCCCCGGCTTCCACTGGCGCCGCCAAACGCCGCAAGGTCTCAAGCGCACGCTCCAGTTGCTGCGCCAGTTCCGCCACATCGGGCATCGCGCGACGGCAGGCGATCAGGCCGAAGCACAACTGCCCCATGTAGCTTTGCACCGTGATGTTGAGCGCCGCGCCGTGGGCCACGATCGATAGCGGGTACAGCGCCGCCATTTTCGCGCCGGCCAGGTAGAGCGGCACTTGCGGCCCGGGCACGTTGGAGATGACCACGTTCATTATCCGCAGTGAACTGGCGAGGCCGGAACGCCCGTACAGGGAAGCCAGGCCGCTCAGGAGCCAGGGTGAACCCAGCGACGGAAAATCCTTGGGCATGAGGTTGCCAAAGGTGCCGATCTGCGCCTTCATCGCGCGCGTGCCGGCCATGATGTTTGCGAGCCGCTCCATTGGGTCCTTGACCTGGGTGGCCAGGTCGATCACCGTGCCCGAGACCTGGTTGTTGGCACTGGTGTCGCCTTCGGTGCGCAGCGAGATCGGCACGCCTGCAACCAGGGTCTTGTCGGGCAACCCTCGTGCATCGCGCAGGTATTCACGCAAGGCGGTACTGCACAACCACAGCAGCATGTCGTTGATCGAGGCGCCGCGCGCCCTGCCGAAAGCCTTGACCTCCTGCAATGAAAAGGAGACGCCGGCAAACGCGCGCTGATTGGTGATTGCGGTGTTGAACTGCGTCGCCGGCGCACGCTTCAAGCGTGTGCCCGGCGCCCCCTTCACGGTACCGGCCCGGCGCGCGGCCAGCGCCGCGCGCGCCGCCTGCGCGGCAGCGCCTGCCAGTGGCGGCAGCAGTTTTGCCAACTGCACCACCTGTTGCATCTGGTTGCCAAGCGCAGCGCCCAGCAGTTCGGCCACGCCCAACTGATAACGGTTGCCGCGACGCGGGCGCGCAGGCTTGACGCGCCGCGGCGCGGGCGTGATGTCGAACACGGTCTCGCCCAGGGCCACCGCCGCCTGCCCGTCAACGGCGGCGTGATGCATCTTGGAGTAGAAGCCGATGCGGCCGTCGGCCAAGCCCTCGATCACGTAGAACTCCCACAGGGGCCGGCTGCGATCGAGCAGGCTGGAATGCAGGCGCGCAGCCAGCGCTTCAAGCTGGGCCAGCGTGCCAGGCTTGGGCAACACCAGGTAGCGGATGTGGTAGTCGAGATCGATATCGTCGTCCTCGATCCAAACCGGGTTGGCGAGGTCGAATGGCATCAGCGCCAGCTTGCGCGTGAACACCGGCGCCAGATGCATGCGGCTGACCACATGCGCCTTGACTGTCTCGAACCAGGGTTTGTCGGAGTCCGCCGGCTCGAACAACGCCAGGCTGCCCACATGCATTGGCATCTCCGGGCTTTCGAGATGCAGGAAAGCGCCATCGACAACGCTCAAATGGGTCAGCTTTTTCATCTCGTGCCTCCTTGGCGCTCGCGTGGCGTTGTTGTGAGTGCGTAACGAGTATCGCCGCCTCGCAGGCCAGCGTCAATCGGCAGCTGCGCGGCCGCACGAAAGTGACGCAGGTGCCGCCGCGCTCGCGAGCGCCCATCAGGCCTTCGACACGGCAGTCGAATTCCGGTATAAGAAACCGCTGTTGCAACCCGGCCCCGGCAGGGCCCTATGGCTTACCTACCAGAGGAAACGATCATGGCAATCACCAAGAAGGCCGCGGCCAAGCGCCGCCCCGCAGCGAAGAAAGCCGCCCCAAAATCGCGCCCGACACCCGCCGCCCGCGGCGCCGCACCGAAAAAGGCAGGCGCTGCCGAAACGCTCAAACAGCTTGATCTGGCCGGTGTGGCCGGCAAGCTCGTCGAAGGCCGCCGCAAGGACCTGCAGGCGATCGTCGAGGCCAACAAAAAGTCCTATGCCGGCATCCAGGCCGTAGTGCAGCGCCAGACCGCGATGCTCAAGGAAGCGATCAGCCAATGGCAGGCATTGGCCGGCAGCATGTCGGTGGCGGAGCCGCGCGAAAGCATCAGCAAGTTGAACGAGATGGCGCGGGCGTCGTTCCAGCGATCGCTCGGCAACATTCGCGAACTGGCAGAACTGGCAGGGCGCAGCCAGGCCGAGGCGTTCGAGGTGCTCAAGGCCCGCATCCAGGAAAACGTTGACGAAGTCAATCAGATGCTCAAGCGCGGCTGAACGCTGGCGGCCGGCGACAACATGGCGTTGCCGCTGGCCGGCATGTGTGTACTCGAATTCACCCCACGGCGATGGGTCCGGCCTGCGGCATGATCCTGGCCGACATGGGGGCGGAGGTGATCAAGCTTGAACCGCTCAAGGGCGATTCGACACGACGGCGGCCGGGCTCCGGCGCCGGATTCTTTTCCGCATTCAAGCGCAACAAGAAAAGCCTCGCTATCGACAACAGCGTCGCGCGCGGGCTGGCGGTCGTCTACAAGCTTGCCGCGCAGGTGGTTGTGTTCAGTTAACGCTGAGACTCCGCCACTCAAGGGTGGCAGCATGGCCCGGCTGAACCCGCGGCTGGTGTACGTCTCGCACAGGAGATTCTGCCGGAGCCTTACGCTCAAAGGCGGGAGGACATCAGGCCGCGCACAGATTGGGCACCGCGACCTTGGTGAACAAATGCGGCGACGCCACCGCGGAGGAAGGATAGTGCTGCAGCGCCTTCGCGAAGTCTGGATGAGTGAACGCGGCGCGGAAGTGTGCAACGCTCTCCCAAACTGCGTAGTTCAGGAAGACCGTGCTGCCCCCGATCGCCTGGTGCAACTGCGTCGATATGTACCCGGGCCGTCGTTTCATCCAGTTCGCGTCGTCCTCCCAAGCCTTCATGAGGGCAGCAATGTCGGCCTCGGCGACCTGGAAGACATTGCCGAACCTTCTGCTGACGAAATCAGCCAATATCACCCTCCTGGTTCGAAGATGGTAGCAAGAATTACAGGCGGGCACAGGAGGATTGCGCCAGCAGGTATCGCCGCGTACCAAACGGAGCGCCAAAATGAAGCCGGTTTGCGTGTCAAGCAAGGTCCGAGGCGGCGCTGGCCGTGTTGTTGGCCACGGACACGCGAGCACGCTCCGAATCCCCCAGGATGCTCCTACACCCGCCAAGGTCCATCGGCTTGAAGAACAGAGCTGGCCGCTCCTGGGGACGCAGATCGCCACACCGTCGCCGGCCGTGACAGCACACCGGCCCGCGTGGTCGCCCCCGACCCGCGCTATTTCGGCTTGCAGAAAATCTGGCTATCCAAAAAGCCGGGGCGATCGGTCGTAAAAAAACGCAAGGATCATCGCCAGGGCCTCCTGGTGCTCAATGCGGTGCGGGCGCTGGACATCGATCGAACGACGGCCGTACCGGCCAGTTGCTCAACATGCAATCGCTGGCAAGCGACGCGGGCGTGGCGGACAAGACGGTCAAGCACTGGCTTGCCATACTCGAGACCTGTTATTTGATCCACTATGTGCGCCCGCACTTCGCCAATTTTGGCAAACGCCTGGTAAAGATGCCGAAACTTTACATGACCGACGTCGGCCTGGCAGCAGCGTTGATGGGCATCCGCAACGAAAGCCAGGTCGATGCACACCCCCTGCGCGGCGCCCTGTTCGAGACCATGGTGGTCAACGAATTCCTTAAAAATCGCTGCAACGCGGGCCTGCGCGACCCACTCTACTTCTGGCGCGACAACATCGGTACCGAGGTTGACTTGATCGTGGAGCGCGGCAACGAACTGGCCGCAGTCGAAATCAAGTCTGCGCCCAGCATCGCAGCGGACGCGTTGGGCAGCCTGCGGAAGTGGCAGAAATACGCAGCCGAGCGAGGCAGCTTTTCCGCCGTCTATCCAGGTCTGGTGTATGGCGGCGCCACGCGATTCGCGCGCGACGGGGTGGATGTAATGCCGTGGTCGGGGCTATGAGCCTCAACTGGGCAGCCGGCGCGTCGTAAACCCGCTATTGTTGATTCTTGCGAGTTGCGAGTGAGATGGTTGGCATAGTCTCAAGTTCGTCCGTGCCAACAATCCGGCCGCCGACTAACCCAACATCATCGTTGCACTCGTGGAGGTGCCAGGGATTCGGCGTCAGCAGTCCATTCTGTAGCCATAACAACTAGCGCGGCATTTGCCTCAACTCATCGCACAACATGGCCAGCGGCATGGCCTGCACCCCATGCCCCAGCGGGAACGGCTCCAGGCTGGGGCAGACGAGCAGCTTGCGTTCCGGCATCAGGTCTTCGCAGGCGGCGTGAAATCCGCGCCCTACCTTGGGCGTCAGACTGCGTTTGATTTCAATGGCCCACAGTTTGCCGCCCGGCCAGGCCAGCAGCAGGTCTACCTCGGCGCCGCCGCCGGTGCGGTAGAAGTAGCCCTGCACGTTGGCCGGCGCGTAGGCCAGCAGGTTCTCAATGGCAAAGCCCTCCCAGCTTGCGCCCACCACGGGGTGGGCCAGCAGTGCATCCTTGGTTTCAATGTCCAGCAACGCATGCACCAGGCCGCTGTCGCGGATGTACACCTTGGGCGACTTGACCAGGCGTTTGCCCACGTTGGTGTGCCAGGGTTGCAGGCGGCGCACCAGCAGCAGGGCGCACAGCAGGTTGACATAGCTGTGGGCGGTTTTTGCATCCAGGCCCAGATTGCGCGCGAGCTTGGCTACGTTGAGCAGGCTGCCTTGCAGGTGCGCCAGCATGGTCCAGCAGCGGCGCAGGGTTTGTGCCGCAATGCGCGGCCCGAACTGCGGTATATCGCGCTCCAGGTAGGCGCGGATGAAGTTGTCGCGCCAGCGCAGGCTGCGCTGCTGGCTGGGGGCCGTCAGGCTTTCGGGGAAGCCGCCGCGCAGCCACAGGGTTTCGGCTTGGTCGGCGCCGACCTCAAGCAGGTCCAGCGGTGCCAGCTCCAGGTAGGCAATGCGGCCGGCCAGTGTTTCACCCGACTGCTGCAGCAAATCCAGCGAGGCCGAGCCCAGCAGCAGGTATTGGCCAGCGCGTTTGCCGTTGCGCCGGGCTTGGTCAATCAGGCCGCGCAGCACCGGGAACAGGCCGGGCGCGCGGTGCACTTCGTCCAGAATGACCAGCTCGCTCAGATGGTCGGCCAGATACAACTCGGGCTGCGCCAGCTTGGCGCGGTCGCGTTCAGATTCCAGGTCCAGATAGATGCCGCCCGGCATCGTTTTGGCCGCCTCCCGCGCCAGCGTGGTTTTGCCGGCCTGGCGTGGGCCCAGCAAAGCCACCGCCGGGGAATGGTGGATCTCTTCGATGAGCCGGGACAGCAGATGGCGGTTAAACATCATTGCAATTATGGAACTTCACTACCATAAATGCAAGGATAAAATAGGCCATACTGCGATTCATCCAACAACGCAGGGAGCATGCGATGCACTATGTGCGCCCGCACTTCGCCAATTTTGGCCGCCAAGTAAAGATGCCAAAACTTTACATGACCGACGTCGGCCTGGCAGCAGCGCTGATGGGCATCTGCAACGAAAGCCAGGTCGATGCGACCCTGGTGGGCTTCGATTCGTGTTCTGAACACAACGCGCGCCGCGTCCGGGCGCCGCCACCGTGGCGCGGCCGTCGGCTGCCATCAGGCGCAGCCGCCACGTCCGCAGCCAAAGTCGCGGCCAATCAATGTTTGAGGTCGCTGCCGTTCCTGGTGAGCCCGCAGCGCGTGGCGGCATCAAGCGAGAAACGGGTTGACGACAGTCGGGGCGCCGAAGCGTTGGCCATGACTCAGATCTTCGCTGTATAGAGTCCGGGCTTCGGCGCGCAGGGCCGCCTCGACCACCATTCGCGTCCCAGATCGAATGCTGATGCGTGATCGACCTCTCGATGGCGGCGTTGACCAACGCCTGGTCGCTATCGATCACCGGCCACGCCGTCAAGGCCAGTGTCAGCTCCTGCGCGGCCGCCGGCGTCATCTTCTGCTGTGTCTTTGACTTCGCACTCCTGCTCACACCGATCCCCCCCGGCGTATAAACTCGCGCAACCCCGCCCCTGAACGTCCCAACCGGAAAGCACTCATCTTGAGCGACGAACTTCTCTTCGAAATCCGTGACGGCATCGCGCATGTCACCCTCAACCGTCCGCAGGCACGCAATGCCCTCACCTACGCCATGTATGAAGGCCTGGCGGCGTATTCGCAGCAGATCGCCAGGGATGATTCCATCAAGGTGCTGGTGATTCGCGGCGCCGGTGACAAAGCCTTTGCGGCCGGCACCGACATTTCGCAGTTTCTCGAGTTCACCAATGGCGAAGACGGCATCGCCTACGAAGAAGGTCTCGGCGCCCATCTCGAGGTACTCGAACGCTGCTGCAAACCGGTGATCGCCGCCATCGACGGCGCATGCACGGGAGGCGGCGCCGCCATTGCCTCGGTGTGCGATCTGCGGGTGGCCACGCGGGCGTCAAAGCTCGGCTTCCCGGTGGCGCGCACACTCGGCAACTGCCTCTCGGTCAAGAATCTCGCACGCATGTCGGCGCTGATCGGACAGTCACGCGTCATCGAACTCATGTTCACCGCACGCCTGGTCAGCGCCGAAGAAGGCGCAGCCATCGGCTTTCTGCATGAAGTGGTCGATGACGGCGCCGCGCTCACCACGCGCATTGCCGAACTCGCCCAAACGGTGGCCGGCCTCGCGCCGCTGACGCTTGCGGCCACCAAGGAGCAACTGCGCCGCCTGCGCGAAGGCATGCTCTCGCATGTGGAAGACCACGACCTGGTGCGCATGTGCTTCGGCAGTGAAGACTTCCGCAACGGGGTCAAGGCGTTTGTCGGGCGCAAGCCGCCGCTGTGGACCGGGCGGTGAAGGTCAATCCGAACCGGCTCCAGCGAGGCTCGTACCGGGAATCCCGCTCGCTGCGAACGCAGCGGCATCAGCGTTACACTGAGCCCCTGGAATAGTCGGGAAAAAAACCATCATGGCAGTGATCGAACGCATCGCCGGACTTGCGCAGGAAATGACCGACTGGCGGCGCGACATCCACGCCCATCCGGAACTCGGATTCGAGGAACTGCGCACCGCCGAAATCGTGGCGACGAAGCTCGCGGGTTTCGGGCTCGAAGTGCATCGCGGGATCGGCAAGACCGGCGTGGTGGGCGTGCTGCGCGCCGGCAGCGCCAAGCGCTCGCTGGGCCTGCGCGCCGACATGGATGCCCTGCCGATCGTCGAGGCCAACACCTTCGCGCACCGCTCCACGCAGGCCGGGCGCATGCATGCTTGCGGTCATGACGGCCACACCGCCATGCTGCTGGGCGCAGCCAGGTACCTGGCCGAGACACGCGCCTTCGACGGTGTGGTCAATTTCATCTTCCAGCCCGCCGAGGAAGGCATCGGCGGCGCGCGCGCCATGATCGCCGACGGCTTGTTCGAGAAGTTTCCGTGCGAAGCCATATTCGGCATGCACAACCGGCCCGGCCTGGCGCTGGGCAAGTTCGCGGTGCGTGCCGGACCGATGATGGCCGGTGGCGCCTATTTCGACATTCACGTCACCGGCCGCGGCGCCCATGGCGCGCGGCCCGAGACCGGCATCGATCCGGTGCTGGTGGCATCGCACATTTCGATCGCCCTGCAAAGCATCGTCTCGCGCAACCTGCGCCCGCTCGATGCAGCGGTGGTCTCGGTGACCAAGATCCACGCTGGCGACGCCTACAACGTGATTCCGCAGACCGCGCAGCTGTCCGGCACGGTGCGCGCCTTCACGCCCGAGGTGATGGCCCTGATCGAATCCGCTATGCGGCGCATCGCAAAAGGCACGGCCGACGCGTTCGGCGCCACTGCGGAAATCGATTTCCGGCTGATTTTCGCACCCACCATCAACGACGCCAACGAGGCCGAGTTCGTCGCCGGAATCTGCGCGGCGGTGGCGGGCGCAGATAACGTCAACCGCAATCCGAACCTGATCGTGGCCTCCGAGGATTTCTCGTTCATGCTGGAGAAGGTGCCGGGCTGTTACTTCAACATCGGTAACGGCGCCGGCGCGGGCGCTTGCGAGGTGCACAACCCCTCGTACGACTTCAACGACGGCGCCCTGGCCATGGGCGCGAGCGTGTTCGCGCGCATCGTCGAAAGCCGGCTCGCCAAAAGTAACTGACGAAGTACGGCAGCATGCCGCAAGTTGGAACCACCGGGGAAATGCGATGAACAATCGCCGCAAACTGATGCTTGTCCTGAATGCAGGCGTGCTCGGCGGACTTGCGCGAGCGGCTTGCCAAGACCGGTTCGGTGGCCACCGCGAGCAGCCCCGATGAATTGCGCAAACGCTATGCCGACTGGAGCGCCATTTTCGGCAGGATCGCGCGCGATGCAGGCCTCAAACCACAGTAAGAACACCCAACGCTTCATAAACGGAGAAAATCATGCACCCGAAAGCCAAATTCCTGCTCACCGCCGCCATGGACATCGACCCCGACAAGGAGGCGCTGTTCAACGAGGTCTATGACAAAGAGCACATCCCGGAACTATTGAAGGTGCCGGGCGTGCTGGCGGTGCACCGCTATGTGTCGGTCCCGCTCAACATGAGCATTGGCGGCGCCACCAAGACCATGGTTGCCGAGGGCGAACCCAAGTACAGCGCCACCTATGAACTGGAAAACGCGGACGTGCCCGCCAGCGCCGCCTGGGCGGCCGCCGTGGAGATGGGTCGCTGGCCGGCGCAGGTGCGGCCACATACGCGCAACCGCCGCCATACGCTGCGCGCGGTCATGTAGCTCGACATGGCCGGGCGGCGGCGCCGGCCTGCAGCAGCGTCCATAGGTGGGTCGGGATCGCTTGTGGCGCTTGCGCTGGGCATCGCTGATATCGACAAAGGCCTCGCGTTGTTGCACCGAGGCGCACACCACCAGCACATCGACACCGCCCAATGCCGCTTCAGCCGCCGCGACCGTGCGCCTGCCTTCACCGGCCATGCCGAAGTCGGCTTCGTTCAGAAGATCGGGCCGATCGGCCGCAGGAATTCCGCGCATGGGTCGATCACCGCCTCCAGCCATTTCGATGCGGCCCACCCGTTCCCGGATCGGCAACACGCCGACCACACCTGCCACCGGTTCGACTTGGTGGCGCAAGCGCAGCATGAAGCGGGCACTGCTCACGACGCCGCCCAGACCCGGACTGCGCAATCGGCATGCAACCCGAGCAGGCGTTGATCCAGCCGCACCCCCAGCCCCGGCGCCGCGGGCAACCCGGAACTTCCGGCAACACGAACCGGCACATCGCCGCCTGCCAGGGTATCGAACAAGGGGCTTTCGTCGAACTGCAATTCCAGCGTGTCGAACGACTCCATCGCGGCGCCTACCTGCAGGCTCGCCGCGTGCGCGATCGGCCCGCTCGGGTTGTGCGGCGACATCGCCACGCCGTAGCCGGCAAACGCCGCGGCAGCGCGCAGCATCTCAGCCAAGCCGCCGATGTATTTCACGTCGGGCATCATGACGTCATAGGCGCCGGCTTCGCAATACGGGCGAAACGCGTCGAAGCCGATGCCCTGCTCCATCCCCGCGAGGCGAATTCCGCGCGCATTGGCCAGGCCGCGCAGGCGCACCAGCGCGGCGATATGGGCAGCGATTTCCGGCAACGGGCATTCGATCCAGTAGACGCCAAACTCGGCCGCGGCATCGATCAGACGCGCGGCGGTGGCTTCGTCGAAGCGCCAGTGGCAATCGACCATCAGGCGGCAGGCCGGGCCGATTTGCGCCCGCACCGCAGCCACCCGTGCCAAGCCCGCCTGCATCGCCGCCGCGCCACCGCCACGCTTGCAAAGTGCCACATCGACCTCGTCGAAGGGGGCCATCTTGAAGGCGCAAAAGCCCGCATCCCGGGCGGCGCGCGCGCTCTGTGCAAAGCCCTGCGGCGAGCGCTCGACGGTGCGCCGGTTGATGTTGGCGTACAGCGTTATCGACTCGCGCCGGGCACCACCAAGTGCATCGACCAGCCGCAGGCCGGCCTTTTGCGCATGCAAATCCCACAAGGCCTGATCGATCGCCGACACCATCGCCGCCTCGGCCAGATCGCGCGGCTGGATTGCTGCGGCGAAGACCGCCGGCGCGGCGGTGGAACATTGCAGCGCATGCGCGGCCAGCCGGTCCGCCGCCTCGGCCAGCGCGCTTTCCTTGCCGTTGAGGCTGGCCTCGCCGCTGCCGCGCCGGCCTTCGGCATCTTCCACTTGCATGAAGACCCAGCGTGTCTTGGGCGAGATCACCACCTGGTGCAGCGCCATGCGGCGCAGTCCGGCATTGCTCATGCACGCCTCAACTTGCGCAGCGGCGCCGCTGTTTGCGCCGCAATGCGCGCAAGCAGTTCGAGCTTGGCCTTGGTCGCATGCGCACCCATGATCATCGAGGCGGCTTCCTGGTCATGCGCTTCCAGCGCGGCGATCAGATGGCGGTGGTCATTGGCGACCCCGGCGAAGCGCGCCGCGCCATAGCCGAAGTTGCGCCACAGGGCAGCCAGCAGCATCCAGTGCTTGTCGACGATCGGCAGTGCGTCGACGTTGTCGGCGATGCGGTTGATGGTCTGGTGAAAGCGCCGGTTCTCGGCCACCACCGCCGCATGATCAGCGCTGCCGATGTGTCGCTCCAGCACATCCTCGATCGCGCGCAATTCGGCGATATCGCCCGCGCTCGCGCGCTGCGCCGCGCGACGCACCATCATCACCTCGAGCGCGGTGCGAATCTCGAACAGGTTCTCGACAAAGCGCGCATCGATGGTGCGCACCCGCGCGCCGCGATTCGGTTCGATCACCACCAGCCCTTCGCCTTGCAGCTCGCGCAGCGCTTCACGCACCGGCATGTGGCTCACGCCATAGCGGGTGGCTAGCGCATCGATGGTGATGCGCGCGCCGAATTGCAGATCCCCGGCGACGATGTCATCGCGGATGCGCAGGCCGATATATCGAGATTGCTGGTGGACATTTGATCAATCCTTTGATCAAACATAGCCAAAACCGTGAATCATGTCAATTAACAATCGACATATTTGATCAAATCAAGCATTTTCGTCAATCGCAAACAGCCCTCGCGCCTGCCCCCTTGGGAGACCCTCTTGAAGTCGCTCATCCCATCTGTGCGCCGTTGTTGACTAACCTCGCCGGCGCGCCGCAGTTGGTATGCTTGCGCCTTTGACTTGAGATGCCGGATTCATGGATTCGCTTTCACAAATCGCACTCGGTGCCGCGGTAGGCGTAGCCACCATGGGGCGGCGCAGCGCCGTCTGGAAGGCCGCCTTGTGGGGCGGCGTGGCCGGCTCGCTGCCCGACCTCGATGTGCTGATCGACCATGGCGACGCGATTCGCAACATGGTGCTGCATCGCGCGGAAACCCATGCGCCGTTCTGGTTGAGCCTGTTTTCGCTGCCATTCGCGCTCGCGGTCGCGCGCCTGCATGGCGAGTGGGCGCACTGGCGGCGCTGGTGGCTGGCCATCTGGCTGGCGCTGGTGACTCACCCCTTGCTCGACGTGATGACGGTGTACGGCACGCAGCTCGCCCTGCCTTTCAGCGACCATCCGTACGCCGTGGGCAGCGTGTTCATCATCGACCCGCTGTACACACTGCCGCTCTTGATCGGCGCCGGCTGGGCCCTGGCAACACGCGAGAAGAGCCAGGGCAAGGGGCTCGTCACTGGCCGCGGCATGCGTGCCAACAGCATCGGCCTGGTTTTGAGCACGGCCTATCTGGCCTGGGGCGTGATTGCGCAACAGCAGGTGACACGCGTGGCCAGCGCGGCGCTGGCGACGCAGGGAATCACCGCCGAGCATGTGCTGGTCACGCCCAGCGCCTTCAACAGCCTGCTGTGGCGCGTGGTGGTGGTGGCGGGCGACAACTATCTCGAGGGCTTCCACTCCCTGCTTGATCGACCCGCAGCTGACACCCCGACGATTGCCTTCGAGCGCTATCCCCGCGGCAATGCGCTGGCGGCCGAATTGCAACGCGACCAGGCGGTTGACCGCATACGCGCATTCAGCAAGGGCTTTTACGCCATGCGGGTCGAGGGTGCGCGGGTGCTCATCACCGACCTGCGCATGGGTCAGGAGCCGAACTACATATTCAGCTTCGCCGTCGCCGAACGTCACAGCCCCGCGGTCGCGCTGGCCAGGCCGGAACAAATCGGCGCGCGGCCGGACCTCGCCTGCGGCCTGCCCTGGATATGGCGGCGCATGTGGGGCGAGCTCCTGCCGCCACCGACCCGGTTTTGCGCCAAACCCGCAGGGCGCGCCCTTCAGTGAAGCCTGGCGCAAACCAGCGGGCTGCGGATACGCCGACAGTTTTCAGCCGGCACAGTACCTGCGACGCCAGACGCAATTCATCCGAGCCCGGCCCGCCGATTCACCCCTTGCCCGAAACCTTCGGGCAGACGCCTGTAAAGCCGACGCCATGACCTCAGACCTGACCGCACTGGTCACACTGATCCGCCAGTTCGCCCTTGAGCGCGACTGGGAACAGTTCAATTCGCCGAAGAACCTGGCGTGCTCTCTTTCGATCGAGGCAGCCGAAGTGCTGGAGCATTTCCAGTGGCTTACAGACAGCCAAAGCCGCGAGATGCCGGCCGACAAGGTGCAGGCCGTGGCGCTGGAAGCGGCGGATGTGTTCCTTTATCTGTTGAACCTCGCCGACAAGCTTGGCATCGATCTGGTGGCCGCCGCGCACCAGAAGCTTTTGATCAATGGGCAGAAGTATCCGGTCGAACTGGCGCGCGGCAGCAGCAAAAAATACACGGAGTTGTGACGCGCGAAATCGAATGACGCACAGCGTCAAGCCAGCGCGCTCAAAGCGCGCGCCGCCACGTAGTTCGCCAGTTCGACTGTCGCCACCCCGCCGCAGAGCGGCACGCAGTCAGGCGGAAATTCCTGCACGAAATGCGCCCCCGCCGCCATTGGGCCAAAACAGCCGGGGCGCATGCGCCAGCCTGGAGCCGAGTACGAAAAAGGTCGACCGGATGCCGGCGCGCTGCAGCACTTCCAGCACGTGTGGCGTGACTTCCGGCTCGGGGCCGTTGTCGAAGCTGAGGGTGAGTTTGAACACTGCCGGCTTTCCACACGCGCGCCTTGCGGCGCTGCATGCCGGAATTATAGTGAGCCCTCGCGGGCGCCTGGCTTCTCGCCGCTGTCGCAAACCGGTTTGCGAACGGCCGCGCCGCTCAGCGCAGGTCGATCTTCAACGCCGCCTTCTGCACCTTGCCCAACGCTGTCTTGGGCAGGCTCTCGACAAACACCACGCGCCGCGGGTGCTTGTACTTCGCCAGCTTGCCATCGAAAAGCGCCAGCACCCCGGCCTCATCGATGCTCATGCCGGGCTTCCTCACCACGGCCGCCACCGCGACTTCGCCCCACTTTTCGTCTGCCACGCCGACCACCGCGGCCTCCTGCAATGCGGGGCAGTCGGCCAGCAGGTTCTCGATCTCGGCCGGATAGATGTTCTCGCCGCCTGAGATGATCATTTCCTTCAAGCGCCCGACGATGTAATAGAAGCCGTCTTCATCCTGGCGCGCCAGATCGCCGGTCTTGAACCAGCCGTTCTCGAACGCCGGGTTGTCGGCATCGCGCCAGTAACTCTGCACGATGTTGTGGCCACGCAACCAGACCTCACCGGTCTGTCCACGCGCCACCTCGGCGCCGCCGGCCATCAGGCGCGCTTCCACATGCAGCGCGGCCTTGCCGCAGCTGCCCACGTGGCTCATCGCGTCCTCGACGCGCAGCGCGATCGAAACCGGGCCGGTTTCGGTGGCGCCATACACCTGTATCACCGGGATACCACGCGCATGAATCGCATTGATCAGCGAGTGCGGCACCACCGAGGAACCGCAGTTGATGCGCTTCAACGAAGACAAATTGGTGGTGGCGAAATCCGCGTGCTCGATCACGCTCTTCAACACTGCCGGCACCAGGAGCGAGATGGTCGGCCGGTAACGGGCGCAGTCCTGCAACCAGCGACCGGGGTCGACCCGCGCGTGCAGGGTGACGCTGGCCCCCAGGGAGAGCAGCGGCAGGGTCTGGATGCACAAGCCGCCGACGTGAAACATCGGCAGGTTGAGCAGCAGGCGATCCTCGTGCGCGAGATCCTGGCTGGCGATCGCGCTCTGGATATTCCACAGCAGGTTGGCCTGGGTGTGCAGCGCACCCTTGGGGCGCCCGGTGGTTCCCGAGGTGCTGACGATCAGCACGGCGTCCTGGTCGCTGCCCGTCAGGGCTTGCAGAAGGGCGGCGTCTTCGGGGCTGGCCTGGTTCTCGCAGAGTGCCCCAAACGCCTGCGTCGCAATCCCGGCTGCCTGTGCGCAATCGCGGCCCAGGCCGGCCATCGCCTGATCGACCAGCAGGAAGCGCGGCTCGGCATGCTGCAACAGCGCGGCAAGCTCCGGCACTGCAAGGCGGAAGTTGAGCGGCACCGTAATCGCGCCCAGGCGCGCGCAGGCCATCAGAAGCGCGATGAAGTCGGGATGATTTAATCCGAGAAACGCCACCCGATCGCCGCGCCCGATGCCATTGGCGTGCAGGTACGCTGTCGCACGCAGGGTGCGCTGCCACAGGGCCGCATACGAAAGTTGCCGGCTCTCGAAATGAAACGCCGTCGCAACCGGCGTCATCAGCGCCCAATGCTCGATGATGCGCGAAAGGTTCATGGCGGAGCGGGCAGCGTTACACCACCGCCTCGTCATCGCGTTCGCCCGCTTCATAGAGGCACTCCCGACCCAGGCGGTCCAGGCATAGCTCCGCGGTCCACGGCAGCATCAGCGAGCCGCAACGCGAATCGCGATACAGGCGCTCCAGCGCCAGGGTTTTCAGCATCGATTGGCCGCCACAGGTGCGCACCGCAAGACGGCACAACTCATTGGCGTTTTCCATGATGGTGTAGTGCGCGGCGTAGCAGCGCAGTCGGGTTTCCTTGTCGGGGTCGACGCGTGCGTCTCGGGCATTCTGCAGGAACAGCGCGCGCGTCTGCTCCAGCTTGATCTTCATTTCCGCCACCGTGATCTGCTTGGTCGGGTACATGCGCCGCTTGACCGGCGGCGTGCCCGGCATTTCACCGCGCAGATAGCTGATGGTGAAGTCATAGGCCGCCTGCGCGATGCCCATGTAGGTTGGCGACAGCGTGGTGAACATGTGCGGGTAGCGCATGGCCGCCTGCATGTAGTGGCCTTCGGGAATCAGGCGCTCGCAATTGGCAACGAATACGTCTTTCAAGAGCAGCGTGCGCGAGACCGTGCCGCGCATGCCAAGCGGATCCCAGTCGCCGACCACGCTGACCCCGGGGGCCTTGGCGTCGACGGCGAGATACAGCGAATCGCGCATGCCGGCGTCCGGTTTGTCGATCGTGCACAGCACACCGTAATAGTCCGCCGCGCCGGAAAGGGAGGCAAAAATCTTCTTGCCGGTGACCAGGTATCCGCCATCGACCTTCTTGGCCAACGTGCCCCATGGCGCCTTGCCGGCCGCCGCCGCACCGCCTTCCGAAAAGGGTTGCGAATAGATCTTGCCCTCTCTGGCGACCCGCTCGAAATGGATAGCGCGATTGCTTTCGTGGTCGGCACGCTCGGTGGCGCTCATGTCGAGCGCATCGGCGATGAAGCTGATCCACATCATCGAACACACATGCATGTTGTACGAAAGCGCGGTGGCGCCGCAGTGCCGCCCCATTTCGGCGGCGGCGATGACGTAAGTGGTGAAATCGGCGCCCAGCCCGCCATGGGATTCGGGCACGCACATGCCGAGCAGGCCGACCTCGCGCATGTCGTCGTAGTTGACGAACGGAAATACGGCATCGCGGTCCCACTGCGCCGCGCGTGGCGCGAACTTGTTCAAACCGATATCGCGCGCCAGGGCGAAGATTCTCTGCTGCTTGGGCGTCAGGGTGAAATAGCCGTTGTCGATCGGCGGCGGCATGTAACGGCCGCGGACGGGTGCTTGTGCAGAGGCTATGACAGCAGCCATTGGATTCTCCCGCAAAGGGTTTAAGGAAACACTGAATAAGTCCGTAGGTCGAAAAGGCCGCTTTTGCAATGGTTTGAACTGAAAGGAGCTGCCGTTCGATAGCCTGCGTTCCGGGGACTTACTCAGCGTTCTTTGAGGGAAACACTGAACAAATCCGCAGGTTGAGAAGGCCGCTTTTGCTACCGCTTGAATTGAAAGGAGCTGCCGTTCGATAGCCTGCGTTCCAGGGACTTATTCAGCGTTCTTTGAGGGAAACACTGAACAAGTCCGCAGGTTGAGAAAGCCGCTTTTGCTACCGCTTGAATTGAAAGGGGCTGCCGTTCGAAAGCCTGCATTCCAGGGAATTATTCAGCGTTCTCCCTGGGAAAGTGTCGATTGAGAAAGCGCAAGACCGCGGCGTCGAACGCGGCCGGGTCTTCCATGTTGGCCAGGTGGCCCACGCCGGGCAGGCACAGGTACTCACAACCGGGAATTCGCGCCGCCATTTTTTCCATCACCGCGGGCGCCGCATTCCTGTCGTGCTCCCCGGCCAGGGCCAGGGTCGGCACGCGGATATCCGCCAAACGGGCGCGCCTGTCGAAAGCCACAATCGCCGAAAGCGCCGCCCGATACGCGGCCTCCGGCACGCGCGCCATCAGCGCGGCCGCAGCGGCATGTGTTGCGGCGCCGGCACCGGCGGCCATCATGCCGGGCACCAATTCGGCGGCCAATGCGGCCATGCCGCGGCCGGCGTCCAGCGGCGCGAAGCGCGATTGCAGAAAGCCTTGCTGCCAGGCGCCGCCGGGCGTGCCAAACGCAGGGCTGGTGCCCGAGAGAATCAGGCCGCTTACCTTGTGCGGAAAAAGTGCCACCGCCTCCTGCGCGACCATGCCGCCCATGCTGTGGCCCAGCAGCACCGTACGCGGCGCGGCCAGTGCATCGATCAGGGCCTCCAGCGCGCGCGCCAGTCCTTCGTTGGTGTAGGGGTCGATCATGGCCGAATCACCATAGCCCGGCATGTCCCATGCAACCGCGCGGTAGCCACTGTCGGAAAGCGCCTTCACCGTGCTCGACCAGGCCTCCTTGGCGCCGCCTACGCCGTGCAGCATCACCACCGCGGTGTCGCCGCTGCCAGCCGCCAGGATCGCGGGCAGCTTCATGCGGCCGCCAGTTCGCCCAGCAACTCGCCGGCGTCGACCACCGGCACATCGTCCAGGCTGACGCTGCAGCTCTTCATCGGCAGGTCGAAATGCCCGAGCGTGTGGCGCCCGGCGACCTCGTTGGCGCCGGTTGAATAGAGGAAGTTGCCGGCGAAGGCGCGCAGCTCGGTGCCGTTGAAATCCTTCTTGTCGTAGAACATCATCGAGTCCCAGCGCGCCAGTGGATTCATGCCCCAGCCCACATGCGAGACGGCATAGGCCTCCTGATCACCCCAGGCCGCGAAATACCCGCGCATCAGTTGCGCATCCAGGTTTTCGCCCTCGATGTTGGTGACGAAATCGTTCTCGATGGTGAGCGTGATCGGCTCCTGCAGATAGCGCTTGAAGGTGAGGTTGACATCCCCCGGCGCCATCACCAGCGTGCCATTGACCGACCCGCCCCTGGGAAACGCCAGGCACAGGCCGCCCGGCCAGTGGCTGATGCTGCCTGGCCTGGCGGTGAAGCCCCAGCCGCCGCCGATGCGCGCCCCGGCCAGGTCGATCCGCAAGTCCGAGCCGGCAACCGACTGCACGTGCATGTGCCTGGCATTCTTGAGCATGCGCATGCCGGCGCGCACGCGCGCCTCCAGGGCCGGATCGGGCGCGCAGCGCTCGAGCACCTCGGGATGCTCGTTGGACACCATCAACACCTTGGCGCCGCCCTTCAGGATCGCCGGCAGCTCGATGGCATGCAGCAGGCCTTCGACGGTGAGATCGGCCACAAACGAGGACTTGGCCAGCGCATCGATCACCGGCGCCAACTGGCCGATGGCGTCCGATGCGCCGGTCGAACGCACCGGCACCGGCGCGCTGAGCTTCGGGCTTTGCAGCACCAAGTGGTAGAAGCGGGCGCCCAGTTGCGCCAGCGCCAACTCGGCCAACTGCACATTGACCGTGCGCGACTGGGTTTCCGAGAGGATCGCCGCCGAATCGCCGCGCTCGACACCGCACAGCCTGAATACCTCGACGAATACGTCGATCCACTTGCCTTCGATGCGTTCTGTCAGCACGGTTTCACCCCATCATTGAATCTGAAAAATGTTGCCAATGGCAGCGCCAGGCGAGCCCTCAAACACCAGGGTTTCGCAGTGCCGCAAGACCAGACGCGCCTTTGCCTGCCGCGGGGCGCGCCCTACTTCGCTTCCTTCAGGCGCAGGCCCCAGCGCTCGGCCAGTTTCGGCGCGCGCCCCGGCGTGCTCCACGGGCACACCGCGATGCAAATGCCGCAGCCGTAGGTTTCGTTGAAGTACGGCATGCACTTGTCGAAATCCACCCACCATTTGCGCTCACCGCGCACATCGGCCTTGTCGTTGTTGATCGCCTGCGGCGGGCAGGCATCGGTGCATACACGGCAGCGGCTGCAGAAATCATCGGCGCCAAAGCGGTCCGGCGCGCTGGCCACCAGGGGCATGTCTGTTTCGACCGCAGCCAAGCGCAACGATGAGCCCAATTCGCGGTTGATGATCGAGCCGTGCTTGCCCAGCTCGCCAAATCCCGCTGCCAGTGCAGCCGGCACCAACGATAGAGAGCCGACCCACGGACCGGCATGCGGTTTGGCCTGGAACCCTTGGGCGCGAATCCATTGCGCGGTGAAATTGGCCACCCGTGCGCCGCGGTTGTATTGGTCGGCCACCTCGATCTGGCTCGCCAGATTCGCAGCATCGTGCTCACACACCTCCGACAGCAGTGCATGATCCATTGCAATCCCCAGCACCAGCACATGCGGCAGATCGCTGGTGTGGCCCTGATACACCCATAGCGGATTCATGTCGGCCACGTCTGCCAAATCCGCGGCGCTACCTGCGGGGCGCAGTGCCGGGCGATTCAGTGCGAAGGCCTTGAGCTCGCCGGTCCATTGCGCCGCGCTCTTCTCGACCTTTTGCGGCGCCGCTGGGTCCAGGCGCGGCCCGCGATCGGCCCTGGTGTAAATGGTCTCGAATGCAGGTGCGCTGTTGAAACGATGCACCGTATGGCGCTGCATCTTTTCGTGCACCAGGGTCTCGGGTTGGCGCGACCAGAAAATCTGTCGCGGCGAACGGCGCCCGCCTTCGCCCACGCCGTTGACCGTGTTGCCGGAAATGCCTTCGAGCATCGCCGCCACGTCAGCCGCAGGCTGCCAAGGGTCGGCGGCCCAGTTGATGCGCGGCGGGCGTGGCGTGCTCACGTCAATCCACCGGCACGCGGCCCGGCGCAATCACTCGCCAAAGAGCAAGCGCGGGCCCGCGAAGCAGGCCACAACTGCGGGCGCGCAGCGCCACAGCTTTCGTGGGGAATCGGGGTGCCGCGTTCATGCTTGCAAATTATATGAACATGCATAGAATGTCAACATGACCCAGCCCGCAGCAATCGAGAAGACATCGGCACGCGCCTTGCGCCGGAAGGGCGCGTTTGTCGACGACTACCTGTCCTACCTTCTGGCGCGCGCCAGCCACGCGGTGTACAAGGAATTCAACGGCGAAGTGCGCGCCGCCGGCCTCACCTCACTTGAATGGCGCGTACTGGCCACGTTGTCCGACGGCGACGGCCTGACCATCGGCGAACTGGCACAGGAAGTGATTGCCCAGCAGCCGACGCTCACCAAATTGCTGCTGCGCATGGAGTCGGCCGGGCTCCTTAAGCGCCGCGCCAGCGCGGACGACGGCCGCAAGACCCTCGTATACGAATCGCGCCGGGGCCGCGAAGTCATCGGGCCGCTTCTGGCCGCCTCGAAGCGCCATGAGGCGATCGTGCTGGCTTCCTTCAAGCCGGACGACGTGCAGGCCTTGAAGGAAATATTGCACGGATTGATCGCACGCTTTCATTCCCGGCACGATTGATGCCGGGGTTTACCATGCAGGGTTGCAATTCAACTTTTTTCAGGAGCGTGTCATGGGCCTCAGATCACTGGCTGCTTTACTCGTGTTTGGTGTTGCGTCACAAGCGGCGGCGCAATCAAGCGTGCCGACGGTGCTGCAAATTTCCAGCTGGGTTCCGCCATCGCACTTCATCTACCGCGAGCTGATGGCGCCCTGGGCGGCCGGGGTCGAGAAAGCCACACAGGGCCGGGTCAAGGTGGATACCCTGCCCAAAGGCGTGTCTTCGCCGCAAGGCCACTTCGATGCGATTCGCGACGGCCTGGCGGATGTCACCTTCAACATTCACGGCTATGTGCCGGGGCGCTTCACCCTGACCAAACTGGTGGAGCTGCCGTTCATCGGCGACAACGCCGAGGCGCTTTCGGTGGCCTACTGGCGCATGCATGAAAAGCATCTGGCGCGCGCCGGCGAACACAAGGGCCTGAAGGTGCTGGCCTTGTTCGCCCATGGTCCCGGACAGATCTACAACAGCAAGAAACCGATCAATGCGCTCACCGACCTGCAGGGCATCAAGTTCCGCGTCGGCGGCGGCATGGTCAACGATGTCGGCCGCCTGATCGGCGCCAACACCATGTTGAAGCCGGCCACCGAATCGTATGAACTGATGAGCACGGGGGTGGCCGACGGCGTGTTTTTTCCGGCGGAGTCGGTTTCCACCTTCAAGCTTGAGAAGTTCGTCAAATTCTCCACGGTTTTTCCCGGCGGGCTCTACAACACCAGCTTCGTGTTTTTCATGAACGACGAGAAATTCCAGAAGCTGTCGAAAGCCGATCAGGACGCCATCATGTCGGTTTCCGGTGAAGCGCTTTCACGCAGCATGGGGCGAGTGTGGGATGTGCGCGACCGCGAAGCCGTCGCCATTCTTGCCAAGGCCGGCGTCAGTATCGTCAAGGCCGGCAACGCACTGGTTGACGATGTGGGCAAGCGCACGGCGTCGCTCGAAGGCGACTGGGTCAAGGACGCCAACGCCAAGGGCATGGACGGCATTAAGGTGCTGGGCGAGTTCAAGGAAGAGATCAAAAAGCTGACGCCGCGCTAGCACGGTCGCGCCGGCTCAGCGCCGCGCGACGGCGCAAGGCTGCTGCTTGTTCGCCGCTGCCGCCCCGCGCTAAGTTGCCGGCAGCCCCGCAATCGCCTCGTCCACTGCTTGCGCCAGGCGTTGCACGATTTCGCCTAGTTGCGCGTCAGTCACGATGAAAGGCGGCGCCAGCAGCACATGGTCGCCAGCCCTGCCGTCAACGCAGCCGCCGCTGGGGTAGCACGCAAGCCCCAGGCGCATGGCCCCTTGCTTGATGCGCGCATGCAGTTGCAACGCCGGGTCGAATGGCGTGGCGCTGGCGCGATCTGCCACCAGTTCGATCGCCTGCATCAGGCCGCGGCCGCGAATGTCGCCCACATGCGGGTGGTCGGCGAAGGCCCGGCCGAGTTCTGCCTGCAGGGTTGCGCCACGCTGCCTGACCGCTGCCAACAGATCGTCATCCTCGATCACGCGCTGCACCTCGAGCGCGGCGGCACAAGCCAGCGCGTGGCCCATATAGGTGAAACCGTGCTGGAACGCACCTGAACCAAGGGTGAAGGCGTCGTGCACGCGCCGGCTCGCCAGTACCGCACCGATCGGCTGGTAGCCCGCGCCCAGGCCTTTGGCGATGGTCATGATGTCCGGCGCCACGCCTTCCTGTTCGCACGCATGGAGAGTGCCGCAACGCCCCATGCCGCACATGACCTCGTCGAGTATCAGCAGGATGCCATGGCGATCGCAGACTTCGCGCACCCGCCTGAAATAGCCCGGTACCGCCGGCGCCGCACCGAGCGTGGCGCCGACCACCGGTTCGGCGATGAAGGCGATTACCGTTTCCGCGCCGACGCGAAGAATCGCCTGCTCCAGCTCATCGGCCAGGCGTGCACCGTAGAGCTCGGCGCTCTCATCCAAGCGTTGCTCACGATACGGATAACAGGGGCTGACGTGAGTTACCTCCATCAACAAGGGCGCGTAGGGTGCGCGCCGCCACTGGTTGCCGCCAATCGCCAGCGCGCCCAGGGTGTTGCCGTGATAACTCTGGCGGCGCGCGATGAAATGCGTGCGCCGCGGCTGCCCGATTTCCAGAAAGTACTGGCGCCCCATCTTGAGCGCGGTTTCCATCGCCTCGCCGCCGCCTGAAACAAAGGCGGCGTGGCTGATGCCGGCCGGCGCGCGCGCCACCAGGTGCGCCGCCAGCGCCTCGGCCGGCTCGCTTGAGAAAAAACTGGTGTGCACGTAGCAGAGGCGGTCGGCCTGACGCTTGAGCGCTTCGATCACGCGCGGATGGCCATGGCCCAGGCAGGAAACCGCCGCTCCCCCCGAGGCGTCGATGTAGCGCTTGCCATCGCGATCAAACAGGTAGATGCCGGCGCCGCGCACGGCCACCGGATAGTCGTGGGCGGGTGAGCGGTGGAAGATCTTCGAGCTTGGGTTGGGGCTGTCTGTATTCATCGGAAAACGGCTGCGCACACCGCCGCGACACATGCCAAGCCCGTATTCTAGAGCGCGCCGCGCCAGGCCCTGCTGCAAGCCGCGCCGGCCGCGGCCGCCGGCAGCGCACGCGCCGTCGGGGTGCGTATTGCGCAGATCATCGAGCCCGACGGTGCCGCCCGTGCCCGGCCCGCAGCCCTACAATCGCGCGATCCGCATTTCGATCCCTGCCGCATGCCCATACTGGCCGTTGCCCGCCTGTGGTTCGAAGGCAATGCCTTCTCGCCGCTTCCCACCGGGCTTGCCCAGTTCGCGGCGCGCGAATGGACGCGCGGCCCGGCCGCGCTTGCCGCCGCACGCGACACCGCCACCGAACTGGCGGGCGTACAGGACGTGCTGGCGCAGCAGCCGCAATGGCGCGCCGAATTGCTGCGCAGCGCCGCGGCCAACCCGGGCGGCCCGATCGAGCATGCGGTGTTTGAAGCCTGGTGCGACGAAGTCATGGCCGACCTGGCGGCATTGCAAGCGGACGCGGTGTACCTCTCGCTGCACGGCGCCGCCATCACCGACCAGTGCGCGACTGCGGACCTGGAGATCGTAAAGCGCGTACGTCTCTTGCTGCCGGAAACGCCGCTGGCCGCCAGTTTCGACCTGCACGGCAACCTGCCGCCGGCGATCGTGGCCCACCTCGACTTCGCCACCGGCTATCGCACCTATCCGCATGTCGACATGCGCGAAACCGCGGCCCGCGCTGTGGCGCGCCTGTTGCGCATCGCCGCCGGCGCACCGGCAGGCCATGGCTTTGTGCTGCCGCTCGGCCTGCGGCTGCCCAGTTTCAACATGCGCAGCGAAGTCGCGCCAATGGCCCCGCTTTTGGCGCAGGCGCGGGCCCTGGAACAAACGTCCGCCGCGGCGCTCGACATCACGCTGTTCGGCGGCTTTCCCTACGCCGATACGCCCGACACCGGCGCCTCGGTAATGGCATGGGCCGCCGGCGAGGACGAGGCGCGCGCCGCCTGCGAGAGCATCGCCATGCGCTGGCGTGCCTGCGCGCATGAATTCGAGCCGCAACTGGTGGATGCCGCCGCCGGCTTCAGGCAAGCCGGCGCGCTGCTCGCCGCGCAAGCGGCGGATCGGCCACGGCCGATCGCCGTCACCGATCCCGCCGACAATCCCTTGTCCGGCGGCGCCGCCGACACGCCGGGCCTGTTGCGCGCGCTCTTGGCGGCACGCGCCGAGACTGGCTCACCTATCGCCGTTTGTGCGCCTGGCGCCATCGTGTTCGCCTATTTCTTCGACCCTGATCTGGTCGCCCGCGCGCGTGAGGCCGGCCCGGGCGCGACCCTCGCGGTCCGGCTTGGCGCGCGCCTGGACAAGCGCTTTGGCGCAGCCATCGAGACCCGCGCGCAGGTGCTGCTCTTAACCGACGGCCGCTTTCGCAACAGCGGGCCGATGGAGCACGGCAGCACGGTCACGCTGGGTGCCACTGCGCTATTCGACATCGACGGCGTGCAGGTCATCGTGACATCCAGCGTGGGCGCCGCCAACGACCCGGGGTTTTTCACCCTGCACGGCATAGACCCGGCGCACGTGCGCCTTCTCTGCGTCAAGGCGAAGAACCATTTTCGCGCGGCGTTTTTGCCACTCATGGATGCGATCATCGATGTCGATTGCGCGGGGCCGGCCGCGGCGGACTTGGCGGCTCTGGAGCGACGCGGCCCGCAATGAAGCCGGCGCAGGACGCCATCTTCGCCATCGGGCCAGGCCGGGTGGGCCGGGCCGGACCGGGAGCCGACGATCCGCAATAGACTTTTGCGCGACAGCCGTGTGCGTGACAAAGGGAGGGTCCGCTCAACGTCAACGCCACAGGGCAGGATAAATGCGTGACGCGGCGCTGCGAAGACCGCAACGGCCGGCCTATCCGCCGGAATGGTCGAGTAGCGCCAAAATCGCCTGACTTGGAGGGACCTTGATCCACCGCCGCCACTGGCGCGAGTATGGCGCCGCGATCCGCTTCGCGGCGAAACTTGGCCTGGCGTTCGGCATCGCGGCCGGCGCCGTCGCGATCAAGCCGCCGCTTGCGGGCGCGCTGTTCGGCGCGATGAGCGGCGTGACGGATTTCGCCACCGGCATGGCGATGGTCGGTGCCATCGAGATATTCCTGCCGCGCACGGCCTTCGGACGCCGGCTGCTGGCGCGGCCGTTCCTGATCGTGGTGCTCGGCAAAGCGGCAGCTTATCTTGCGATCGTCGGCCTGGTAATCGGCGGCAGGCTCGGGCCGCAAGTCGCGGGTCTCGTGGCAGGCGCGGAGCTGGCGCCGCAACTCGCCGCACAGGTCGCCAGCAGCAGTCACAGCTGGTGGACCTGGTGGTGCGGCCCCGCCTGAGCCGCAAGTCAAACCCAAACCGCGCCCACCATCGCACTCAATTGCCAATGGTCGAGTCTCTTGGACCAGGCTAACACTCTCACCGGTGTCCACTACTTCGCTCTCGACTCCACTCGGCATGCGTTTCCCTCGACACCAATATTACAAGAGCAAGGCATATCAATAACCTTGAGCGATATTGCCTGTGGCCAATCCATAGTCAGAAGGATCGCCGAATTGCCAAACGTCAAAAGCGATGCGCACGCAATTTTTTGCAATACAGACGCTGTGCGCCGCTTTTGAAGCCGCTAAACCAGTTCAGCCAAACAGCGCGCCGCAGGCGCAACACGAATGCCATCGGCGCTCTCGTAGTCCTTGACGCCAGCAGCTGAAATCTGCCAGCTCGCCACACCCGGCATTTTCGCGCGCAGGTATTTGAGCGCCGGTGACACGCTCGCGTCACCCAGCTTGCATTCGATGAAGCTCACGGGCGCACCATCTTCAGTGATGACGAAATCGACCTCGCGGCCATCGTGATCGCGGAAGTAGCGCAACTCCATCGCGCGGCCCTCGACGTCGATCTGGTATTCCACCCATTTGAGCAAATGGCTGGCCACCAGATTTTCAAATCGCGCACCCGGATTGGTCACGACGCTCCAGTCGTAGTGATAGTGCTTTTGCTCTTTTTTTACTGCGCGCAAGCGCGGGGCGCCAAACGGCGCGATGCGAAATATGCCGTAGAGCCGCTCCAGAATATCAACCCAACGCGCCAGCGTGGCGTGCGCCACTTCCAAATCCTCACGCAGTGCGTTGATCGACAACGGACTGCCGACGCGGCCCGGCAGGGCGGTGGCGAGCAGTTCCAGCTTGGCCAGATCAGAGACGGTTTCGAGGCTCGTCACCTCTTCGCGCACCAGCCGTTCGCGATACGCCAGCGACCAGCGCCGGGTGAAACGCTCGGTGCCGCGTAAAAACGGTTCCGGAAATCCGCTGTAGTGCAACAGGTCATCAAATGCGGTCTGGCCGCCACCCAACTCAGCCACGCTCAAGGGGTGCAGACGAAAATGGAAGTAGCGGCCCTGCAGGGAATCGCCGCCGTAACGATAAAAATCCAGGCGCGCCGAACCGGTGACCAAAATGCGTTTGTGCGCGCCATACTGGTCGTACAACCCTTTCAGATAATTGCGCCAGCCCTTGTATTTATGGATTTCGTCAAAAAACCAGGTGTCCACCTGCGGCAGTTCCCGCTTCAGGATGATCGCACGCTGCTCCGCCACGTCGAAGTTGAGCTCTGCCGCCGAATCGCCCAACAGCGAGCGCGCCAGCGAGGTCTTGCCGATCTGGCGCGGCCCGCCGATGAAAATCATCTTTGACGGAAGATCTTCTTCAATCGCCGCGCGCAGGTAACGGCCCGGCAGGGTGCGGGTGCTGCGTTCGTCCGCCGTGAGTGGAAAAACAGTTTTATTTGATGATTTTTTGAACATGGGTAAATTCTACCAGACTAGAAATTACTCACGAGTTTTTTCTAGTAGGGGTGAAATTACTAACGTCTTAAAAAACACTTTAGCTAAGGGTAGGAATTTCAACGCCATTGTTGGAGTAATCCAGCCATATCCGTCTGGGTCAATCGTTGATTTGGCGCCGCAGACCCCTGACAAGCCGCGGAAACCCCGCCCCGGCATGCCCATTGTGTGTGCCTGTGGCCACCTGGGCGGCGGAAGTTTGCCGCTCGGGTGGCCACAGGCACAAGTCGCCCCCGACGAGCGAGTCTTATGGTCTTTTGCCCTACCACGCAATGCGCTGATCGAACTCGTTGTCCGGTATGGGTTGCGCGCGTGGATCGGCCTCGGCCGGTTCGCTGCCCGGCATCTCCCACGGCGGCGCTGGCAGGTATGGCAGTATGGATCGAGTGATCGAGACGTCAGGACCGAAGACGACGTGGGCGGCGCGGATGCCAGCCAGCGCTGGCGGATTGTGCAGTGGGGCGAGGGCGTTCAATGACTCCAACTCGGAGAGCGCGTCCGGCGTGAGCGGCGTGGGCGCGCTGAACTTCGCGCCGCCATGCACCACGCGGTGGCCCACGGCGGCGATGTCCAGCGCTGGCATTCTCGCTCCGTGCAATAGAGGCCGACACGTCATGCGAGGTTGTCGGGTTGTTGATCTCACGGGGCGAGCGGCGCAGCCAGTCGAGGAACAATTGAAGAGCGGCGGGGTGATCGGGAGAAGCTCTCGTCTGTTTCAACGCGCGCCCCTTTGCGATGGAGAAGTGGACGCTCGCGGCGGAGCCGAATTGCTCCACCCGCGTTTGAGCCATGCGCCGCGTTTGACCGTCGGCTGGGAAGACTTCCAGCACATCCAGCTTGAGTGTCGCGCTGCCGCTGTTGATGACGAGAATGTTCATGCGTCCGGTTCAACGCACCTGCCAGCACCAATTGAGAATTTCCGGCGGGTCAATGCTCGTCGCGCGGACGTAAGCGTGATGCTCGTTGAGCTTGCCTTCGTATTTGCGAACCAGTTCTTCGGCCAGCGCCGCCATGCGTGGGTTGCGCGCGGCCAGCTTCTGCGCCGCCAGGATGACCAGATGCCAGCGACTGGTTTTGTTGCGCACCTGCATGTCGAACGGCGTGGTGGTCGTGCCTTCCTCGCGGTAGCCGTTCACGTCGAAGCGTTCGTTCTGCGGGCGTTCCCACAGCAGTTGTTTGATGGCGGCGGTGTAGCCGTGGAAGTTGAAGACGACGGGACAGCCCAGGGGGAACAATCGTTGGAAGCGGTCTTCATCGAGGCCGTGCGGATACTTCTGCGGAATGCCGAGCACCTGAAGGTCGGTCACGTTGACGACGCGCACGCGCCAGGCCGGAGCTTCTTCGCCGAGGATTTGCGCCGCCGCCATCACTTCCACGGTGAGGTTGTCGCCGCAACCGGCGAGCACGACTTCCGGTTCCTCGTCGCCGTGCGTGCTGGCCCAACGCCACACCGACGCGCCGACGCGGCAATGTTCATCCGCCTCAGCGGGACTCAGCCATTGGGGCAGAGGATGTTTGGCGGCGATGATGAGATTGATGTAGCCGGTCGAGCGGAGGCAGTGGCGGATGGTGCTGAGCAGCGTGTTCGCGTCCGGCGGCAGGTAGATGCGGTAGGTGTGGCCCTTCTTGGTGAGCAGATTGTTGATGAAGCCCGGCCCTTGATGGGAGTAACCGTTGTGCTCCTGCCGCCAGGTCTCGGAGGTGAGGAGATAATTCAACGAGGAAACCGGCGCGCGCCACGGCACTTCGCCCGCGGCTTTCAGGAACTTCGCATACTGGTTCATCATTCCGTCCACGATGGAGATGAATGCTTCGTAGCAGGGGAACAGCCCGTGCCGGCCCGTGAGGAGGTAGCCTTGCAGCCAGCCCTGGCAGTTGTGCTCGCTCAACACTTCGAGGACCGCGCCGGAGTGGGCGATGTTTTCCGAGTGGCGCGGTACGGGCCAGGCGAATTGTCGCTGCGTCGTCTGCAACACCGCACCCAGCTTGTTCGATTCCAGTTCGTCGGGACAAACGATGCGGAAGTGGCGCTGTGGTTCGCTGCGGCGGATGACTTCGGCGAGGTATTTGCCCAGCGTCTCCATGCCGCTGACGCGCACCTCGCCGCGACCGCGCGCATCCACGGAGAAGTTCTTCAGCGGCGGCAGGTCGAGCGGTCGGCGCAACTTGCCACCGTTGGTGTGCGGATTCATGGCCATGCGCCGCTCGCCTTGGGGACAAAGCGCAACGAGGTCGGCGTGCGGCTTACCGTGTTCATCCCAAAGTTCTTCGGGACGATAGGAGCGCAGCCAGCGTTCGATGACCTTGAGATGGGCGGGGTTGGTTTTACATTCCTTGGCGGGCACTTGATGCGCCCGGTAAGAACCTTCCACCGCCTTGCCGTCCACGGCGACCGGGCCGGTCCAGCCCTTGGGCGTGCGCAAAATAATCATGGGCCAGTGCGGCCGCTCCACGGCGCGATCTTCGCGTGCCGCTTGCTGAACGGAACGAATCTCGCCGTGAGCCCAAGCGAGCGCCGCCGTCATGTCGCGATGAGCGTTGGCGTCCGTCGAGACGATGCGGGGCTGCCAGCCGTTGCCGGTGAACAGCGCGAGCAACTCGTCGTCGGTCATCGAGGCGAAGATCGTGGGGTTGGCGATTTTGAATCCGTTCAGCAGGAGAACCGGCAGCACCGCGCCGTCCGTGGCCGGGTTCAAAAATTTTCCGCTGTGCCACGCCCCGGCGGTCGGGCCGGTCTCGGCTTCGCCGTCACCGACGATGCACGCGGCGATGAGGTCCGGGTTGTCAAACACCGCGCCGAACGCGGTCGCCAGCGCGTAACCCAACTCGCCGCCCTCGTGAATGACGCCGGGCAGTTCGGGATTGAGATGACTCGCGAAACCGCCCGGCCACGAGAACCGCTTGACGAAGCGTTCCAGCCCGGCGCGGTCGGGCGTGAGGTCGGGATACACTTCCGCGAGCGAACCTTCGAGATACGCGTTGGCGAGATTTGCGGCGGCGCCGTGGCCCGGGCCGGTGAGCAGCAACACGCTCGCGTCGGTTTTGCGGACGAGCTGGTTGAGATGGGTGTAGATAAAGTTGATGCCCGGACAAGTGCCCCAATGTCCCAGCAAGCGTTCGCGGATGTGTGCGGGCCGGAGCGGTTTCTCCAAGAGCGGATTCGCCTGCAAATAAACCTGCGCGGCGGCGAGGTAGTTGACCGCACGCAGGTAGCGGTCGAGGCCGTCGTAGGCGCCCGGCGTTGCGGGTGCCGGGCCTGTTCTTCTCGAAACGCCGGCTCGTTTTGCGGATTTTTTTCGATCGGCCGGGATGGTCGGAGTTTTCATAAAAACGGTTTTAAGGGGTTGCATTCACTCGGGGAGCGCGTGGTCGCCGCGACCGCGGCCGTAACGCAGCCATTTCTCGATTTCCACGACGACGAAGGCCACGGCGGCGACGGCGACGATGCGGAGCCACGATTCGGCACCGATGGGCGCGGTGTGGAAAAGCCCGTTCATCACCGGCGTGTAAGTCAGGAGCAGTTGCGCCGCCAGCATCGCCAGCGAGCCGGCGATGGCCCAGCGGTTGGAAAAGAAACCGGTGGAGAAGAAAGAGTGGTTCAGCGAGCGGCAGTTGAAGAGATAGGCGATTTCGACGACCACGATGACGTTGATGACGGCGGTGCGCGCGGCGGCGGTCGTTTCCCCCGCCATGTTCATCTCATAGAAAAATAGCCAGAACGCGCCGGCCAGCATGACGAGCGAGACCAGGCCGATGCGCATCGCGAGCGCGAAGGTGAGGAGCGGCTTGCGCGGATCGCGCGGCGGGCGCTGCATAAGCCCCTGTTCCTTCGGTTCAAAAACGAGCATGAGGCCGAGCAGGATCGAGGTCATCATGTTCACCCAGAGGAGTTGCAC